>SKEM01000148.1_pt1 | contig 53864 bp, 56 predicted proteins | sample 4826731 | NCBI WGS metagenome assembly SKEM01 (sample SAMN11008809, study PRJNA524170) | human gut metagenome | biome: Human fecal sample; material: Feces; isolation source: fecal sample from pouch patient p37 | host: Homo sapiens | place: Israel: Tel-Aviv | collected 2015-07-27 | reverse complement strand
GTATTATGGTTCATACTTATTCTAGGTGCACTTTATTCTACTGCTACTTCAAAAGGTATCTCTTAACTTTGTCAATATTGATAGAAGTATTTGGCTAGGGTAGTCTTACTTACAGTGTGCGAGATTGTAATATAGAGTCTAAAATGAAGATCAAGTTTATACACTAACTGCGGCTACTTGCTTGCAGTTTTTTCTTTTCTACAAGTCAACTAGAATCCCTAATTTATGCTAAAATGGAATTATTACGCTTCAAAAAGGAGATGAGATGAAAGCAGAAGAATGGTTAACCTTTTTTATAAAGATTTATGGACGTCGCCCAAAGATGACAGAGGTCGACGAGGCGATACAAAATGGTAGTCTCTTGGACAATCGAGCAGAAGTAGAGAGCTTATTGTTAGCATCTAAGAAGAGCTTTTGGCAAACCTTAAGTCAGTATGTTGTGACTCATAAGGTCGCAGCGTCAGTTCTTGCAGTTTCTTGTATGACGCTTCTTGGTGGTGGTGCCATTTTTGCTTGGCATTCTCATCATTCACAAGCTCAACAGACATCATCCCTTGCGGTCTCTTCGTCAAGCAGTCAGACTGGTCAAACGTCTTCCTCAGACAAGTCTAAACAATCGAGTTCCAAAGCGTCTGACTCGTCTTCAAACTCTAGTTCTCAAAGTCAGAATGCCTCATCAGAGGCCAAAACGCCTGCTATGGATGTGGAAGCCATTCGAAATGGTGATTTTTCAAGCATCGAAGGTGACTGGGTTTCTGACGGTGGTCATGTTGTTACCATTACCAAGTCAGGGCTCACAAAGTCTGAAGAGACAGGAAGTACTGATGGCAAGACTGTCGTTAAAGATTTCAACGGTCAGCCTATGTTTTATTTTGCGGACAATGGTCCAGGGCATGGGGTCAATCCTTTTGTGCCTGTGCCAGCCAATCAAGCAGCACCGTCTCCGGACAATTCTGTCAAAGACACAGATCGTTTGGTTCAAATTCCAGAGTCTGCTGGGCCAGGGGTGGTTTACACGTCTTATTACAGAGTGAAAAGTAAGAGCCAGTCCAGCCAGACTAGCCCAACCAATACGACAGCCCTTTGGGATAGTGACAAGGCTGCCAAGCTCGCAAGTTACATGGTGGAGTTTGGGCACAAGATGAATCAAGAAAGTTATAGAAGGCTAACACCTAACGGAAGTGACGATTTCTTTGGTGCCATGTCTTTTGCTAAAAATAACCGCATTATTGTAGGTGAAAAGACTGAACAAAATGCCCCAATGACCAACCAACAAAAGGTAGACGTTGCCTTTTCCGAAGATGGTACAGGGACAGCCGACTATATCATTGTAGACAGCTACGGGTATTCAGGTTCCGCCATGATTCTCTACCATTTCACCATCCATAAAGGTCAACCAGTGGTCCTAGTTTCCATGCAAAATCAGGGGAATCCTGAAAACATGTATTACATGTACCCTACCAATAATAAGGACATCCAAGAAGCCTTTGCAAATATTGTGAATGACAAGTGATGGTTTAAGAGGTTTGAAAGAAAAATTTTACATCTTAAAAATACAATATAAGTGAACAAAAGATTTTCTATGTTCCAAATCTGTTTACTTACTATTTAAATTATATAAAAGGGCCAGCCTAAAGTTTAGACTGGCTTTTCCTATTATAAAATAACTTAGTTATTCATCTTTTCGCTTTTCTGTCATCAGAGCTAATGGAGTACATATCAATACAATGGTTGCTCCTACAATAAATACATTATCAAATGCCCTGCTTAACTGCTCATTTTTTTCTTTAACAATGACTTTAAGAGCAGATGCTAATTCATCCTTTTGAGCTAATAATTTAATAGCTGTACCAACTTTAGCTTGTCCTCCAGAGATAGTTTTCAAACTAGTTGATAACTGTGGGACACTTGAACTAACAGTTTCAACTCCATTGATTAATAACTGATTTGCATCATAAATCTTTCTATAATTACTCCCCTTTTTAGGTTCTGGAAGATTATCTGTTTTTTGAGCAGCTATTTTGATTGCCTCAACCATATTACTTTGTTTGGTTGAAATACTATTACTTTTCTTAGTCGTGTCGAAAGTTTTTGAAATTTCCTTCTTAGCAACTTTTTTTACGTCTGTTGATAAAACCCATTTTTCAATTTGGTTATACGCTGTTTCCTTAATTTGTGTTTTAGCAATATTGACATTACTATTTAAAATGGTAACGAGAAGAGCCATACCAATGGCCTGTCCAATATATCTAGAAGCATTAACGATACCTGACCCAATTCCAGCCTTATTAATTGGTAAATATTTTACTGATGATGTTAAGGACATTGCCATAAATCCTAGTCCTAAACCAATAATTACATTACAACAAACAATGAGGCTTTGTGAGGTATTATACTGAATAAGACTAAGCATAAATAATCCACCTGCTGTAATAACCAAACCGGTACTAATGAGCAATCTTGCACTAATTTTTTGGTACATCTTAGTTGCTAACAGCATACCTACTACGATAGCTAAAGATGTGGGAATAATAAGATATGCTGAATGCAAAGCAGAATAGTTGCGAACATTTTGCAAGAAATAGTTTAAGATCAATGAAGGTACGATAATCGCAAATCCAAAAATCATATAAATAATACTTGAAGATGTAAATGTACTTTCCTTGAATAAATTTAAGTCAATGATAGGTGATTTTACTCTTCTTTCGGTTAAAAAAAAGAAAAATAGGCCTACAACACTAATAATAAAACTAGCTATGATGGTTTGTGATGCCCAACCATACTCGTGACCTTCTAATAAACCAAATATAAGTCCACCTAAAGTACAAGTAAGAAAAATAATACCTAGCCAGTCAATATTCTTTGAAATTTTTAAATCATATGATTCTTTTGTTCCCATTAGAATCATCAAGAATGCAAAGATAGCGATTGGAACATTAATACCAAAAATCCAATGATATGTTGTCCAATGGACAATTAAACCACCAATTACTGGTCCCCCCGCTGCAGCTAAGGCACTGAAGGTACCCATAATAGCAGTAATACGGCTGGTATTCTCTTTCCCAAGTAGTTCAATTCCCATGGGGAGAACAATTGGAGTTAATATGGCACCTCCAATTCCTTGGAATAACCGAAAAATAATTAAAAGTAATAATGAATCAGCCGCCATACATGCGAATGAGAAGATGCCAAATATGACTACACCAATTAGCATAACCAATTTTCTACCGTAGATATCAGCGAGTTTTGAAACAGTAATAATAAATACAGACATTGCTAAAACATAGATTGTTGCTACCCAACTTGTATCAGTCAATCCTGTATGTAAGTCTTCCATAATATTTGGTAGGGCGATATTAACAATCGTGGCATCTAAAGCTCCCATAAAGAGTGCTAAAACTAGACCTATAAATCCTAGAATTTTTCTTGATTTTGTCATTAAATTCTATTCCCTTCATTAATTATTTTGTTAAATGATTAATGATGCATCAATTATCTTCGTGAACATAAAACAGTCTTTTTTAACTTTTATAATTCACATAAAAAGAATATAATAATACCCATATATTGACCATGACAACATCAAACAATATGTTTAATTAAGGAAAAAATGACAAAGAAAAGAAAGACTAATAGCGTTACTAACCTCAAGTCTGCTTTGATAGACCTCCTACTTGAAATGGAGTACTCAAAAATAACCATTGGAAATATAACTCAGAGAGCAAATGTTAGTAGGGGAACATTTTATCAACATTTTCTTGATAAGGATGATTTAGCATACTCTATCGGAACAGAGACAATGAAAAGATTTTGGGAGATTTTAGCTCAAGGAAATTTAGATAAAGAGGACATGCTTTTAAAGGCTCTACTATTAATAAAAAATGACTATAAACATTTTAAAGCAATTTCAAAAGCACCTCACGTTCAATTTAAAGATAAGGTTCAACAACTTATTTGTGATCTTATAAATAACAACCCAGCTATTAGAGAAAAGATCAAGAAAAAGACGAAGATTTCAGATGAAATTGTGATAAAAGCCTTCTCTACATCTTTTGAAACCATTATCTCATCCTGGATTGATAATGATTTATCGGAAAGTCCTGAGAAAGTTGTAGATAATATAATAAAAATTGAACAACTATTTTGGAAATAATAAAGAATAGAGAAAAAATGATAAAAATCCATAGTCTTCAAACGGTGTGAGCCTATACTGAGACTTTACGCCGTGATAAAAACGCCTGAAGAATTGGTATTTCAGGCGTTCGGAATTATTGAGACTATAGGCTCAAAAATTAGCCATGGAACTTCGAAGAAGTTCGCTGGCGTCCGCTATCACCTAAGGAAAGTCTCAAGTAAAAGCCTTTATCTTCAATCTAAAGCCTTGTTGCCAAGGCTTTTTCTTGTGGAAAAGTATCCTGAGATTAAGTAGCTGTCAAAATCTGGTATAATGAAGCTAAGGAGGCGCCTATGAAAACTTTGAAAAAACAGACGCTAATTCTTTTATCTATTGCTAGCTTATTACTCGTCGGTTTAGCAGTTTTTGCACATATCCACAAAAAGGTGGAGCAACCAAGCTACTCCAACCTAAATAGTAAGGCTAGTATTAGTGAGGTGCGAGCCATACTCTCGAAACATTTGAACGAGGAGAGTGTGGATAACTTTATCAATCTCGTCACTGATTACAATGACACCGTGGGTTCTGTAGGTCTTTCTGGGAGTTTTGCGCCATTTACCAAAACAGACTATGATGTGGAAAAAATCAGTAGCCTGTGGACAGCCAAGCATGGTGACTTTATCGGTACCAACTGCCGTATCAACACCTACACGCTACTGAAAGGCAAAATCAAGATTCCTCAAGTCAAAAGTGATACTGAGCTCCTTTTCCAAGACAAGGACGCCATTGACAAGGGCAAGCTCTTTAATGCCAAGGACCAGGCAGACTTTGACATTCTCTTTTCAAGGGTCAAGACTGAGGCCACCCAAGATGTCAAGGTTCATGCCAAGCATATGGAGGATTACTACAAGCAGTTCACCTTTGATGACAAGGCACGCATGCTGTCGGTCGTTGTCCACGATAATCTGGATGGAGATTCCCTTTTTGTCGGTCACGTCGGCGTCTTAGTTCCTACGACAGATGGATACTTATTTGTCGAAAAATTGACCTTCGAAGAGCCCTACCAAGCCATAAAATTTGCTAGTAAGAAAGATTGCTACAAGTATCTCACAACCAAGTACAAGGACTATACCGGACCAGGTCTAGCCAAACCCTTTATCATGGACAATGGCAAATGGGTGGATATGGACTAGCTTAAGGTGAGAAGAAGGTTTTAAATAGGCAAGAAAAAGGAAGCAAGATATGAAAAGAAAAGAAGCCTTGTTGCTTTATCTAGTGGGGACCCTTGGACAGATCTTACTGGTCAGTCTCCTTGTTTGGCTGCTAAGAGCAGGAGGAGTTAGGGTTGATTATGGAACTCCAATTGGCCTCTTTACCCTTATCTTAGGTGGGTTGTCATCAGCCATTTGGGGAGGCTATGTTAGCATCCGCTATCATCACTCCAGTGTTAAACAGCTTGTCAGAGATTTTTTCCAAGTCAAACAGCCTCTCAGTAACTATCTTTTAGTCCTCATTTTTATAGGTTTGGATTTTTTACCACTGGTCTTGAGTGGAGGGTTGATTATTCAGGCTTGGTATCTCCCCATTATCTTATTTTGCAAAGCCCTTGTCTTTGGTGGTATCGAAGAAATCGGTTGGCGCTATTTTTTCCAGCCTGCTTTGCAAGAAAAGTTGACCTATCTAGTGTCCACGCTCTTTACATTTTTGGCTTGGTCACTATGGCATATCCTCTATTTTTACATTGATGGGTCTCTGGCTACGATTCAGTTATTGCCTTTCTTGCTAGGCTTATTATGTAATTGTTTCATCTTATCCGCCATTTATTCAAAGACCAGAAGCCTTTGGCTTTGTGTCATGACCCATGCACTAATCAATGCTTTATCGCAACTGTCATCAACGGAGGAGAGCCTTTGGTTATCCCTTGTGATTAAGGTGTTGATAATCCTTCTTGCCATGAAAATTGCTAGTAGCAGTATGGAAAAAGTTAAATCCTAAGAGTAGTTATGTGACTGCTCTTTTTTTCCACTCAAATGACCTTGCCCATCTTTTTGAGGCATGTTATACTAGAAGGGTATTGTCAAAATTTTCTGACATTACAGGTGGAAAGGAGGTGCTAATGCCTTTTAAAAAAACAAAACACCTTGTTTTTTCCCGCTACCTAAGCCTGCTCTGTTTGCTTCTAGTTTTACTAGTAGCGTCAGTTTTTATAGCAGTGTCTTTAGGGGCGGTCACTATAGATATAGGTGATACCTATGGTGTCATCTTCAGTAAATTGGGGCTTCCGATGGCCAGTCATAACATAGCCAAACCACTTGAAGCTATTATCTGGAATATGCGAGTTCCTAGGGTTCTCCTGGGGTTAGTAGTTGGTGCAGGTCTTTCCATGTCTGGGAGTGTCATGCAGTCAACCGTTAATAATCCGATTGCCGAACCCTATATCCTGGGAATCTCGGCAGGGGCAACTTTTGGAGCAACCTTGGCCATCATTTTAGGTCTTAAAGCTGTAGTAGGCTTGGGTGCCTTTGTGGGAGCTATCCTAGCGACGGTTCTTGTCCTAATCATTGCCTCTATGCAGGGGAGAGTGACCACATCTGGCCTGATTCTATCTGGAACGGTTGTTAATGCCCTCTTCATTGCCTTTGCCAATTTTATAATCTCTATTGGAGCGACAGCAGATAGTGTCATGACCATCAAGTTTTGGACCATGGGTTCATTGACAGGAACATCTTGGTCAGATTTGACGCTTCCAGCAGTAGTGGTTGGTTTGGCCTTTCTCTTTTTCTCAACTCAGTATCGTGTCTTCAATGCCATGATGATGGGAGATGAGGCAGCTTTGACTTTAGGGATTCCACTTAAACTCTATTGGTATCTTTATATTGCCATCGTTGCAGTCATAACAGCCGTCATGGTTGCTAGTTGTGGTATTATTGGCTTTGTCGGCTTGATTACCCCTCATATCGCTAGAAGTATAGTCGGGACTAATTATCGTAAGCTTTTTCCAGTAGCAACTCTCCTAGGTTCCTTATTTGTGGTTTGGGCAGATGTCTTGGCTAGAATCCTCGTTAAAAATGCGGAGTTACCTATCGGTATCTTTACAGCCTTGGTTGGCGCACCTTTCTTTATTTATATTGTGACTAAAAATCGTAGGAAGGTGGTTTAGACTTATGGATGTAAAGTGTAAGGATATTCATTATTCGATTGGAGAGAAAAAAATCCTAAACGGTGTCTCTCTAGAGGTTGAAGGTGGGCAATTCCAGACCATACTAGGACCAAATGGGAGTGGGAAATCAACCTTGCTAAAAACCATTTATCGCCAGTTGAAACCAGATAGCGGTCAGATTTTACTTGATGGAAAAAGCCTAGATCAGGTAAGCCTAAAGGAAACTGCAAAAGAAATGGCTGTTGTGACACAGTTTAACACCCTTCAATTTGATTGCACGGTGGAAGAAATTGTCATGCTTGGCCGAACGCCCCATCTTTCCTTTCTACAAAAAGAATCGGAGCGGGACCACTTGCTCGTCCAGGATGCCCTAGACAAGGTTGGTATGTCTGAAAAGAAGACACGCTATTATTCGTCCTTATCAGGTGGCGAAAAACAAAGAGTTATCCTAGCGCGTGCTTTGGCTCAGGAACCCAAACTCCTTTTATTGGATGAGCCTACCAATCATTTGGACATTAAGTATCAGTTGGAGATGTTGGCCTTGGTCAAGGAACTCGGCATTAATGTTCTCGCAGTTCTCCACGATATTCAATTGGCCTGTCGTTTTTCAGATTATATTTACTTAATGAAAGGGGGTGAGATTGTTGCCCAAGGTGTCCCAAGGGATGCCGTAACCCCACAATCCTTGCAGGCGGTTTATGATGTTCAGAGTCGTATTACCTGGACGGATGACCAGCAGGCAATGATTCAGTATTTATAAGCCTAGGAAAGGAAGGCCTTATGAACAAGAAAACTTTTGGTATCGCATTAATCGCTGCAGCAGTCCTCACATTGACAGCATGCAGTTCTACATATAAAAACAGCACATCATCGTCATCAGCAGCAAAAGAAACGGTGAAAAAGACCAAGTCAGAAATCCAGTATCCTTTGACTGTCAAAACTTATGACGATAAAGGAACTGAGCTAGATCAAGTCTTCAAAAAGGCACCAGAAAAGGTTATCACCAACAACCTTTCATCAACTGAAATCTTGATTGAGCTTGGTTTGAAAGACAAAATTGTCGGTATGCTTAACCCTGACAATGAAGTAACCGATAAATATAAGGATGACATTGCTTCAATCCCACATATCGGTGATAAGAAGACTATCTCTCAAGAAGCCATCTTGGCTTACGGACCAGATGCTCTTATTGGTCGTAATATGATGTTCTCAGACAAGTCAATGGGAACCATCAGCACATGGAACAGCAACGACATTCCTGTTTATACCCAAAAAGCTTCTGTCTCAACAACTAAACAAGATTTGAATAATATCATCGAAGATGTTAAAAATATTGGTGACATTTTCAACGTCCAAGACAAGGCAGACAAGTATGCAGGACAACTCCAAAAGCGTATTGACGCCGTTAAAAAGAAAAACAAGTCTTCTGATAAAGACTTGAAAAAAGCTCTTATCATGTGTGCCTACAACGATGAGACCTTTGGAACTTACAAATCTGCCCTTCAAGAAAGTATGCTCAATCAGCTTGGTTATACCAATGTTGCGACAGGAACATCAGATTTGACTCTGGAAAATCTTGTGTCAATGGAACCAGAATTGATTATCTATGTAACCAGTGACCGTAATAAGGCCATGGACAAGGAAGCAACAGACAAGATGGAAAAGAACGCTGTTCTTGAAAATGTTCCAGCCGTTAAAAACAAGAAAATCATGACTATTTCTTATGACGAGCTTATGGATTACGGTCCATCTGTGATTGATTCTCTTGAAAAGGTTAATGACTTTGTTAATAAATAAAGACTTTGTTTGCCATGACATTCAGGTGACAATTGCCCTTCCTGAGTCCTATGATTCCAAGAAGGCTTATCCAGTTGTTTTTCTGAACGATGGGCAGCTTGAGTATCTTGGAAAGCTGGCAGATTCTGCTATCCTGGTTGGGCTTGAACCTCAGAATCGCTTGGATGATTTTACGCCTTGGCAGGCTCAGGCTCTGAGACCTGGAAGCCCTGATTTTGGCGGTAAGCTAGCCAGCTATCATGACCATCTATTTGGCCATATTTTCAAAAGCATCGCACAAGAGTTTCGACTGGATGAAAGTCGCATGGCTTACGGAGGCTATTCGCTGGGTGGTTTGGCTGCTATTTCCAGCCTTTATAGTAGTGATAGGATGCCTTTGATCTTTTCCATTTGCGGATCCTTTTGGTATCCAGATTTTGTAGATTACTGCAAAGCCCACCAGCCCATCAATAAGTCTTGCTCAGTCTATTTACATAACGGTTTGACCGAGGGGGCTAATCATAAGAATAGACTGGCCAAAGCTCCTAGTTATGCCAAAGAAGTGCATGAACTTATCAAAAAACAGTGCTTGTCCACTTATTCAGCATTTGACCCCTACGGTCATCATGACCATCTCCAAGAAAGATATAATGCTTTATCGGATTGGTTGATTGAGCAGTGGCAACTCTGAATTGCTGATAGTGGTGAGTAGGAAAGAGATAAGAAAAGTAGTGAAGAAAGTTCCGACGATGGAATTTCTTCACTACTTTTTGTTATGCTCAATTTCCTAATCACCCTTAGTGACAATATACACAACCCATTTGTGATTTTGCTTTTCTTCAATCTTTGAAAAGCCAATACTTGTTAACAACTGCCTCAATTCATGGCTTGTCCCATAATCTGTCATATGATATTTTATTTTTTCTTTTTCGGAAGCAATAATCAAAGTGGAAGGGTTGGACATGACTCTATAGATTTCCTGAAAACTTTGTTTTAAATCCTCCCAGAAAATATGTGTCTGGATGGCAAATACCAAATCAAAATCATTATTTTGGTAGGGAAGGTTTGCTACATTGCCAATCCTCAGCTTAACACTTCCGTTTTCTATAGCATATGAATGAATTCGTCTAGCAGTATGATAAGACTCTTCGGAAATATCAATACCATGAATGTCAAGATTTTTATCTAACTCAAGAAGGTTCTTAATAGTGCTGCCACCGCCATAGCCGATTTCTAAAATCCGACTATTGTTGGGGATAGTGGTTTGTTTGATTGCCCAAAGGCTGGGTTCCTTGAAATAGGACGACCAGATGTTGGTAATCAATCGCCCGACAAGACCACTTGGTTTTCTAGATTGCTTTATAAGATATTGAATGAGCATGTTCCCTCCTTTTTTGTAAACAAAGTTTGAAATATTAATAACTAAAATTCAAACTTCATTATAGAGAAAGCTAGTAAGAATAGCAAGGAAAAATGAAATATATGCTCATATATTTCAAACTTATGCTACAATTGGTAATAACAGAGGTGTTCACATGAATCAATATCAAAAGACGACTGAAAAAAAGAAGCAAGCGATTATTCAAGCAGCCTTACAATTATTTAAAGAAAAAGGTTTTAAAGACACGAGTATAAAATCTATTGCAGAGGCAGCAGAAGTATCTCCTGTTTCCATCTACAATTATTTCGGTAGTAAAGATAATTTGGTAGCTCTCTGTGTTAATGACTTGTTTGAAGAAATAACCCAGCAAGCTGAGGACATTTTAAATAGCAATCTAGATTTTAAAACAAAATTAGACAATGCTTTTGCCCTATGTCAGGAGAAAATGAGTCAGCAAATCTCGGACTATTTTCAAGATAAATTGGTGGAAGATTCTGTTTTCTCAACTCTTCTAACGAAAGCAATCACTGCAAAAAAACGTGATATCTATCGTGCTTATATTAAGGTCGGAAAAGAAGAGGGCCTTATTGCTGAAGACCTATCGACAGAGCTTATTTTAAATGTTATGGATGCTCTTAATGGTATGGGAAATCAGATAGCTGATAGTGACAATTTAGAGACAGAAGTTGAGCAAATTCATCAGATTTTTTTGTATGGTATTTTTGGAAAGAAGTAATCCTATCTTTTATGGTATTTTATAACTTGTCCCCCAATCCCAATCAGTTGTATATTCTCATACAAGGGTGTAAAATCTACTATATAAAGATAAAGAGGAAGTAGTAATGGAATTAAAAGACTTTACAGAACAAGAACAAAAGCAAATCGAAAAAGGTTTGAGTACAGCTGAGATTTCTGACAAGGAAGCGGCTAAGAAGTTGCTCGCTCTCGTACCTCAAGAATGGATTAAACGCATTCCTTTCTTTGTCAGAGGGCATGCGACGACCAAGACGGTAGAGCGTGTAGCCAAGCAATATCCTGAACTCTACGCAGTAGCTAAACGCCAAGGGGACCTTCCTGAAAAAGAAGGCCAAGAGTTGCGTAAAATCATGACAAGCATTTTTGAAGAAAAAATGAACAAACACAAGATTAAGTAAGATTTTTAAAGATTGTGAACAATACCATCTTTGGGTCGATGCGGATTAAGGTGAGATCTATCTGATTTATCATACTGTTACGGAGGAAAAATGAGCATATTTATTTCAAAACAATCAGTCGCTATCTGGTATGCACTAACTGCCCTTCTTGCTACATTTATAGTAGGACAAGTTATCCTTTGGTGTTTCCCAGATGGAAAGGGCACAGGTTCCTCACTGCTGTTTATCCTAATGAACTGTATTCCCCTGATTATGGCGGCTATCTTTTCTCTTGTGTTGAGTGAAGTCAAATCTTTGGGCGATTTTTTCAAAAAGATCTTTCTTCAAAAAGAAAGTCCCCTGTCCTGGATTCTAGCTATCTTCATTCCAGTCATCTATTATGGGATTTCAATCCTGCTCATGAATGTTCGCTTTACTGGGAACTCCCTCTTGGCCTTCTTCCTTTATTTCCCCTGGACCTTATTATATGGAGGCCTAGAAGAAGTCGGTTGGCGTTGGTTTTTACAAGATCATCTTTCCTTTAGTAAGCACTTTATACCTAAAATGATGGTTCTTTCCATTGTCTGGTTCCTCTGGCATATCCCTATCTATCAACTCCCTTGGATTACAGCAGGTTCGTCCAACTATCTCATCTTTTACCTGATGATTTTAGGGAATACCTTTCTTTTGGGAGCTCTCAAAGAGTACTCGAAAGGAGCTGTTCCTTGTATCCTAGCTCATATGCTGATCGATAGTCTGGCTGTCCTTATGCTGGTTCAGAGTTCACTCACTCAGATTATCCTTCTGGTTATTTTTGAAATCATGATAGCCTCTTGGATAGTGGCTATGAGAAAATCATAGAAATAGACTTTAACCTCTCACTGAATTTCGGTGGGAGCTTTTCTTTCCTATTTGTTGAGATAATGACATAGTGTCATTTTTAGTAGGTGACTCGTTTGGCTTCATCATCTAAAGACTGAAAAAGAGGGCCAAGAGTTGCGTAAAATCATGATAGGTATCTTTGAAGAAAAAATGAACAAACACAAGATTAAGTAATGTTGTATGAAAAGAAGTATAAGTCCGTAAACTTATACCTCTTTCTTATCTTTACTTCTTATTTGATTTGGATAGACTAATAGCAACCATTGTCGCACACAGGAAAAAGGCTGCTAGTAAACCTTTTGTAGTGGTAGTCATAAAGGGTTTATCAAAGACATAATAGTTATAGACAGAAAATCCCAGTCCAATAAGAGTTACAATAATCGACACAACAAATAGCGTCACCCATAATTTTCTTTGAGTCATCGTCAACCTCCTCTTTGTATCCGTTTTCTTTCTGCCTACAGTATAACATAAAAAACCTTAGCTAAATTCCAGAGAGTGGTTTGGCTAAGGTTTTTCATCTTATTTGGTCAAGATAACCGTATCATTTGGATCGTGGTCATCATCTTCAATAGTCAGTTGATTACCATCGAGTTTATAGTGTTTGGTGTCGTCACCGATTGTTAGACTTTGATTGTCAGAGTTAACTGTTACAGGCTTGCTTTCCTTCTCGCCATCTGCCTCGTCCTCTTCCCAAGTTCCAGTATTTCCAGAGATGGTAAGAGTAATGCGATCATTTTCGTCAGTCCCTTTATAGGTGCCATCTAGCCCTTCAGTTTGTTTAGAGGCTTCAGAGCTTTGTGAAGATGAAACCTTACTTGAACTTTGTTGGGTGCTAGAAGAGCTTTCAGGTGTTTGAGCTTTCTGGTTTGAGCAGGCTGCTAAAAGACCAAGAACTGCCATAGAGGCAAGAGAAAGTGTGAGTTTTTTGGACAATGTCATAGGCTTGTCTCCTTTCTTTGATACCTTAAGTATAGCAAACGCTTACAAACAAACCAAGCAAAAAACTTTTTCTGAAAATGCTTGAAAATCACTCTTTCGAATTCTCAAAGGCATAATCTATTATCCCTATTTAAACTATGCTATACTGATAAAAAAGCAATCAAGGAAGGTTCCTAATGACAACTACCAATCCACGTCGCCAGTGCGAGCGACTTTGGGCAGCCAATAAGTATCTGGTGCTCAGCCATTCAAACAAGATTTACTTGGAAATCCGTAACTATCTCAAGAATGATGAGGTTAGTTTGGATCAGGTTCAAGCCTATATTGATCAAGCGCTTGACCTTCCTGAAAATCCTGGTCAGGTCGTCAATGCCTTTCAACATATCTGGGGGTATTTTAAGAAAAAGGCGACTGCCAGCGAAAAGGAAAAGTTTATGGCCCAACTGGATAGCTACGCAGCAGGCAAAATTCCTCAGACGTGTTTAGTGGAATCCGTCAAAGAGCTCCTCAGCAAGTATCCTAATCGTTATCTGGAGGAGTCAACTTTAATTAATGGAGGTTCAAAATGAGACTGTGGCATCAAGAATTGATTGCAAAACTCCCTCGTCAGCAATTATTAGGACAACACCGAGAATGTTGTGCCCTTCGTGGCAAGGGTTGGCAACGCAAACACGCTACGGTTAACTATGTTTTTGATTATTCTCCATATCGTCTGTTTAAATACCATGAGCTTATTATGCAAGAAATGACGAAACGTGGCTATCGTGTCAGCCCTGAGTGGCTAGACAAGGAGTATCGAGGCAAGCAGATGCCAGCCTACGACAAGCTTGAAGCGGAGACATTACCAGCCATCATTTATCCTGAGCATGATACCGCCTATTTACAGGAATGTCTGGACAATCTCAAGCAAAAAGGAATCATCATCTAAAGGAGGAAAACGATGCATTTATTTAAGTGGCTAGCACCTAAAAAGAAAGTAGCAGAAGGCCTTGTCATGCGTATATCGACAGCGGATCAGGAGGACTATGCGACGATTACAGCCCCAAGTGACAGTGATATCTGGGATGCCTTGGTGCAACTCCAAGCATCCTACGATAGTCTCTATCTTACCTATGGCGATAAAAAGTCAAAGAGCTTTATCTTTGTTGAATACGAGGATGACAAGTATCGCTTGGAACACGACACACCTGAGCTAGGACTAGACTTGACCAATGTCGCGCGTGTATCCCAACAAGTTGCCAGAGACATCCTTATTCGCTTTTCAAAAGAGCACTCAGTGATTTTGGATGACCACTGGAAGCAAGAGAAAGTAAGGTAGCCCTATGGCACACCTTACCCCAGAAACCAGACGAAAAAAGGCTAAAAGCCTTGTGCTTAATTATCGAAATCGTTTGTCTGGTTCATTTTGCAATCATTGTCCCTCGTGACCGAGTCTTTACAGCTGAAAAATGGGCTCAAACACCAGCTCCCATGCGATACAAACTCATGTGGAGTTTTCACCGTCAGTATCAGCTTGAGGGCATGACGAGAGAAGAAGTAGAGAAGCTTCTGGGCAAGGGTGACGACCTTCAAGGAAGTGTTGAGTACAAGCTGGCCGACGATTGGATTGGTGGCTGGCGAGTTTACCATATTGACTATAAGCAGGACCGTGTGATTCGTGCCAATGAAACCTGGCAAGATTGGTGAGAATGAGTTTTCTCTTCCTCTAAAAGTAGTATAATGAAAATGTGGAGGTATACGCTTTCAAAAAGGTCAAAACTGTCTTTTGACTAGAAGAGGAGGACAAACTCATGACCCTATTTATGTCTAAACTGATGAGCGGTATTCTGGAACTGCTCATAGTCTCTGTCATTCCTTTTATCACTTGGTTAATTTGGAGCAGGAAAAGGGTCGGTTTCTTTGACTGGATTGGGTTGAAGAAAGTTGAAAGTCAGCAGAAGAGGCGATTACTACTGACCATTCTGGGTATTAGTCTACTTTTTCTTCTTTTTTCAATTGTCGTCTTCAGTTGGTTCGACTCTAGTCAAACGGCCACAGCAGCTTTTTCTGGAAAGGGACTTGGAGCCTTTCCTGCTATCATGGCCTATGCTATTTTTGGGACTGCCTTGCCAGAAGAAATCTTCTTTAGAGGTTTTCTTTTGAAAAGGATGCAAGGAAAACTAGGATTCCTAGGGGCCAATCTGCTTCAGTCTCTCTTATTTGGTCTCATCCATGCACTTATGTTTATCCAATTAACTGGTTACCTAAAAGCTATGGCTATCATGGTCTTTATCAGTCTCATCGCTTACGTTTTTGGTGCTATCAATGAGAAAAAAGCAAGTGGCTCTATCCTTCCAAGTGTCTTTATCCATGCCTTGGCTAACACGATTGTAGGGCTTCTTTTTGCCTTCTCCCTCATTTAGATAAAGTTATATAGAAGAAAGTTATCATGGATGAATTAAAAGAAATCAAACTTAAAAATTATCAGTACTTAAATGAGGTTGCCATCAAGGGGGAGACGCTCTTCACGGGATCCTCTCTCATGGAGCTTTTTCCCATTTGTGAAATCGCTAGGAGTAGAGGTGTCGATGACATCATCTACAATCGAGGCATCAGCGGTCTGAATACGGATGAATTTCTCCAGCATATCCATCCCCTACTTTTGGATCTGCAACCGAGCAAGGTGTTTATCAATATCGGTACCAATGACATGACCGAGGAGCCTTATGGAGACCAATGGTTCCAGCATCTGACAGCAAATATCAGGCGGATTTTGGAGCAAACACAAGCTGTCTTGCCTCATACCAAGATTCACCTCATGGCTTTCTACCCAGCCAATCTTCATTTGTCTTGGCAGACACCAGTATCTATTCAGTGGATGAAACTGCGGACACCTGAAAATCTTGACCGTTGCAACCAGGCTCTTGAGGAAATCGCCCAAACCTATGGCTGCCATTTTATTAATTGTAATGCTGGGCTGCTCAATGATAGGAAAGAGCAGAAGGCTGAGCACACTTATGACGGTGTCCACCTTTATGCCAATGCTTACTTAAAAGTCTTTGAAGCTCTTGAATCCTACCTCTTGGATTAAGAAAATATGAGAGAATTTCCAGTTCTTACTCGCTTTTTTCCCTTGATTACAGTACAATAGACGTCAAAAGTGAAAAATTGAAATGAGGTATCCCTATGTGGAAATGGTTTAAACGACTCATTGTCCTCGTCATTGTGGTCTTTTTTGCAGTGGCGGCTCTACTCATTCCGGACAAAATTGACAGTCAGGACCAATTAAAAAATGTATCAACACAAACATCCTTTGCTGATTTAGCCCAGGCTGGTATTGGTGGGGCGTCCCTTTCATCAGGTGGAGTTTCAACCGAGATTAATCTTGATAGCAACCAGTTTCGTCAAATCCTAAAAGCAAGCATGGCTGATTCTAATGACGAGACCTTGCTAAACAGTACTGTAGAGTTGAATGATTCTTATCTCACAGCTAAGCTACCAGTGTCTCTTGGACCTATCGAATCAACATTCAGCCTTGATTTCACGGTCAGCACAAACAAGGAAGTCATCCTATTAGACTTGGCAGGTGCCCACCTGGGTCGCCTCCCTGTTCCTAAATCACTGGTTCTACCTTACCTCAAGAAGAGTATTGCCCAGTCAAGCAGTGGTGTTCGCATGGTTAACAATCAGATTCAGCTCAAGCTTCCTGAAATCGGCTACGAAATTGAGCAAGCCACTGTGACCAATGGCAAGATGAAGGTCAAGCTTAACATTCCGATTTCCTTGCCAACCAGTTGGTAGTATAAGAGGAATCTATCAAGCCATGATTATTCAAAACAAGTTCATAGTCTGGACTTGTTTTTTTGATGCCTTTATTTCTAAACTAAGAAAGTTAAAAAATTCTTGAAATAATACGTTTACATCTTCCGCTCCCCTAGAAAATGGGGATTTCCTGTGCTATCATAAGACTGTAAAAATGATAAGCGTCTGACACTCATTGAAAAAAGAGTTAAGTCAAAGAGTTTTAGGATAATAGTTAGGAGGAAAAAATGGACGCTTTAAAATATATCACACCCAAATTTTTCACCACTATCAAGGATTATTCTAAGGGACAGTTCATCAAGGACCTGATTGCAGGAGTTATCGTGGCTATCATTGCCCTACCCTTGTCGATTGCCCTAGCGATTGCCTCTGGTGTTAATCCCGAACAAGGTCTTTACACAGCAGTGGTTGCAGGCTTTTTTATTTCCTTTTTAGGAGGTAGTCGAGTTCAGATTGGTGGACCTACTGCAGCCTTCGTTGTCATCATCTATGGCATCATCGCCCAGTATGGCATGGCGGGTCTGACTGTTGCCACGCTTATGGCGGGACTCATGCTTATTATCATGGGGCTCCTGCGTTTTGGCGACCTGATTAAATTCATTCCCAAAACCATCACACTTGGCTTTACCTTGGGGATTGCCGTTGGGATTGTGGCTGGACAGATTAAGGATTTTCTAGGCCTTGAGATGAAGTCCGTGCCAGCTGAGTTTCTGGAAAAGATGATTGCCTATGGAGAGCATCTTTCGAGTATTAGTTGGGCGACCCTAGCTATCGGTATTTTAGCCCTGCTCATTCAAATCTTTTGGCCACGCCTTTCTCAGAAAATTCCGGGTTCTCTGGTTGCTATCTTTGTGACCACAGCCATCGTAGCTTTTGGTCATCTCCCAGTCAAAACCATTGGTGACCTTTACACCATCAAGGCGGGACTTCCAAGTTTCACGGTTCCTGACCTATCATTTTCTTTGATTCGTCAAATGATTTCGCCAGCCTTCACCATTGCCATACTGGCTGCCATTGAATCGCTCCTTTCTTGTGTGGTTTCAGATGGCATGATTGGTGGTAATCACCGCTCTAATGCAGAATTGGTCGGCCAAGGTGTCGGGAATATCATGTCAGCCCTCTTTGGTGGGATTCCGGCAACGGGAGCTATTGCCCGTACTGCAGCCAACGTCAAAAATGGCGGACGAACACCAGTAGCAGGTATGGTTCATGCCTTCACCCTGCTTCTGATTTTACTCTTCCTCATGCCTTACGCCTCATTGATTCCTATGACCTGTCTGGCCTCAATCCTTATGATTGTCGGTTATAACATGAGTGGTTGGCGTACAGTTGGTCGTATGATCAAACGTGCCCCTAAGAGTGATGTGGCTGTCCTGCTAGTGACCTTTATCTTAACCGTTTTCTTTGACCTAGTGGTTGCCATCGAATTTGGTATGGTCCTAGCAGCCTTCCTCTTCCTCAAACGGATGTCCGACGTGGCTCAAATTCGTCAGTGGGTGGACAAGGAAAATCTGGACGATCCAGTTTTGTCCGAGGATAGCGACTTAAAACAAGTCCCTAAAAACGCTGTCGTCTATGAAGTTTTTGGTGCCCTCTTCTTTGGTGCAGCCAATAACTTCTTGAATGTGATTAATGATGAAACTAAGAATGTTCTCATCCTACGCATGCGAAACGTTCCAGCCATGGATATCTCAGGTCTAGATGCCCTTGAAGAAACCCTGGCCATCTGCCAAAAACGTGGCATGACCTTGCTTCTTTCTCACGTTAATGCTCAACCCTACAGAGTTCTTGAAAAATCTGGCTTTATCCAAACTATTGGACCAGACCATATCTGCGAGTCGACCGACCAAGCCCTTGAAAAAGCAGCAGCCTTAGCACAAGAAGCCTAGACAAAAGTTTTTAATACAAGAAGAAAAAGCCAGTTCAACTGAACTTGGCTTTTTAAAATACACGATATACATAAGGATTGTCAGGTTGACCAACCTCTTTGACCTCAGTCAAATTAAGGATAGGAAGGCTCTGTTTAAGATTTTGATAGTAATCCACAGTGATGGTACCAGTGACTTTCACCCAGGTATTATCCTTAAAGGTTTGGTCACTTCCTGTCGTCGCCAGTCCATAAACACCTGAATCGGCGATACAGTGGATAATTCCGAAACGGAAGATGAACTGATAACCCTTGGTTTGTGGGTCATTGTAGACAAAACCGGTATAGGTGACCTTCTTGCCTACGAAATCGTTAGGATAGAGGTAGATGAGCTCCATGACTTCCATGTAATTTTCCGTGGTAATCTGGATGGTCTCACGTCCCTTGTACTTGGCGAGCTCTCTGGTCATTTCCTTCTCATAAGCTGAGGAGGTGAAGTAGGAGCTGGTATCTGGCTTCAAGTATTGGATGGTCGTTCCCTCTTGGTCGGCCTGATTAGGATCGCTCCCTGCCGCCAGTGGAAAATGATAGCCCTTAGCTGACACGGTATTGGCATCCAAGGTTACTGTTGGCACCAAGAGCCCCGTGAGGACTGGAAAGGCCAAGAGAACGATGCTGGCTACCTTGGCTACTCGACCTGACAAATGTGAGTGAACCTTCATCTGCTTCATCCAAACGATGAGTTGAACCACAGCAAGGATAAAGGACAGCACCATGGAAATGTAGGCCAAGTAGGAGTAGTGAATGTTAATGTACTGGTTGAGCTTGCCAGAAACTTGCAAGTACATGACGAGCTCAAAATACCCAGATAAGATGAGAAAACGTAACATTAAATCACCCCCAATAGCAGACAGTAAATGATTGTCACCAGACTAGCAGTTCCTACAAAGAGACCGACAAAGCGTGTCTTAAACTGGTGTTTCATCATGATTAAGTTCTTGATATCAACCATAGGACCAATGATGAGAAAGGCCACCGTTGGTGCCACTCCGAAACTAGAGAGCAGCGAAGCTCCGATAAAGGCATCGGCCTCTGAACAAAGGGAGAGGATGAAGGCCAGGAGCATCATGATCAGGATGGCTGTCACTGAATTATGACCGATGGTCGTGAGGATACGGGTCGGTAGGTAGGTCTGCATACTTGCTGCCACCAAGCTTCCGAAAATCAAGTAACGCCCAGTGTCAAAGAACTCGTCAACCGCATGAACCAGAGCTTGAAAGGTTTTCTTACCAGCTGACAAACCACTATAGTCGTGCACATGACTAACCTTACGGTTGTCCTTGAGAATCTGGTCATCCACCACAAAGCCCAGTAAGATTCCCAAAATCATGGCAATCAAGAAAGCCCCGACGAAACGTAAAAGCACGTAGTACCAAGAGTTCCCAAAGGCCGTATAGGTAGCAAAGAGAACAACTGGATTAATGATAGGAGCAGTTGCCATGAAAGGAATAGCCGTGTAGCTAGGCACTTTTTTCTCTAAAAAGCGTGTGATAATTGGAACAATCCCACACTCACAAGAAGGGAAAATAAAACCAATCAGAGTTCCAAAGAGAATAGCCAGGACCTTGTTTTTAGGAAGGAAGTTTTGGACCTTTTCAGGAGTCACAAAGACCTCGATAAAGCCAGACAGGATACTTCCCAGTAAAACGAAGGGCAAGGCTTCGATAATAATCGATAGAAAAACTGCCAGAAGCTGCAGAACGCTATCTGGTAGTTGATGAAAAATAGCCATAAAAATTATTTCTTCTTATCTTCTTGAAGACGTTTGTCCTTCTTAGGATCAGTTCCTGCCTTTTCAAAATCAGGGATAGCCGCAAAAGATGCCATCATGCTTTCAAGTTCATTTGTTTTTTTCTGAATAACTGCCATAAAAAAGCCTCCGAGTTTACATAAGATACTAAGGGCGTCATTTCTGACAGAAAATTAGGGCATCAGACGAAGAAGCTCTGCTTCTAGGAAGATGCATCTATTTTCCGAAAGAAATAGCCCGAGTTCAGTTACAAAAGATACTAAGGGCGTCCTTTCCGAAAGAAATAGCCCCTAACAATAGGTTTACTTTTCTATTATACTACCTCTTGCTCAAAATTTCTCGCTTCAGCTACAAGGTTTTCTGCCCAAGCAAATCTCCTCTCGTGGTATAATAGAACTTATGGAAAATCGTAATTTAGAGACTTTGGCTCAGGAATTGGGCCTAAAAAAACAACAAGTTGAAACTGTTTTGGAATTGACCGCAGAAGGCAATACCATCCCCTTTATCGCCCGTTACCGTAAGGAAAAAACAGGCAATCTGGATGAAACGCAAATCAAGGCCATCATTGATATGGACAAGTCCTTGACTGCTCTTCAAGACCGTAAGGAAACAGTTCTGGCCAAGATTGAGGCTCAGGGCAAATTGACCGACCAACTCAAGGCAGCTATTGAAGCCGCTGAAAAACTGGCAGATGTGGAAGAGCTCTACCTTCCCTATAAGGAAAAACGCCGCACTAAAGCGACGGTTGCCCGTGAAGCAGGTCTTTTCCCCTTGGCTCGTCTTATCTTGCAAAATAGTCCAAACCTCAAGTCTGAAGCTGAAAAGCTGACATCTGAAGCCTTTCCAACAGCTGATAAGGCTCTTGCTGGTGCTGTGGATATTTTGGTTGAGGCCTTTTCTGAGGACAATAGCTTACGCTCTTGGACCTACAACGAAATCTGGAACAACAGTGACATCACTTCAACCCTCAAGGATCAATCACTGGATGAAAAAGAAACTTTCAAAATCTACTATGATTTTGAAGACAAGGTGTCTAAACTTCAAGGTTACCGTACCTTAGCCCTTAACCGTGGGGAGAAACTAGGCGTTATTAAGGTGGCCTTTAAGCACAATCTTGAGAAAATGCACCGTTTTTACAGTGCTCGTTTCAAACAAAAAAATGACTATATTGAGGAAGTCATCAACCAATCTCTCAAGAAGAAAATCATTCCAGCCATGGAGCGTCGTATCCGTAGCGAGTTGACTGAAGCAGCAGAAGATGGTGCTATTCAACTTTTCTCTCAAAATCTTCGCAGCCTTCTCCTAGTATCACCACTTAAAGGTAAGATGGTACTCGGTTTTGACCCTGCCTTTCGTACAGGGGCTAAGTTGGCCGTGGTTGACCAAACTGGTAAGCTCATTACAACGCAAGTTATCTATCCAGTGGCTCCAGCTAGTCAGGCTAAAATCGCACAGGCTAAGAAAGACTTGGCTGACCTCATTAAAAAGCATGCCATTGAGATTATCGCTATTGGTAATGGAACAGCCAGTCGTGAAAGTGAAGCTTTTGTGGCAGAAGTTCTCAAGGATTTTCCAGAGACTTCATATGTCATTGTCAATGAAAGTGGTGCCTCTGTTTACTCTGCTTCAGAGTTGGCCCGTCATGAGTTCCCAGACTTAACGGTCGAAAAACGCTCTGCTATTTCCATTGCCCGTCGTCTCCAAGACCCATTGGCTGAGTTGGTTAAGATTGACCCTAAATCAATCGGAGTAGGCCAATACCAGCATGATGTTAGCCAGAAGAAACTCTCTGAAAATCTTGACTTCGTCGTCGATACCGTGGTTAACCAGGTTGGTGTTAATGTCAATACGGCAAGTAGTACCCTCTTGTCACACGTGTCAGGACTCAACAAGACCATCTCTGAAAATATCGTCGCCTACCGTGAGGAGAATGGTGAGATTGCATCACGTGCTGAAATCAAAAAAGTCCCACGTCTTGGTGCTAAAGCCTTCGAACAAGCTGCAGGTTTCCTTCGTATTCCAAATGCCAAGAATATCTTGGATAATACAGGGGTCCACCCAGAGTCTTATCCAGCGGTAAAAGCCCTCTTTAAGCAGTTGGATATCACAGACTTGGACGACTCTGCCAAGGCAAAATTGCAGGCTCTTAATCTTAAAGAAACAGCGGAAGGATTGGGACTTGGACAGGAAACCCTCAAAGATATCATTGCTGACCTTTTGAAACCAGGCCGTGACCTCCGTGACGATTTTGAAGCACCAGTGCTTCGTCAAGATGTTCTTGAACTCAAAGACTTGTCAGTAGGACAAAAACTTGAAGGAACGGTCCGTAACGTTGTGGACTTTGGTGCCTTTGTGGATATCGGTGTCCATGAGGATGGTCTTATCCACATTTCAGAGATGAGTAAGAGCTTCGTTAACCATCCAAGTCAGGTCGTTTCTGTTGGGGATTTGGTTACTGTATGGGTATCAAAAGTTGATTTAGAGCATGAAAAACTCAATCTCTCCTTGGTGAATCCGCGTGAATCTAACTGATTATGTTAAGACTGTTTCTATAGAAGATTTTGGTTGGGAATTTAAGCATCAAGCCTTGTGGAACAAGCGTCTCCGAACCACTGGAGGTCGGTTCTTTCCCAAGGATGGTCATTTAGATTTTAACCCAAAACTCTATGAGGAACATGGTCTTGAAACCTTTCGAAAAATCGTCCGCCACGAACTCTGTCATTATCACCTCTATTTTCAGGGCAAGGGCTACAAGCATGCGGATAGAGATTTCAAGGACTTACTAGCTAAGGTCGATGGCCTTAGATACGCTCCAAAGATGCAAGGTCAAGAGGAGAACTACTACCTCTATCAATGCCAATCCTGTGGTCGTATTTACCGTCGCAAACGCCGTGTCAATACACGGAAATTTGGCTGCGGTTTGTGTCGAGGAAAGCTCATTTTTCTAAATCAGTCCTAGGGCTGATTTTTTTAGTCTAAAAAAATCATATAATTAAATCAAAGAAATGATGGGAGAAGAAGACCATGTCAAATCGTTTTTATAAGACACGAAAAAATAGACTCGTCGCCGGTGTTGTTGCAGGTTTGGCAGATAAGTTTGGCTGGGACCTAGCTCTAGCTCGTATCTTGGCTATCATTCTCATGGTTTCAACGCAGTTTGGAATCTTCTTATATTTGGTTTTAGCCTTCCTCCTTCCTTACAAAGAAGATATTTATCCCGAAATCAAACTCAAGGATGGACGCAAACGTAAAAACGCTGAACCTGTTGAAGATGAGTGGAATTGGTAAGTAACTGTTAATAGATATTGACCTGTGATTGGCCCTGGTGCTAGTCACAGGTCTTTTTATTTGCTTTGAGAACCGCATTGAAAACCTTTTTATGATACAATAAAACTAGTAAATAATCGGAGGAAATAATATGACAGTAACCGTTAAAATGCTGGTTGACAGGCTTAAACTCAAGGTTGTCTATGGTAATAAGGAGCTTTTGGCAAAACCGATAACAACTGCTGATATCTCTCGTCCTGGTTTAGAAATGACAGGTTATTTTGACTATTATTCACCGGAACGACTGCAGTTGGTTGGGATGAAGGAGTGGTCCTACCTTAAAACCATGACTGAGAATAACCGATATTCTGTTTTTACTAATATGTTTAAAGCAGAAACTCCAGCTGTTATCGTGGCGCGTGGTCTTAATATTCCGGAAGAGATGCTTCGAGCTGCTAAGGAAAATGGCGTAGCAGTTCTTCAAGGACGAAACGGCACATCGTCACTTTCAGGGGACATGTCTTGGTATCTTAACTCACAATTAGCTGAACGAACTAGTGTCCATGGTGTTTTGGTAGATATCTACGGGATGGGTGTTCTTATCCAAGGAGACTCTGGAATCGGTAAGAGTGAGACAGGGCTCGAGCTAGTCAAACGTGGTCACCGCCTTGTCGCTGACGACCGTGTGGATGTCTATGCTAAGGATGAGGAAACTCTCTGGGGTGAGCCTGCCGAAATCCTCCGCCATCTTCTTGAGATTCGTGGGGTTGGTATCATTGATGTCATGAGTCTCTACGGAGCTAGTGCTGTCCGTAATTCTTCTCAAGTTCAGTTGGCCATCTATCTTGAAAATTTTGAAGACGGTAAGGTCTTTGATCGTCTTGGAAATGGGAACGAAGAAATTGAATTGCAAGGCGTTAAGATTCCACGTGTCCGCATTCCTGTTAAGACAGGGCGTAACGTATCAGTCGTTATCGAAGCTGCAGCCATGAACTACCGTGCTAAGCAAATGGGATTTGATGCAACCAAAACCTTTGAGGAACGTTTGACTAACCTCATTAGTAAGAATGGTGAAGACTAATGTTAGCTACTATTGACCCTATTGCTCTAAGACTTGGCCCCATTAGTATTCATTGGTATGCCATCTGTATCGTATCTGGTCTCTTACTTGCCGTTTACCTGGCTCAGCGTTGGGCTCCCGAAAAGGGAATCGACCCTGAAAACATCCTAGATTTTATTCTTCTTGCCTTTCCTATAGCCATTGTTGGTGCTAGGCTCTATTATGTGATTTTCCAGTGGTCCTACTACAGTCAAAATCCTTCTGAAATTTTTGCAATTTGGAATGGTGGAATTGCCATCTATGGTGGCTTGATTGCTGGAGCAGCTGTCCTCTATTGGTTTGCTAAACGTCATGCCATTGCTGTCTTGGATTTTCTAGATATCGCAGCACCGGGCGTAATGATTGCTCAGAGTATCGGTCGCTGGGGAAACTTTATTAACCAGGAGGCCTACGGAAGAGCAGTTAGTCATCTGAATTATGTTCCAGAATTTATTCGCCAGCAGATGTACATTGATGGTAGTTATCGTGTACCGACCTTTCTTTACGAAAGTCTCTGGAACTTGGTCGGATTTATCATTATCCTAGGACTAAGACGCTTTAATAAGAAACTGCGTCAAGGAGATGTGACCTCATTTTACCTTATCTGGTATGGTCTTGGACGTTTTGTCATTGAAGGCATGCGTACAGATAGCCTCATGTTTGCTGGCTTGCGTGTTTCTCAATGGGTCAGCATCGTCATTATCATCTTAGGTGCTACCTTGCTCTATTTACGAAAGCAACGCCCAGAGGCAGATTATAAAATGAAAAACTAGTCATATAGCTCAGACTTTGTTATAATATAATGAAAATTATCATAACAAAGGTCACTGGAAACTGGAGGTTCTACTTCAGTTTTCTTGTAGCGACCTTTTAAAAAGGTCAAAGGAGTCCTAAACTATGGCAGAAATTGCATTTCTTATTATCGCAATCGCACTTGCTGCGTTCCTCATTGCATTAATCCCTACCCTACTTCGTACCCGTCATGTGGTTAAAGAAGTTGAAGAAACAGTTGCTGTGCTTCGTACAGATATCAATGTAACCCTTCATCAAACAAATGAAATCTTGGCTAAGGCAAACGTCTTGGTTGAAGATGTTAATGAAAAAGTTCAAACAATCGATCCTCTCTTCGTAGCAGTAGCTGAGCTTTCAGAAAGTGTCTCTGACTTGAATACTGAAGCTCGTTACCTCGGTGCGAAAGCAAGTGCAGCAGGAGCAAGTGTCGGTAAGGCAGGCTCAGCCTTTGCTATCGGTAAGGTTGCCTCAAAACTTTTTGGTAAAAAAGACAAGAAAAAATAAGGAGATCTTTTCATGAGTAAATTTTTAAATACCCTAATCATTGGTGCAGCTTCTGGAGCTGCAGCAGCATACTTCTTTACAACTGAAAAAGGTAAAGCTGTTAAAGCACGTATTGATGAAGAAATCGCTTCATTCAAAGAAGATCCTAAAGCTTATCAAAATCAAGTGGTGGAAAAAGCTAGCGACTACAAAGATTTGGCAGTCGATACTTTCCAAGACTATAAAACAAAATTTGAAAATGGCGACATCACTGCGGATGATTTGACAAAAGCTGTCCAAGAAAAAACAGCTCAAGTTGCTGACTTTGCAAAAGAGAGCTTTGAACTTATCAAAGAGAAAACAGCTCAAGTAACTCCTGAGCAAGCAGATGTTGAAGCAGAAACAAAAGCTATCGTTGATGATATCGTCATTGATATCAAAGATATCTCTGAAGAAGCAGCAGAAGCAAAATAAAAAGAAAGCCCATGAGGCTTTTTTTAGTACGAAAAAAACGTTGACTGTTTGGTCAACGTTTTTGTGCTTTATAATACTCGATTAGGACATAAATGCCTATCTGACCAATGACGCTGATGGTAATTGCCCAGAAGAAGGCCCAGAAGGTAGCCACCTGTGCTACCAAGAAAAGGAAGGCAACTAGGACTGTTGAAACACAGAAGCTTGAGATACGTCCAAAGAAAATCATATCTTGTAGCTTAATACTATTACTATTTAAACCTTGATAATCTTGGTAATTCGTCGTTTGAAGACGCTCAGTCTCGAAATCTTCGATGTGATCAAATTGACGGTGTAAGTTGTCAGCCATGTCTGCCTCCTTTCTATATAAAATATCTAAATCACTTTTTCGTGTAGGTTAAAATACTTAGTCAGTATTTCACTATTTAGAATCTCATTAATAATACCATAAAAAATTTATATTGCAAAGTTTTTTTTGATTTTTGTGAAAATTATAGTATTTAAAAACTAATTTAAAATATTGAAATACATAGTTTTGAACCTAAAAATTCTAAAAAAATCAAATCATTTGTGCTATAATGTGAGTTATGGAAAAAATTGTAATTACAGCGACTGCTGAGAGCTATGAGCAAGCACGTGAGCTCCTAGAACTTGGCGTAGATCGTATTTATATCGGCGAAAAAGCCTTTGGCCTTCGTTTGCCTAAGCCTTTTTCATTCGCAGAAATGCGAAAGATTGCAGAGCTGGTACATGAGTCAGGCAAGGAATTGACTGTTGCCGTTAACGCCCTCATGCACCAAGGTATGATGGATGCTCTTCCAGACTATCTTGATTTTCTTGAAGAAATCAAGGCAGATTATATCACGGTTGGTGATGCAGGAGTTTTCTACATCTGTAACCGTGACAAACGTCCCTTCAAAATGATTTATGATGCTTCAACTATGGTAACCTCTAGCCGTCAGATTAATTTCTGGGGCAAACAGGCAGGAGCATCTGAAGCGGTTTTGGCTCGTGAGATTCCATCTGCGGAACTATTCATCATGGCTGAAAATCTTCAGATTCCAGCTGAGGTTTTGGTTTATGGTGCAAGTATCATTCACCACTCAAAGCGTCCACTTCTTCAAAACTATTACAACTTTATCAAAACGGATGAAGCTGCAACCAAAGAACGTGACCTCTTCCTTTCTGAGCCAGGGGACCCAGATTCTCACTACTCAGTTTATGAAGACATGCACGGGACACATATCTTTGCCAATAATGACTTGGATATGATGACTAAACTTTCAGAACTCGTTGAACATGGTTTTGACCACTGGAAGTTGGACGGTGTTTATTGCCCAGGTGAAAACTTTGTAAAAATCACTGAGTACTTTGTGAAGGCTCGTGACCTCATCGAGGCTGGCGAATTTTCACAAGACCAAGCCTTCCTCTTTGATGAGGCTATTCACAAATTACACCCAGCCAACCGTGGCTTGGACACAGGTTTCTATGATTACGAACCTGATCGTGTAAAATAAAAAATCTTATGCTCCTTCGTTTGAGAGTTTTCCATTTTCAGGGAACGAAGGAGTTGTTCAAAACTTAAAATCGACAATCTTGCAAATTGGAGAAATTATGACTACAACTAAAAAACGCCCAGAGGTACTTGTACCTGCTGGAACTTTGGAAAAATTGAAAGTCGCTGTAAATTACGGCGCAGATGCTGTTTTCGTTGGTGGACAAGCCTATGGTTTGCGTAGCCGTGCCGGAAACTTTACCATGGATGAGCTTAGAGAAGGTATCGAATATGCTCACGCTCGTGGTGTTGATGTGCACGTTGCTTCAAACATGGTTACCCATGAAGGAAATGAAAAAGGTGCTGGTGAGTGGTTCCGTGAATTGCGTGACATGGGACTCGATGCTGTTATCGTATCTGACCCAGCCTTGATTGAAATCTGTTCAACCTACGCACCAGGACTTAACATCCACTTGTCTACACAAGCATCTGCGACAAACGTTGAAACCTTCCATTTTTGGAAAGAGTATGGTTTGACCCGTGTCGTTTTGGCACGTGAGGTTACCATGGAAGAGTTGGCTGAAATCCGTAAGCGTACGGATCTTGAAATTGAGGCCTTTGTCCATGGCGCTATGTGTATCTCATACTCAGGTCGCTGTACCCTTTCTAACCACATGTCAGACCGTGATGCCAACCGTGGTGGTTGTTCACAGTCTTGTCGTTGGAAATATGACCTTTACGACATGCCATTCGGCCAAGAACGTAAGAGTATCAAAGGTGAAGTTCCTGAAGAATACTCTATGTCAGCCGTTGACATGTGTATGATTGAAAATATCCCTGACCTTATCGATAATGGCGTTGATAGCCTTAAAATCGAAGGTCGTATGAAATCTGTCCACTATGTCTCAACAGTTGCTAACTGTTACAAGGCTGCCTGTGATGCCTACATGGAAAGTGCAGAAGCCTTCTACGCTATCAAGGACGACTTGATTGATGAACTTTGGAAGGTTGCCCAACGTGAATTGGCAACAGGTTTCTACTACAAGACACCAACAGAAAACGAACAACTCTTTGGAGCTCGTCGTAAGATTCCACAATATAAATTCGTTGGTGAAGTCGTAGACTTTGATCCAGCAACTATGACAGCTACTATCCGTCAACGTAACGTTATCCTCGAAGGTGACCATGTTGAATTCTACGGACCAGGCTTCCGTCATTTCGAGTGTGATATCAAAGACCTCCACGATGCCAATGGTAACAAAATTGACCGTGCGCCGAACCCAATGGAACTTCTTACAATTACTGTGCCACAAGAAGTTAAACCTGGTGACATGATTCGTTCAACTAAAGAAGGTTTAATTAACCTCTACCAAAAAGACGGTTCAAGCAAAACTGTTCGTGCCTAATGACAAGTCAAATCAATGGGCTCCTGGTAGATGACCAGAGTAGATGTCAGCACTACCATTCCCCACTAGATATTGTTGCCCTAAAATGCTTCGAGTGCCAGAAGTATTATGCCTGTTATCAGTGTCATGATTGCTTGGAGAAGCATAGCTTTCGAGCTTATCCTTGTCAGTTGAAGCAGGACAAGGTCGTTATTTGTGGCGTTTGTAGGCATGAGATGACCATTGAGGAGTATCAAGATGTAGAAGCTTGTCCCAGTTGTCACAGTGCCTTCAACCCAGCTTGTTCAAAGCACTATGATATTTATTTTGAAAAATAAAAAAGATTGAAGATTCTGTTCATACGAACAAAGTCTTCAATCTTTTTTTAGTTAAAGTAGCTTTGAGTTTTAAGAGCTTTTAAGACTGGTTTAGTCACCAAAGCGACGATGAGACCTTTTAAGAGGTCGGGAATGATAAAGGGTATCAAACCGACAGCTACGGCTGCAGACCAACCCATCTTTCCAAGAAAGTGAAGGCTGAGGATACCACCGACAAAGACGAGTGCATCACCCAAAACAAAAGCTACAAAGATTTTCCAAATAGGAGTCTCAGCATGCGTCAGTTTTGAAGTGATAAAGGCGAAAAATGGATAAGCCAACAAATAGCCAGCTGAAGGACCAAAGAAGGCTTGGAGTCCACCGCCTCCACCTGCAAAAACTGGAAGACCAATGGCACCTAGAATCAGGTAGAGGGTAGCAGCAAGTGTCGCCTCTCTTGGTTTAAGGATGGCAGCAACAAGTCCGACAGCAAAAGTTTGCAGAGTAATGGGAACTGCTCCAATTGGAATGATGATTTGAGCTAGGGCAGCAATGATGGCAGCACCGAAAGCAGGGAGTATGAGTGACAATGTACGATTTTGTGTCATTTTTAGTTAACCTTTCTTAAATAAATAGTTAACTTATTATAGCAAGTGGTTTCAAAATAGTCAACCTAATAATAAAACGAGGTTAACTGATAAACTTAACCTCGTTGTGATATGATTTTTAGACGTTTGATTTCATCAAGTTCAATCATGCTGATGATCTTATCCTGCTCAATAAAGATGGCTTGTCGCTCCCTGTCATAACGGTTGATGTAGCCCTTATAGGTCTTCTGATTGGATGTCAGCATGACCATTTGATTATGATCAATAGCATGATAGATATCGTTAATAAGTTGATTCTGCATTAGGTGGACAGGTTTGCTGTGACCTATTTCCACAAACTGATGAAGCTGATGCTTTACGGCTTCTAAAAAGTTTATCATGGTCATTTCCCTCGTTTCTTGATAAAATAATTATAGCATGAAAGGTGAATTTTTGTGGATAACTTCATTCTAAAACAGACAATTTTCACAGAAAAAAACGAATAAAGCTAGTGGAGGTAAGCAAATGGCAGAATTTTCATTTGAAATTGAAGAAAAACTCTTGGTTTTGTCTGAGAATGACAAGGGTTGGACTAAGGAACTCAATCGTGTGAGCTTTAATGGCGCACCGGCTAAATATGACATCCGTACATGGAGTCCAGACCATACCAAGATGGGCAAGGGGATTACCCTCAGCAACGAAGAATTCCAAGTTCTCGTTGACGCCTTCAAAAACTAAAACAAGGTCAGCATGGCGCTGGCCTTATTTTTTTGTTTAAAACGTATCAAAGATAAGTTTGAGATTGAGAATGGTTAGAACAACAGCAATAGCATAACCGAGGAAGGTATTCCACTTGGCATTGACGTGTTTTCCCATGAGTGATTTCTTAGATGTATAGTAAATCAACGGGAAGATAGAGAATGGCAAGGCAATTGAAAGGAATACTTGTGAATAAACCAAGAGTTGATCCAGTGTCTTTTCTTGATCGCCGTAGAGAATGGCTACAATGATAACAGGTAGCAAGGCGAAGAGACGTGTGAACAAACGAATTACCCACTGTGGTAACCTCATGTGGAGGAAGCCTTCCATGACAATTTGACCAGTTAGGGTACCAGTAATAGTAGAGTTTTGACCACTAGCCAAGAGTGCCAAGGCAAAGAGAGTTGAAAGTGTTGAACTAGCAACCGCACCAGCAATCTTAGAGTCCTGAAGGGCATTGTACATTTGTGAGAAGGCTGAAATATCAGAAGCGTGACCAAAGAAGAGAGCTGCCCCCAAAATCAAGAGGAGGGAGTTAACCACAAAGGCCAAAGTCAACTGAATGTTGGAGTCCCAGGTCATGAAACGGACAGCCTTGGTCACGTCTTTACCATCTGAATAGTCAACCTTACGAGTCTGTGACAAGGATGAGTGCAAGTAGAGGTTATGTGGCATAACGGTTGCACCCACAATCCCAAGTGCCAAAGTCAACTGGTTAGTGTGGCCAGCAGCATGTGGCTCAAAGAGCGCTGGCGTAGGGAGGTAACCCTCGAGGATTCCTGTAACACTAGGCTCAGACAAGGCTACCAGATAGACAAAGATAACCAAGATGGTCAAAATCAAGGTTGAAACAATAGCCTCGATTTTCTTGAATCCCAGCTTCATGATGAGGAGGAGTAGGAAAACATCTAGGACTGTCACCAGAATGGCAACCATGATTGGAATACCAAAGAGCAAATTAAGTGCGATGGCAGAACCAAGCACCTCAGCCAAATCCGTCGCCATTAAGGCAAGCTCCAGAATCACCCAAAGCGTGTATCGCAACCATTTGGGCGAGTGGTAGGCCGTCGCTTGAGCCAGGTCCATTTGAGTCACAATCCCTAACTTTCCAGCCATTTGTTGCAACTGCATAGCGATTAAAGATGAAATTAAGATGACAAAAAGAAGACTATACTTGTAGGTCGCCCCACCGACGACACTGGTAATCCAGTTCCCTGGATCCATGTAACCCACGGCCACGAGAGCCCCAGGTCCCAAGAAAGCCTTAAGATTTTGCCAAAAACGATTATTATTTGGTGTATCTATTGATTGGTTTACCTCAGAAAGGGAAACCTTTTTTGAAGATGTCATAAACACCTCTTTCTAAGTCATTCTGCCTAAAAGTTGCATTATTTCTAGACAGACCGACAATTTTATTATAACACTATGAGGATGATGTGCAAGAAAGGAATGGGTTGTAGAAGAATATACAATGTCCAATTAATTCCAGGGTGTTTATATGATGAACTTTTACGGTATGATGTTAAACAATAACATCAATTGGTTTGTTAGGTGAGGAATAAAAAAATGTTGAATAAGTAATTTTATTGAGTAGTGATACTAAAAAAGTATCATTTATTTTTATAAACAATACTTTTAGGATATTATTTTAACTGATGTAGCGTATAACAATTAATATAAAAATAGGTATAAGTAGTTGGGTAATAAAGTTGTCCATTGAGTTGATGATAAAATTTTGAACAGTTGATTTTTTCTCTGCTTTTTGTAAGTCGAAGAACCTATTGACGGTTACTTCTGAAACTGTTAGACCAATATAGAGTAATATAAATGTAGAAATAAGAGTAACAAATACTTGAGACGAGTCTTTAAGATAAGGTAGTAGTCTTTGAGTATAGCTATTGATAGTACTGCTGAAGTTCAGCATGGAGTTATAGAAATAAATAGAACTTACAAATAAATAATATAAGAATTTACCAGTACTTCCTCGTACTGAAAGATAGATACGTGCCCCCCATTTTATAGAGTTTATAAGTAAAAATAGAGCTATAAATTGTAAAATTTGATTATAGATACTTGGTAACGCATCCTTAAAAGCTATAATCAGAACATGAAATTTAGTTTCCGCATTTGGATTTGTGAAGAGATTCGCTAGTGGCCAAGGTGCTGCTGATAGGGTATCTAAAACATTAATAATTTGATAGGTGAAATTTAAAATGATAATTGCTAAGAAAATATAACTTGAGATTTTGAATAAGACTCTAGAATAAAATTTGCTATTTTCAAGTTTTCGGTTGTATTGTTCAACTTGTTCTTGCAATTTTTGGTTGATTGTGTCAGTGTTTTGGTTAATTATAATTTGACCATTGTTTTCTTCAATTGTAAAATTAACTTCATTTTTCGCCAGTTCGGCAGTAACTTTTTCCTCACTTTTTTTAGCTTTTAGCTCAGAAAATAATTGTATGCTAATGGATAAGATAGGTATAAAGTAAACGACAATGTACTCGAAAATTTTAATGATTTCTTTCATAATTCCCTCCTTTTGTTAGAAATATTTTATCAAAAAAGTAGTAATGGAAAAAGGTGAAAGACGAGTACAAAATGCTTATTATGTACGATTACTTATACCCATTATTATGATGGTTATTAAAAGTACAGATTAATTGGTATTATATAGAGTTTCAAAAAAATAAAAATCTAATTTTAAGATTTGAAATATCAAAGTTCCACTCATCGATCGCTAATGTTTTCACGTACATAATTAGGAAACTTGGTATCAAATTACGTGGAGTACTTCAAAAATCCTAGCATGACAGGAGCTTGCATCAGTTTTTGAAACTCTCGCTAGCATGAAAAAAATTTTATCCGACCAAGCGTTATGGTGCTGTAATCTCCTTCTCTCTAACTTCTTGTGGTCAGTATATTTAGGGAAGTTAACTCTTTTATTTTATACGATAGATTTTTTTCAAAGCAAGCCCCATCAAGACTTTCTGCTATGAAAAAAGTGGCTGAAACATTATGTTTCAGCCACTCAGAATTTTTGAGACTTTAGGCTCAAAATTAGTTATGGAATTTCCAAGGAAGTCGCTAGCGCCCGTTTCACCTAAGGTAGGTCTCAAAGAAAACTTTTATCATTCTTTATTTCATCGTTGGGAACAACAAGACATCACGGATAGTTGTTGTATCAGTGAGGAGCATGCAGAGACGGTCGATACCGATTCCGAGTCCACCTGTTGGTGGCATACCGTATTCAAGGGCTTCAACGTAGTCGTAGTCGATGCCTGTTGCTTCGTCATCACCGAGTTCTTTAGCAGCAGCTTGTGCTTCGAAACGTGACAATTGATCGATTGGGTCGTTCAATTCGGTGAAGGCATTTCCGTACTCTTTAGTCATGATGAAGAGCTCGAAACGGTCAGTGAAGCGTGGGTCTTCTGGGTTTTTCTTAGCCAATGGAGACACAGCAACTGGGTGACCGTAAACGAATGTTGGTTGAATCAATGTTTCTTCAACGAATTCTTCGAAGAAGGCGTTGATAATTTGTCCCACTTCGGTGTAGTGTTTTTCAACTGGTACATGTTTTTCGTTTGCAAGTGCTACAGCTTCTTCAAAGGTCATGTCTTGCCAGAAGTCGACACCAGTAATTTCCTTAATGGCATCCACCATGTGAACACGTTTAAATGGTTCATTGATTTTGATTTCAGTACCTTGGTAGTTGATAGGTCCGTCACCTTTGACAGCTTTAGCAGCGTTTTGGATGATACCTTCAGTCAAGTTCATGATATCGTGGAAGTCAGCGTAAGCTTGGTAAACTTCGATAGATGTGAACTCAGGGTTGTGAGTGGCATCCATACCTTCGTTACGGAAGATACGTCCGATTTCGTAAACGCGTTCCATACCACCAACGATGAGACGTTTGAGGTGAAGCTCAGTCGCGATACGAAGCACCATGTCGATGTTTTGTGCATTGTGGTGAGTGATGAAAGGTTTAGCAGCAGCACCACCAGCTTCATTGTGAAGAACAGGTGTTTCTACTTCAAGGAAACCTTGAGCATCGAGGTAGCGACGGATTTCAGAAATGATTTTTGAACGTGTGACAAAGCGGTCAAAGCTTTCACGGTTAGAAATCAAATCGAGGTAACGTTTACGGTAGATTGTTTCAACGTCTGAAAGTCCGTGGAATTTCTCAGGCAATGGACGAAGGGCTTTAGACAAGTGAGTGATATGAGTAGCCTTGATAGAAAGTTCTCCCATATCTGTTCGCATAACTTCACCTTCGACACCGAGGAAGTCACCAAGGTCAGCTTTCTTGAAGATTTCGTAGTTTTCTTCACCGACAGCATCTTTACGCACGTAGATTTGGATTTGACCATCGCGGTCTTGGATGTGGGCGAAGCCAACTTTACCTTTACCACGTTTAGTCATCAAACGACCTGCGATAGTAGCAGTTTCGTTGATTTCGTGCAATTCTTCTTTTGTTTTGTCAGCGTATTTTTCTTTTAATTGACCAGATGTAGCTGTGCGTTCGAATCGCTTACCAAAAGGATCGATTCCTTGTTCAGCCAAGGCCGCCATTTTTTCACGACGGACAATCTGTTGATCGTTCAATTCTTCCATGTGTTGATTTGACATGTTAGTCCTCCATAAAATAGTCGTAATCATTGTATCATAAATCATCTTCTAAAGATAGGACAAATGATTAAATGTCAGATAAATAAAGCTAGGATTTGTCTATTTTTAGGACAAATTGTAAACTAGCATTAACCTTTGATTAGAAAGTTATAGAATTTATTGACAAATATAATAAAAAGGGTGTACAATAGCAAGGTAAGTTTCGTATGATATAAGGAGGAAATACGATGAAAAAGAAAAATTATGTTAGTAAAGCCGTGATGCTTGGCGCTTTACTAGCACCTATTGGGATGCCTACGGTATCTGTGTTAGCAGATAGCTTTTATCAAAATCAAACGAGTGCACACGCTGCTGATATTACAAACTGGATTGCCAGCACACCTGAACAAATTACAAATAATTTGACAACTCAGAATATCAATCCACAGCAGTTAGATGGCCAACAGTACGTGATTCAATGGGGAGATACCTTGTGGGGAATCTCTCAAGCGACTGGAATTTCTATTGAAAAATTAGCCTACGATAACAATATTCAGAATATTGACCTTATCTTCGCAGGTGACGTCCTCATCTTGAAACGTGATGGTGATGTCCCAGCAGGTTACCATGTGACTGGTAACGGTTACCGTTGTGCACATTCTAAGATTGTTATCAACAACTACTACGGTGATAACAACCGAGTGATTATCAATAACAGCACTTTTGTTTCTGATGACCATTCTAAGAATACAGTGATTTACGCTCCAGATAATTCTGACAATAGCGTTTCATTCTCAAATAGCACTACAAACAATAACAACGACAAAGATACTAAAGATTCTAAAGATGGCAAGGACTCTTCTTCATCATCATCTGAATCTAAAGATGCTTCATCAAGCTCAACAAGTGGATCTTCATCATCTTCTTCTGCATCAAGCTCAACAGCAAGCAGTAGTGAAAGCAAAGCAAGTACAGAAAGTTCTAAGGAAAAAGAATTGACTGATGATGCTTTCCAAGACAAGGTTCAAAGTGAATTCGAACAAGTTTACCAACAAAAACGTTCAGGTAGCCCTGCATGGACTTTCTTCTCACATGAAGGTGATAAGACTGGTGCAAATGCTGCTGCTAAGAAAGACACTGAAAGCAAAGCCCTTTACCTTCAAGGTGAAACACCTAAGGCTCAAGACATTGTTGATGGACCTAAAGATGGTGCCAAAACTGAAGCCAATGCCAAAGCTCTCGCTGAAAAGATTTATGACACTCTTAGCAATGGTGGTAAGCTGTCAGATCTTATCAAGGCAAAATATGCTCAAATTCAGGTAAGTTATAAGGGTGATAAGTGGGCTTTCAACGTTGATGTTTACAAGGAAAAAGAAAGTTCATCGTCAAGCACTGAAAAATCTTCAGAATCTAAGGCGTCATCAAGTGATGATTCTCAAACAGAAACACGCATGAGTTCAAGCTCATCAAGTGTTGAACGTTCGTCATCAAGTTCTTCAAGCCACACTGAAACAGACTCAGAGGCAAATTTCTCTGATCTAACTGGTGATGAATAGAGAGGGGCAAGACATGTCAAAGAGAAATATCATTATTAGTGTTGTTCTTGCTTGTCTCTTGGTTACGGGAGCTGGATTTGGTGCTTTCTATTACTGGGGAACACACCATTTGGATAGTGTTGTACCTGGAAAGGTTTACCAATACTCAAGTTCTCTAAACGGTGAGGTCAATAATCGTGTTATGTATGTAGCCTTCCAAGAAGGTGGTAACAAGGCACTTGTGAGTCAGGATCGTACGACAGTGGTAAATGCTGCTAAGAGTCAGACTGACTTTGACAAGGCCTATAATGACCAAACAGCTAAGTGGGAATACAGTGTGACAAAAACAACATTGACTCTTGGTAAAAAAGAGGACGATCAATTGTCACAATGGCAGTACAACAAGGTCTTTGCTTATGGTGACCACTTCACATCAAAAGATTTCTATTACCAGATCGCCAAGGGTGGTCAGGGTGAAGTCAAACAAAAAATGACCTTCAAAGAAATTAAATAAGTGTCTAAATATGACAAGATGCTTTAGGTTTGGGACAAAATGTTCCAAACCTTTTTCTATCTTCAAAACACGAATAATCTTTTCTTAAGTGGGGTCGAAAATTGAAATAAGAGGGTAAAAACGGTATAATAAGACTGTTTGGGCAATTGCATTCTGATAAAAAACAGACGAGTAAGATTGCCCCAAGACAGTTGACTTAAAGCTTACTTTTGCAAGACTCAGGATTAAATTAGGAGCTGACTGATGTAGCAGTTTAGTTGTTAGACCTCTTAATTTACCTAAGTCTCTGACAAGAGAATGATATAAGAAAGAACGGACAGATGATTACCTCTATTGTTTTTGACGTTGACGATACTATTTACGACCAACAGGCACCTTATCGTATTGCCATGGAAAAATGTTTCCCTGACTTTGATATGAGCCACATGAATCAAGCCTACATTCGTTTCCGCCACTATTCTGATGTTGGTTTTCCACGTGTAATGGCTGGTGAGTGGACAACCGAGTATTTCCGTTTTTGGCGCTGTAAAGAGACCCTTTTGGAGTTTGGCTACCGTGAAATTGATGAAGAAACAGGTAACCATTTCCAAGAGGTTTACGAGCATGAGTTGGAAAACATCACCATGCTTGATGAGATGCGCATGACCCTTGATTTCCTCAAGGAAAAAAATGTGCCTATGGGGATTATTACCAATGGACCAACAGAACACCAACTTAAAAAGGTTAAGAAGTTGGGACTTTATGATTACGTTGATCCTAAGCGTGTCATCGTCAGTCAGGCGACAGGTTTCCAAAAGCCTGAGAAGGAAATCTTCAATCTCGCAGCTGAACAATTTGACATGAATCCATCGACGACGCTCTATGTTGGAGATTCTTATGACAATGATGTCATGGGTGCCTTCAATGGTGGCTGGCACTCCATGTGGTTTAACCACCGTGGACGTAGCCTTAAACCAGGTACTAAGCCAGTCTTTGACTTGGAAATCGATAGTTTTGAGCAACTCTTTGGAGCGGTGAAAGTCCTTTTCGACCTTCCAAATAATAAATATATCTTTGATATCAACGATAATGAAAATCCAGTCCTTCAACTAGGTATCAATAATGGTCTTATGATGGCGGCTGAACGTCTTCTTGAGAGCAATATGAGTATTGATAAAGTGGTTATCCTTCTTCGTTTGAATGCGAACCAGGAAAAAATCCTTCGTATGAAATATGGAAGATAAGTAGAGCGGCCTCGTGTGGCCGTTTTATTGTCTAGAACGTGAGAAAAGGAGTTTGAAAATGTCAGAAATTAACAACTTGAAACATGATATTGAAGCACTAAGTGCTGAACGTGAGGCTTTGAGAAAAGAGGTAGAAGCACTCGAAGCCAAACGTGACGATCTCTTCGAAGGTGTTAGAGATGCCGAGCAGATGAAGTGCGTTGCTTGGGATTCCTATTATGCATTAGTGGACCACCTTAATGCTGAAGAAAAGCAAAGAGAGTTTGCTAATAACTATTGGGAACACGTTTCTGGAGATGTCAAAATATATATGGAATTTGTCTTGAGTCGTGGTCTTCGTTTTAAGCGTTTATTGTCTGAAGGACAGTATGATCTTGTTTTACAGGAACTAGACGTTTTCGAAAAGGAATTAGATGATTTGGCTCGAGGATTTGGTGTTGAATTAGACCGTTTGCCAGAGGAACCGAGTTGGAAATAATGGAAGTGAAGCTCTTAAAGTAATAGCTTTAAGGGCTTTTTGAGTGCAAAAAAGCGACCCTTAATCAGGATCGCTTGTCTTATGAAGTCAGTCGATGATTTAGCTAATCTTGTTTTGTTCAGCCATATAAGATGTATCGTTCCAACATTTAAGAGTGAAGTGCTCGAAATCATTGGTTTCGATAATAGTGACAGAAGCATTGTCAAGACCTCCTGCCTTACGAAGAAGACCAGGTTCAAAACCAAGGAGGGTACGGATAGAAGCTGTTAGGTTGGCTCCGTGACCGACAATGAGGACATTTTTAGCATCACTATCTTTAAGTGTTTTAACAAATTCGGCCACACGTTTGGTTGTCTGGTAGACAGACTCAGCTTGGAAGTCATTTGCACGGAAGTTGGCAAGGTTATGACGGAAGGCATCCATTTCTTTTGGATAGATGGCTTGAACGAGTGAAATTTTTTGTCCTTCCAGTTTGCCAAGCTGCCATTCACGCAAAGCTTTAGTGTAGGTAACTTTAGCTTTAGGTTTTTGAGACTCCATGATGAGCTCTGTAGTTTTTTTGGCACGTGGTAGGTCACTTGAGAAAACCAAGTCAAAATGTGTGTCACTGAGGTAGTGACCTAGCTCACGTACTTGTTCAATAGATTCTTTAAGCAAAGGCGAGTCTCCCTTGGCGCCTTGAAGTCGGCCTTCCAAGTTCCACTCAGTTTTACCGTGACGTACAAAATACAGTTTCATGATTACTCCTTAATATCAGCAAATTCAGCATTAACAAAATCAGCAAGTTCTTGACTATTGATACGGATAGAGCGCCCAATTTCACCTGCTGAGACAATAAGGAAGCCAGCTTCTTGAGCAGACTTATCAATGTAGATAGGGAAATTGTGTTTTTGGCGAATTCCTACGGGGTTGTTAGCCCCATGAACATAGCCGGTTGTTTTTTGGAGATCCTTTTGTGGAATCATTTGAACTTTCTTATTCCCAGAAATTTTAGCTAATTTCTTTTCAGATAGATGCTCAGTGATGGGAACGATACCGATGACTGGTCCTGTCTTATCCCCTTTGAGAGCAAGGGTTTTATAAATACTCTCACGTGCCACACCTTCTGGAAGTTCACCTTCTAATCCATTGAAGTTTAAACTGTCATGGTCAATTTTAGCTTTATCAAGAATTTGGTCAACCAAGGTCTTCTTGACTTTGCTTTTCTTTGCCATTGTCATATCTCCTTTAACCTTATGCATTTCTACATCCATTATAACACAATCGTCTTAACACGCCTAAGCCAATTTTGACAAGAAAAAAACCAGTGTTCTAGGCACCGGTTTCTATTGACTACTAGATGAACTTGTCGAAGTAGTCTTCTTATTTCTAGTTGGTTTTTGCTTGATCTTACCAAAGAGTTTTTCAAAGGTTTTACGTTTATTTTTCTCAGGATTGATTTGGTTAAGATCTAGGATATTGTCGAAACCTGGAAGGCTTCCTTGTGACGTATATTGGTGAAGGTCATAGTCGATTTCAGTATTTGGCAAAGCCTCATAATAACCAGAATCGGTACCATAGGCTGGAATCCAAACAGCGTCGAAGTTTTTAGTTGAAACTTCTTGCTCAAGCATGAAATAAGCACCAATATAGAGACCAACTTTTTCAGCTCCAAGACGTTTGAGCTCAGCGAGAAAGGCTTGGACACCTTGCTCCATGTTAGACATGGTTTCCTCTTCAACGTCAATCCAGTAATAGGTAGGTTTGTATGGAGAAGCATTTTTGTAGAAAATACGAGCTTCTTCCTTCATCTCCTTTACAGAAGTGCCTTGAGCGTAAGAGTAAACGGCAACTGGAACGTCACGTTTTTTGAGTTCTTTGATATGTGTTTTAAAAGATTTGTCGATCCCATTTGAACTTGCGGCATTACTATCCTTACTAATCTGTGATCCACCGAAGACGCGGACGATAGCACCAGAAATATGATTTGACAAGACATCGTAATCGATATCCTGAGGTAGTTGCCACCCCGAAAGGTCGATAATGGGATTGAGTATCAGCTCCTCGTCGGAACTGCTAGATGTTCTACTGGTTGTTGTTTTTGGTGTAGTAGCATAAGGAATAGCAGATTTCACGTTTTGAAGATGCGCCTGCTGTTTGGACGTATTGTGAATATTTGCAATAACTAATGCTAATCCTAAAAGAGCTAGAACCACGTAAACAACGATCGGTTTTATTCTTTTTCTCATTACTCCCATTCTACCTTAAATAGCGCAAAAATGCAAAATAGAGTGTTTGTAAATTCTGTGAGAGATATTAAAGTGACAGATTTTCAAAAAGCCTTTGTAGTGCTAACTTAGGCACGTTTTATGAATAGGGGTGTTTTGAGCTAGTCTTGAATTAAGTGAATTTTTCATTTATTAAATAATGATTTCTAGTCTAGATTGTCGGTTTCTTCCTTGAAACTAGCGCCACTAGTGGCGTCAGACCAGGCGACAAGAGCTTGAGCAGAGTTATCCAGATAGGTCTTGAGAGGTTGCTTCAAATCATAAATGGTCTCCCAAAATCCTAGGACCTTTCCTTCGTTGTCGATAGCAGCTTGGTAGGTCTGGATGAGGACTTGATCAAAACTGTCTGTTGGAATCTGATAACTTCTTTCTTTGGTAGGAGATGCTAGAACTTCAGACATGATCCAATCGGGCAGAATTTCAGGCTCACGGGGGAAGAAACTACCGTCAGCGCCACCGTTGTCGTAGAGAAAGTTTCCTTGGGCATCATAGGCTGCTAATTTATAGGGCAGGTGATTCAGTAGTGTTTTTAAATCGTTCATACCTTCATCATAGCTTCTTTCAGGAGAAATGGCAATGCTTTGGATTGGAGACAATATTATCGTAGGATAGTATCAGTTTGTCTGAGGATAGTAGTATCTCTTACAACCATATCAGGGTATAATAAAGTAAAAAAAGACTCGAGGTAAAAATATGTCAAAACTTATTTTTCTAGATGTTGATGGGACATTAGTGGATTATCATAACCGCATTCCCGAGTCAGCAGTCAAGGCTATTCGTCAGGCACGTGAAAAGGGCCATCTGGTCTATGTATGTACTGGCCGTAGCAAGGCAGAAATGCAACCTGAATTATGGGAAATTGGCTTGGATGGGATGATTGGTGGTAATGGCTCTTATGTGGAGCATCATGGGCAGGTCCTCATGCATCAGTTGATATCCAAGGAAGATGCTGCAAAGATTGTGGATTGGCTAACAGAGCGCCATCTGGCCTTTTATCTGGAGAGCAATAACGGCCTCTTTGCCAGTCCTAAGTTTCGGGAGCGGGCTCGTGAGACACTTAAGACTTACGCTATTCAAAAGGGGCAATCTGCAGAGTCTGTGGAGGGTAAGGAACCAGAAGATTTCATTCATGGCCTCCAGTATGGTGGGGAACTCTACCGTGACGACCTAAACAAGGTCAGTTTCGTTTTGGAGTCTTATCAGGATCACTTGGATTCCAAAGAAGCTTTTCCACAGCTTGAAGCCCATACTTGGGGAGGGCGAGGTGAAACAGCCTTGTTTGGTGACTTGGGTGTTAAGGATATTAACAAGGCCCATGCCATTGATGTCCTTTTGGAACATTTGGGGGCTAAGCGTTCGGACACCATTGCTTTCGGAGATGCCAAGATTGATATCCCTATGTTGGAATACTGTGAGATTGGTGTTGCCATGGGAAATGGAGGACCAGAAATATTGGCTATGGCAGACCTAGTTACAGACGATGTTGAAGCTGATGGCTTGTATAAGGCATTTGATAAATTGGGTTTGTTGCAATAGAAAAAACTGAGTTCCATTTGGGAGCTCAGTTTATGTTTTATGCCGGTTTACGACCGATAAATTTTTTCAAGAGATATAAGAGATAGCCAACAGCGATATACCCAGCACTGATGACTAGGACATTTACCAAGACCTTGTTCCAACCAAATTTATCGACATTGATAAAGAAGTAGGCGAAGGGGCTATCTTTGGCACCTGGAATTGGGAGTTTTAGTACCAAGCCATTTAGAAGGGCAAAGGCAAAGTAAGACAGAGGGACCGCTGACCAGTAAATTGGCTCACATAGACGGTAGGCCTTCTTAGCATCGAAAATAAGGGTATCAAGCACCAATCCCCAAGGCACAATATAGTGGACCAAGAAGTTACGGAGGGTCCAGAATTTCTCAGGTTCCGTAATAGGTGCCAAGAGGATATGATAGATGACTCCAGTGATGAGGATAGCCATAGTTACGCCACCCTTGTAACACAAGAGTTTGGTGTTAGTCGTCGCATCCCCTTTTTTGAAGTCATAGATGATAAAGAAAACCAAACTAGAGAAGACGAGGATATTGGACAAAACAGTGTAATAGAGCAACATGCCCCAACCATCATCATGGATTTGGATAGAGACTCCTACCAAACCACAGAGAGCTAGTAAGATACGGTAAAATCGTGAAATAGTCATAAGCTTCCTTTTCCTAATAAATAATCTCTCTTATCATATCACATTTTTCACTAACAATTTATTGAAAATTCTAGTAAAATCAAGGTAAGAAAGACTTTAAGGAGTAATGATGTCCAATTTAATCGATTATCTTGAAAAGGTTAAGGATTTGCCTTTCGACAAAGAGCCTCTTAATATTTTGGATAAGGTTTGCATCAATGAGATTGGCTACCTGACTTATGAAAAATGGCTCTCAGCAAGTGATTTGAAGGAAACCATCAATTTACATGACTATGCTGAAGGGAAGGACTTAAATCCAGACTACAGCTTCATGGTGACTATGGAACGGGTAGATTTGGCTGAAGCCATGGTCAGGTCTAGGCGTTTCGCTGGACTTAATCTAAGTGACTACTGTAGTGTCTTGGACAAGGAAGTGGAAAAACAGTTTGCGGCTATGATTTTCAGCCTGCCTGAATTGAACTACCAGCAGATTGTCTTTCGTGGTACCGATGATAGCGTCATTGGTTGGAAGGAGGATTTTCAGCTGACCTACAGTCGGGAAATTCCTGCCCATCGCTCAGCCATTGCCTTTCTGGAGAAGCACTTGCCAAACCTCAGTGACCATATCGTTGTTTCTGGACACTCCAAGGGTGGCAATCTTGCCCTCTATTCGGCTGTTCAGAGTTCGACTGTCTTGCGTGAGCAAATAGCAGAGCTCTTGCTTCTGGATTCTCCAGGTTTGATGAAATCACTCTTAGAGAAGCCTTCTTACCAAGAATTGAAAGCTAAGATGACGGTTGTCAGACCTCAAGAATCTGTTGTGGGAGTCATGCTCTACTGGGACAAGGTCGCAAAGCTCGTAGCAGCAGATGGCATAGGCATCGCTCAACACAATGTCTTGCTTTGGCAGGTTGACTTGGAAACAAATGATTTTGTTTATGTGGACCAGCCGACAGACCTGAGTCAACGCTTAAAAGAGACCTTCCAAGAATGGATTGAGACCTTGCCTAATCAAGAACTCAAGCAGGTTTGTGACTTGTTCTTTGATACCATTCTTGATTCTGGAATTGAAAGTCTGGATGATATTGGGATAAAAACTCTCCCTAAGCTAGGCCAGATGTTGCAAGACTTTGGCAATCTCTCGGACCAACAAAAGAAGGTGCTTCAGGATGGTTTCAACCAGTTACTCTGGATATTTTGGAAGTCGGGAAATAAGAAATCTAGCCTGCCCAAGCTAGAACTTCCTGATTTTATCAAGAAGTTGAGTGAATTAACCAACAACGATTAGAGACAGCGGAATCATAGAAGTGGAGAATTTTATGTCTAAAAACATACTTATTACAGGAGCAACATCAGGAATTGGGGAAGCAACGGCGCGTGCCTTTGCCAAAGAGGGAGAAAATCTCATCCTAACAGGTCGCCGTGTGGAGCGCTTAGAAGCTCTAAAAGAAGAGCTCCAAGCAACCTATCCAGATCAAAAAGTTTGGACCTTTGCCCTGGATGTCACTGATATAGCCATGGTCAAGGATGTTTGCCAAGCCATTCTCAAAAGCGTGGGGCAAGTCCATGTCTTGGTCAATAATGCAGGTCTGGCACTAGGTCTAACAGCTTATCAAGACTATGAGGAGTGGGACATGCTGACCATGCTCGACACCAATGTCAAGGGCTTGATGATGGTGACACGTCAGATTTTGCCAAGCATGGTTGCTGCCAATGAGGGGCATATCATCAATATGGGCTCTACGGCGGGCATCTATGCCTACGCAGGTGCTGCCGTTTACTCAGCTACTAAGGCCGCAGTGAAAACTTTCAGCGATGGCTTGCGTATCGATACCATTGCCACAGATATCAAGGTGACGACCATTCAGCCTGGTATCGTTGAGACCGACTTTTCTCAAGTTCGCTTTCACGGTGACAAGGATAAGGCAGCCAAAGTCTATCAAGGTTTAGAAGCCCTCCAGGCTCAAGATATTGCGGATGCAGTCCTTTATGTCACTAAGCAACCAAGACGTGTCCAGATTTCAGACATGACCATCATGGCTAACCAACAAGCTACAGGGTTTACCATTCATAGGGAGGAATAAAAAGTCTCCGAAAAACCTTTTCCAGATGGAAAGGGCTACAAAATTTGGTCGCTTACTCGTATTTTTGCCATGTCTAGATCATAAATAATATACATTCTGAGCCACTTTAGGTGGCTTTTTATCATTTTTCCTAACCTTTTACGAATATAAATTTAGATAGTGATATTTTAAAATAATAACTTATAAGTATTTACATGCAAGTACTTATAAGTTATAATATAGGAAGAGAGATTTGTATGTATCCTATTCATTTTTATAAAGATAGAAATGGACATGAACCTGTTAGAGAGTATATTTAAACATTATCCATAAATTCAAGCAAAGATTCTAGAATCAAATTACATAAAATTCAAGACTGCCTGACTATGTTAAAAATAGAGGAACCATGATTGGTGAACCATTCATTAAACATTTGGAAGGAGAGATTTGGGAACTAAGACCCTTAAGAGATAGAATTTTATTTGCAGCATGGCTAGATGATGGTTTTATTTTGCTTCATCATTTTGTGAAAAAGACACAAAAGACTCCAAGACGGGAACTGATGAAGGCTCAAAAAGCTTTAGATGATATTAGAAAGCGAGGATTGTAAGATGACTCCAGAAAAGAATCCAGCAATTGGAAGTAGTTGGGATGATTTACAGAAAACTATTTTCACTAAAGAGGAAATTGCGGCGAGTGAACTCCGTGTCGCACTGATGCTTGAGATTATTGATGCTCGTAAAAAACAAGGCATTTCTCAAAAGAAACTTGAAGAGCTAAGTGGTGTCAAACAACCTGTTATCGCACGTATGGAGACAGGAAAAACTGTACCTCAGTTAGATACGGTTCTTAAAATACTGGCGAGTCTGGGTAAGACATTAGCGGTAGTCCCACTTGATTCACATGTGAAGTAAGTTTAGGAAAGATAACGTACTTTCATAACAATAATCATTTGCTATTCTAAAACGATTAACACGGACTTACCGTGTTTTTTTGTTCGAATTTTCCCAAAACTATGAAAGAAACCGTGAAAATGCTATAATGTAAGGGATTACGACAATGTTGAAAGGATAAGTCATGCCACCAGTTACTCCAGAACTTGAGATAGAACGTCAATTAATTGAGCAGTTAACCTCTGGTGAGAGCCAGTGGACCTATCGCCCAGATTTAAAAAACGAAGGTCAATTATGGGACAACTTTTTTGAGAAGTTAGCGCAAAATAACGTTGCCCTCCTTGCTGACCATCCCTTGACTGAGCAGGAGAAGCGCCAAATTAAGAACCAGCTTAACTTCATTAACTATTATGAAGCTGCTAAGTGGTTGGCGGGTGAAAATGGTATTGCTAAAGTCGAGGTACAGCGTGAAGATGCTAGCCTTGGGACTATTCGACTTTCTGTCATCTGGCGTGACAATATTGCTGCTGGAAAATCCAGTTACGAGGTGGTAAATCAAGTAGAACGTGACAAGGCTTATCCACAAGATCAGGACCGTCGATTAGATACAACTCTGATGATTAATGGCCTTCCTCTTATCCATATCGAGCTCAAGAGCCCTCGTGTGGCCTTTTTGGATGCCTTTCATCAAATCAAAAAGTATGACCGTGAAGGAAAGTTACGTGGCATCTATTCTGCCCTTCAGATGTTTGTTGTGACTAATAAGGTGGATACACGTTATATCGCAGCTGCACGAGAGGATAAGCTCAATAAACAATTCTTGACATCTTGGGTGGATAAAGATAATAAACCCATGACCAGTCTCATGGACTTTGCCCATGAGGTCCTGTCTATTCCACGTGCCCATCAGATGGTGATGCAGTACTCCGTTATTGATGATAGTAAAAAAGCCCTCATCCTCTTACGTCCCTATCAAATTCATGCCATCGAGTCTGTTCAAGATGCCTCTCGTCGTCAGGAATCAGGATATATCTGGCATACCACAGGTTCTGGTAAGACCCTAACCTCCTACAAGGTGGCTCGCAACCTCTTGCAGATTCCAGCCATTCAGAAGACGATTTTCGTCGTGGACCGTAGGGACCTTGACCAGCAGACGACGTCGTCCTTTCTTTCCTACGCCGCTAATGATGTCATCGATATCGATGAAACGGACAATACCCATGACTTGGTCAAGCGTTTGGCAGGAAATGATAAGCGTGTGATTGTGACGACTATCCAGAAAATCACGACCATGATGCGTAAGTTCCAAGAAGGTAAATATCAAAAGGATTCGGAGAAAATCAAGGGCCTTCGTGTGGCTTTCGTTGTGGATGAATGTCACCGTGCGGTCACACCACAGACGCAAAAAGACATCAAAGGCTTTTTCCACAATTCGCTCTGGTATGGCTTTACAGGAACACCGATTTTCAAGGAAAATAAACGCAAGCAATTAGGTGATTTGGCACAAACCACCCACCAACAATATGGCGAACGCCTCCATGAGTATACGGTCAAAGAAGCCATCCATGACGGGGCAGTTCTGGGATTCAAAGTGGACTATCGAAATACCATTATTTCGCCGATTCCTGAAGAAGACCTTCCTGACTCTGTCTATGAAGATAAAGAGCACATGCTAGAAGTTTTGGATGCTATCCTAAACAAAAGTTATCAACAATTGGGCTTCCCAAATGGTGTAGGCAAGACCTACGAGGCCATCTTAACCGTTAAGTCCATTCCACAGGCTCAGGCCTATTACAATCTGCTCAAGAGTATCAAGGCAGGACAGGAACGTGTCAAGGTGTCAGAGCGGGTTAAGCGCGTGCTACTTGACTTTCCAAAGGTGACAGTCACTTACTCTGTGTCGGAAAATGAAGAAGAATCTATCGGCTACCAAGAGCACATGAAGCAGGTCATGGACGATTACAATCAAGAGTATGGGACCCATTTTACTATGGCTGATTTACGTGGCTTTAACACGGATATCAATAATCGTTTAGCTAGAAAGTTAGACAAATACATTCCTCGCAATGAGCAGTTGGATTTGGTCATCGTTGTAGACCGTCTTTTGACCGGTTTTGATGCCCCTTGTCTATCCACTCTCTTCATCGACCGTAAGCCCATGCGTCCACAGGATTTGATTCAAGCCTTTAGTCGCACCAACCGTATCTTTGACAGTAGAAAGCGTTATGGCCATATCATCACCTTCCAAAGGCCAGAGGCCTTTAAAGAGGCTGTGGATAACGCCCTCAGACTCTACTCAAACGGTGGTGAAAATGACGTCACTGCCCCAGACTGGGCAGAAGAAAAAGCTAACTTTATCCAAGCCTGGATAGACTTTCAAGTAAAAGTGGAAGATGTGGAAAACTATGTCATCACGATTGAACAGGCCACTAGCCCACAACTCCGTCGTATTGCCAAGGCTTACCAAACCTTTGACAAGTATCTGGCATCTATCCGTGTCTATAGCGAATACGATGAAGCGGCTATCTATGCAGAGACAGGACTATCAGATGAAAAGCTCGAAACCTATCTAGGAATCTATCAGAATATTCTAGCTGAGCTCAAAAGCCGAGCTGAAGACGATGGTGATGATAATCTCTTTGATATCCACTACGAACTGGAATCGGTCCAAGTCGATGAGATTAACTATGCTTACATCCTGACCCTGATTCAAAGTATGATTCAGCAGGAAGAAGATAGTCCACATGCCCTTAGTGATAAAGATATCGAAACGGTTGATAACTATATCCAGAGTCTGGAGAGGACTAATCCTAAATTAGCCGAAATCATCCGAAACCTGTGGAAAGAAGTCCAAGCCAATCCTAAAGATTACCAAGGACAATCTATCACTGGCGTCTTGGACAGCATGATTGAAGCCATCATCGACGACCATCTCAAACGCTTTGCCAGAGAATGGTATGTCGGACTCGATGAACTTCGTTACTATGTCCAACACTACCGTAAGGGTGCGAAGAAGCAATCTGGCGAAAGCCAGCTCACTAAGAGTCAACGCTACAAAGATTACAAAGCAGAAACAGCTGATGCCCTCAACCCGCTCAGCTACAAAAAACACATCAAAGAAGCCTACACCAAACTCATTGAAGAGGTTATTGAACCTTTGAGAGTGGGGAGGTAAGAGGAGTTATTGTGGATAAATTATTAGATAGTTTTGAAACTGTTTTTGGTAATGGGTTTCTCAAATATTTTAAGGAACAGGAAAAGAAGCACCATTACTTTAAATTGAATGACTATAAAAAAGTAATTCAGAAATTTGTTGAGGATGAACAGAGAGAACGAGTTAATTATTATAGTGGGACCCACGTTCATTTCACTCGTTTTCTGCTTGTTAGCATTGAGAAGTTTAAGAATAATGGAAGAGCAATAGATTTTACAGAATTAGATCATAAAGGTAAATTGATTTGGCAATTAGAACATATTGTACCTCAAAGTAAATTTGAACCGGGAGATTCTAACAAGAATAATTTAGGGAATTTAACTTTATTACATAGAGATACAAATGTAAAAATCTCAGATGAAACTTTTGTAGAAAAAAAGAAAGTATTACTTGATAAAGATGAGTCAAAGTTTTACATTAACGAAGTTTTTAGAAGAGATAAGTTTTTGAAGTCAGATATCGAACAAAGAACAATTGATTTACAACTTGAATTAAAAGATATTTTTGAAAATTATTTTGATGAATACTGTGAGAAGGTATTATCTTTACAATCGAAGACAGTTGGAAGGGTGATTATTAGTTCTGAGTCTATATATGGAAAGCGTCGGAAACATTTTAATGTTATGAATGGAACGGTATTTCCCGTAAAAAATCTAATGAAGAATTTCAATGAAAGTATTGGAGTTAATGGTAAAGAAATATTACAAAGTTTAAAGATATTGATACAAGATAACGTTAAAGATATTTTTAAACCTTTTGATAAAATAGCGTCAATTCAACCTAATTATTCAAACATACTTGAAGTATTATCTAAGCAATTTTCAAAATTACAAACACTCTATAATTTTAAAAATATAGGAAACTTTTTAAAAAATATTGACTTTGATGATTATCGTCGCGAACTTGATGAACAAAGAAAGCGTAAAATTGCTAAATGTTTACATTTTGATATATATCCTCCCATATTGTTTTTAGATGAGCTTGCTTCTATGCAGAAAGTAACAGAACAAGCTGAAGCAGACTACTATTTATATGAACATCTCAAATACTGGGAAGAGCAAAGAGGAAAGAGTATTTATGATTTTATTCCAAAATCGTTGAGAACATATAAAGAAGTTGCTCAACTTGAATATCTTGAAAGTTTAAAAATGTATAAAATGATGGTGATATTCTGCTTGGAAAGAATTGAGTTTATACTTTCACAAATTCAAATTCAAGAACAAGGGACTCACTTTTCAGAGATATTAACTTCAAATAAGTCATTTAGAAATTTTGTCAATACGTCTAATGATGATAATTTTTTGAATGAACTTGTATCTCAAATTACTTTTTTATCAGAATACCATGAAAAAGGTTTTGTTGAGGTTAATCTATTTAAAAATTTTAAAGATATTGAGAGTGATTATATTGAAAATAGATTACCTCTCAATAGAAATATCTTTATGCATGGATTGGTTGATGAGAAAGATGTTAGTTATTTGTTAGTACAAAAATCAGTATTGGCCTATGCGTTTTTTGAAGAACTCTATGTATTAAAGACAACAGATAAAAAATATTTGAGACTCCAGTTATTTAAGAGAAAAGGAAATCACTGGTTTATGGTTGATTCTTTTATCCCCCAGATTAGATTCAAGATATGTAAGAATCAATGGGAAAAAAATAAATTATCCAAGCTTGCAAAATTCAATCCTAAGTCAACATTGCCAGAGAAATTTAAATATGTTGACCTTGAGTCTGTTTTAGGAACGGATTTAATTTCTTATAGAGAAGTATCACGAGAGAATGCTCCATCACGTGCTCAACGTTTAGCCCAAAAAGGTGATATTTTTTACCAAACTGTCCGTCCATATCAGAAGAATAATTATTTGTTTGACAGTGATGAAAAGGAATATGTTTTTTCAACTGGGTATGCACAATTACGACCACTAATAGACAGTGCTTTTCTTTTTGCCAGATTACAAGAAGAAAGTTTTGTCAATAAGGTTTTAGAAAGATGTACGGGAACGAGTTATCCAGCAATTAATTCAAAAGACCTCTCAAAAATTTCTGTTACAATTCCACAGACAACTGAAGAACAATCCGCCATCGGTTCCCTTTTCTGCACCATCGATGATCTTTTAGCTAGCTATAAGGAAAATCTTGCTAACTACCGATCACTCAAGACGACCATGCTTACTAAGATGATTCCTAAAGCTGGACAGACCATTCCTGAGATTCGTATGGATGGATTTAAAGGTGAGTGGGAAATAAAGAAATTTAAGAGCATAAGTACTAAAAGAGGGAAAACAAACAGCAAAGGGTATGATTATCCAGCATATTCTGTTAGCAACCAGAGTGGGTTGATTCCCCAATCAGAACAATTCGAAGGAAGTCGTTTAGAGAATCTTGAAAAAATGTCATATAAGACAGTTGGACCAAACGAGTTCGCATATAATCCGGCTCGTATAAATGTGGGTTCAATTGCATTTAATGATATAGAGGAAACAGTAATTGTTAGTTCTCTATATGTTATTTTTTCTTTAGATAAGTCAGTAAATAACAACTATGCGCTACTGTTTATAAAATCACCTGAGTTTAATAAAGAAGTTAGAAGGAATACGGAGGGTAGTGTGAGGGAATATCTTTTTTATGAAAACTTTGCAAATATTCGGATTCCAATTCCTCCGTCACTCGAGGAACAACAGGCCATCGGCTCTTATTTCTCAAACCTCGATAACCTCATCTCTACTCACCAAGAAAAAATTTCTCAACTAGAAACTTTGAAAAAGAAACTCTTGCAGGATATGTTAATTTAAGGAGGAATTATGTGTAGATCTATTAAAGATTTAGTTGAAAAGTTAGAATCCGAAAAGAAAAGACTTCAAGATAATTTTAGTCAATTGGCTGATTATGAAAAAGAATCAAATGAGAATAAGTACAAGAAAGTAGATGATTATTTTTCGACACTTATTGATTTGATTAATAAGGAACTAAATGATGAGTTTTTATCTGGTGATGTAACAGAAAAGTATAAAAAACTACGTGATAATTGGTTAGGAAATATATTTAGTTGTTATGGTAATGATGTTTTTACGTATGAAACAAATCTACTTCAAATTTTAGAGAATTTTAAAGCAATTAAACTTTTCTCTTTTATTTCAAAGGTGGATTCTACAACTGTTATAATAGGAGCTAATGGAGCGGGAAAATCTAGTCTTATTAATGAGTTAAGAAAGAATAGTATAGATGAGATGTATGTTTTGCCTGCTCAGAAACTACTGTATTTTATGTCAAATATTCTTGACCGTAATAATATTAGTAAAGAAAGATATATATCTGAATTTAAAGAAGTAGATATTAAATACGACACAATTGATTTATATCCATTCC
>SKEM01000143.1_pt1 | contig 54386 bp, 47 predicted proteins | sample 4826731 | NCBI WGS metagenome assembly SKEM01 (sample SAMN11008809, study PRJNA524170) | human gut metagenome | biome: Human fecal sample; material: Feces; isolation source: fecal sample from pouch patient p37 | host: Homo sapiens | place: Israel: Tel-Aviv | collected 2015-07-27 | reverse complement strand
AAATATATTTTATGGCTATAAAATAATTTTGTTTTCCGTTAACAACTATTAAAAAAACAACATTTCTCTTACTTTATCCTCAAAAATACTATTTATTTAATACTTGTTTTACTAATTTTTTTATCTAGAAATCCGCCTGTTGTATTTTCTGTTGATGGTAATTTTAAAATGTACAGCGAAACTTAATATAAATTCTAAACTGACTTCTTACTCAATAAAAGAGTGAAAAAGCCTGGGACAAAAATCACTTTGGATTTTTGTTCCAGGCTCAAAACCTGATAAATGGCGGAAACAGAACCAATTGCTTCGAAAATAAACGACTCTGTTCTGACCTCTTTCACTTCATATATGATTCTCTTTCCCTTCCAAAAGTTATCCTTCTTAAATGATCTATGGCGTAGTCGGATAATTTTGGACTGTCGTTTGATTGCCATTTTGACTAAACAAGCTAGTTGATTGTGCATTTTTTTGTTTTTCTACTTCTAAGACTTTGTTTTTTTCAAAAGCCACATCATAGTTGTAGTCCTTTGGTTGCACTTCTTTGAATCCTTGTGGTTTATAAAAACGTAAAAGGTTTTCCTGATTTAATTTGTCAGATAAACTTAACGATTTTTTCACCCAATCGTTATCTTTCGTGACTTCTGCTTTTAAATCTGCTGGAACTTGGTCTAATTTTTTCCCTTGATTATTGTAGATTTCCCCACCTAGATACGAAAATTGAGGCGTTACAAAATCGCCATTTCTAAAAGGAACCACTTGTTTATATTGAGGAGATAAAAGGTCCGTGCCAAAATGGATATAATTTTTATCATCGACACCTAAAAGATGGTACAGTGTCGGTAAAACGTCAATTTCCCCACCATATTCGTGCATGATTTTTCCTTGCGTATAGCCTGGCATGTAAAACATCAAAGGTACTCTTTGCAATTGCGCATTGTCATAGTTTGTCCACGTTTTTGGATCGCGGTTGAAAGCTTTACATAAGTCCTTGTTGTTTGCATCTGAAATACCGAAGTGGTCACCATAAATAACAAAAATAGAATGATTGTATAAGCTTGTTGTTTGCAAGTAATGGAAAAATTGTTCTAGCGATTGATCCAAATAGTGCGCTGTTCGAACATAATCATCCACAATCGAATTGCCTGTGTTCAATTTAGGAAACGGGAAGTTTTGGTCATCCGTATAATAAGGGGTATGATTGGTCACAGTTAAAAACTTCGCATAGAATGGCTGCTGTAAATGCTCAAGCTCACTAGCTGATTCACGCAACAATTGTTTATCTAAAATACCGTAACCTAGCATTTTGTCATCTTTTGAAAAATATGACCGATCAAAAAAGTATTGATAACCTAAGTTTTTATACACATGGTCCCGATTCCAAAAACTCCCCACATTCCCATGGAAAACAGCGGTTGTATAGCCTTTTTGTCCTAAAACAGCGGGAGCCGCTTCGAAAGTATTGTCTGATCCTAATTGTGTAAAAAGAGAGCCTTGCGGGAGGCCGAATGTTCCTGTTTCTAACATGTTCTCCGCATCACTCGTTTTTCCTTGCCCTACTTCATGAAAGAAATTATCAAAACTGATTGTCGCTTTGTTTTGATAGAGCTGATTTAAAAACGGTGTAACCTCTTGGCCTTGGACTTTCATATTAATCAAAAATTGTTGAAAACTTTCTAAATGAATCACAAATACATTTTTCCCTTTGGCAATCCCGGCATACTGCGGATTAAGCGGTAAATTGTTTTGCTTGGTAAATTTCATGATTTCAGGTAATTCGTTTGAACTAGCTTCTGCTCTTACCTCATTTGACATGGCTGTTTTGACACCATCGATGGCTGTGAATGCATCCAAGCCAAGATATTTTACAATATAATTACGATCAAAAATTCTTTGAAGCAATTGAGGACGATCGGTTTCGCTTAAAAATAAGTTAACCGAAAAGATCAAGACACTTAAACAACTAATTGAGATCGCCAATCTTCTGTTGATAGGTTTGGTCATAAAGACTTGATGATTCCGTCGCTGTTTAAAAGAGTAAAATACCAAAACGAGCAGTACTAAAGTATCTAGCCAATAAAAGACATCGTGGACTCTCATTAAAGCAAGTAAATCACCAGAAATCCCTTCTGAAACTTTTGAAAAGCCAAAAACAGATTGGATGGTAATAAAGTCAGTGAATTCACGATAAAAAATAATATTCAAATATAAAATTAATGTATTTAAAACATTTAAAAGAGTTAAGCTAAGCATAAATGTTTTATGCTTTTTAAAATACAAACTAAAGCCAAATAATAACAGCGTAGTAGCAACTGGATTGAACCATAAAATTTCTCGCTGGAGACTGCCTTTAACGCCCAATGAGAAATCTAGGTAATACGCCAGAATCGTTTTTGCCCAAAAGAGTAAAACAAAAAATAAAAAGAGTCCTAATCGGTTATTTATTTTTTTCATCTAAGTTTGTCTTCCTTTCCCTTCAAAAAAATCTTGATTTGTTAAAAATAAAACCTAACTCTGCGCAATGACTTTTTCGCTAGCGGAGAATTGGATAAATAACTTAAAAAGATAATCGCAATGGCGCAACATCCAAATAAAAGCCATACGTTTGTAAAAGGTGTTCGAGTAAGCGAACTAGTAATAGGCTTTGTAATTAAAAGACTTGGTAGCGCAACCCCTAAAGAATTGCCAATTTGCTTACATGTCACCGCAATGGCTGCTGCCGTTCCTGACTGAGAAAGTGGCATTCCTTCAATCGCTGTAATGGTAATCGGCGAATTTAACATCCCAAACCCAATGCCTAAAAAGATATAAATAACAAATAAAATAATCATAGGCGTTGTTTTAGTTACAAATAATTGTAAAAAGCTAACAGCCAACATTGAAATACCACAAAGCATAATAGGACGTTTCGTTCCTATTCTCCCTACCATTTCGCCAGCTCTCGGGGCAACAAGAAAACTAACAAAAGCCAAAGGAATGGTTGATAAGCCAGCTTCCAACGGGCTGAAGCCTCTCATCTCTTGCAAATATAGCGTGTTTAAAAATAAATAGCCGTTATATATGATAAAGCCAAAAATAGCTAAAAAAGAAGCCGATGTAAATGGAATAGATAAAAAGAAACGCGGGTTGATTAACGGATTGTCAATGTTATATTCATAAATAAAGAAAATGGCAATGGCTAAGCAGCCGATTATCCCAGTACTTAAAATATCAGGCGCAAAAAGCCCTTTTCTAGGTAGTCCGATAATGGAATAGATAGAACTAAATAGAAAAAGAATCATCAATGCTTGACCAACAAAATCATTTTTCGCCGTTTTCTCTACTTTTGACTCTGGTACAAACTTTTGTGTAAGGATGATTGCCGCAGCAATGATCGGTACATTTACAAAAAAGACATACCGCCAGCTAAAATAAGAAACAATCAGTCCGCCAATAATCGGACCCATGCCTAAGGAAATCCCTGTAACAGAGCCCCACAAGCCAATTGCTTTCGCTCGTTCTAACTTTTCAGTAAATACCTGTGTAATAATAGACATTGCTACCGGATTTAACATAGAACCACCAATCCCTTGCAACATGCGAAACGCGATCAATTGCCCTGGGGTTTGCGAAATCCCACATAGGAAAGACGCTAAACCAAAACAGGCTAAGCCCAATTGAAGAACTCGTTTACGGCCAATTCGATCTGCTGTAGACCCAGACAACAATAATAAGGATGCTACCATTAAAGTGTACCCATCTGTTACCCACTGTAATGTAGACAGATTCGTGTGAAAATCACTTTGAATGGATGGTAACGCCACATTGACAACCGTAACATCCATGGTCACTACAAACAAACTCATGCAACAAGTATACAAAATAACTTTTTTTCTATCGATCATAAAAACAGTCCTTTCTAGCAACTACATAAAACAGGAAAAGCAACAATGACACTTAAACTTCTAACGACACGATTATCGCAAGTACTCACGTATCAACAGTTCTTTATATTCCTTGCCATTTAGTTATTTTATACTTAAAAAAGTAAATCTTTAGATAGCCAAACTATACACCAGAACCCTTTTAAATTGAACCGTAATAGATACGATTTATCGATTCTTAAGTTATTAAATAATTGAACATTCCGTTCAGAAATATCGAACAGTCCCATAATTGAGCATCTCTTTTAAACAATGAACATCAAAAATAGCCTTATCCGCAGCAGAAGTAAATCTAAGCGAATAAAGCTATTTTTGGTAACTATTCCAAAGTAATTTTAATGGCTAAGTCTCTAGCAACTTTTGTAAAGTTGCCTTGATTTGACCAGGTTGGACAAAAACCGAACTGGAAACATTTCGGTATAAATAAAATTTTTGTTTTCGTTCAATCGGTAAAAAGAAGAGTTTAGAATCAATTTCCTGCAGTTGTTCTTTCCGAAGAGAGATTACCGCATAAACTCCTTTACTTTTTTCAATGAGACGAGTAAGCATCAATGTATCGTAGCAACAAACAAGCGGACTTGTTAATTGCAACATTTCTAGCACACTCTTGGTAGCTTCTAAATGATCTAAGTGATGAGGCAAAAATAGAAATGGATAGTTGGTCAAACAGGTGAAGCCTTCTTCCTCAATTTCTTGTTTAATTTCTCTTGAAACACAAAGATACATTTTTAGTTCAATTAATTGTTCTTTCTTTAAAACTGGACTATTCACATCTGCAGAAGTAATCACAAAATCCAACTCATGATTCTCCAATTTATTCAATAACTCAAACGATGAACCATGGTAACATTCCCAAAAACGATTCAGTTGATCCTCGTTTTCTGTCACTTTATACATCAAGGACGTATTTCCAAAACCTAAACGCATCACTGGATTCTCAATCATTTCATGCAAATTAAGTTTCATTTTCTTGGCCTCGTTTAAAATGATATATACAGATTGGACGATTTTATCACCATAGGAATTTAACGTCAAAGAATTACCGTTACGGTCAAAAAGTAAATGGCCCAATTCACTTTCCAAATCTTTTAATGACGCACTTAAGGTTGATTTACTAACATGGAGTTCAGAGGCTGCTTTGGAAATACTATTATATTTTGCAATGGTATAAAAATATTCTAATTTTTCAATAGTCATCTTTTGTCATCCCTTTTATTCAAATTCATTTGCCCACGCAACCTGTTCAAAACACGCCTCACTCTTTATCAATAGCGTAGTTATTTTTGCTCTAATAAGCTATGTCCATCTTGTTATTTTTCTATAACTAATAGCAGATGGATATGAAAGTGCCTTTGGTAAAACTTTTTCTCGGAAATAGCATGAACATTCACAACAAATTCAGCTTATTAAAAAAGGCGTCTAGCTTTTTCTATTTTACGCATATTTACTTAAGAAATTCCATTTCAATTCTTCTCTAAAAAAGGTAAGATGGACACAACAAATGTTTCAGTTTCCATGCCCATTTACTTTAAGGTTCAGCGTTATCTACTAAGTATGAAGAATGTCAAAGAAAGGTTAGGTACTCCCAATGAAAATCAACTATTTAGGTACGGGTGCAGCAGAACGGATTCCAGGAATTTTTTGTAATTGTAAATTATGTAAGTACGCTCGAGAGAAAAAAGGACGAGAAATTCGTACACAAACTCAATTAATTATTGATGATGTCCTGCTGATTGATTTTCCAGGGGATTCTTATTTACACCTGTTGCAGTACGACTTGTGTTTTGCAGACTTTGACTCTTTACTAATCTCTCATTGGCATTCCGATCATTTTTACGGCGAGGATTTGGCTTATCGAATGTCTGGTTATGCATTAGATATTCCCAATCGTTTAACTGTTTACGGAAATGAAGCAGTTAAGACGTTTTATCAGCGCGCCTTTGATTTAGAAGGTCGTCAAGATGATACCCGATTACATTATCAGGTTATTCAGCCCTACAAATGTTTTACTATTGCGAACTATACGATTTATCCCCTTCCTGCACAACATGGAAATTTCAGTGAAGATTGTTTTATTTTCGTTATAGACGATGGTAAAGATGCTTTTTTATCCACCCATGATACAGGTTACTTTACGTCAGAAATGTTTGAATATCTTGAAAAGAGCCATTTACTTCTTAGTATTGTTTCTTTAGATTGTACTAGTCAAACAAACGAAACTGGCAATAGTCATATGAATTGGGAAGAAAATTTAAAATTAATTGCAGAATTAAAAGAAAGAAAACTCGTCACAGATAAAACGATTTACGTTGCCAACCATTTTTCTCACAATGGCGGCTTGTCTTATGCGGAGATGGCGGCTTTATCTCAAAAGCATGAAATCATTACGAGTTATGATGGTTTAGAAATACTAACTTAATCGGATTATTTGCCTTCTTTTCAGCACTATTATATGCTTTTAACCGATAATTACAAGGTACTTTTATCGTAACTTACACTATCTTAAAAAACAAAAATACTCGAGATTTCCCGTGATTCTGGAAATTCCGAGTATTTTTATGGTTCTTTACGCTGCTGGCACAGCGGATAAACGTTTATTTTCTTCTTCATTCACTCGATTAACAATAAAGTTATAATTCACTTCATTTAGTCTTTGACCATGATTTCCTGTTTGCTTAATGCCACCATTGGAATGAACACCAACTACTTCAAACTGAGCATTATAGATTGGTGAACCAGATTGACCACCTGTTGTATCGATATCATAAAATAGTAATGGATTTTCTAAGTCTGTAAAGTTAGATGTAAACAAATCATTTTCATGAGACCATTGCGTGTGGTTTTTCTCACCTGGATAGCCTGATATTGTGACATGGGTATCTGAAGATTCAAACTTTTTCAAAACAAATGGCGTTAAAATTTCTCCCAACTCTGGGCCATCTGGACGATCGTTTTGTTTGCCGACAGTCACGACCGCAATATCCGCATTCGGGGAAAAAGCTACATCAATCACTTTGAATTTGCCAAATGGTGTCGCACTGCCATCTCGACCTGGATAAAACCAAGCATCATCTTTAGCATTCGGATTTAATACTTTGGCATTCTTAAAACTTTCAGCCACATGATTATTGGTGACAATTGTATTGGTTCCAACAACAAAGCCTGTTCCTAAAGAAATATAGCCTGGTTTACTGGCAGGGGAAATGATTCTTCCGATTGACGCAAAAGGCGCTTCGGTTGTATCTGCCACTTCTTGTCTTCTGTCTTCAGGGTCCAGTAACGATCTTTTTTGTCGTGAATGACTTTCGGCAGGAACGATATACTCTTCTGCATTTGCAGACAAGCTAAAACCGGCGATCAAAGTTACTAAAATCAGAAACAAAAAACCAGCACTAATTTTTCGTATGGAGAACTTTTTCATAAGATTATGCCACTCCTTATCCATTTTTATTTAATTGGGGAATTTTTTTCATTCATTGACCAGAACAGATTCACTTGGTTGATTTACTTGAATATCCTCTTTAGCTCCGATTCCGGCAGAGTTAAAGGCTGCTGACACCACTGAAGCTGCTTCATCGCCATATTGAACTTTTGCAGCAGCAAGCATCGCATCACGAGCATCACTGAATTGTGCTTTAGGTGTTAAGTAATTTACTAACGAGCTGTAGAAAATAGTCTGTGCTTTTTCAATGCCTAAGTTCTGGATAATGGTGTAACCAATCCGATTAATAATTCCACTATTATAATGAACACCGCCTTGATCATAATAAGGCGTTCCTTTATACCGTGCTCGATCGTCGTATTGAGCCATGGTTTCTGGTTGTCCGTGTTTACTTGGGGTTTGTAAATTTCGAATACCTGTTTTTCGGTCAACACTCTGAGTATCCGCACCAATTTCTGGATTAGATGCACCCGAAATAATATAACCCATCAAATCAGAATAAGATTCATTCAAGGCACCTGATTGTCCTAAATATTCTAAACCGGCAGTATGTTCCGTCACACCATGTGTCATTTCATGACCAACTACATCTAAAGAGGAAGCATACGTTTTTCCTGTTGGTGTACTTGTTTCACCATAACGCATTGCTTTTCCATCCCAAAAAGCATTGTCATAAGCATCTGGATGTTGTTCATCAACAACTGACAAGATGGGCATCCCTCGATCATCAATACTGTGTCGTTGGAAATGATCTTCATAATATGTTTTCACAAATTTTCCATGCGTATAGGCGTCAACAGCATTCTGATTTAATGCTGCTAGTGATGGTGCTTGAATAATAGAATAATTATTTTTGCCATCAACTACTGCATGGTAAACCCCTGTGTTATCCGTTCCGTGTAAAGCAATTCCCGTATTGCTTTTTTCAACTGGTACATTAAACGCTACTTGAAAAGAGTTTTTTAACGTTACTTCGCTACCGACATGTTCCGTTAAATCTTGTTTTTCCATAATTGTTCCATCTGTAGCGTTCACTTTATAAACCAATGATACGGGGTCACCAGTTGGTGAAGAAGTTACTCTGACTTTATAAAATAATTGCCCTTCATTATTTACACGTTTGTCAATAGCTAAAAAGACAAGATCTTTATTTTCCGGATTATCAGAAGCAATAATTTTTTTAACTCCTTCTTCACCGATTGCATCAACCGATTGAATTTTCACTACTTGATCAACTGGATTTCCTGTAACACTTGTTACTGCACCATTTTTATCTAAATGAATAATCACATTATCCGAATCAACAGTAACGCCTTCCGTTTGCTTTTCTAACTTAAGATGCTTCATCCCCCACGCATCTTCTTTTCGATCTACAACCGTATATTGTTCAGCAGCTGCCTCAGAAATTGCCTCCTTTTCCAACTTCGATAAAACTGTTGAAACTTCACTTTCTGAATAAACTTGTTCTTCTGCTGCTACAAAAAGTGAAGAAAATAGACATGAACTTCCAACAAAGATGCCTGTACCTAAAATGTATAAAATTTTATTTCCCTTCATCAAACGATTAACTCCTTCCCCAGTTTCCTTTTATTTCTTTTCCCAACAAAAGTATTACTTTATCCTCCCTAATCTTTCCCGTTAAACGACCGCCCCTTTCCCTGCGTAAATATTTGTTGCTATTTTCATTATAGACAACTACCTAACCGGCACTATCTAAATTCCTTAATCAGCCGACATTTTTCCCTGTATTGCCCCTCATAACTCAATACCATAGCAAAAAAGTTGTTAACAAATTCATTCGTTAACAACTTTTTTACTATTATGATTTTTTTCAATAATTAAATGTTGAGTAACCGATCCTTCATTGAAGGACGTTTGCAAGTCAAATTGATCTGAAAAATCAACAATTTCTTTTACGTATAACAATCCCCAACCGTGCTCTTCTGGGTTACTTTTAGAACTAAATTTGGTTTTCTTCATAACCTTAAAATCAAATTCGGCTTGGACACTATTTGTTATCACAAACTCTTGTGTTTCATTTTTATTGAAAATTGAGATAGCGAACATTTTCAATTCTGATTTTGCACTGTTTTCAATCGCGTTATCTAATAGAATAGCCAACAAACGAATCACAACCACTAAGTCGATTGATGTATCAAGAATAAATACTTCTGGCACATCAACAATCACTTTTAGTTTTGCTTGCTTTGCGGTATTAATTTTCATACTTATGAGTGCCTTAAGTTCCATATTTTTCAAACGATTTAACTTCATAAGTTCAAATTCTTCATTATCAATAATTTTTTTGGTTGGTGCAATCGTTTCTTCATAAATTCTTTTGATTTCCAGAATATCTTCGTATGAAATAGCAATTTGTAAACTATACAATAAATTTTTATAATCATGACGAAACATCGCTAGCTCTTCATTAATGGATTCTATTTTTTCAGTATAAATCGTTAAATTATTCAATAATTGAGTGTTGATACGTTGTTCTTCCAAATAAGCTTCAATGACTAAGCCAATCAGAATTAAAAATAAACCTACACTTATTAATAACTCCAATTTAGAACTATTTACCGTGACAAATCCTCGCATAAAGTCAGGTGAAATCTCTGGCGAAATCAAAAACACAAAAAGTAACAACAGAATCAACAATAAAAGTAAACAACCAAAAAAAATTCGGCTATTTTCTAACACACGATTTAATCTTAAAAAAACACTATTGGGAATTTTTAAAGCAATCCAGATATTCATAAGCAACAGAATAACATTTGAGGCAATCCATAATAATTTATTTTGATAAATCTGCTGAAAAAAAACACTTAAAATCGTTTGCTCCGTGTAATTGATAAACGAAACCATAAGCAATGTAAAAACGGATAAAAATATCGCTTTAAAAATTGAGAACCTCTTTTTGTGAATGAGTAAAAATCCTGTAAAAATAACGACTGTCAGCGCATAAATCAACCAAGAGTAGCCCAACATTAATGCCGCAAACGAACAAAGATTAATGACAATAAGCAATGAAAGTAACGGTATTTTACATTCAATCTTGATCAATGTTACTCGTAAAAAGACAAAAACGATAAAGCTAGATACAAGCAAAACGTTAGTAGCTAATAACGACAAAATCATTTTTCAATATTCTTTTTAGGTTTTTCAGTTTGTCCCATCCATTGTCCAAATATATTGGGCGAATTTTGATTTAATCTAGGCTTAGTTCCCACACCATCACTAACTTTTGCAACTCTTTTTTCAATAACATTTTTAATTATTTTTTTACCAAATTTCATAAAAACACTTCCTTCAATTAAATTTTTTGTTACAGGGAGTATCATCAGACCTTGGATGACGAGACCGTAGAGTATTACTGAAGCAATCTTTTCTTTGACAAACAGACTACATAAAATAAGTAAACACACCCTTATAAGGCTTTGCTTTTTGAGCACGTTTAAATCAGATGGCTGAACAGGTTCGATTGCTGTTCCTTGTGGCGCATACCAATAAAATAATACGACTAAGAGGCAAATCAATAGAATTTTATAAATAAACGGTAAGCTCACAGAAGAATTTTTCAATACAAATGGTATGGCGACATAGATAACAATATTTTCTAGACGACAGAGCCATTTAGTTTTTGCATGCCAGCCACCTGCGACAGGCCGTAAAAAAATCAGTACGACGTATACAATAAAGGTTTCGCTTAACGTCCCAAATAAAACTGATAAAATCAGAATCATCAGAAAATTAAATAAGCCAGAAAAATAAACGGTTAGATAATACTTTGTCCATTGTGTTTTTCCTGATTGATCTTCCTGATCCATATCCATAATATTTTTTAGAATCCAATCGATTAGCATATCGCCCTCCTCTTCAAGTATTGCACTAAATTATAACGAATATAGCGACTAATAGATAGATAATTCCTTAATTAGTCATTATCCCTCCCTAAGTAAGAAATAGTGCCTTGACCTGAGTATAATATCTTCTTGAGACTGGTACTTCCGTTCCGTCTCTCATAGTTAAAAGATGCGTTTTATAATTTAATTTTGACGCATATTTTTTATTGATGATGATTGATTGATGGACTCTAATCAAATCTGGATGCAGTTGTTCAATTTTTGATAACGTTCCATAAAATTCTCTTTTAAAATTTTTACCAACCATTGATACACGATGATCGTATTCCGTTTGAAAGAAATAAATATCATTAATATCCATTTTTATAGAAGACGCTTTTAAGTTAATGATAATATATTCACTTTTTGTCTTTATATTTTCTTTTTGTTGAATATATGCATCGACACATGTTTCGACCTCTTTTTGGAAATCTAGAAAATCCACGTTCTTTTGAATAAATTGAAGAGCTGAAACCATATATTTGTAGGAAGTTAAAACTAATTCTGTGTGAGTAGAAATAAATACAATCAGACTTTCACTGTCTGTTTTTCTGATTTCTTTAGCAACCTCAAATCCTGCCTGGATATGATTGTTCATTTGAATATCTAGGAAAAAGATATTTAGTTGGGCGTCCTGGTGTGCCACTTGTAATAATTCATCTGAACGTGAAAATAAATGGATTGTTTCATTATAAATATTTCTTGAATGTAGGATATTTGTTAACAATGCTTCTAACGCTTTTGCTTGAATAATTTGGTCTTCTAATATATAAATAGCCATTTGTTCACTCATCCCTTTCTCAAGAAGATATAAAATTACACAACAAAAGACAAATGATTATAATGTTCAATCAATTTATACACCAATAAAAGAGATAAAAAATTGATTGTCTGTTAGTATATTCACATAAATTTAGTATAGCGATTTCAGTAGTTTCCTGCAAACAAAAACATAAAATAACAAAGTATCAAGAAAGAGTACTTTGGACTATTCATCTTTTTCTAACGAATCATGAGGACTATTGTCGCTTCGTTGATGAAAAACAAAGAATCAACCACCAAACTGTTCTTGTCATTTTATACATGACAAAATCAATTCATTGGTCGATTCTGGTTATTTTAATTTGTTAGTTCACACATGGATCATTGTGCTAATTTTTTACTTAAACATCCACACTTCTTCCTGTTGAATGAGTCGATTAAGCGCCAATGTAGGTCACGCCACTACTATAAGCAATTGCATTAGGTAAGACACGATACGAAATCGTTTGATCATTGATGACATTGCTTTCAGAAATAATGATTCCATCAGAAGTGACCGCTTCAACAAAAGCAACATGTCCATATTGATTATCTGCGCCAGCAACTCCTGGTTGGAAACTAATCGCACGACCAGCTTTAGGCAATGAACTAACTTGATAGCCTAATGCACGTCCTTTTCTTCCCCAGTCACTGCCATTTCCCATAAATTCATCCACAGAAGTGCCTAACTGTTTGAAACGATTATAGACATACCACGTACACTGGCCCACGGGATAGCTACCACTTCGATTATAATTGATCCCATCATAGACTGGAAAATGCATTTGTTGCTGTTCCGCTTCCGACAGCTTATTTTTAGATTGGATAATCAAACCGTCCACTGTTTTTGGTAAATCAAATTGCGTTAAGTTATAAACCGCAATTAACGAATTTAATTTATTATCGTATTGCTTGTCTGTTGCATATTTACCTGTTAAAAAACGCGTTGCTTGAAGGTAGTTTTTGGCTTCCGAACGCCACGCTGGTTTATAAAAATCTTGATTTCCGTCAATCCCTTGTCGGAGTAATTGAACATAATCTTGCAATGAGTCATTATAGCCACCGTAATCGCGAAACCCAGCGGAAATTGTATAAAGTTGGCCCCTCTGATCAGCCTCTTTTGTTGAAAAGCTAACACTATTTCCTTGGAACGAACCTTTCACGCCAAAGAGATTATAATAAGGTTCTTTGGCTAGTTGACTTTCGCCAGAGCCACTTTCTAAAATAGCCTGAGCTATCATCACTGATGCAAAAACATCGTATTTTTCGCCAAGTTCTCTGGCTGTCTCACCAATTTTTTTAATAAACGCTGTGGTTTGTTCTGACTTCTGCATTTCAAATGACGCACCATATGTTGCTAAAACTTCTTTGCCATACTCCGTTAATGTGAACTCCTTAAAAGGATTAGTCACTACCAAACGTATTTCCTCTTTTGAGTCTGGTTGTTGTTTGGCAGTATAGATATTCTCTAACTGAGCGATTACTTCTGGTTCCTCCTTAGAATCCGCTTCCGTTGCGGCAATTAAATATTTTCCTTGGCCAAGATAAACACCATTTTGAAGCGTTTTTCCTTCAGCTGTTTGCCAAAAAATCAGATCACCAGGTTCTGCCTCCTCTATAGAACGAACTTTACCAAATGTCATTTGTTCTTGCGGCGTACTGCCAATGTCTATTTTAAATAATTGTTGGTAAATTTTTTGGGCAAGGAAACTACTGGTCAATGCTTGCTCCGTCAAATTAAATTCTTTTTTTGTTTTCCCAATGTGTCTTAATGCTTCAGCCACCACAACTGCCCGTTTCTGTTCGTCAAAAGACGACAACAGTGGAAGTTCGTAGCCTTTTAAATTTGAAGAAGCGATTTCATCTACTTTGAGGGACGGATTTAACGATACAGCCTGATTTTCTTCAACAAAGTTATTGTTGGCTTCAGGAACTTGAATAGGTTCTTCGGGTTCTTGCTTGGTCACAGGAACTTGTGGTGGTTGCGATTGTTCAACAGGTTGCGTGATTTCTGATGATACCGTTGGCTCTGTAGGTTCTTTTTTTGTTTCAGAACTGGTATTTGTGGTTGTCGTTTCTGTCGTTGAATGACTCGTTGATTCGGTAGTCGTATCGGTAAAACTACTTGATTCAGATGACGAACTACTAGTGGACGTTGTCGATGTAGCAACAGTTGTTTCGGTTACTTTTTCTTCCGAAGTAATTGTCGTTTCCGAGGACAGAGCTGTTTGTAGCGAGCTACTTGGTAATTCTGCAGCCAACGTAACAACTGGAGCGACTTCCAAACTCAGAAGAACGAGAATACTTGTTAAAACAAGTAGTTGATTCTTGATTTTCTTTCTTTTCATTCGTAAAAATCCTCTCCTATTACTTACTTGCGCATTTGCACACTGTTTTTGTACAAATGCGCCTTGTAAGTTAATGATACGCTAATTTTGGTCTTTTTTATTTTTGAAGAATAATTTTCCTAAACCAATACTTACTATCAATAAAAAACCACTGATTGACCAGATTGGCGAAACAACTTCATTTGCTTTTGGCAAAGTACCAGAAGTGGTGGTTTTCGTTGTCGTTCCACCTGCTGCTGTGCCCTTTCCTGGGCTGGTTACACCACCAGTCCCGCTAACCGTGCCATGATTTCCATTGTTGCCTGTAGAGTTGCTACTGATTGGCTCTTCTGCCATTGCTTCAATGGCTTGTGCTAAAATACTTAAACATTTGTCCACAGCTTCTTGCGTCGCATTTGGGTCCTCAACAAGTGCTTTTGCTTGTTTAATTGCTTCAGCTAAAGCTTCTTGCGATGCTTTTGTAAATTGTTTTCCTGCTTTAGGTTTCAAGGTTTCTGCTTTTTGAAGCAGTTCTTTCAACTTTGTTTTATCCGTTTGAAGGACTTGTTCCTCTAAACTATCCAAAGCAGTTTTTACATTTTTTTCAGCAGTATCAATTTGTTCTTGCCGAGCATTTTTATCAGCTAAAATCCCTTCCGCTTGGTCAATTGCTTCAGTTAAGCGCGCTTTAGACTCGCTGGTAAATTCTTTTCCAGCAGATGGTTTGATTGCTTTTGCTTTGGCTATCATTGCCTCTAAGGCTTTTTTATCTGTAACTAACGCTTCTTCTTGTAACCCATCGATGGCACTAGTTAATTCAGCAACCGCTTCATCAATCATTTTTTGATTAGCTGCTGGGTTTTTCAATGTGTTTTTAGCTGCTAAAAGCGCTTTTTGTAACTCTTGTAACGAGGAGGCAGTAAATTGGTGCCCTTCACTTGGAGTGACTTGCTGCGCTCGTTTGACTACTTCTTGTAATTGGTCTTTATTTACAAGGGGTACTTCTTTTAATTGAGCCATTGCAGTTTCCAATGCGTTTAGAGCCTCTGAGACTTCTTCTTTTGTCGCCGTTTCTTTCGCTACGATTGCTTCAGCCGCTTGAATTGCTTCTTGCAATTGTTTTTCTGTTTCTTTTGTAAATTGGTATCCTTTTTCCGGCTTTCTTCCTCGGGCTTGAGCGATTTGCTCTTTTAAAATTTCCTTATCAACGGCGACGGGTTGTTCTTTTAATTGTGCAATTGCTTCACGCAATGTTTTAGTCGCTTGGTCTATTTCTTCTTGGGTAACTTTTTCTTGAGCAAATACTTTTTGAGCTGCTGCTAATGACTCTTCGAGAACTTTTTTAGTTTCTTCGGTGAATTCTTGCCCATCACTTGGTTTCTTCGCTAGCCCCTCTTGAATTGCTTTTTCTAAATCAGCTTTATTCGCTACATCAGGCATTTTTTCCAACTGACTTGCAGCCTTTTCTAGGTTTTCCACAGCAGCAGAAACTTCTGTCTGTGTGGCTTGTTCATTGGCTAGAACAGCTACTGCCTCATCTAAGATTGGTTTAAAGATTGCCCAAGTTTCAGGCGTATATTCTTTTTCGACACGTGCTTGATTTAGCGTAATTTGCGCTTGTAATAACTCTTTATCTACTAGCTCTGTTGGCTTCACCGTTACAGAAAAATCTGAAAGTGTGGCTTGTTGGAATCCTTGGCCTACTAATAAGCCTTGACTCATATCAAATTGTAATGGCTGCTCAACAGTTGTCGTACGTTTTACGCGAGTTGTTTCTTTTACTTTAACTTTAAAGGTAACTAAGTCCATTGAACCATTTAACAATTGTTTATTTCCTTGATTACTAAGAACTAAATACAGATTCTCCACATCATTTGAATGTTTCCGATATTTAGAATAATTTTCCATTTGTTTTGTATTATTCGTGGTTGCAGGCTGACCGACAAGTTCAAATTTGCTAGAATCAAAGGACATTTTTGTGCTTAACGCATTAATGTTTTTTAAGTCTTGACCTTTAAGTGTAAAGGTTAATGTATCGCCAGGAAGATAGGTATCCTTGCCATTTTCATTAACCACAGCAAGGGATAAACCGCCCGCAATTTCTTCGACATCAGGTATCTCAATCCCACCATCTAATTGTCGTAAAACATAACTGATATCATAAGCATCAATTACCCCATTTTTATTTAAATCACCTTTTTCAACATAGCCATTAAAGTCACTGTCCACCGATTCTAAGCCTGTATAGTTTCGATAACTCATTGCATCATTTTCATCAATCGTTCCATCGTTAGTAATGTCTCCATGTAAGATTCCTTCTGTTCCTGGTTGTTTGTAAAAGAGCATCTCACGACCAGAGCCAAAATTACCCACCGATTTTAATACCTTCATTTCAACAAAACGATACGCTTGGTCTTTCGTTTCAATGGTTTTTGTCAAAGCATCTTGCTTCCAGTTAATAGGTTCTGAAAACTCTGTCCAATTAGCTCCATCTTTCGACGTCCGATACTGGAGTTGCAAAATATTTCCGTTGCCGGCATTGTCTCTTGGCAAGTATTCAATTTTATCCATTTGATACTCCGCACCAAGATCAAATTTTAAAGTCAAGAAATTTCCATCACTTGGATTAGCGATGCCGGTTGACCAGTTCGTATGCCAACCTGTACTCAAATCTTTATCTGTTAATTTCTTCAATTCTGCGCCTGGTTGTTCTGGTAAATTACTTGTTGCTTTGACTTGATTAATTGTTTCTTTATAGGGATCATCTTGTGTTTTCCCTTTAATTGGTTCACTCCATTCAGAAACCCCATTTTTTCCAACAGCTCGAACTCGAAAAGTATGTTCACTTAGGAAGGAAAATCCATCAAATGTTGCTGTATCCGTTTGAATATTTCCGAAAACAGTCCCGTCACGCTCTACTTCATAGCTTGTTGCCTCAGTTACTTGATCCCATTGAAGAGTCAAAGAAGATGGCGTTGTTTTTTCTTCATTGATTGCGACATTTGCCGGAATAGTTAACTGGTCATCGACCGTTGTATTTCCTCCGTCAACCGTTCCTTTATTAATGAAACCTTTGACAGTTATTTGAACATCTTTGGCGGTCACAGATTGTTTCGCTAGTTTTACTGATAACGCTGATTGGTTCAGTTTTTCTCCTGAAGCTTCAGAAAGATACTGATTCACTTGGAATTCTTTATCAAAATAATATAGATTTGTGCCAGCTAAAAATTCTTCTTTATTAGCTGCTTGTTTCAAGGTTACTTCTGTTCCCCCCACCATTGCTGTTACGCTTTCGGGCGCTTCTGAAGCTAGCAAATCAAGCGTGGTGCTTCGTTCATCAACAAAGTCTTTATAACTTCCTTTTGTCGGTTCGATAGTAACGGTCAGATCCCCTTTTTCGTTTGATTTAGGGCCTTGACTATTTATTTTAGTCGTAGCTGATTGCCCAGCTTCATAACTAGTTGAAATTCCGTCATCTTCATACATATTAAAAGAAGTGGCGCCATTTGGATAAATCAAGAAAGATCGTTGATCTCGTTGGATTTCCTTTGGATTGTTGTTTGGATTCGTCATTGGGATAATACTGCCATCTTTGACGAAAACGGGCACCTTCCACAGCGGTGTTTTTACTCCATTTAAGACACGGCCACCTTGATATTTTTCGCCTGTAAATAAGTCAACCCAGACTTGTTTTTCATCTGGTAAGTAGATTCCATCACGGATTGAATTTCCTGCCTCATCTTGATTGCCATTATAAATTGGGGCAACGAGTAAATTGGGTCCCCACATATATTGGTATTGAGAATCTTTTGTATATGCTGTTCCTTCATTAGGAAATTCTAAAGCCATGGCCCGTACCATTGGTAGTCCATCAACTGATTCCTTGGCAATACTGTAGTTATAAGGCATCATCATTGATTTTAATTTTAGATACGCTCGGTTCAAATCTGTGGCTTCTTGATCAAAAGCAAATGGCGTTTTTGGATTGGAGCCCCAGCCGTCCATATTTAGCTGCACTGGTGTAAAAGTTTTCCATTGGAAATCACGTATGTTGACCTCTTTATTTTTTCCACCAAAAATTCCATCCATATCTGAACCGACATTTGGTTGTCCAGACAACGAAGTCCCGATATATGTTGGGATATGGAAGCGAATATATTCCCATTGACCACCCGTTTGATCGCCTGTCCAAATACCAGCGTGCCGTTGGGTTCCGGCCCAACCATCTAATGAAACAATCATCGGACGAACTGCGCCGTCTGTTTCTTTTACAAAAACATTCGCGGCATCTTCTACACCATTTAAGCCAAAGGAATACCCATACCCGACCCACGCCACGTCAGTTTTGAGAGCTTTAACACCAGCGACACTAACTTCTTTCGCAATATCCCGTTCTCCTTTTTTAGGATTTTTAGGATCCGCTGGATGGAGATTAGATTGAGTCCACAGCCCCACTTCAACACCATTGGCTTGAGCATACTCTGTAAATTCTTTTAAGTTTTGTACATCGCCGTCCAATGAATCTGTTTGGCCATAGCCAGCACCGTAGCCGTCATTTGGCAAGAACCACCCTAACGGCATATCGTTTTTCTTATATCGATCAATAACTGCGCGTGCAGAAAATTGATAATTCTCTTTTTCTCCATTTAAAGATTCTAGCGTGCCATTTAAGTTTCCTAGATCGCCTGGTTGGTATTCTTTGTAAAAATTACCATCTTCAAACTTAACTGCTCCCGCGGTTCCTTCTGCTACTTTCACCCAATAGTCCCGATTATACGCGTTTAAATGCGCTTCATAGAACCCGTATTCTGGCATCAAAGCTGGTTTCCCGGTTAATTCATAGTAATCTTTTAAAATACCTGCTGAGGAATCATTAAAGAAATAAAAGGCATCAAAATCTGTTCCTTCGTGCGTCGTTGTGGTTGTTTGTGGATCATGACTGCCAAAATCATAGTTGCCAGGTTTCCATGTATTTCGAACAACGCCATACCCTGCAGTTGACCAATAAAATGGGTTAGGCGATGCTACTCCGCCATCTACCCAATTGTTCGTATTGACAATCTGGATAGCTGTTCCTTTATGCGTAAATCGACCATTTTGAGTTCCTCCGCCAAAATAATTTTCTTGACTACTTTGTTTTAACGTTTGTGTAGCTTTATCATTTTTAAAGGATAGCGGAGCGGTTTCTTCTAAAATAACTTGATTCTTTTTCTTGTCTAGAACCCTCATTAAAGCGCTTTCTTTTTCGAATATAATTTTTAAACCATTATTTTCTAGAATAAATTGGTTTCCTGAATCTGTGATGTTCGTTTGCTCAAAGGCTTGTGTGCCATAGTCGGCCATTGTTTTAGCCGTAATTTTCGCAACATGCTTTGGATCATTTGGCGTTGGATATTCTTCAAATTTACCAGTTGGATCTAGATGATAGCGAAAAAGATGGTCGTTTAAAATACTAATTTGTGCTTTTTTTCCAGAAGCATACGTAATGACAAAGTTTTTCTCCGCTTTTTCAATCGCCACAATTGCTCCGACTGACGTTGCTGAATCAGCTACGTCTTCTTTTGCTGTTTGCTCTTGCGCATCAACCACTTGAGAATCCATCGTAACAAACGAATGGAACGCCAATACAGACGAACTCACTAATAAAAATGTCAACCAGTGCTTTTTACCGTAAATTTTTTTACCCTGATACTCTTTGTTCATTTTTTCCTCCTTAAAATTGCTCCCCATAGAATAGTTCCGACACAATTACTCACAAAATCCAAAACCCAACAAAGTTTTATCCAGATGAAAAGTCATAACGATTTTCTCAGTTTACTGAGACTGTAAGCAAGTCAGTTTCAGTAAACCCTTCCTAAACACATCCTTTCAATAAAATATTAAATGAAAACAATCTATTTTCATCTTATATAAAAATTTTAGTACAGAATCACAATTTCCTGATAAATGCGTTTTCATTTATTGACTACCAATTTTTCACTTTTTTAATAACATAATTATCGTATGATGGTTTTTTTGTGTTTGTCAACGGTTAATTATAGCAGCCACCATTAACAAGTATTAACCCTTGATAAACCTGTTAATTCACTTATAATGATGATTTTATTGCGAAAATATCCACATCAGAAAAAGAAAGACTTTTTTCAAAAATCTAATACCTGTTGCTCAAATTTAGTCTATTTAAAAATATTAAACACCCTCCTGCTCAGCAAGAGGGTGTTGATTACTCGTTTTTTAGTGATTGATTTGACTTGCTGGTGTGAAAAGCAAACTAATGATGATGCCAACTATCAGTACCGCTAGCAATATAAAAATTAACTTTCCAAACCGGTGATAGGGATTGATTGAAAGCCCAATCCCATAAACTTTCGGAACCCACAAAGGAGGCGTTGGATTATCTTTTTGATCTTTATAGGCTATCTTTAAAATCTGCCACGCAAAATACAACAATGGTAAAACCATAATTACCCCAACTATACCTAGCCATTTTGCTAATAAGTCACTAGTATGCAAAAGACTGATTGTCAGAATTGGTACAAACAAAAGAATAAAGCTAATTGTGGCTCCCACTTGTGCTTGCTTAAGCAGTCGTCTCTCACGGAGAGTAAGATTCGCAAACATTCCATCCATCCTTTCATGGTTTTCAGATTAAATCAACAAATCACTAAAAAACTAAATTAACTGCGAAAATCAATGACCATTCGCCCGCGAATTTTTCCTTGTTCCATTTCTTCAAAAATAGCATTAATTTCTTCTGGTTGGCGTGTTTGACAAACAGGAACAACTTTTCCTTCTGCACCGAATTGGAAAGCTTCGCTTAAATCTTGACGGGTTCCAACTAACGATCCGACTACGTGAATGCCATCAAGAACAAGACGTGGAATAGATAAATCCATTGTCTCAACAGGCAATCCAACGGCGACAACCGTTCCTCCCGCACGGACTGCATCGACTGCGCCATTAAATGCTGATTTAGCTACCGCAGTGACTACTGCTGCATGGACACCGCCAATTTCTTTTTGAAGTTGTGCAGCAAAATCAGGATCTTTAACTGGATTAATTAAAAGATCAGCACCCATTTCTTTCGCAAAAGTTAACTGATTATCATTCACATCAACAGCTACTACTTTTGCATTAAAGACATGCTTGGCATATTGTAAAGCTAGATTACCTAGCCCACCTAATCCTGAAATCATTAGCCATTGACCTGGACGAATCCCAGATTCTTTTATCGCTTTGTAGGTTGTTACCCCTGCACAAGTAATAGAGGAAGCTGGCTCTGATGCTAAATTTTCTGGCACTTTCACTGCATAACCGTCTGTGACGATGCATTCTTCGGCCATGGCACCATCAACTGTATATCCAGCATTTTTTACTGAACGACAAAGCGTTTCTCGACCAGAAGTACAATATTCGCAATGCCCGCAGCCTTCATAAAACCATGCAACAGATGCACGATCACCAATTTTTAAACTAGTAACGTCTTTTCCAACCTCCGTCACAATCCCAATTCCTTCGTGACCTAAGGTACAACCGCTAACATCACCAAAATCTGCATTCTTAACGTGTAAATCCGTATGACAGACACCACAGACTTCCATTTTCAACCGCGCTTCATTATCTTTCAATGGACGCGATTCTTTTTCAACAATTTTTGTTGTTTTTCCTTTTGCTGCGACAATTGCTTTATACATGGTTCTTTCCTCCTTGTTTCTATTGTGAATCATTGAACAACAATAGTATAATACTACTTTCCAAAATAAGGAACACCAATGACTTGCGTAAATTAACGCTAATTTGACAATTTATCCTTGCTAGACAGCCCTTCTTCCCTTATATCATAGATAATTCATACTAGTATGATTTTTTCTGCATAATTGTCAACTATTTTAAAGGCAGGTTTTACAACCTCATTTTCCCCTTCTTTTTTCCCAAGATATAGCAGACGGTACCTAAAATAACTAGAATTAAAAAGGCCATGAGGTACTTAAGCCAGTGAAGGTTTTTGGCTTTATGATCAACAGAACGCTTATTATACTGATCAGCTTGCTTCTTGTTTATCGTGAAATCCTTTGAGAACGTCCAGTTCCCCTCATGATTTTTCAACTTAATGGTATAGGTATAGTTTCCAGGTTTAAACGAATCTTTCAGTAAAATAGGCAGGTCAAACCTTGTGTTTGGTGCAAAACTCAGATTATTTTTCTTTTCGTGAATGATCGTTTTGTTTGTTCCTTTTTCTTTAACAAAAAAATCTCCTTCGACTTTTGACAATAACTTCCGCTGTGGATTTTTAATTTCCATCGAAACAGTATTGTGGCGGTTAATTTGCCCAATTTTAACAGAACCACTTTCCAATTTTGCAGGTATGGTCTCTGCTGTTTCATTCACCCGAATAGCAATCGTATGCATATAAACATTTTGAATCCCACCCTTGCTTTGGTCCCCAGCTATCTCTACAGGTCGAATCGTCACTCCACCTAATAAAATTCCTGAGAATAACTTTTCTGGCATCGTTATTTGAAAATCAATCGTTTGTGATTGTTTACCAGGAACACTAATGTCCTTCCTATTGGGACTAATCAAATCACTAAGTACCAAACTCATCGATGGATCTTTTTCAAAGCTACTTTTTGTATAGTCAACTATCCCATTACTATTTGTTGTTGCTGTATTTACCTGAACTTTAAATTTTTGAGGGTTCGGCGTAGTATTGGTTATCGTTAATTTGAATGTATCTTTTTGTTTCGGAGTTAATGTCATATCAAAAAAATTACTGGTTTTGTTATTTTGAGTTGCTCCGAAAACGGGTGTGACTGTATACGCATTCGCATTGTCAATTGTTGCTGAACTATTGGTATTAGACGGCTCTGCCCAGGCACGCATCGCTCCACCTAAACAGAGAATAGTCAATATAAAAAGTATCTTTAAAATTCTTTTCAATTTATCTGCCTCGTTTTCTTACATCGTTTTATGTTAAATTCTTAGGCGGGTGCTCCATCGATGGCATTCCAGACGATGGTCCCAGAGTAGGTATTTGCAGCAATACTTTTAGGTATATTTAACGTTGCATTTAAATCGGCTGTCGTGACAGTGTCTGATAAACGGATATCACTTTTATCTAGCGAAATAATGGTTGAAGCATCTGTGGTTAAATCAACGCCCGTAAAGGTACCTTTTTCAGAAGATCCGTCAGGTTTTTTAGTGTCTAAATGAAGTGTCATTCCGTCTAAGCCGGTGACACCTTTTCCTTTATCTTCTAAATTCGCTGTCAGATACCAACCTGTATTCGTTGTCCCACGATTATCATTAATGATAAGTTGCGACTTGCTTTGATCTGGTTGCGTATGATCTTGGCCGTCTTTTGTCACCGTCCCAAAGTTAATTTGTGCTAATGGTGTAATGGTTAATCCGCCACCCAAAACCGACACATTCGCTGTAGTAGTGGCATTATCAGCTGCATTCACAGTTTGTTGACCAATTAAAAAGACCCCCGTTCCTAAAGTAACAGTTAAACCAATTATTTTTTTATTCATTATTTTTCCTCTTTTCTTTATAAAGTCCGACGATTAATGTACCTCCGAGTACCACGATTCCTAAAAGCGTCTCTTGAGACGTAATCTCGTTTGTTTTTGGTAAAAAATTAGGTTGTCCTCGTGAAGTTGGCATATCGTTAGTCTGCGGTATAAGCTCATTGGGATGTGGAACAATATCCTCACTCTCTTTCACTATTACCATGACTTTTGTGCCAGCTTGTGCGTCAGTTGTCTTGTCTTCAGCTTGTGCTTGAATTGGCAAACCAAGAATAAAGGCAACAAACAATAAATCATAGATAAACCATTTCACAGCTATTCCCTCTTTCCTTACGGTGTTGCTTCTAAGTTCCAAATTAACTGAGCTTCATATTTATCAGCAGGTGTGACTTTTGAAATAGTTAATGTGGGCAATAATTGTAATTTCGTCAAAACTTTTTTATTTTTGATAGATTGGTTACTTACATCAGCTACTAATTGTTGCTCATCGTTAACCATAATATTTTGCTCAGTTGTTACATAATCGACTGACTTTGGATTTAGCGTGAGATCAAGCCCTGTGTCTTTCCACGCTTGTGTTTTCTGATCATTTAAATTATAGGCTACTTCAAGCTGCCAGCCAGTTGTCCGATTAGGATCCCCCGTATCTTCAATGTTCATCTCACAACCTTTTAATGTCTGTGTTTGATCTTGGCCATTAAATTTTACGTTCTCAAAAGGCATTAGTTGTTCAGATAAGTGATAAAAATCTAGACGATTAGAGTAATAGTAGGTCCAATCAACAGTAATACTTTTACTAAAACCTACTATTTTAGAGATATCATAAGTAATTTTATAGACGCCCGCTACTTCATCGTTTACCTGCTTAGGCGTATAGCGAATCGTTATCTTACTATAAGGAATGGACTGTCCATCATTATCTGTTGCACTATCAAAAAGACGTTTTGGATCGAAGGGCGTCCCTACAGAAAAGCTGCCGTTATGTGCACCAATATGAGCTGAAGAGGGAATGACTTCTAGTGCAGTCTGCGCCTCTAATCCTAGGTAGTTATAATCAATTTCATATTTACCAACCACTTTTGTATCCACCGCATCTACTGGGACCTTTTGCTCTCCGTCCAGTTTATATATGGTGACACTTACGTCTCGAAAATCACCTTTTTTACCATCTGGTGTTTGTAGGCTAGTCACTTCACTTTCTGGTTGCCATTGAGTATATTGATAAACCGTATCTTGAGATTTAACTTTAATTTGCGCTTGATCAATGTGTACAGCTAAACTTTTCTCATTTGAGTAGCTTTTAGATGTATCATCAACATCAAGAATTCTAAATGTTAATGTGTAATCTCCTGAAGTTGGTAAAGCATCTGCTAAACAGTTAAAACTAACGCAATCATCTGTGACTGGTAAATTTTTTAAATCTTGCTCCCCAATTTTATGAAAATCAGTTTGGGCAGCACCTGAAATTTTTTCTTCAATCTGAACTTTTCTAGTTGTCGGAGCCTTAACGGTTAGTTCTACTGGTATCTTTTGTTGCGGGTGAAATGTTGTTTGACCTTTAACAAAAGCTGCCTTTTCTAAACTTGGCACTTGGTATGGATCTGTTGTGACGCGCATATATGTTTTATCTGTGGGCTCTGAAGAATCCGTTCCTGGCGGGTTGACTAACGGCAGCCCACAACCATCTTTGCCACTAAATAAATAGGTTGTTAACCCGTTTTGTTGTTGTGAAGAGACATTCACATTGGCCTTAGGATCAACTGTGTGAGTATGAAAATTAACTACGCGCGCAAACCGTTGAGCAACATACCCATCTGTCCAATTAAGCGGATTGTCTTGTCTTTGGTTCATCGTAAACTTTGGTGATAAAAAATCCCCTGGTAACATCGTTTTGCTTTCAGGTATTTCAGGATATTTAGAGGCATCTTGGGTATTGTAATTGGATAATGGATTGTCTTTATCGCCGCTGTCCCATGGCGAGATATAAGAAGACCAAGTAGCCACTTTCCCAGTGATTCCAGTGATAATTTGATGATTCAAATTATTTGGATCTTGATTTGCTGCTGCCGCTAAACTTGTCGCACGTAACCACATATCCGAACTAAACAATAGCCAATTATGATTAACCGTATTCGTTGTATCTGATTCGTAAGTTCGACCAAAAAAATCTGCCGACAACGAAAATTGATCACTTTCAGTACCATCTGACAAAACATTTGATACTGGTAAGCGATGTTTCGTTAAATTTTTATTGAGGGAATAATCCTTTGAATCGCCATCCTTCATTAAAGTAGCAACATCTAAATCAAAATGAAGTTCAAATTTTATGGCCGATTTGTCAGGTTCATGTCGCCAAATTTCATAAAGTTTAGTAAAAGAAAAATTAATAGTGTCCCCCCGTTCACAAAACATCACCTGATGCTCAGTATCAATTCCGCTATAATCTTGATCAGGATCACCCCATCCCGGTGAACCATCTTCTGAAGAACTGTTAAACGTCCGCATTCCTTTTGTGTTAACAATTGGTATTTGTGTGTGTTTTTGTCCACTAATTGAATAAAAATTTTCTGGATTATCCGCAAAAGCCTTGTCATAAGCCGCTTTAAAATTATCTGCACTTATATTTTCTGGCAAATGAAACATCAGTCCATATTGCATTCCTACAGTACCAAAAGAAAGAAACTTCAATGCTTCTGTATGAGAAGTGTCCACTGTTCCGTATAATTTTACGTGTAATTTTCCTCCAAATGATCCATCAGGACCACCACCACCGTCATGGCTTATCTCCATTCCATAAGGTAAATCAGTTCTCAAATCAATGGCTATCCCTCCCGCTTGATAGAGCGAAGCTGCCTCGCATTCTTGAAAATGCACGCTCAAAAAACAAGAAATCGATACCAATAGTAGACAAGAGTAAAAGAAATAAGCAATGCTTTTTTTTCTTTTGTAGGTTGGCATTTTCATTTTTAATTGTTCGTTGATTTTTTTCATTGCTTACTCACCTTGACCTTTTTTGGAATTAGAAACTAAATAATAATTATTCTAACTACTGCTAGCTTATCAACATTGAAATTGCTTTGCCACACACAATTAATGTATAAGGCTGTACATTAATTGTGATGGCCGCTTCTTATTGCGCTTGTGTTAACATATCAATACAAAAATTTAAAGAAAGTAGACTACAATGAACCTAAATTTTACTTTTGGAGGTCCATAACATGTTTCCATCCTACCTAACGAATGAGCTAGAAATTTTATTTTATATAGTCAAGCGAGCTCATACGTCATTAAATGAAATTTCTTCCAATTTAAAAATTTCAAAAAGAACGGTCAAAGAAAATCTGATAAAAATAAATCAAGAATTCGAGGATACTTATCAAATCCAACATTTTATTGTCTCTAACAATAATGGCATTGTTTGTGTAAATCCAGCGTACCGAAAAAGCGCGATCGAATACGCCTACACGTTAAAACTCAATCTTTTAAAAAACAATGTACAATTTAATTATTGCGTACAATTGGTCACACATTCTTCCATTGATAAAAACGAATTAATTAAAGTTTTATATATTTCTGAACATTATCTGGTAAAAATCACGAAACAACTGAATAACTTTTTTAAAATTTTTGATATAGTAATCTTTAGTATTAAGGGTATTTATCAATTAACTGGCAATGAATTATCGATTCGAGTGTTTTCTTTCATTTTCCTACAAGATTCCTTTCAAGAATTGGCTTGGCCTTTTTCTAAAATAAGTCTTGAAGAAATAAAAAAAAGTCTACCCGATGAACTTCTTGAACGATCCTATAAAAATGTCCGAATGAAGAAAAGAGCGTTTTATATTTTATATGCGATATTTAAAACTAGAACAAGTGCACAAAACTTTTTAAAGATGCCGCACTCTAAAAACCTGCATTCTTTTTTTATTCTGATCAATCAATACAGTCATGTGACTTTATTTTTTCTTGAACACTCTTTCGCTGACATTCAATGCGAAACAAGAAAAACTGAAATTTTATACTTTAATTTTTTATCTCGCATTTTTATCCCTTATATCTTTTCGGAAAAGCAAACGAAACAAATAGAAAAATTATTTATAGAATCTAACCATCCTTATTGTGTCTTATCAAAAAAATTATTTAAGCAAGTAGCCTACTTACTGACAAATCAGCATGATTATCAATACGTTTACTATCTTTCTATTTTTAATGCTTGGTACTTTTTAACGGAGGGCAATTATTATACTTTTTTAACACTTTATTTACCGCAGCCAGAAATTTGTACTCCGTCAGATGTGGCATACTTTAATCGAATAAAACGAACGGTGGCAAAATTAGTTCACCAAGAAACGCATTTAGAGTTACTCAGTCAACTGCTTTACACATTGTCTGTGTCCGAAAAAAAAGTACAAGTGAGAATCTATTTACAAATTATCAAAGATTTTTATGCAAGTTATTTTATTAAAACACGGTTATCCTCCTTATATAATACAAACGCAATCTCTATTACCGAAGACTTCACAAATGCGGATATCATCATCACAGATTCCTTCGAAAAAGCTACTTCTAATCAAGATGTTTTCTACTTAGATTCCATTGAAAATGAAGAAAGTTGGCATGAGCTTACAGAATTTATTCAACAAAAATATATGGCTAAACTTAATGTTGGCTTATAATTGTGAGTTTTCTTAAAAAGAGCAAATTTGAAAAAAAAAATTAGAGGTGTATACTAGCAGAGGAATAATTTTTTAGCTTTTAATAAATTTTTAAAGAAGGAATGTTTTGTGAAATTATCTATCAAAAAATTTTTTGAGGTCTTCTTAGAATCGTCTTGGGCGTATAGTCGCCCTATACTAACTTTTGATACAAGACAGAACTGGTTTGCCCTTGTTCTTAGTATCATTATTGCAAATACTGTTGGTGCTGTTCTAACAATAGTCTTTCCTTTCGCTTTTGTTTTAGTAAATGTTGGTAGCTTTTTGGGCACTGTAATTTGTGTCTTACCACGACATAGCTCTCCACAAAGAAGTGCCATAGATGGTATTTTAATGATTTTTCTTGGTGCCAGTCTGGGGATACTTTTACAGTCGTCAAGTATATTCATTATTTTATTATTCGTCCTTGGTTTGTATTTTTCAGGGATTGTAAGAAACTTTAGTATTGGTCTGTATATTCGATGTCTCTTTGGGACCATTTCTTTACTAGCTGGTGCGCAATTAAAAGGCAATTTGTCTATTGGTCAAACTTTTGAAGGTCTGGGTGCAATAATTTTAGGTATGTCCATCCTTTGTTTGTTCTATTGTCTTTATTCTAAGCCGCAAAATAATGAAGCACGAAAATTAGTAGCCGATTTATATGAACAATTATATTTATTAGCACAAGGAAACCCCGCACGCTATGTCCATTTCAGAATAAAAGTACGCGAATCTGTTGAAACAATGCCCTGGGTCAATCATCAAAAAACACCATGGATTTATCCCTTGGTTTCACAAGCAGATGCAATTGCAGGCTCGTTAGATTCAACCAATGCAGCTGAAAATCTTCCTGCTTTAAAAGCAATTCTACTCTTTTTAAAAGGAGAACAATTAACCCTGCCTCTTCAAGAATTTGCTTCAGCAAACACCGAAATAAAATCAGCAATCCTTTTGATACAAAACAAACAAACCTCTAAAAAAATCTCATTTAAATCTTTCTTACCCACAAAAGAAGGACTTGCAGAAGCCAAAGAGATCCTTCATTCTTACAAAGGCAGCTCTGCTAGATTTGCAATTCGTTTAGCTTTAACAGGTTTAGTGTGTCATTTTTGTTCGCTTATTCTTAATTACATGTACCCTTTGCCTTTAGCTAATCACGAATTCTGGGTAGTTATTTCTGGTTGTTTGATGGTTATGCCAGGTTATCATGGTACACTCGGCAAAATCACTTCAAGAACTATTGGTTCTATTTTAGGTGGTTGTTTAGGCATCTTTTTGTCTCAATTAATTGCTAACTTAACAAACCTAAATCCTTTATGGCCAATGCTATTGTCTTGTTTGCTAGTTATATTGTATGAAACCGTCCGTAAATTAAGTCAAGCATTTCTAATGCTAAGTGTGACCACTTGGTTAACTTTCACATTAGGTGGTAGTTCTGCAGGCTATACAAGAGTTTTTGATGTAATTATTGGTGCGCTGATTGCTTTTGTTATGTTTTTTATTTTCCCAACATGGCATAGTCAAGTATTACGTAAAAATATCAATAGTTGGTCAAAAACGATCAGCTCTATTTTGCTAGCGTTAATCAATGAAGAGACCACGTTACCAAGTGATGCTTGGGTACTAGCTTATCGAGTACAACGTAGAGTAAACTATTCTATTCAAGAAATTGTTCTTGAATCTCCTATTTATAGTAACGATGCCTCCGCTGAAAGCTTAATGCAACAAAAACAACTAAATGATCAACTGTTGGAAATGCAAACTGCTATGGAAGAGCTTCTTTTAGAACTTATGAAAACACAACACTACTTAAAAAAATTAACGCCAGTTAGGCCAGACACACTAAACACTGAGTTATTTAACTATTCACAGCAAATACTTTCACTCACGAATCCCAAAAATAATCGACTAATCAACCAGTCCAAACAATCCATTTATTTTCCTCAAATTGAACAATCACTGGTAATCTTAAAAAATTCTACAGCTAATTTCTTTTTAGCAAATATCAAATGATTAAATAGACAAAAAGCCTAGGAAAAATCCAAAGGGAATTTTTCCTAGGCTTAAAAGTTAATAAACTACTGGCAGAGTAATCAATGAAAACAACCGACCTAATCGAGCAGAAAACTTGGTTTTTGTAACGGAATACCCCTGTCCTGACTCCGTTACACCGACTCAATTTTATAAACTTATCTGTCTAACATTCACAAAAAACTTTTTTTTCAGTTTCTGTGAGGATATCATTCATTCGGCCAGATTTAAATCCTTCTAAGTCAAAAGTTACATAATTAAATCCTTGTTTTTTAAGATAATCTGCAATTTTTTCTCTGTTTTCTAATAACAGAGAAAGTTTGTCTTCTGGAATTTCAATCCGTGCTAAATCATGATGTGCTCTGACACGGACAATTGGAAAACCTATTTCCCGTAAATATTTTTCACTAGCAAATACTTGATCAATAGCTGAGCGTGTTAACTTAATGCCATAAGGAATTCTTGAAGCAATGCTACATGAGGCAACTTTACTCCAATTGGAAATACCTGCGTCTTTAGCAAGTTGACGTATTTCAATTTTATATAATTTAGCTTGTTGTAGCGGACTGATGACCCCTTCTTGATCTCTTGCTCTTAATCCAGGACGAAAGTCAGTATTATCATCCATAATCATCCCATCGGCCAGAACATCAAATCCCTCTTTCTGAATAGCCGAACGAATAGTTTTATATAATAATTTTTTACTGTAGAACCAGCTATTAGGGTTATTTGCAACAATTCTATCATCCGCTAATTCGCTCATTTCAAGGCCTAACACATTTGCTCCCAACCCATTAGCTAAATCAACCGCTTTATCAAACTCATCATCAGAAAATAATTCTGAATTTACAACAACCGCAAGTACATTTTCAGCACCTAAAGTGTCCAAAGCTTTTTTTAGCAAGTAAGAGCTATCAATTCCACCTGAATATGCAACAGCCAACTTATCCATTTTTTGTAATTCGCGAACTAAATTTTGTTCTTTCGTTTTCATGACAGACATTTAAACCATCTCCTATTGATTTTCTTTTACATAATTAATTATAGACATCTCCACAATAGAAAAAATCACGATTCATAGTATCAATTATTGTCAATATTTGTACACTTAATACCGTTTTAAATGTTGTAACAAGTTAGCATTGGCTTCTATCTCTTCCTTTAAGTACCTTGTAACAGCCGAATCAAACAATATAATGGAATCAGCTTCCTCGCAAATACTCAAATAGTCATGGGCGGAAAGGATAATTGTTTTACCAAGTTGATGCAGATTTTTTATTATCTTTTTAAATAATTTTTCCGATTCTTTTGTCAACCCAGTAAACGGCTCATCTAATAAATACACGTCTGGATTCATTACTAACAGACTAGCAAAAGCCACTTTTTTCTTTTCTCCTCCCGATAATTGATAAGGCACTTGATTGCTTAAATGGGTAATTTTTAATAAATTCAAACAATCATTAATTCTTTTTGCTGTTTCATGCTCGGATAGTTGGAGCTGTCTAGGGCCAAATGCCAATTCGTCATAAACTGTTGCATTAAATAATTGTGTGTCCGTCTCTTGAAATAATATACCCAAATGAGCATAATACTTCTTTTTATGAATAGGGTCTTTTTTCCAGGCCGTTAATGATTGTTCCATAAAATAAATCGTTCCCTCGGAAGGTTTTAAAAAACCTGCGAGCAAATTTAAAAAAGTGGATTTTCCACTGCCGTTATCTCCCATCAAAACCAGATATTCTCCTCTGGGTATTTCCAAATTACAAGGCGAAAAAACAGGCTTCGTTTGATAGCGATAAACCAAATGATTTACTCGATACATATTAGTTCCTCCCTAAATAAAGCAACCCCCCGAAAAATAAAAGATAGACAATACTAACCAAAAAATCTTTCGTTTTTAATGGTTGCTTTACTCGATAATATTGACCAGTATATCCTCTTGCTTCCATCACCATGTCCAACTTTTTCCCATACGTAAAAGATTTTAAAGAAATAAGACTGATTAAATTACTACCCGTACTCAACTGGATATTCCCACCAACTGCTCTAGCTTCTACAGCGGCAAGCAGTTGGATTAAGAGATTTCCAAAGAAAAAGATATATTTAATCGTAATATCTAATTGTAAAAGTATTATATTCGTAAAATGAAAGATTTTTAATGCTGCTATAAATTGATTCATGTTGGTTGTTTCCATATATTGACTAATCGCTATGGCTAAAAAAAACAAATGAACAATAAATAATAAACTAAATTGACCTAAAAAAAAGATCGGTAAATAGATAATCAGCGGCATCAAAATGAGGATACTAGCTTTTTTGACAATGTTTCGTAGAATAGTTGGTTTTTCAACTAAAAGTAACATGCCTAGGTAGATGCCTAAGAGCCACAAAACAAGAACCTTTTGTGTTGTGCTGATTAAAACAATTAGTAAAAAAGTACTGATCAGTTGAATTGCTGGGTGTATATCACTGAGAATAGTCTTATTGCGTTTCCCACTCACCTGAAATTTATTTAATAAAAAAAGGATTCCTTTTCGATTTTTAAGCATAAAGGTTTCTTTTTTATTAGGTTCAAAGGACGTGGAAGATTCTTTCATCCATTCAGGCATCAACTTTGCCTTCTTCCATTAAATAAACGAAAAATGAGTAAAAAAACGATTATGGCTGTTACGCCACTTAAAATATACCCGAGTGCTAATGGCAGTCCTGGAATAAAGTAATCACTGAAAAGTGCATGAAATGAAAAACCATTCACCATACCTTTTGGTTGTACCGCAGGCAAATGATTCTGTTTTAAATTCTTGACTAATTCAGATAAATCCCATTCACCCCAAGCGGTGGCATGATCAATCAAACCTAATGGACATAAAATTACCATAACCAATAACAGTCTCTTTAATCGCAACAACGGAGTCCTTTTCTTCTTTTCTTCGATAAAAATTGCATCTTTTGACACACTTTTTACAAAATTATAGACACACACGGTGAAGAGACCTTCAACAATTCCTATTACTAACAGATGGACACTCATCATTGCTGGTATAGTTATAGAAAGACCATATGGGCTATAAAGTGGCGTACCATTCGCTTCATGGAATAGTAAGGGTTGGATACCTAATAATACAGAAGTAGAAAATGCCGCAACATTTACACCAAGATACCCAGCTAAGAAAAGACCCATTGTTTCAAATTTTTTTACACGCGTAACTAGCTTATAAACTCCATATCCCACGAATGGCATCACAAACGCCATAGAAAAGGCGTTTGCACCAAAAGCTAATATACCACCATCACCAAATAAACAAGCCTGTAATAGTAAAGCCACCGAAACAGACAGCGTCGCGGCCCAAGGTCCCATCAATAATGCGATGAGAACAGCCCCAACAGCGTGCGCAGTTGTTCCACCAGGTACTGGCAAATTAAACATCATTATTAAAAATGACAAGGAGGAGGAAATCCCTAACATGGTCCCTGTATCTTTTTTTAATTTAATTTGAACGTCAACTTTTTTTACAGCGCGGTACCAGACAGGTACCATAATCGCGCCCATCACTGCGCAAGTTTGTGGGCTTAAATAATTTTCTGGAATATGCATGTTCGTCAGACTCCTATCTTATCGATCAATATAATCAGCTAAATAACTTTGATCGTAAATCACAATTTTTTGTTTTTTGATATCGATGACTTTTTCCTCTTTTAAATCATGGATAATTCGGTTTACGCTATTTCTCGTTGAAATCCCGCAAAACCCCGCAATATCCTCATTAGTTACTTGAAAATCAATTAATATTCCTTCCTCTGTCTGTACACCAAACAAATCAATTAATTGGTAAATAAAAGTACAAACAGCCCCTTTCTTACCATTCATTGTCATATTCTGTAAGGAACTAATACTCTCCGATAATTTTGCTCGGTAGTAATCCCGTACATAATCTTGAAGAACAGCATCTTCTCTAACATATTCCCAAAATACAGTCCTTGGTATCCGATAAAAGCTAGCCTCTTCCGACTCAATGCGGATATTAAAAGGAGCAGATGTATAATTTGATACTTCATCACGTAACAATGAAATAATGTCAGGAGACACAATATACGACAGATTAAATTCTCGTCCATCCTTTAAAATAATACTCGTCTTAACGACCCCTTTCTTTAATACATAGGTGTACGCTTCCTCCAATCCATGATAAGCGAGATAAGTATGGCGTTTTTTTTTGATAATCGGCGTCTTCTTTCTATCTAAGAAAGCTGTAAGATAATCTGACTCCATAATTGTCACTCCTTTGACTAAGTTTCTGTTTGATTCGTTAACTATTATAAACACTCTCACCAACCTTTTGTTAGCAAATGTTACCCACAATAAGGACTGTGTGATTTCTAAATTTCATTATACTTAGTCTCGTAAAATATTACTTAGGAGATGATTGCTATGGTAGAAATTAACCTACCTTATGACAAGAAAATGATTACTGCAAGAATTCCCGATAAAAATTTTATTGGGCTTCTCGAATCAAAAGCTGAACATTTTTCAAATCCATATACTGAGAAAGAAACAGTCGAAAAATCGCTGGACAATCCTATTGGAAGCCTTCCATTAGAAGAATTAGCTAAGGGTAAAAAAGACATTGTCCTCATTAGTTCCGATCACACACGTCCCGTTCCTTCACATATTATCACCCCAATTATTTTGCGTAGAATTCGTTCAGTGAACAAAACAGCTAGAATCCGGATTTTAGTTGCTACAGGCTTTCATCGCCCTTCTACACGAGAAGAACTGATTAGCAAATATGGTAAAGAGATCGTAGAGAATGAAGAAATCGTTATGCATATCTCTACTGATGATTCCTCAATGGTCAAAATCGGTCAACTACCTTCAGGGGGCGATTGTATCATTAATCGCATTGCAGCAGAAGCAGATTTACTGCTGGCCGAAGGGTTTATTGAATCACACTTTTTTGCAGGATTTTCTGGTGGACGTAAATCTGTTTTACCTGGAATTGCTTCTTATAAAACCATCATGGCTAACCATTCTGGAGAATTTATTGATTCCTCCAACTCACGGACAGGAAATTTAACGGATAATCCGATTCATAATGATATGGTCTACGCTGCCGCTAAAGCGAATCTAGCTTTTATTGTTAATGTCGTTTTAGATGGTGACAAAAAAATTATTGGTTCCTTTGCAGGCGATATGGTTGAAGCGCATAAAGTTGGTTGTAACTTTGTAAAAGAAATTGCCCGTGTCAAAAAAATACCTTGCGACATTGCGGTTTCAACGAACGGCGGATTTCCACTTGATCAAAATATTTATCAAGCAGTCAAAGGGATGACCGCTGCAGAAGCAACCAATAAAGACGGCGGTGTCATTATTATGGTCGCTGGTTGTCGTGATGGTCACGGTGGTGAAGGTTTTTATGAAAATATTGCCAATGTTAAAAATCCAAACGAATTTTTAGAAGCAGCCATCCATACACCACGATTAGAAACCGTGCCAGATCAATGGACTTCGCAAATTTTAGCGCGAATTTTAGTTCATCATCATATAATTTTTGTTTCAGATCTTGTTGATCCTGAGCTTATCACTTCGATGCATATGGAAATAGCAAAAACGTTTGATGAAGCGTTAGAGCGAGCATTTGAAAGAGAAGGTCTAAATGCAAAAGTGACTGTGATTCGAGATGGCTTGTCTGTCATTGTAGAATAATGATCCTTGAGAAATCAGGAATAAGGAGCGTTGTATTATGCAACCGAAAGAAATTTTAGGAGCTTTTAAAGAGGGAAAATTATCTTTAGAAGAAGCAACAAACAAATTAAATGGCTTTTGCGAATTAGACTTTGCAAAAATTGATACGCAGCGTAAAGAAAGAACTGGTTATCCAGAAGTCGTTTATGGGGAAGGGAAAACAATTGAGCAACTCATCAAAATTATCAATAGCTTAAGAAAAGAAAACAATACAATCTTAGTTACTCGCGTTTCACAACAAAAAGCCCAACCTTTAGAGTCGAACTTTCCTCATGGAACCTACTATGAACTTGCACGTTGTTTCGTTATCAACCAAATGGAGACTACAACAAAAAACTATATTGCGATAGTTACTGCTGGAACGTCAGACATGTCCGTTGCTGAAGAAGCAGCAATCACTGCAGAAACTTTCGGGAATCAAATAAAACGTATCTATGATGTAGGCGTTTCTGGCATTCATCGTTTGTTCGCTCACCTAGATGAGATTCAACAGGCTTCGGCGGTTATTGTGATTGCAGGCATGGAAGGCGCACTGGTGTCCGTGTTAGGCGGACTAGTTAGCGTGCCAGTGATTGCCGTCCCTACTAGCATAGGCTACGGCAGCAATTTCCAAGGGCTGACTGCTCTTTTAGGAATGCTAAATAGTTGTTCCTCTGGCGTTAGTGTAGTCAACATAGATAACGGGTTTGGTGCCGCTTATAATGCAAGTATGATTAATCAAATAAAGGAGTCTTCACTATGAAAAGCTTATTTTTAGAACCATTTTCTGGTCTTAGTGGTGATATGTTAAATGGATTGTTGCTTGACTTAGGCGGGGATTTAAACAAACTGTTAATCGAATTAAAAAAACTTCCCATCGATGGGTTCACCATTCAAGCCCAACGAATTGCTAAAAGTTGTATTTACGGAACAGATTTCGATGTTCTCCTACAACATGGAAAAAAGGATTACGGTATAAAACACAGTCTCTCTCCTCACCACGAAAATGAACATCATGAAACGAAAGAACATGCACATCATCATAGCCATTCTAGAAATTTAAAAGATATTTATACATTAATTGAAAAAAGCGACTTGTCCAATTTTGTAAAAAAACATAGTAAAAATGTTTTCTATGACATTGCAAAAGCTGAAGCTGCTGTTCATCAACAAACAATTGACACTATTCATTTTCATGAAGTCGGAGCAATTGATTCAATTGTTGACATCGTTGGCTTTTTTATCCTATGGGAACAGTTAGAGATTGAACAAGTCTATTCAACGCCAATTACAGATGGAAGTGGTACTATCACAATTGCCCATGGAGTCATGCCAATACCAGTTCCTGCGGTGATGGAATTACGTAAAGAAACGAATTTAATCATTCAACAAGACTTTGAGATAAAAACTGAACTTGTCACACCGACTGGCTTAGCTATTTTTAAAGAACTTAATCCTCTATTTGTCGCACCAGAACAACGATTAATTGAAAAAATAGGTTACGGATTTGGCAAACGGGAAACAGGCAAGTTCAATGCCCTCAGAGGATCAATCTTTACTGAAACACATAGTAAAAAAAAGAGGACAGAACACCATGACCAAGTCTTAAAAATTGAAACAAATATAGACAATCAAACTCCTGAACAGTTAGGTTACGTAATGGATCTATTATTGGAACATGGTGCTCTAGATGTTTTTTTCACGCCCATTCATATGAAAAAAAACCGAAGTGCCATTCTATTAACGGTTTTAACAACAACAGAGGAAAAAGAATATTTTACAGAACTACTCTTTAAACATACTTCTACAATTGGTATGCGTTTTCAAACAATGGAACGTAGTGTGATGGACCGTTCTTTCAAAATCTTGGAAACACCTTTTGGTAAGGTCCATATTAAAAAAAATCATTATCATGGCCTATTGAAAGAGTCTATTGAATACCAAGATTGTGAACGAATTGCTAAACAATATAATTTTACAATCGAGGAAGTCTATCGCCTCGTCCAAACATTAAATAACAAAACTATTGATTAAAGGAGCTTTATCTTATGTTTCATCATATCTTATCAGAATTTATGGGAACTGCATTAATGATCGTATTTGGGGTAGGTGTTCACTGCGACGATGTCCTAAAACGAACAAAATACGCTGGTTCTGGTCACATGTTTGCAATCACTACTTGGGCTTTTGGAATCTCTGTTGTTCTGTTCGTCTTTGGCGGAGTCTGTATTAATCCAGCAATGGCCCTCGCTCAAGCTATTTTAGGAATGATTCCATGGTCTTACTTCATTCCCTATGTCATCGCTGAAATGTTAGGCGGCATTTGTGGCGCCGTCATTGTTTATATTATGTATGCTGATCATTTCAAGCTATCCGCCGATAGTGTCGATCCAATCGCCATTCGTAATATTTTTTCTACAAATCCGAACCAACGAAATTTACCAAGAAACTATTTTGTTGAAACTTTTGCAACATTCATTTTTTTAACATCTATTTTAGCGATTGCACATTCCTACGAAACACAACTACCCATTGCTGTTGGCTTGCTTGTTTGGGCAATCGGCATGGGGCTAGGTGGTACTACAGGATTCGCAATGAATCAAGCACGTGATTTAGGTCCTCGTATCGCCTATCAACTTTTACCAATCAAAAATAAAACCAATAATGATTGGCAATATGGGTTGATTGTTCCCGGAACTGCACCGTTTTTAGGAGCCATTTTTGCGACACTTTTCGTAAAATTTTTCCTAAAATTCTAATAAACCAACTAAATTTCTAAAACAAAAAAATATATAAAATAGAAGCTAGTCTCTAAATTTCTTCTATTTTATATATTTTTATTTTAATCACAAGATTTTTTCTGTGTCTTAGAGAGTAAGAATTTAATTTATTAGCTTTTTCGTTATCGGTTTTATGCAAAAGTCAGTTTGCTCTAACAGTTAGAGTCCTTTTTGGTGATTGTTCAGTAAGTTAATCCTGGATTGAAAACACCTAATAAAACGCCACCGAGAGAAATAACAACTAAAATAAGCATCGTCCAAATAGCGGAAACATGTTTTTTTGACATCAACCACCAACAAAACAAGGTAACAAGTATCGTTAATAATCCTGGATAAATACTGTCAATTTTATCTTGCAGTTTAAGGAAAACTTTTCCGTCAGCACCTATTAATTTAAGAGAAGTAGTTACATTTACCCAAGATGCAAGGACCCCACCGACAACCATACTACCAATAACTCCGATAGCAACTCTAACGGCGGCTCCTTCTTTCCCAACTAAGAAACTTACTGCTTTATCGCCAAAATGATAGCCTCTAAAATACAAAAAGCGTTGGCCAAAATAGGAAATTAACGTCCAAACAATAATATAGAATATGGCACCAATTGGCGAACCGCCCGTGGACATTCCTAAGGAAATTCCTAACAAGATAGGAATTAAGGTACCATCAACTAATGAATCGCCAATCCCTGCAATTGGTCCCATTAATCCTGCCCTCATATCATTAATGGTTTCTCCATCAATTTCATTCTTACTTGCTCTAGCCTCTTCCATACTAGCAGTCACACCAACAATGACCGTTCCAAGCATTGGATTTGTGTTAAAAAAAGCTGTATATGCTTGAATGGCTTTCACTTGGTCTTCATGTTTTGGATAAAGTTTTTTGATAATAGGAAGCATTGAAGAAAGATAGCCGAAGGTTTGCATATGCTGTTGTGAAAAACAAGTTAACGCTCCCCAAAACCATAAATGAAAAGAATGCTTTAACGTTTTTTGGTCTAATTTATTTGCTTTCAACTCTTCCATCTCATATGTCCTCCTCTTCATCATCATTCGTCAGACTTCCTATTGAATCAACCAGTTTAGTATTGTTTTTAATCAAAGCAATTTTATAAAAAATTACAGCAAAAAGAAGCGCAATAATCGTTATTGAGACTAAATTGAGTTTTAATGAAGCAGCTAATGTGAACCCTACAAAAAAAGGGACAAAATCAATGTTCTTATTAACAATTTGACGTAACAAAATTGCAATTCCCACACACGGAAGCATGCCACCTACAGTAAAAAGCGTTTTCATTGCAAGACCATCCATAGGTAATGCATCTCTCATTGCTGTAACAGCCGTAGCCCCAAAATAGGTTAAAATCACGGTTGGCAAAAAGGAAAAAAGTAGATGAGAAATCCACGGCCAACCAAAATTAATGGCATATAAATGATCAAGCTTGCCTTTTTTTATATCTTTCCAACCAAACGATTGCCAAACTAAATTTAACGCGGCAACAGAATAAAATAATACCGTTCCGATCGTTCCAACCAATGTGCCGACCGATTTAGCCAGGTCGGCTGCAGAGCCGCCAAGTGGATCTAACCCTTTGGTCGAAATCGCCACCATCGCCAAAGGAATCCCGATATATGAAATTGCCCGCACGTCAGCAGACACTGTTCCTCCAGGTGTGACTAAAGCAATGTAAACTAATTGCATCGCTACGCCACAAGCGATTCCTAATTTTAAATCTCCTAAAATAATGCCACAAACTAATCCGCCGACTAAAGGACGCCCAATCGTATAATTTCCCACCGCTTGTCCAGCCATACAAGAATTTGAACAAAGACAAGCAAATAGGCCTAAAATAGCCGCTTGTATCCAGTTGATTGTCATAATACTACTCTCCTCTTTTCAAAACTTCTAGAATCAGTAACCAAATTTAGCTTTAAAATGCGCCCAAGAACCAATTCGTTGATCAGGTAACAAGGCAAAATCCACTTTGTAACCAGCCTTTTCAATTTCTTCAAAAGCCGCTGCTTCTTCTGCTGTAAAGGATTGGTTATCCCCTAATTTAATTGTCCCTTCGCGGTCATTCCCCGGTCCAACATTAATCATTTTTACTTCACTTGGAACAAAATGCCAATCTACCAAAATTTTTTTCATATCCAAAGGGCTCTTTGTAATCAAAAAGTATTTTGACTTAGACGCTAATACTTTATCCTTTACATCAAAAAAATGCGCCATTGTCCAAATAAAGGTTTTTTTATCTTGTGCAGCTGCTTTATATGCTTCCTTTAAAATAGGGTTACTTGCTGCTTTGTCATTCACAGCTATAATGCCATCACAAGGCATTTCTTTAGTCCAACGTAAAGTAATTAAGCCATGAATCATTCGATCATCGATTCGAACAAAAGAAATTGACATGTTCATCTTCTCCTTTAGATATCCTCTTCAGTTACATCGCCTTCAGTTATAGTTAACTCTCTAATGCCATGACAAGCATCTGCTACTATCATTTTTTTCAAATCAGATAATTCACTAGTTTCTTTCAATAGAAGCGCATTTAAAGCCATTGGAAAATTTACTCCTCCAACAATCAGAGAATTTTCTAGCATTTTTTGCTTATCTAATACTTTACAAATAGTAGCAAGTGGACTCCCGCCTACAATATCAGCCAAAACGATTAGCCTCGTTTCCTGCGGTAATTTTTCAACTTCACAAAGAAACCGCTTACCAAAATTATCGGTAGATTCACCAGGTTGTAAGCCAAACACTCTGACTGTCTCTATCTCATCGCCAGCAAACATCCCTAATGAATTTTTTAACCCTCTAGCAAAATCGCCATGACTGACCAGAACTAAATAAGTCATTTCCTCTCTCCTTTCTTAACATTTCCACTTCAAAATTTTTTAAATCACCTCTTTTTAAGAGTCCATAATACAACTTTTATAAAATGAAAATACTTGCTTCGTTCGCCTCACACTCCTTTGATAGCATTAATGTTTAACAACAGTACCTTTCTAAAATTAAAGTCATTCACTAAAAAAGTTCTAATGAATTTGGCTGTTGTAGCTTGATGACAAGGAACAATGACTTTCTTTATCCATAAAAACATTTAGTTGATTACGCTTAAAAAAATAAATAATATAGCAATTTCCCAAAAAAGTTGCTTTTGAATAGTCCTTTTTCTAAATTTATTGATTCATTTTTTCAACTATTAGGTTAGCAAAGTCCCAACACACATTCCACCCACAATAGGTGTACATAGTTGTACATTATTCGGAGTTAATCAACTCGTTTAAGCTATGGTAAAATAACTATATATCACTCCAATTTTCTAATTATATAGGTCATTCCAGGTCATGCTCTTTTGGATACAACAAAATGAACTTATATCGAATCTATGGTTTTATGCTCTTAATAAATTAAAAAGTAAAGTAGGGATATTTATATGTCAGCAAAAGAAAAAACGATGAAATATGGATTGGTAGGCCTCTTTTTGGGGATATTGTTATTAGCTCATCTAGATTTATTAGCTGAAAATCTTAGTTATCTTCTCTTAGGATTATTACTTTTACTTGTTGCATATCTAATCTTGGTAAAAAAATTTTATTTTTTCTCAAACTTGATTCCTAAAAATACTACTGATATAAATTTAGGTAAAAAATATGGTATGACTTCTGGCATCGGCAGTTTAGTTATCGGCATTATTTTAATAATTCTGGGACTATTTTTATAGAAAAATAATTACTAAAATAAAACAAGCAGCGAAACCATAAAAAGTACACGAGTTCTTTTCTCGTGTACTTTTTATGGTTATCTGTATAGCCTTCAATTTGTTCCTTTGTTACTTCTTTTTCTTAATAATGCTCTTTACAGTGCTACGTTAAAACAGCAATAAAAATTAATGAAGGGGAATTCAACTCAAATACCAATGATTATTATTTAAGACCGCTTTTCTCAAATAACCCTCATTGATTACGTACTAATCGTGATAGACTCCTCGTTGCCATTTATCTAAAAATTCATCGAAAAAGTGCGCATCTTGTTGTTCTGGATGTTGTTTTTCAACTTGATTAATTTTTTCAATTAGTTGTTCGTTGTCTTCTGTTGGATGATAGTGTGCTTCAATAAAGGCCGCAGCGATATCACAGATCAAGAATTCTCCTGTTATTTTTCCACCGAAACCAATAACATTTGCGTTCAATTCCTCTTTCGCATACAACGCTGTAGTCATATCGCGAACTAAAGCAGAACGGATACCCGGCACTTTGTTAACCGCATTGTTAATTCCAACGCCTGTTCCGCAAATACATATACCCAAATCAGCCTGATTGCTCATTACAGCTTCTCCCACTTTTTTTCCGAAAATAGGATAGTGAGTTCGAGTAAAATCATACGTGCCTACATCTAAAATTTCATATCCCTTTGCTTTCAAAAAATCAGAAACTGCTATTTTGGTATCCGTCACAATATGATCACAACCAATGGCAATTTTCATAAAAACGCTTCCTTTCTATTATTTGTTAAGCCATTTTATTTAACATATCTACACGTATTTGATGACGCCCGCCTGCATAATGACCTGTTAAGAATTCTTTTATTATGTTTTTGGCTAGTTCCGTTCCAACAATTTTTGCGCCCACCGTGATCATCCGAGCATTGTTGTGTTCTCGCGCCATATATGCAGAACGCTCATCTGACAATTCAGCGACAATCATTCCTTTAATTTTAGCAGCAGTCATAAAACTACCTGCCCCATAACCATCAAAAACGATGCCTAAACTTTCAGTATCCTTTAAAACTTCATGAGCAACAGCAAGCGTTGCTTCTATAAAGTCTTCCGAAGCACTTTCACTTTTATCGATTACCTCAACTTTTTCTTGCAATAAGTATTGTTTCATTTCTGCTTTTAATTTTATTCCATCTAAATCTGAACCAAGTATGACACGCATTTTGTTTTCCTCCTTACCTCGTGTATCTACTATTAAAATTCTGTCCCTTTCTTTAAACTCAAATCCCCTTCTCGAAAACATAATAAAACAATATCGAACTTTATTCAACATTTATTTTCTTTTTTGTTTATTATTGTTTAATATTGTGTTGACATCTTTTTGAAAGCGCTTTATATTATACTTGTAAATAAATAATAATATATTAAAGAAACGAGGGGTTCTATGGTTATTAAAACATCGATTTTTTCATTAGATACTACCTATATTTCAAACAAAAAAACACAAGAAGAAGTTTTTGAAGAAGTTTATTTAGACTTGTTAAAAAAGAAATTAGTTACACCTGATTTTCTAACTAATTTATTGGAACGAGAACACAACTATCCGACTGGTTTAAGTTTAACACCGATTGATCCTGCACTACCGAATATCGCCATTCCGCATACCGAAAGTACCTTTGTACGAACGACAAGAATTATCCCGATTAAATTGAAACAATCCTTATCATTTCATAACATGATTATCCCAGATGAAACGCTCTCTGTTTCCTTTCTTTTCATGATTTTAAATGAAAACGGTATTGAACAAACGGGTCTTTTAGCGACTATCATGGATTTTATTAACACGACAGACCGTTCATCACTATTGGCTTTTTTTCAATGTGAAGATAAAGAAGAAGTTTATCGTTTTTTACAAAAAAATTTTAAAGGAGAGATTTAACATGATCAAAATTTTAGCTGCATGTGGGGCTGGGGTAAACTCTAGCCATCAAATCAAATCTGCATTAGAAACAGAATTATCTAAAAGAGGCTACCAAGTTTCTTGCGATGCCGTAATGATTAAAGATATTAATCAAGAGATGCTATCCCATTATGATATTTTCGCCCAAATCGCCAAAACAGATTTGGGTTTCCCAATCACGATTCCTGTAGTTGATGCAGGCGCAATTCTTTATCGAATTCCAGCAATGGCTGAACCTGTTTATCAACAAATGGAAAGTATCATTCACTCTTTAAACAAATGATTTCCTTTTCAGACTAATTACTTACGCTTCACTGTCAACAATAACAAAACTAAGATAAAAATTTTGTTATCTTAGCTTATGAAGGAGAAAATAAATGAATACGATTATTGACCTAGCAAATACAATTTTTAAACCTTTAATTGATTTAGGTGCTGCTCCTTTAATGACTATTGTTTTAACACTGATTGCCCTTTGTTTTAAGGTAAAACCCACTCGCGCATTAGAAGGTGGTCTTAAACTAGGGATTGCTTTAACTGGTATCAGTGCTATTATAGGAATTTTAACTACTGCTTTCTCAGATGCAATGGCCTCTTTCGTAGAACGTACAGGAATTTCTTTAAATATTACTGATGTTGGTTGGGCACCTTTAGCCACCATCACTTGGGGATCTCCTTACACGCTTTACTTTCTTTTAATTATGGTGATTGTCAATGTCATTATGTTAATTCTAAATAAAACAAACACATTAGATGTGGATATTTTCGACATTTGGCATCTATCGATTGTTGGTTTATTTGCTATTTTTTGTGGCGCAAACTTAATAATTGCAACAATCTTAGTTATTTTCATAGGTGTTTTAAAAATTATCAATTCTGACTTAATGAAACCAACGTTTAACGATTTACTTAACGCCCCAGATACCAATCCTATGACTACCACGCATATGAACTATATGATGAACCCAATCATTATGGTTTTTGATAAAATTTTTGATAAGCTTTTCCCTTGGTTAGACAAATACGATTTTGACGCTGCCAAATTGAATAGTAAAATTGGCTTTTGGGGATCAAAATTTGCCATCGGGATTTACTTAGGGATTTTTGTGGGTCTTTTAGCTGGCCAAACACCCACGCAAATTTTTTCTCTATCCTTTACGGCTGCAGTCTGTTTGGAACTATTCTCTTTAATTGGAACTTGGTTTATCGCTGCAGTTGAGCCTTTATCACAAGGTATCACTGATTTTGCTTCGAATAAATTAAAAGGGCGTACACTTAATATTGGTTTAGATTGGCCTTTCTTAGCTGGCCGTGCTGAAATCTGGGCAGCAGCTAACGTATTGGCTCCAATTATGCTATTAGAAGCCATTGTCCTACCTGGCAATAAACTTTTACCACTTGGCGGAATTATTGCAATGGGTGTAACCCCTGCTCTACTAGTAGTAACAAGAGGTAAACTCATCCGAATGATTATCATTGGAGCAATCGAATTACCTTTGTTCTTATGGTCTGGTACCCTAATTGCACCGTTCGTTACCGAAACCGCAAAAAAAGTTGGCGCTTTCCCAGCGGGTCTAAATAATAATACTTTAATTTCACATACTACCATGGAAGGGCCAATGGAAAAATTCTTAGGATACTTAGTCGGCAATGCATCACAAGGTCAACTCGAATTTATTTTATACGCATGTCTGGCGCTAGTCGCCTATCTACTGATTTTCATTTGGTATGCAAAACAAATGAAGAAGCGAAATATTATTTATGCTCAAAAAGCTCAATAAGGGGAACTAAAAAGAAGAGGTGCAGATGCACCTCTTCTTTTTAGTAGATCACTCTGACAACTTTTTCCAATACTTTAGATGTGTCAAATTTATCTTTATTTGTAACTACCGCTGTCACTTCTTCTAATTGATAAAAAGAATAAAAATCCTGTTTCTCTACTTTAGAAGTATCCATTAACAAATATTTTTCTATTGAGTTATCTAATGCAATTGCTTGTGTTTGTCCTTCTTCAATAGTGGCTGTCATAATTTTATTATCTTTTAACGCATTGCAACTAAAAAATGCTTTATGGAAATGCATTTCTTCTAATGCTTTATTAGCGATTTCGCCAAAAAAAGATTTAGTTAAAAGTCGCATTTCTCCACCAATTAAATAAATGGTTAACGCATTCTTTTTTTTACTTAACGTTTCAAACACAGGCAAACAGTTTGTTACTACTCTTAAATGTTTAAATTCCATTGCCTCGGCCAAAAGTTCAATAGTTGTTCCTGGTCCTAGGAAGATAGTTTCTTCTTCGTGAATTAAACTTAATGCTTTTTGGACAATTTCTTTTTTTTCAACACTATTAATAATTTGTTTATCAGCATGAGACAATTCATGTGGACGATATGTATTTAAACTGCTAGCTCCTCCATGTACTCGTTTTAAACGCCCCGCTGCTTCTAATTCTGTCAAATCTCTACGAACAGTCATATCCGAAACATTTAATCGTTCCATAATTTCAGTAACTTTGATTGCCCCTTTTTGATCTACTAGAGAGACTATCGCATTTAATCTTTCTTCTTTTAGCATTTTCATCGCTCCATTGTTAGTATATCTTTTATTCTACGATAAAATACTTACTATGAATACTAAAACATTTCTCCATTTATTTTAACATGAACGACGATTCGTAAAAAAATGACAATTTAGCCTATCTTTATATAAACAGATATCACTCCAACGATTGATTTAGATCTATTTGAGCCTAGTCAAATAGAGATCTAGCATAAAAATTTCCCATAATTATTTTTACAGGAATATTCTCTTTTTTCGCCTGTATAGCCATTTCTTTGATGTGAATCGGATAAGAAACTCGATTTCCCATTGAAAAAGCACCTCCTAGTTAAATTCATTTTACCGTAAATTCAACAAGAGGTGCTTTTTTATTTTGTCTTAGTTTATTGGGTCAGTTCCATACCATGCTGGTACTTTTTTGTAAATTTATTTTCTAAAATAAATATCATTTAAAATTTAATCCTTTTTTATCTACCCAGCCCCTTAAGTCTGGACTATACACATACGAACCTGCATCCTGCGTGATGTGAATATATTGACTAGCATGATTATTGACATTACTTAAGTTATTGAATCCTTTTTTCCCCCAAGGCAAAGTGTCTATTGATTTTCCATTGTTCAAAACAGTTAAATGATTTTCTGTATTTTTAATAGTCCATTTTGTATTAGTAACAGTATTGCTGTTCTTTATAGCATCTACTTGACTTTGTGTGCTTACACTAAACGCTTTCTTATCTATCCAACCTAAATCTGGCACGAAGTAATATGAACCATTACGAGCAATTATGGTTACAGACTGATTTATATGGTCTTTTGTGTATCCTATGTGCTGAATACCTGATTGCCATGGAATATAATCAATAGAAAAGCCTGAATTAACGATTTTTGTAGGAATACTCATTGAAATTACTTCTGTCAATGCACTTTTTTCAACCCATCCTTTTAATTCATTACAATACAAATTTGTTCCAGTTTCTTGAGTAGCCGTTACGACCCATCCAGCAAATTTTCCAGAAGAATTAATGTATTCTGATCCAATACGTCCTGTTGGTAAAGTTTTAATTGTTCCAGACTGGTTATTAACCATCATTGTTTTACTTACCTCAGTAACCGTCACTGGATTTTCAGAAACTTTTAAGGGTTCTTTACGTAAATTAATTCCCGAGAATGCCCAATTATATACGTACGAATTTAAATTCCAATGACTAATATCTTGTTGATTCGTTAACATTACTTTATTCCACCAAGGATTCCAAAAATAATAATATGATTCAGCTGAAGGGTTACTTGGAACGATGTACCCCATCAACACAATTGCATGCCCTTTATAATCCGAGCCTTCGTATGTGGGTTTTAAAGAAACATAAATTGGTGCATTTTTATCGATTTGTTCCTTCACACCATTTCTATCTAAAGGTTTTATAGCCATGTCTAATGTATAACCATATTCTCTTTGCATCACCTTAATGACTTCTGACATAGTTCCTCCAGTGACATAATCAGTATTCAGTAGTTGCTCTTCTGTAGCATTAGGATATTCTTTTTTTAATAAATCTTTTGCATTAGAAATTTCATTTCCTTCCACAGTGTTCATCATTGCTGTCAGAGCATACCGTGTACACCAGGGAGCATATGTTTGAGTTTCAGTAATCATCCAGTTTGGTATAACTTTTCTAGTGTACTCTGGTACAATATCATCTGGTACAGAGCGCTTCTGTCTAGTAGATTCTTTTGCTGTTTGCATAATATTTACTGACTGATCATTGTAAGCTTGTTTTTCAATAACTAGTTGTTGTGTGTCATTATCTACTTTCAATGAAAAACATGAACCTTCTGATGTAGTTGTCAAATTATTTAATTGCTCTACAAATTGACTTGATATTGTTATTGACGGTTTGCTATTTATCATTGAAATCTCTAAAAGATTTGCAATAGTTCCTGTTTGTTTGTTAATAATAGGAAAGAACGCATCTTCATAGATTACTTCATTTGTAAGCAAAAATGGCTGTCCTAAATAGAATTCATCTACATTCAAAGAATCTGTGTTTTCCATTATTGACAAATTTTCGAAATAAAATTTCCAATTTTTTTGTGCTTGCGCTGTCAGTTCTTGATTCACTGCCTCTGTTTGAATGTACAAAGAAGAAGTATTAGATTCTGCTGCAAATGCTGGAATTCCTACTAACATACTCAATACAAATAAAATCATACCACCAAAAATTTTTTTTGCTCTCAATTAAATTCACTCCTTGAAATGTTTAATTTAGTGTAATAGATCCAATGTATGAATAATCTTTTTGGGGATTCCCATTTGTTGAAAAATCAGTTACACGTAAATTATTCACATTACTATTCACATTAATTGTGGTTGGCGTTATATATTTGGAATTCCAAATACTAGCCATCATAAAGTTTTTGTTCACTTGACCATCTCCTTCAACGTATACATATCCATATGCAACTGTAAGTAAATAAGGCTCCATCCAATCGAATTTATCTGGTTTAAAGCACAAAAGAACGGGATTTAAACTGTCAATTTGTTGTTTAATATTGTCATATTTAATTGTAGTCTCATCATTCCATTGCATAGTAACTCCCAAAGATTCTGCATATCTCATGCAATCTTTTATAGACGCTGAAGAATTTTCTAGTTCTTTATCCCTTCTTGTAGGATAGACATATTTTAAAATAGATTTAGCAGTAATATCTGTTCGCTTCGTTTTGTAATTAAGAACCTTCGCAAAAGCATGCTCAGTTCCTTGCAAATCGTCATATTTTTCAAGAGAATTGAATCCTTCTAAGCTCTTCATTTGAGGTGCTGAAGCAGCAAAAACTTGGCTTCCACAGCCCAAAAATAAAGTTAGTGAAACAATTAACATATATAATTTAAAGAAAGAAACTTTTTTCTTTTTCAAAGATTAACACTCCTCATCTTCATTGATTTGTTACTTACCAATATTTTTGCAAAAATACCTGCAATATTAAGAATACTCTCTTAAAATATTGCAGGAAAAAATCTTTTAAAATTCTGGTTAACCTTTATATTCACTTTGAGACCATACATCATATACAGCCGTAAATTTATTCACTTCAAGAACAATCCCTGAATAATTATTTTTATATTCAGTGTTTCTAGCCATATTTTGGAAATACAATGCTGTTAAACCAGAAACACCAGCCATAATACCAACAAAAGGCGCTAATGGTCCTGAAGAAAATATTCCTACTATTCCCCCTATACCAGCTCCTGCTGTTAATACATCAGCAGCATCATACATATTTTTTATAGAGGTTTTTGCAGTGTTATGATCTTGCCAACTACGATAGTAATTCCATCCTTCTTGAAAATCATTTTTATTATAAGGGTTTGTATTGTAAGTAGTGAACTTATTCTCTTTAAACTTAGTCTGATCGATTGACTCTATAGCAATATTGTAAAATGTTTCTTTAGTGTAATTTAAATCTAATTGCTGATTAAGTTTATCAAAATCAAAACTATAAACAATGTTTCTTACATCATCTTTGTTGTAAACATAATGACCATCTTCAATCTGTAAAACCGAAGTAATCTGATCTTGCATTGCTAAAAATTCTCTTGTAGCTACTTCTTCCTCTTTGCTTTGCTCAACCATATTCATTTCTTCATTACTTGCTGCCATAGCCACACTTGGCACACCAATCCCACCCATTAAACTAATTGCAACAATAGAACACAAAAAAAACTTTTTCAAATTAACTCTCCTCTATAAAATATTTTTTGTAAGCCTTTACATTATTGTACACCTGTATTAGAATTGTGTAAACAACAAATATTAGGAGGATAATCATGAATCTGATATCATACAAAAACTATTTAATTTATACGGTTATTCTAATTTTCACATTATTATTTTTCTTCATCAAATTTGGTTATTCCAGAGCCTGGGAACAACCTATCCTAATTTTAGTACTTATAGGTTGGCTTTTGTTTTCAATTTTGTACGAAATTAAAAAGAAAAAGTATTCTAAATCAAAATCGTTGAGTAATTTGATAGTATCTTTTGTGTTCTTGTTACAAATATATCAAGTTAATAGTGTAGTTTCTAAGTTAGTTTTAACATTATTCTTCAGTGTCTGTTTATTTTTAACATTCTATGAATACATAAAATACAAACAAAACAAATAGTTATTTTAAAAGTATTCTGGTCTCTAAAATTTTGACCGTCAACGAAGTATCCTGTGTTTTCTATTTTTTTAATCTCTTTTAATAAAATAATTATTTGTTAAATCATTAAATGGTATAGAATGGTTATATGAAGCAAAAATCACTTCTTTACAAATTTATCTCTTTGGCCAGTCGTCTGAAAACGGCTGGCTATTTATCTGGTAAATAAAATAAAAACAATCAGTGGTCGATTGCTTTTTTTGTGCATAATTTTAGTGTAATTCCTTGTAAGATAGATACAGCAAATAATTTGTTTTTTCTATGAATTGATAAAGAGCTAGTTTTACTGAAGTTCCCAAATCCATCACCTTGTTTATTCTACTTTCTATCTCTTCCTTGTTATAAGTAAAAAAAAATATCTTCCCATACCAACGCTATTACTAATTCTTCTTCATGAAAACTTATAAAATAGGTACATCTATAAGAATTTCCTCTTTCATGAGCATAAATTTGCATACAAACCTTTTCCTTCCCTTTTTATTGATGGACATCAACCACTATTTTTTTCATCCTACTGGTACATCATAAGTTGCAATTACATAGGAAAATATTTATTCTGAACACAAATTTTTCAAAACTATTGAATTCAACAAGTACATCAATACAAACCAAAGAGGTCAAAACGTTTAAGTTTTTGACCCCTTTATTTTTAGTTGAATAATACACAACTAGCTTTTGTCTTATTCAAGTTGCTGTCGGCTTGCTTGATTTGCTTGCAGTGCTATCACCACTTTTGTTGGAAGAACATCCTGATAAAATACTCAATAAAAGACCTATCAAGATTATTTTTTTCATTGGGAATCCCTTCTTTCTGACAAGAATACTGTACTACTTTTCCACTTTTCTCACCAGCAAAACTCGACTAAAAACGACTATGTTTATTTGTTATTTAATTATCAAATTAAGTTGATTGTAAGCATCCCATAACCAAGGATGCACGACTTTAATATCGTGTTTCAAAATATAATCGATATAGAAATATGCGGCATTTTCTAAAGAACAATTTAAAGCTTGTAATAAACCATCTAAGTATGGTGGCTTCCCTTCTTGATCCCACTTTATTTTATCAGCGACAAACAAAACTAAATCTATGTCCGAATAGTTTTTCTTCAATGTTGTATGGCATTCAATAGCTGATAAAATTTCATTGTCTTCAATACCAAAATCCATTTTCGCAATAGACTTAGAAATTTTTTGATGAATTATCATTGGAAAGGCCATTTCTGCTTCGTTTAATTCAATCCCATATTTTTGTGCGACACTAATTCTCTGATTATTTGGATAAATCGCAGAGATATCGTGTAAATATCCTGCAATACTTACTTTTTCTGGACTAGTTAAATATTTTTCACCAAGTTGATAGGCATACTCTCCAACTTCCATACAATGATAATACGTCTTCTCACAGTTTTTACTCACTAAATATTGTTTAATTTCATTTTTCAACACCTGTTGATGATCCATTTCCACAGCCCTTTCTCATTTCTCATTACGATTACTCTTCTAGATAAATAAAGTATACTCCTTTCATCCTCTAGCAACCTTTTATTTTTTATTAAATAAACAACTAACTAAATTGAAAAAATTGAAACTTTTTGGTCCTCAAATTCGTCTATAACTAATAGGACGTTCAATTTTGTATAACGTGGAGGTGTATTTTTTAACTTTTTCATTAACCAAAGAGGAGTGAAAGTATGCGACATAAGAAAAGAAAATTCAAAATAAACGGGTATGTATTATTTAGTGCGTTAATCCTCATTGTTCTTGTTTTCATTCAAACGTTCCTATTAACTCAACCCAAGATAACAAGTAAAAATGATGATACTACGCAGACATCGACTAAAAATTCAACTGCAAAAAAAGATTCCCCGACCAAGTTAGAAAAGGAATCAACACACATGACTATTTCATCAAAAAAATATGCTTACTCAGCAGACAAAATCAGAAAATATATAACTGGAGAAGAACCTTACAAAGGTGAAAAATTAGTATTCTTAACCTTTGATGATGGCGTTAATAATCAAATAACCCCACAAGTCCTAGATGCATTAAAAAAGTATAACGTCCACGCAACTTTTTTTCTTGTAGGAAATACCCTAACTTCCGAAAATCAAAACATAGTGAAACGCGAAGTTGCAGAAGGACATTCAATAGGCTTTCATAGTTCAACTCATGATTATGCAACGTTATATCCAAACGGGATTGTCAACACTGAAGAAATACAAGCGGAAATAGCAACCATGAAAAACTCTCTTAAAAAAATATTGGGCGAAACATTTCAAACAACTCTCTGGCGATACCCAGGAGGTCATATGTCATGGGAAGGTACAGAAAAATCTGATGAATTATTCAAACAACTTGGCATCCATTGGATTGACTGGAATGCGATGGTTGGGGATGCGGAGCCTTTAGACAGACAGCCTACTACAGTCGCAGAAATGCTCGCTTTCCATCAACATTCACTTGAGGTTTATCCGGATTATAATATTAGAGTAGTCTTAATGCATGATTCAGTAGATAAGGAATTAACAAAACAAGCATTGCCACAATTAATAGAGTTTTATCAAGCAAATGGTTATCAATTTGGCGTGTTATATTAAAGCAACTCGGAGCACTAAAGGAAGCATTTCTGGTCTTAGCCAATGTTGATTTTTTGTTTAATTACACACAAAAACACCCTCTTGCTGAGCAAGAGGGTGTTCGTTTGTCGAATAGTAAAGATTAACGACGGATTTCTTTGATACGAGCTGCTTTTCCGTGTAATGCGCGTAAGTAGTAAAGTTTTGCACGACGTAC
>SKEM01000140.1_pt1 | contig 55104 bp, 64 predicted proteins | sample 4826731 | NCBI WGS metagenome assembly SKEM01 (sample SAMN11008809, study PRJNA524170) | human gut metagenome | biome: Human fecal sample; material: Feces; isolation source: fecal sample from pouch patient p37 | host: Homo sapiens | place: Israel: Tel-Aviv | collected 2015-07-27 | reverse complement strand
ACACAGTTCTTTAACAAGTATGTCAATTGGTACAATAATGACCGAATTTCCAATAAAACAAAAAACATGAGTCCGGTTGATTACCGAACCCATGTTTTAGCTGCTTAAAAATATTTTATTTTTGTCTAACTTTTTTGTTGCACTTCAAAATCGTAAACTACAGCATCTTTTTATTTTAATATCTACTTTGAAATTCATACAATTATTTCTCAATTATTTCCTTTGTTACTCTGACAACTTCATTTCCTTGTTGATAAGATAACCTCAACAATACTACATTTTCTCCCTTCGAAGAGTGATATTCATATTTAAATTCTAACAACTTTAATTTAATACTCTTACTACTTTTAATTGTTGGATGTAGATTTTTATCTAAAGTTAGCGTCACATCATCGAAAATATATTCCTTTATACCCAGTTTAGTACTTTTATCAGGTAATTCTCCTCCACGAAGCCACTCTTCTGTTTCTTTCTCGCTATATTCCATACTACTTATACCTCATTTCATTTCTTTCTTAAGTACATTATAATATCGAAATACAACTGTTGTACCTTGTTTTTTGATAAAAATAAAAAGTAGCCCATTTCGTAAAAACGAAATGAGCTACTCAATTATATTTTTAATAAAATCTCACAAGTTGCGAAACTCTAAAATCTTATCGTAACAGGATTAAAGAGCGTTTGATGCACCATGGTATACAATACCACGACGGCTATCAACTGTTACAACTTCACCGCTCTTGATCAATGATGTTGCATCCTTAGCACCAACAACTACAGGAATACCCATAGAGATACCTACTACAGCTGCATGAGATGTTAAACCACCATTTTCAACGATTAAAGCAGATGATTTTTCAATAGCTGGTAAGTAATCTTTGTCAGTTGTCTTTGTTACAAGGATTCCACCTTCAACAGCGTTCTTGTTTGCTTCATCAGCAGATGTTGCAACAACTGTCTTACCGATAACAGTTTCATCACCAACACCTTGACCTGAAACTAACTTAGAACCAATTAATTGGATCTTCATGATGTTTGTAGTACCCTTTTCACCTACAGGAACACCAGCAACGATTAAGATCAAGTCGCCTTCCTTAGCTAAACCAGCCTTCTTAGCTTCTTCTGTAGCTAATTGGAACATTTCATCAGTTGATGAAGGAGCATCAGCCAATACAGGTTGTACACCCCAGTTAACTGTTAAACCACGACGTGTACGGTCACCAAATGTAACAGCTAAAATGTCAGCATTTGGACGGTACTTAGAAATCATACGTGCTGTATGACCAGATTTTGTAGCAGCAACAATTGTCTTAATGTTCAAGTTTTCTGCTGTTTCAGCAACTGAACGACCAATTGCTTCTGTAACATCTGTCTTATCAAATGCATCTAATGTCAATGCTTTATGTTGACGTAATGCATTTTCAGACTTGATGTCGATACGTGCCATTGTAGCAACAGATTCTACAGGGTAGTCACCATTTGCAGATTCACCAGAAAGCATTGTTGCATCTGTACCATCAAATACAGCGTTAGCAACGTCAGAAGCTTCAGCACGTGTAGGACGTGGGTTTTCTTGCATAGAATCAAGCATTTGTGTAGCTGTAATAACTGGCTTACCAGCTAAGTTACACTTCTTGATTAATGATTTTTGTACCAATGGAACATTTTCAGCTGGGATTTCAACACCCATGTCACCACGAGCAATCATCAAACCATCAGAAACTTTCAAAATTTCATCAAAGTTGTTGATACCTTCTTGAGATTCAATCTTAGGGAAGATTTGTACATGTTCCATGTGCTTTTCTTCAAGTAATTCACGAATATCTAAGATATCTTGTGGCTTACGTACGAAGGAAGCAGCAATGTAGTTAATGTCTTGGTCTAAACCAAAGCGGATATCATCAGAGTCTTTTTCTGTAATACCAGGTAAGTTGATAGAAACACCAGGAGCATTAACACCTTTACGAGAACCAAGTGTACCTTCGTTTAATACTTTACATACAAGTTCTTTGTTTGCATCGTCTTTCTTTTCGATTTGCATATCAATCAAACCGTCGTCAAACAATACATGTCCACCTTCGTGAACGTCATCGTATAAACCAGGGTATGTTACAGCGATTTTTTCTTTTGTACCTTCAATAGAATCGTCCATAGAAATACGTACTTCATCACCGATTGCAAAATGAATCTTGCCTTCTTTTTGAACAGTTGTACGGATTTCTGCACCCTTTGTATCTAATAAGAAACCTACTGTTTTACCAGTAATTTTTTCAGCTTCATGAACTAAATTCATGCGGCCTAAGTGTTCTTCATGATCACCGTGTGAGAAATTAAAACGGAAAACATTTGCACCTGCTTCGATTAACTTAACAATTGTATCTAGGTCAGAACTAGCTGGTCCAAGGGTACTTACGATCTTGGTCTTTTTCATGAATAAAACCTCTCCTTTGAAAATATTAAAAGATGACTTTCATGTCTATCTTTGCCGAAAGTTAAAATAAATACTTTATCGATACAAAATTAGAAACGAACACGATCATTCAAATCTTGTAATGATACATCTGTTTGATGTTTGTGATTTTCAAGTGTATCAATGATATCAGTTGCAACCAATTGATTATCATGAATACCAATAGCTAAACCACCTTTACCTTCAAGTAATAAGCGAATAGCATAATCACCAAGTCTTGTAGCTAAAACACGATCTTTAACAGTTGGGCTACCACCACGTTGGATATGTCCCAAAGTAATAGCACGACTATCAAAATCACCGTATTGATCAAGCTTTTCTTTGAATTCAGCAGCGCCCATTACACCTTCTGCTAAAACAATTAAGCCATGATCTTTACCGTTCTTACGGTTTTCGGAAATTTTATTTGCGATAGCTTCAATATCGTATTCACGTTCAGGAATAACAATTGCATCTGCACCAGTAGCAATACCAGACCATAATGCAATATCACCTGCGCCACGACCCATAACTTCAACAACGAATACACGTTGGTGTGAAGTTGCAGTATCGTTGATACGATCTAATGCTTCCATTGCAACATTAGCAGCAGTATCGAAACCAATTGTAAAGTCTGTACCTGGAATGTCATTATCAATAGTTCCTGGTACACCAATTGAATTGTATCCGTGCATAGTTAATTTTTCTGCACCATGGTATGAACCATCGCCACCGATAACAACCAATGCTTCAATACCAAATTTCTTTAATTGTTCGATACCTTTCAATTGTGTTTCTGTTTCTGCAAATTCTGGGAAACGTGCAGAATATAAGATAGTACCACCACGATTGATAATTTCATCAAGTTTTGTAGATTCCATCTTAAAGATGTTACCTTCTACAAGTCCTTTATATCCGTAGTTGATACCGTAAGCTTCAAGACCTGCATTCATTGCAGAACGAGCAATCGCACGTACAGCTGCGTTCATACCAGCTGCATCGCCACCACTAGTTAAAATACCAATGCGTTTCATTTTTTCACCTCAAGTATATATTTCAGTAGAACTACATTCTCCACAAGTAATATTACCACTTTTATAAGCAATTGTCTTGTAAAAATATGAAAAATTAAGTAAAAATTCTGATTTTTTTGTAAAAAAGCCGTCAAAACCAATAATTTTTTTGAAAAAGTAACTTAATTTATTTCAAAACTACATTTTCAACTCCTAACAACTCTACAAGTCTATTGTAAACTATTTTATCCTGTGATAGCCATAATTTTTTATTAAGAAGTTTCTTTTTCCCCGATTTTTCATCAACTATAATAACAGGTACATTACCACTATTTTGGAGCATTAACTTTTCAAGATTTCTTCTTTTACTTGTATCGAAGGCTTTTGATAGGCGTAGATAATAAGTTTTTATTCTTACATCGTTTGCTAACATCGCTTTACTAATTGTTATGGCCAATCCTCTTGTTGTATCAACTCTACCTTCAATTAAGATAATATTTCCGTCTTCCAAAACTGATGAAAATCTCTTATATGCATTAGGGAAAAACGTTAAATCCATGTTTCCAGTTTGATCAGCTGCAGTTACAAACGCCATTTGAGAACCATTTTTAGTTCTAATGATTTTTATAACTTTTATCTGCAAAATCATTGAAACATACTTATCTTTATTAGACTCGTTTATTTGAGAAACTCTAGTTGAATTGGTTAAATAGATTAACTCTACATATTTTTCGACTGGATGACCTGATAAATAAGCTCCTAGATAATAATTTTCTTTTTCTAAGAGTTCATCATTTGAAATCTCTATCTTTTCTACAGTCGTTTTCTTGGGTGCTAATATTGAAAATAATTCAACATTATTTCCACTAAGTTCAATATTGCTTAGTAAGCGTGGTAACATCGCCAACAATTCTTTTCTAGATTGACCAAATGTATCAAAGACACCTGAATAAATTAAAATCTCTATTAATTCTCTTTTTAAGTATCTTTTATTGATTCTTTGCAAGAAATCCTCCATGTTTTTGAAAATACCACTTCGTTTTCTTTCTTGCAAAATATCTTGAAGAAAGTTCTTTCTCAATGACTTAATACAACTTAAACCAAAGTAGATTTCCCCATTACGTAAGATATATAGAGATTGGCTAATATTGATGTCTGGATGATGAACTTTTACTCCCTTATTCTTAGCTTCTAAAACATAATCTTTAGTTTTACGTGGATTTCCAATTACTGAATTTAATAAAGCTGCAAAAAAAGCTGCTGGATAATGTGCTTTTATATATGCTAATTCAAATGACATCTTGGAATAAGCAACTGCATGCGACCGATTAAAGCCATAATCTCCAAATTCCATGATGTAAGCATACACTTTTTTAGCAACTTCATGCGTGTATCCTTTTTTCATCGCACCATTAATAAACATAACTTCCATTCGCGAGATGATATCATGTTTCTTTTTACTCATCGCTCTTCTAAGCGAATCCGCTTGTCCTAAAGTAAAGCCTCCCATAGTAGAAGCAACTTGCATAACTTGTTCTTGGTAAACCATAATTCCATAAGTTTGCTTCAAAATACCTTCCAGTTCTTTTGAAGGATAAGTTATTGGTCTTTCGCCATGCTTTCTTGCAATGAATTCGTCAATATTTTGAATAGGTCCTGGACGATATAAGGCATTTACCGCTGCTACATCTTCAAATGAAGTAGGCTTTAATTTTGTTAGTACCCCTCTGATACCAGCTGATTCAAATTGAAAAATACCACTTGTTTCTGCATTTTGATAGATCTTTAAAGTTTCAGGATCATCCAAATTAATTTTTCTTATATCAAAATCAATATGATAACCCTTTTTTATTAGTGTAATTGTATTTTCCAAAATTGATAAATTTCTCAATCCTAGAAAATCCATTTTTAACAATCCAACTTCTTCAACTTGATTTTTAGCAAATTGACTCATTAAAATACCATCGCCACCAATCTGAACTGGTACGTGATCTACTAAATCATCATCACTTAAGATAATCCCAGCTGCATGTGTAGAATAATGTCGTGGTAGTCCTTCAAGTGCAATGGCTGTTTCGAATAATAGTCGATTCTTAGAGTTATCTGCAACTAAGTTCTTCAAAGATTGGCTACTAGCATACGCTTCTTTTAGAGTAATTCCATATTCTTTAGGTATCGCCTTACTCCACGCATCTGCTTCATAAGTTTTTAAATCAAATACCCTAGCAACATCGCGCAATACCTGTTTTGTTTTTAATGTTCCAAAGGTTATGATCTGTGCCATATGTTGCTGCCCATATTTCTGATGTAAGTATTCAATGATAGTATCTCTTTTTATATCAGGAATATCTAAGTCAATATCTGGCATTTGAGCACGTTCTTCATTCAAAAAACGTTCAAAAATCAAGTCATACTTAATAGGATCAATATCAGTAATATATAAGGTATATGAAACTAAAGAACCAGCTGCTGATCCTCTACCTGGACCGGTTAAAATATTATTTTCATGAGCAAAATTTGTCACGTCCCAAACAATTAAGAAGTAATCATCAAATCCCATGCGATGAATAACTGATAATTCATAATCTAATCTATTTTGATATTCTTCTTGGTTCTTTATATTTTCTTCCGCTATTCTTTTAGCTAATCCTTCTTGACATAATTTTCTTAAGAAATCTTCTGAATTTAAGCCATTAGTTTCTTTAAAATGGGGTAACTGTGTTTTAGGAAAGTTTAATGTTAAGTTACATTGAGCAATCACATTAATTGCATTTTGATATGCACTACTTAAATAATCTGTACCTAAGCGCTCATATTCCTCAGGTGTATGTAGATAATTTCCATCATTTTTAAAATTCCAATTCGGATTAACATTTTCACCAGTTCCTATGGCTTGTAATACCTTAGTACTAAAATAATCGCGTTCTTTTAAGTATTTAACTGGTGTTAATAAAATCGTCTCTAATTGTAACTTCTCAGCAGCCATTAAATCATTATTTATAGCATCTCTATCATTAGGGTTAATACCATAATAAATTGTCTCGGCAGCTGACACTAATGTTTGTAATTCTGTCACTTGATCACTTATTATGTCATTTACCGTTAGATACGATGGATTCAATACAACAATTACATCCTGTAAATACTCTGTAATATCTGCTAATTTAAAAATATTTTTATAGTTCTCATCTACTGCAGTTAGTCTCTTTGAAGAAATATTCATCAAATTTTGATAACCATTACTGTTCTTAGCAATAAAAATATACTCATCATCGCTAGATTGTAATGTAATACCAATAATTGGCTTAATTCCTGCTTTAACACATTCATGATAGAAGTCCAAAACGCCATACATTGAATTTATATCTGTCAATACCAGAGCACTGTATCCCAATTCTTTTCCTAACTTTACATACTCTGAAATTCTCAATGGACTTTGCAACAAACTATATGAACTTAAAACTTGTAAGGGAGCATACATATAATATCTCTCCTTTCCTACAAAATACAATTTCATTATACTTAAAAGATATCAACTTTACAAAATTATAGATAAGATACACAAATATTACATGTAAGTTCTTTAAAATTGTGATAGAATAACTTAGTATAGATATGAGGTGTTGAAAATGGGTAAACAACTTACAGTCCTATTTTGGGGCTTTATCTATGGTGAAGTTATTGGTTATATCATTTCTGCTTTAACTGGTGTTCAATTTGACTGGTTAGCAAGTGGTGTAATTTGCATGATTGGTGGTTTAATCGGTATTAACTGCTTGAACTACTTTATCAGCGATAAAAAAGCTTCAAAATAGTTTATATCAAACAAAAAGTGTGTGAACGTAAAATTCACACACTTTTTTATTATGCTTGAGTTATAAATTTTAATTGGTTATCTACTAAAGTTACCGTCACTTTAGAATGAGGTAGAATTTTCCCAGCGATTATTTCCTTAGCTAGCGGCGTTTCAACGTTATTAGTTATAAATCTTTGCAATGGTCTTGCACCATAAGCTGGGTTATATCCTTCTTTAGCAATCCACTTCTGAGCATCTTCATCAATACCTAACGTAATCTCTTGACTTTCTAACCTGTCTGACAATTGATGAATGAATTTTTCAACAATCTTTTGTACAGAATCCATTGTTAATGGTGTAAACATCAAAATATCATCAATACGGTTTAAAAATTCTGGTTTGAAATGTGCCTGTGTTAGTTGCATGACTTTCTTCTTTATTTCAGGAGAAATTGTACCATCTGTAGAATCATTTTCTAGCAAGAAATCTGAACCTAAATTAGATGTCATGATTAAAATTGTGTTCTTAAAGTTAACCGTTCTTCCTTGACCATCAGTTAAGCGTCCATCATCTAGAACCTGTAATAAAATGTTGAAAACATCTGGATGAGCTTTTTCAACTTCATCTAACAAAATAATAGTATAAGGATTGCGACGAACAGCTTCTGTAAGTTGTCCACCTTCTTCGTATCCTACATAACCAGGAGCAGCACCAACTAATCTTGAAACTGAATATTTTTCCATATATTCTGACATATCTATTCTTACCATATGGCTTTCAGAATCAAATAAATTCTCTGCTAAAGCCTTAGCTAGTTCTGTTTTACCGACACCTGTTGGTCCCAAGAACAAGAAAGATCCCAGTGGCTTGTTAGGATTTTGCAAACCAGCTCTAGATCTTAAGACTGCATCAGAGACTGCATCTACAGCTTCATCTTGGCCTATTACACGCTTATGCAAATTGTCTGCTAAATGTAAAAGCTTTTCACGTTCTCCTTCAACCAATTTACTAATTGGAATACCAGTCATTCTACTAATTACTTCTGCAATTTCCTTATCAGTGACAGACTCTTCAACCATCCATTCTTTAGGACGTTCACTATTTTCCAATTGTTGTAGTTCTTTTTCTAGTTGTGGAATCGTTGCATGTTGTAACTTAGCAGCCTTTTCTAAATCGTAATTATTTTCAGCTTCTTCTAATTGATGACGAGCTTTATCTAATTCAGATTTCTTATCAGATACTTTTTGGATGTCTAGTTTTTCATCTTCCCAACGTTGACGAAGTTTATTAGCTTTTTCACGTAAATTGGATAATTCGGCTTGTAACTCCTCTAAGCGTTTCTTAGATGCAGCATCTGTTTCTTTCTTCAAAGCAGCTTCTTCAACTTCCTCACGCATTAACTCGCGAGTTACTTGATCTAATTCATTAGGAACGGAATTCATTTCTACACGTATTTCAGCACAAGCTTCATCGATTAAATCAAGGGCTTTATCTGGTAAAAATCTATCCGTAATATAGCGATTGGATAGAGTTGCAGCTGCTACTAAAGCGTTATCATGAATACGAACTCCGTGATGAATTTCATAACGTTCTTTTAAGCCACGCAAAATGGAAATTGTATCTTCAACAGTTGGCTCCTTAACAAGTACTTTTTGGAAACGTCTTTCAAGAGCTTTATCTTTTTCAATATATTCTCGGTATTCATCCAAAGTAGTGGCACCAATTAAATGTAATTCGCCTCTAGCTAACATTGGCTTCAATAAGTTTCCAGCATCCATCGAACCTTCAGTCTTACCTGCTCCAACTATATTATGAATTTCATCAATGAAAAGTAGGATCTTTCCTTCGCTTTTCTTCACTTCTTTTAATACATTCTTTAATCGTTCTTCAAATTCTCCACGATATTTAGCTCCAGCAATTAAGGAACCCATATCCAAAGAAATTATAGTCTTATCTTTTAGGTTATCTGGAACATCATTTCGAACAATTCTCTGTGCTAGTCCTTCAACAATAGCCGTTTTACCAACACCAGGTTCACCTATCAAAACTGGATTATTCTTAGCTTTTCTTGATAAAATTCGAATAACATCGCGAATTTCTTCATCACGTCCAATAATAGGATCTTGATTACCATTTCTAACTTCTTTGTTTAAATTTACTCCGTACTTTTCAAGTGATTTATAGCCTTTTTCCTGATCTTGACTTGTCACTCTTTCTCCTCCTCGATAATCAGCTACAACCTTGCCTAACTGATTTTTTGTTAATCCAGTTTGCTTTAAATATTCTGTTAAGGGATTGTACTCTAACTCCATTAAAGCTAACATTAAGGTATCTACAGAAACATAAGTATCTTGATTGCCTTTAGCTATTTCTTGTGCTTTTTGCAATAATGAAAAAAGTTGCTGACTTATTGATTGTCCATATTGAACATTACCACCTTCAACAACACTAACTTTATCTAATTCGCCATCAATAAAGTTTTCGAAGGCCTGTATGTCTAAACCTGCTTTTTTATAAATCTCGGCAGCTATTTCTCCAGGTTGGACTAACACTTTAAATAATTCATTAATTCCAATTTCTTGATGCTTTCGGTTAATTGCCACCTTTTGCGCTTCTGCCAAACTTTTTTGAACTTCAGTTGTATAATTTTCGTTATCCATACTTATCAGTCCTTATAATATATTTCATCTCCTATATTATATCATCTTTTTTAAACTTTAACTAAGTTTGACCTTTTATTTAAAAATAAAGAGGATCACTTAATAGCAATCCTCTTTATCAAAATTATACGTATTGTAATAATTTACTTTCCTTATATGCGTGGTCAATAGTTCCACTACCTAGACATTCTTCACCATCATAAAATACAACTTCTTGTCCAGGAGTAATAGCACGTACAGGTTCGTCAAAAATAACTTCAACCTTTGTACGATCTTCATTAAATTTAACTGTAACGCCTGTGTCCTTTTGGCGATAACGGAACTTAGCTGTACAATGGAATTCATCACCGCGATCAGAAATATCGTCAACAAAACTTAACTTTGAAGCATCTAAACTATTAGCATATAAATGTTCATTGTGGTAGCCTTGTCCTACTAATAAAGTATTTGTCTTCAAATTTTTACCGATAACAAACCATGGTTCATTACTCTTGCCATCGCCACCAATACCTAAGCCTTTACGTTGACCAATAGTATAGTTCATCAAGCCAAAATGATTTCCCTTTACTTCACCGTCAAGAGTTACCATTTCACCTGGTTGAGCAGGTAAGAACTCACCTAAGAATTTACTAAAGTTACGTTCACCGATAAAGCAAATTCCAGTTGAATCTTTCTTTTTAGCAGTTGCTAAACCTGCTTCTTCAGCAATTCTTCTCACTTCTGATTTTTGTAAGTGTCCAATTGGGAACATTACTTTTTGTAATTGTTCTTGTGAAAGCTGACTCAAGAAATAAGTTTGATCCTTGTTATCATCTGCTCCACGTAGTAAATGCACTCTGCCATCTTCATCACGACGCAATTGTGCATAGTGTCCCATTGCAATATAATCTGCATCAATAGACATTGCGTAATCTAAGAAAGCTTTAAACTTAACTTCTTTATTACACATAATATCAGGATTTGGAGTACGTCCATTTTTATATTCATCAAGGAAATATGTGAATACTCTATCCCAATATTCCTTTTCAAAGTTAACTGAGTAATAAGGAATACCAATTTGACTAGCAACTTTAGCTACGTCTTGATAGTCTTCTGTTACTGTACAGACACCACTATCATTCTTATCATCCCAGTTCTTCATAAATACACCAACAACGTCATATCCTTGTTGTTTCAATAAGTAAGCAGAAACTGAAGAATCAACTCCACCACTCATTCCTACAACGACACGAATTTGACTCTTGTCTTTCACAAAAAATCACCATCATTTCAATATATTCTGAATTTCACGATTTGAAGGTCGTTTTTGTTCAGTAAGCTACATTATAGCTATTATTACCATTAATATCAAGCATAAATACATCCTAAACTTCTTCTAGGATTTTCCTTTCCTTTAAATCATTAATGATAAATTCTAATTGTTCAATATTACCTTGGTTGTCATTACCTTTAAAAATATTTACTTCGCGCATTCCATTAGCTGTTAAAGTAACCATCTTAAAGTTCTTCATGTCAGCTTGAATTGCGACTTTTAATTTATATCCTTGATTGAAAGGAGAATATGGATCTAATGAACGTTCTAATTGAAATTTACCACCCTTAGACTCTATAAAGCCTGCATCGCGTAGTGGAAATCTCTTAACATTAGTAGAAAGTTTGTATGTCTTTGTATCTCCTAATATTTTTGCTGTTGTGCCATATGCCATAATAAATCCCCTCTATTTCTTAATAATTTTTACTAACGTCTTAATCAAGTAATCAATGTCCTCACTAGTATTATTGATTCCAAAACTAAAACGTAAGGATTCAGCAACTCTTGGACTATCTTCACCATACATTGCTGCTAAAACATGAGAAGGTTCCAATGAGCCAGCTGTACATGCTGAACCAGCAGCTGCTGAAATCCCACTTAAATCAAGGTTAGTTAGTAAACTATCACTAGCAAAGCCTTTAAACCAGATACTAATAATTTGAGGTAATTGATTTTCTTCAAGATGCCCATTAATCTCAAAGTCAATTCCATTTTCCTTTAATCCATCCACCAATTGATGTTTAAAAGATAAGTATTTTTGGCGATGTTCTTCTTTTACTTCTGCTGGTAATAAACCAACAGCTTCTGCAAAACCTGCAATTGCTGGTACATTCTCAGTTCCTGCACGACGCTTTAATTCTTGATCGCCACCTTTGATTAAGGATGGGAAATTAATTCCATCTCTGCGATATAGAAATCCTAACATTTTAGGGCCATTCAATTTATGTGCAGACACTGATAATAAATCAACTTTTAAATCTTGAACATCTATATCAAGTGCACCATAAGTTTGAACTGAATCTGTATGGAACCAAGCATTAGTTGGGGCTACAATTGCACCTATTTCTTTAATAGGGAGATGACTTCCAACTTCATTATTTCCCATCATAATAGATACTAAAATTGTATCTGATCTAATAGCTTGTTTTAGATCATCTAAATTAATTTGACCATACTCATCAACTGGAAGATAAGTAACTTCAAAGCCTTCTTGTTCTAAATATGCCATTGGTTTTAGAACTGCTTCATGTTCAATTGCTGTAGTAATCAAATGACGACCTTCATTTTTTCTAGCCATCGCTGTTTGGATAATAGCAGTGTTGTCACTTTCTGTACCGCCACTAGTAAATACAATTTCATTGTCATTTTTAGCGTTAATTGACTCAGCTATTACGTGACGACTATTATCTAAGATAGCACGTGCTTGACGACCATAATAATTTACGGCAGAAGCGTTGCCGAAAGTATTGGTCATAGTTTCAGTCATCTTCTCAATAACTTTTGTAGCCATTGGAGTTGTGCCTGCATTATCTAAGTAAATATACTTCAACTTTCTCACCTTACATTATTTTTTTAAAAAGTTTAAAATCATATTTGCTGACTTTTTACCAGCTTCTATGATAAATTCATCAAAGCTTTGTCCAGCATCTTCATCGCCGACATCAGACATCGCACGAATAATTAAGAATGGTACTGAGAATTGATAAGCAACCTGAGCGATTGCTGCTCCTTCCATTTCACAAGACAAAGCATCTGGATAAATTTCTTTAATTTCTGCAATTTTTTCGCTAGAAGATACAAATTGATCACCAGTAACAATTAATCCTTCTTTAGCCACTAAATTAGATTCTTTGGCTGCTTTAGATATTGCTTCTAATAAATCTTTATCTGCAGTATAAATTTGAGGTTGTTGTGGTAATTGTCCTGGTTTATAACCAAAAGCAGTTGCATCTGCATCATGGTAAGCAGCACCTGTAGAAAGAACCACATCACCAACATGTAATCCTTCGCCAATACCACCAGCAGAACCAGAATTGATGACAGCATCTACTTTATAATTAGCAATTAACAAACCAGTTGTCACACCAGCTTGAACTTTACCAATTCCGGAGCGAGTAAGTACTACTTCTTTTCCGTTGATCGTACCACTGTAAAAATCAATTCCACCAATTGTATCTTGTTTTTTATCTTCTAATTGTGCCACTAAAGATTTTATTTCTTCTTCCATTGCACAAATTATTCCATACTTCATTAAAAAAATTCATTCCTTTACTAAAAATTAACGAAAAACATTATCAAGTATACTATAATAATTGCCAAAATTAACCCCGCAATTATCATATTTAGTCTTGCTTTTAATCGGTTTTTCTTATAATTTTCTTCATTTGATTCGCGTAGTTTCCTAGAACCTGTTCGACTTAGACCTTCTAATTCAGAATCTTCCTGAACATCATCTACTTTATTACTACGCCTTAATTGTGGCTTTTCGTCCATTTTCCACCTCTATTGCATTAATTTCCAGTACATAACTGCAATTAATGTTTTACTGTCACAGATTAAGCCTTCCGCAATTGCTTGTTCTACTTCAGGTAGGGATAATTCTACTAATTCAAGAAATTCATCACTATCTTGTGGTAGTTCATCCTTAACTGGTTTTAGATTTACAGCATGATACATGTACATCTTTTCATCTGCAAAACCTGGCGATGTATAGAAAGTATTGATAAATTCTAATTTATCAGCTTCAAAGCGAGTTTCTTCATTTAATTCTCTAACTGCCGTTACATTTGGATCCTCACCAGGTTCTATTTTACCAGCAGGTACTTCCAGAGTTACCTGGCCTAAAGGTGCTCGCCATTGTTTGATGAATACCATTTTATTTTCGTCAGTAATTGCAATAATTGCAACAGCACCTTGATGACGGATAATTTCTCGTTTGGCTTCTTTACCGTTTGGGAGTTCTACCGTTTCAATATCTAAATCAATTATTTTACCATCAAAAACATGTTCTACTTTTTTTACTTTTTCTTCAAATTCCATAATTTTTCCTTCTATCTGTGAAGTTGAGCAATAAATGCTTCATAAGCTGCTTGCTCACCAGTTTCATTCCATGTGAAATTATCAAAGTTACCATTGATTGCATCTGCTTGAGAAATATTAACCTTAGCCACTTCTGTCGCATTACCAATCAATGACATCCAATAGTCACCATTTTCACGTTTGTGAACCATTGTTCTTACCATACCACCAGGATTAATAACTGTAATCAACTTTTCAAAGTCAATTTGGTCAGAATGTAGTAGGACGTACATCAAACTTGAAGCTGACATCGCCGTACCACACGCATTTGTGAAACCTACCCCACGTTCGAATGTACGAACAAAGATCTTGCCTGGTTCTAGAATTTCAACAAAACTTACATTTACGCCATCAGGGAAAATTGGATTATTTCCGTTATTTAAATAACTAGCAATTCTTCCTAATTCTTCACCCATCAATGTTTCATGATCAACAAATGCAATCAAATGTGGATTAGGAACTGCTACTGCAGAAAATTTAATTGTTTCTGATAACTCTGGAATATAATCATCTATTAATTTTTCTTTACCTACATGCATTAGTAAATCTTGTGCATCGAAACTAACTGGGGAAATTTCCGCATCAAATGCTGGAACCTTTTCTGCAAGTTTATCAGCTTTTTTTACTTCAAGATCAGCATGCATCGTTTGAATTTTAAATTCTGCTAAATTTTTCTTTTCGCTTAAGTAGCGAGCAACAGTTCTAATACCATTTCCACACATACTTGCTTCACTACCATCAGCATTTATAACACGCATTCTGCCATCTGTGCCTTCATGACCAGCTTGGACATATAAGACACCGTCAGCACCACCATGTAACCCTGTATCGCGATCACAAACATTTTGTGCTAATTGGATAAGTTCTTCTTCTGTTAAAGGCTCTTCAAGATTATCTTCATCAAGAATGAAAAAATCATTACCAGAACCATGTACTTTAAGCATTTCCATTCTACTTTCCTCCATAAAATGTGCATTTTAAGTTTATCATACCAAACTTTACGTTAATTTGCGAAAGAAAAACCATCTATTATTAGTTTGAAACTAACTATAGACGGCTATCAGAATTATATATTATATAAAATTAATTTTCTTTCTTCATCTTTAAACCAATTCCAGTATATCCACTAATTACTGAAAGAATTGGTGATAGTAATGCAAATAAAGTAAATGGTAAGAATTCTAGTACTGGAACACCTAAGGTTGAGGCTGCAAAAGATCCTGCAACGCCCCAAGGAATGAGGTAGTTGATTACACTACCACCATCTTCCAAGACACGTCCAAGTGCTAATGGAGCTAAACCTACTCTATCAAATGCATCCTTGAAAGCTCTACCTGGAAGAATAACAGATAGGTATTGTTCACCAACAAAAAGATTTATTCCAATTCCTGCAAGGATAGTACTTAGAACTAATTTCCCTGGTCTATTTAATCTTTGAATTAGTGGTTCCATCGCAGTTTGAATAATTCCTAATTCCATTAGTAAACCACCAAGTGCTAATGTTGTTATAATCAAAGAAACAGTTCCCATCATGTTAGAGATTCCACCTCTAGTCAGTAATGCATTTACTGCTTCATTCTTAGTATGAGCTACGTATCCTGTTTCCATTAAAGCAGCTAATCCTTTTAGTGAAATATGAGGATCATTTACTAAAATAATTCCGGTTGAAACAGCAATATTTATAAATAAAGTTGGAATTGCTGGGATTTTAAACCATGCACATAAAAACATTAAGATTACAGGAATAGCAGCAACCCATGAAATTGAGAAGTTTTGACTAAGAATTTTCATAGTTGCATCTATTTTAGCAAAGTCAGGTTCTGTTTTCCCTTGACCAATAAATACAAAAACTACTAAAGAAATTAATAAAGCTGGGATCGTAGTCCACATTAAATTTTTGATATGAGCAAATAAATCTGTTCCAGAAATTGCTGAAGCTAAGTTAGTTGAGTCAGATAATGGCGATGTCTTATCACCGAATATCGCACCAGATAAAATTGCTCCTGCAACTAATGCTGGGTTCATGTTCATTGTGATTCCCATTCCAAAAAGAGCAATTCCAATTGTAGAAATCGTTGTAAACCCACTCCCGATTGAAGCACCAACTAAAGCACATACAAGAAAAACAGAAGGCACAAAGAACTTAACGCTTATTAATTTAAAACCAACAACCATTAATGCTGGGATAATTCCTGCTTTAATCCACACAGCTATTAGGATCCCAATTAGTATAAAGATAAAGATTGGGATTAATGCAGTACTGATACCTTCTTTAATTCCTTTGTGAATTTTTTCCCAGTCAGCACCATGTAGTTTAACGATTAAAATTAAAATTGCAATAACTGTTAATACAGGAGTTTCTGGAGATAGGCCTTGATTTACTCCACCTGCTAAAATAATTAGTAATAATAGTAAAATTCCTACTGACTCTTTTAAACTAAATTTTTTCATTTTACATTCCTCCATTAGTAACTAAATTAAATTATTAATCTAGCTTCCAATATCGGATAATGCCTCCGCAATTTTTGTTGCCCATTTCGATCAATCCTTCCATAAAAAAATCCCAGTCATACAATAATGTATAACTGGGACGATCTAAATAACCGTGGTACCACCCACATTGAACTGTTAAAGTTCCACTCCATGTAGGCAATAACGGTCCTACTAACCGAACTTATATGTATTTCGAACATTTAATCCTGACTAATTCGCATCACCCATTAGCTTTCTGACACCCAGATTAAAGTCTAATTAAATCATTAATAAGATAAAGTTAGTTTAACATAGATAAATTTCTTGTCAAATATTTTTTAAATAAAATCATTCTTTTTCAAGTAGAGATATAATCCACCCATCAATAAAAAGTTAACGAAAACTACTAAAATCCAGTCAAATCCGTTGTTTAAAATTGGTAATTTAACGTTCATTCCAAAGAAACCTGTAATAATGGTTGGAATAGTTAAAATCAAGGACCACACTGTTAAGAACTTCATTGTATCGTTCAAGTTATTATTCAAGATATTATTTGATGTCTTAGAAATTTTTTCTGTCACTTCATTAGAAATTTCAACCGTTCTTGAGGCCTGCTCAGCTTCAATCAAAACATCATCTAATCTTTCTTGAGCTGACTTAGTAATTTGCCAAGACATCGGTGTGTTCTCCAAATCTTCTAACATCATCAAATTAGTTCTAGCACTACTTGAAACAAAAACTAAACTTCTTTCCATTTGTGCTAATTCCAATAAATCTTTATTTTTAATTTTAGTATTCAATCTTCTATCTAACTCATTTAATTGATGATTTAATTGTGTTAGAGCTCGTTGGAAATATTGAGTTACATGAAGTAAGAATAGCATGATAAATTCCGTAGCATCTTGTGCTTCATGAGCGCGTTCTTCTTTAAACTCTTCAAATATATCCTCAGTAGCATTAGTGTGAAAAGTATATACTGTAGTTCCTTGTAATAGAAAAATTAGAGGACGAGTCGTAAAATGATCAGATTTTTCTTCTGGCCAAATAGGAACATCGTATACTATTAATTCACTATGAGTTAAGCTATCGTGATCATAGTGAGGACGTTCGTTTCTATCGGCAACATATGAAATAATAGTCGGCGTAAAATGAAACCTTTTCTTCAATTTTACAATATCATTATCATCAATATTTTTAATATCGTACCAACTATAATTCAATGGTGACTTTCCATTTATTTCTTGACGCGTTATCATTTTCTCACCTCATCTTTTTATATATCTAAATACCATACTTGATAATATTACCTTACTATTATGTTTACTACAAGTAATTATTGAAAAAAGAGTATGAATCTGAAAATCGTCAAATTCATACTCTTAATTAATTATTCATCTTCTTCAGGAACATCTGTCTTCAAGTATAGTTCATCCAATTGTTTTGGAGCTACAGTACTTGGGGCATGTGTCAATGGTTCAGAAGCCTTGGAATTCTTAGGGAATGCGATAACTTCACGAATATTATCTTTACCTGCAAGTAACATCGCAAATCTATCTAAACCTAAAGCTAAACCACCATGTGGAGGGAAACCAAAGTCTAATGCATCCATGAACCAACCAAATTGTTCTTCTGCTTTTTCTTTTGTGAATCCTAAAGCCTTAAACATCGCTTCTTGAATATCACGTCTGTGGATACGGATTGATCCACCACCCAATTCATAACCATTAAGTACAATATCATAACTTTGAGCATGGCATTTGTGAGGATCAGTTTCTAATAAATCTAAATCTTCTTCATTAGGCATTGTAAATGGATGGTGTGCAGCGATATATCTATCAAACTCTTCACTATATTCAAATAATGGCCAGTCTACAACCCAGATAAATGCAAATTCATCTTTATTAATCATATCCATTTCTTTAGCAATTGCTACACGCAAGTAACCTAAAGAATCTGCTACTACTTTACGGTTAGATGCTACGAATAAAATCAAGTCTCCACTCTTAGCTTCTGCTGCTGCTTTAATATCTTCAGCTCTTTCAGTAAAGAATTTAGCAATTGGTCCAGTTAATCCATCATCAGTAACTTTTACCCAAGCTAATCCTTTAGCTCCAAAACGCTTAATGTATTCTTGCTTTTCTTCAATTTGTTTACGTGAATACTTGTCAGCACCACCTGGAACAGTGATAGCTTTTACTTGACCACCATTTTCAAGTGTCATATCAAAGACTTTGAAACCAGCATTTTGAACTGCACCAGACATATCTTTTAATTCCATACCAAATCTAATATCTGGCTTATCAGAACCAAATCTGTCCATTGCTTCATTCCAAGTAATTCTTTGAATTGGTGTCTTGATATCAACATCTAAAGTTTCCTTCATAACACGCTTCAATAATCCTTCTGTCATTTCTTGAATTTCTTCAGCAGACATAAAGGAAGTTTCAATATCAATTTGTGTAAATTCAGGTTGACGGTCACCACGTAAATCTTCATCGCGGAAGCAACGTGCAATTTGGTAATAACGATCATAACCTGCACCCATTAATAATTGCTTGAACAATTGTGGTGATTGTGGTAAAGCATAGAAATGACCTGGATATACACGTGAAGGTACAAGGTAATCACGTGCACCTTCTGGAGTTGAACGTGTCAAATATGGTGTTTCAATATCTAAAAAGTGATTTTCATCCAAGTAGCTATGAACAGTTTGAGTAATACGATTACGTATCATCAAAGCTTTTTGCATTTCTGGACGACGTAAATCAAGATAACGATATTGTAAACGTAAATCATCTGATGCATTAATATCATCTGCAATATCAAACGGAGTTGTCTTAGCCTTGTTTAAAATTTCAATATCTGAAACTTCAACTTCAACTTTACCTGTTCTCATGTTAGGGTTAATAGCTTTTTCTCCTCTAGCCACTACTTTACCCTTAACTTCAATGACATATTCACTACGTAATTGTTCAGCAACCTTTAAAGCTTCAGGATTGAATTCTTGGCTAAATACTAATTGAACAATCCCTTCAATATCACGTAAGTCAATAAAAATTAAGTTACCTAAATTTCTACGCTTTTGTACCCAACCTTTTAGGCAAACTTCTTGATCAAGATATTTTTCATCAACTAATCCTGCATAAGTTGTTCTTCTCATTCTTATTCCCCTTCTACTGCTAATTTTTCCAGACTTGCAAAATCATTTTCTACATCCGCAAGTTTTACAGAAATTTCATTACCATTTTCCATAAATTTGAGATTTGCTTCTTGTTCTTGAATCTCAGTTTCACCGATAGTTAAAGTGAATCTTGCATTTAAACGGTTTGCAGACTTAAATTGTCCTTTAGGTTTTCGATTAAGGTAATCTCTGTCTGCTGTAAATCCTTGATGGCGAAGATTTTGAACTAATTTCAAAGTTACTGCATTAGTTACATCACCAATTCCTACTACATAAACATCTAGTGGATTTTCAATTGGTAAAGCATCTTCTTCTGCATCTAAGATTAATAGTAATCTTTCAACACCTAATCCAAAACCGACACCTGGTGTTTGTGGGCCACCTAATTGTTCTACTAAGCCACTGTAATGACCACCAGCACAAACTGTAGTCCATTTACCATTGAATGCTTTGGAGTCACTCATAATTTCAAAAATAGTATGGTTGTAGTAGTCTAAACCACGTACCATGTTACTATCGATTACGTATTCAATACCTAAATCATTCAATAGACTCTTTACAGTTTCAAAATGTTTTTGTGCATCTTCTGTTAAGTAATCTAAAATAGAAGGCGCATTAGCAACAATTTCTTTATCCTTTTCATCTTTACTATCTAGTACACGTAAAGGATTTTTATGTAATCTTTCCTTGGAATCATCTGATAATTCAGCTTCAAATGGTTCTAGATAGTCAATTAAAGCTTGACGATAGTTGTTACGAGTTTCAAGATCTCCTAATGTGTTTACAGCTACACGTAGACTATTCAAACCAAAACTCTTTAGTAAATCTACTGCCATTGCCATAACTTCAACATCTAATGTTGGATTATCAACACCAAATGCTTCTACACCGATTTGATGGAATTCACGTAAACGACCAGATTGTGGACGTTCATAACGGAACATAGGCCCCATATAATAAGTTTTAAATGGTTTTTGAACTTCTGGACCATATAATTTATTTTCTACAAAACTTCTTACAACCCCAGCTGTTCCTTCTGGACGTAGAGTTATATGACGATCACCTTTATCGTAGAAATCATACATTTCTTTAGTAACGATATCTGAAGTTTCACCAGATGTACGTGAAAAGACTTCAAAACTTTCGAAAATTGGTGTTCTCATTTCTTCATAGCGATATTTTTTAAACAATTCTCGAGCTTTTTCTTCTACATATTGCCATTTTGCAGATTCGCTTGGCAAAATATCAGCTGTTCCTTTAGGACGTTGATACTTCATTAAAATTTCCTCCCTTATTAAACCGAAAAGCACCCCTGTTATCTACCTAGTTTGATAGACAACAAGGGTGCTAGTTGCACGGTACCACCTTGATTTTATGCTCTCTAGCGTTAACGCGGCTAACGATATACATTACATATATACCTAAAAAGTGTCTTTCTCTAAAAATCATAGCTGGAATTTTCACCAATCATCCATTCTCTGTCAACGATTGTTTAGATACTCTTCTTTCATTCGGCTTTAAATCTAAATTAGAGAATACTGACAAAAATTAATTTTGTCAATATCTATAGCCATAATTATTAATTAATACCGGTATATTATAACATAGAAATAATAACTTTTATATCCTAAAATCATAATCGTTAGTACAAAACTTTACCTAATATAACAATTCATCTTGTAATTCTAACATTTCACTATCATTAGGTTGACTTGCTAGATATTCATCAACGAACATCTTAGCTTTTTGTCTATCGCCAGCATTACGATAAAAAATTGCAGCATCTTTTAAGAATTCTAACGATGAAATTTGTTCAGAAGCCGCATCATAATACTTAATAGCATCATCATAGTTATCTAAATTAGCATATGAACGACCTAAGTTCCAATATAGTTGAGGGTCGATTTCATCTTGGTCTAGATAATCTGTTAGTAATTCAATATTTTGTTCAAATTTTCCATATTCAATGAGCAAATTACTCAACATAATTACAATTGTTAAATTATCAGGTTCCTGATCTAAAGCTATTAGTAAATAACGCTCAGCTTCATCACGTTGACCTAATTTAGCAGCTAACTCACTAGCCTTTTGATACAACTTAATATTGTATTCATCTACTGCAATTCCTTCTTGTAAGGTTGTTAATGCCTTCTGAAGTTGTCCTTCTTTTTCATAAGCTACCGCTAAATATGAGTAAGTTGTAGCATAATCTGGAGAAGTATCTCTTAACTTTTCAAAGCTACTGATTGCATCTTCAATATGTCCCAATTCATATTGAGTAATTCCTAATTGGAATTGTGTATCGTCGTCTCTTTCTTCACTATGAATTTGTTCCAAGTATGCCAAAGCTTTTTCAAATTGTCCTGATAAAGCATACGACATTCCCAATCTCTGTACCAAATTTACTTGTGAAATTGAGAAATTACCTTGCTTGATAAGATCTAAGTAAATAGGAATTGCTTGTTTATATTGTTTGATATTGTAGTACAATTCTGCTAAAGCAAAACGTATAATTTCTTCATCAGGAGCTAGATCTAATGCTTGTAATAATTTTTGTTCACTTACTTCAAACATTCCTTGTGTTTGATATAAATCTGCTGAAACTAATAAAGCTTGAAGATATGCTTCAGAATCAGGTGTAATACTACTTAAATATTCTAAAGCTTCATCATCTTCACCTTCACTAATGGCGATGTCTGCTAAAGCTGTTTTTAAACTATCTTCGTCAGGATAACGTTCCAATAAGGTTTGATAGGCACGTTTGGCCATATTAGAAAATCCCAAAGAATATAATTCTTCTGCCAAACTATATATCATATCATCTGAATCTTTTCTTAAAGACCAGCCAAAATGTTTACGTGCTTCTTCATAATTTCCCTTTTCAATTTCATCTAATACCTTTTCAGCATAAGTCATTAATACACGTACCCCTTTCAAAATTGTCGAATAAAATTATAGCATAAATCCCACAAAAAAAGTGTAGATTTACTCTACACTTTAAAATTCATCTTCACGATAATTGATTTTTTCCATATTTCGACGGCCACGTTGCAAAATATAAATCGCAACAATTACCAAGATAATACCTACTATTTCTACCCAGTTCATCTCTAACCCTAAGAAAATCACACTCAAGATTGAAGTTGTTACTGGCTGTAAAGCATCCATAATACTAATAACGTCTGAAGGAGCAAATCTAGAACTATATAAAAGTAATCCAAATGGAATGATTGTTCCTACTAAAATAACAGTGGAAATAGATAAGACCACAGTTGATGTAATGTGTGGTGTGTTTACCCAAACTGGATGATATAAATTGAATAACACTCCAGCGATGAATGTACCCCAGCCCAATACTACCAATGGTGGATTGTCTTGAGCAATTGGTCTAGGTAAAACAACATAGAAAGCAGCAGTAATACCTGAACCTAGTCCCCATAAAAATGAATTCATTGGGATAGACATTTGGGTTAAATCACCCTTTGTAATTGCCAGTAAAACACCCAACAGTGAAATGATAAATGCTATCAAGTCTGTTGATAAAGGTCTTTGATGTTTAATAAAAATACCACCTAGAACTATAAAAAGTGGACTTAAGTATTGTAAGATTGTTGCTGCAGAAGCATTACCACTTTGGATTGCTAAGTAGAATGTCAATAAGTTTGCCATTAACCCTAAAGTTGCATAAGCAAACAAGTGACCAAAACTTTTCCATGTTGAAAATACATTAAATGTTTTCTTACCATATAAAATAAAACTAATTATTAGAAGAATGGTTCCTGAACCTAATGTACGTGTCGAAAGGAACCAATCTGTCGGAATATGTTGATTCTGTGAGATAAATTGGATTGTGGTCCCTGAAATACCCCATGTTGCTGAAGCGACAGCTGACCAGAAGATACCCTTCATAACTTTAGATGAAGACTTCATAAAATAATCACCTCATAAATTGTTATAACTAATTAATTATATAGTAAGAAACTTATATTTTTCAATTATATTTCTCTAATTGTATTAACTTTTTTATCATTTATTCAAGGTATTTACTAGCTTCTCTAATGCTTAAAGCACTTAATCCAGGTTTATATTTAGCAATAAAATTCTTAACCCAATCCGTATTTGTCTTAGAATAATCTCTTAACGCCCAACCTATTGCTTTATTAATAAAAAACTCATTATTATTTAAGTTATTGATTAATATCTTCTCTAAAAGTACAGTATCAGTTTTACCTTTTCTACCTCGTTGATGATTAATTGCAATTCTTCTAAACCAAATATCATCACTCACAGACCACTCAAGCATTAAGTCATCAACCCTTAAATCATTAATATTATCGATAACAGTATCTAGACTATCTATCGTGTCCCACCACTGCTTAGTTTTAATAAAAGGTCTAATTTTATCGATATCATCAAAAACTAAAAACTTTTGCAACGCTTTAAGGTAATCACACACAAAATATTGGAATTCTCGATAATCATTATTCCAGCATTCATTTAACAATTGCCAATCTATACTTTCAGCTTTCTTTGCTTCTCTTATAATATCCTTATATATACTCCTACGCTCAGGTGTTTTTATCCCATAAAAATCAAATTGGTTGCGCATGTATTTTGCCATATGTAAAGCATTATCTAGATTTCTATGTTTTTCAAATTCATTTTCAACCCATTGAACACTTGCTATGATTTTTCTCCTTAAAAAAATCTACCAGACCGAAATCTGATAGATTCATACTCAATTATTTTGCTAACAACTTAACGATTTCTAAAATTACATCTGTAGCTTTTTCCATTACTTGTGTAGATACATATTCATAACGTCCATGCATATTTTCGCCACCAGCAAAAAGATTTGGTGTTGGCAATCCCATGAATGAAATCTTGGAACCATCTGTACCACCACGAACTGGATAAATTTCAGGAGTTATTCCTAAATCTTCCATAGCTTCCTTAGCAATGTCAACTGCTGTCATGTCTTTTTCTAATACTTCACGCATATTGTAGTATTGGTCTTGTAAATCAATAACTACACGTTCTTCACCTAGTTCAGTATTCATTCTTTCGGCGATGTCTAACATCAATTGCTTACGTTCTTCAAAATGCTTTCTATCATGATCACGAATGATGTAAGTTGTATGTGTTTCTTCAACAGATCCATCAAATTTAAATAAATGGAAGAATCCTTCTCTACCTTCAGTCTTTTCTGGAACTTCATCTGCTGGAAGTGAGTTTTGGTAATTAATTGCTAATTGAATAGCATTTACCATTACATTCTTAGCAGTACCTGTGTGCACATCTTTTCCTTTGAATGTCAACTTAGCTTGAGCAGCATTGAAAGTTTCATATTCTAATTCACCCGAAGGACCACCGTCTACTGTGTAGGCAATATCAGCACCGAAGTCTTCAACATTGAAATTATCAGCACCTGTACCAATTTCTTCATCAGGACCAAAACCAACTTTAATTTCGCCGTGTTTAATTTCTGGATGTGCTTGCAAATATTCCATTGCAGACATAATTTCGGCTACACCAGATTTATCGTCAGCACCCAATAAAGTTGAACCATCTGTTGTTATCAAATCATGACCTTTATAATTCTTTAGGTTAGGAAATTCTGCTGTTGTTAGCACAAAATTACCTGCTTCATCTAACTTAATATCAGATTCTCCATCGTAATTTTCTACTATTTGAGGTTGAACATTATGTGCATTAAAGTCTGCTGTATCAACGTGAGAAATGAACCCTACTACTTTAGTATTAGCATCATCTTCTAGATTACTTGGTAAAGTAGCAAATACATATCCACTTTCATCAGAAATATGAACATTTTGTAGTCCTAATCCTTTAAGCTCATTAGCAAGTTCCTTAATAAATTCAACTTGTGTTTGAGTTGAAGGGATTGTTGTTGAATCCTCATTTGAACGAGTTTCTGTTTTTACATATTTCAAAAATCTAGTAACTAAATTTTCATATTTTGCCATTTTCGACACACCTTTCGCTTAAATGAACTGAAATGGATCAGTATTTAATTTGGATTGATAAATATCGATTTTCCAATCATTCTCATTATTCCACTTTTTGAATTTATCTGTCAACTTTGGTTTGCAAATAGACTCAATGTGATGTCCTGCATCAACCACTGTTAAGCCTGCAGCAATCATATCATGACCGGTATGGTATGAGATATCACCTGTGACGTATGCATCTGCCTTATGTAGTAAAGCAGCGTTAAAGAACCGACCACCACTACCACCAAGGACTGCTACACGTTTAACTGGCTTTTGGTTGTCTGCTGCTATTAAACGTAAGCCACGTAAATTTAATACTTTCTTGCAATATTCTGCAAATTCTATAGCTGTTAAACTATCTTTTAACTCTCCTACGCGGCCCATAGAATATTTTTCGTTTGAAACAGGATCTACCTTAGTAGGTAGTAAGAATTCTGTATTTTCTAATCCTAATTGTTCAGCTAACCAATCATTCATTCCACCATTAGCATTATCCAAGTTTGTATGCGCACCATACACTGTAATATCATGTTTGATTAACTTAGCATACATCGCATTTTGTGGAACATCTAAATCAAACTTCTTAACAGGAACGAACATTGCAGGATGATGTGCAAAAATAAAATCAACATTATTTTCAATAGCTTCATCGACAGTTTCAGGTCTTACATCTAAAGTCACCATCATTTTATGTACATCATTATGTAAAGAACCTAATTGCAAGCCAATTGGATCGCCATCTTCAGCGATTCTTTTAGGCGCAAATTCTTCAAATTTATTTACAATATCTATAACTTTAGTCATTTAATACACCTTCTATTAGTTTTACTTGTTCGTCTAGATATTCTAACTTAGCAACTGGCTTTTCCTTGGCTTTTTCCAGCTGAACTCTAACTGTTTCAATCTTATCCAATTCTTTTTGCCATTTATGCTTAAAGACTTCGCTCTTTTCTTTCATTAAGTAAGGCCCAAATTCTAATTCTTTAGCTGTCAACTCGGCCTTTGCATCAACAAATTCCGCTACGATAATTTCATAGATATGTCTGTCTTCTTCTAAAATATCTTCGGCAATTATTTGATAGTTGTTAGCTACTAACCATTCTCTGACATTTTTCTCACCTACATTAGGTTGTAAAACTAAACGAGGATGATTAGCTAACTTAGCCTTTCCTTCTTCTAGAATCTGACAAATTAATGGACCACCCATACCACAGATTGTAACTACATTAATTTCATCTGAAAGTTCAACTGCAGCTAGTCCATCAGCCAAACGAACATCTACTATCTCTTGTAAGTTTTCTTTTTTAATTTCATTTTGAGCATTTTGAAAAGGTCCCTTAACAACTTCACCAGCAATACCAAAGTTAATTTTACCTTTTAATGCTAGATATGCTGGTAAATAAGCATGATCAGAACCGATGTCCGCTAATCTACTATCTACAGGGACATATTCTGCCACTTTTTGTAAACGATATGATAATTTATTTCCGTCCATACGATACCCCTTAATCTAAATTCTATATATTAAGTATACCGGCTTTAAAAAGATATATCTATACTTACTGATATTTTCTTGCTTTTTACAACAAAAAAAGATTTGGCAGTTGAATTGCCAAATCTTCTGAATTTATTCTGTTACTTCATTTTCAAGAATTTCGTTCTTTTTTATAAACTTAGGTGATGTTTCTGGTGCCCATACTAAACAAATCATACTTCCTATAAATAGGACTAGAGCACATACTAACATCGCTAATTGAGAGCCACCCATATCAGTTAAAATAGGTAATAAGAATGTACCACATGCAGCTCCAATTCGACTGATAGCTATACAGATACCCATCCCTGTTGCACGAACCTTAACATCAAATAACTCTGAAGGATATGGGTAATCCAATACCAATGATGAAGATAAGATCACAGAAAACAGAGAAAAGATACCTAATTTAGCCCACATTGATATATCTAAGAATACCATTGCAGCTAAAGCAATCGCTGAACTTAAAAAGCTGACAACTAAAAATGAGCGACGACTAATTTTGTTAAAAATCCAAATCCCAATAACTACACCAATTAACATACTTCCGTTATAAAGAACACCTGACATATCGGCATTAGTAACTCCCATACTCTTTAGCAAGATTGGTAAGAAAATACTTATACCAAAAAATGAGAATGCCTGACTAGCATAGAATAATCCACCAACTAATGTTTGGCGACGATATTTCTTACTAAAAAGATGTAGCCATGAAATGTTTTTAACTTTAATGGATAGAAGTCTTTCTGATAATCCCCATTTACTTCCTAAATTACGTTGAATTACTTTTTGAGCTTTAGCATTTTTACCACGACTTGCTAACCAACTTGGAGAAGCTGGAATCTTTGCAAATGAGCGGAATACAGCAGCTATTAATCCAAAAATAAATGATGAGGCAAAACTATACTTCCAACCTTGAGAAAATCCACCTAAATAAGAACCTATCAAGTACGCTAAAATGAAACCTATTGACCAGTAAATTAATAATCTACTTTGCTTTTTACCACTTTCACCAGTTGGTAACCATTCAATTAACAACGCATTACCCACTGTATAATCAATAGCCATCATTAATCCCAAACCTAATCGCAAAAGAAAAATTAAAAATAAATTTGTTACAAATAGGTGTGCTAACGATAGGATTGTAAAAATGTACATGTTCAACATCAAAAGCCCTTTTCTTCCGACTTTATCAGCTAAACGTCCCATAAAAATACTACCGAATAACCCAATAAGACCACCAGCACCGATTAAACCAGTCCAAAAGTTAGTCAATGGTAAATATGATCCTGCTTGATCTAAAGCAATACCACTTATTCCAAGTGCATATCCACAAGCAATCTGTCCTAACAAGATTGAAATGTAGACACGCCAGTGAACATCTGAAAATGGTGCCTTCTTGTAATCCTTTTTACTTTGTAATTCTTTTTTGATATATTTCATAAATTAAATATAAGACATAGTGTACGAATATGTCTTTCCGATTCCTCCTTGTTTCTTTAGATGTAAATTTAACATCTAAAGTTACAGCTGTTTTCATTTTACTCGAGCAATTCTGTATATCTACCGTATCATGATTTCTAAAACTATTGCAAATTTCTAGCATTATTTTTAATTTTATAAAATAAGTTTCTATATACAATATTACCTTTACATAAGATAATTTCCGTAATTATTAAGAAAATATTAAGATATATAGTTAGGTTTTGCTTAAATAAAAATTATTCATATCTAATGTATATTATTGGATAACTTGTAAGCGTGTAATTTATATAAAAAAGAGAAGCACTTTTACATACCTCTCTTGAAAAATTATTTAAAGTACTTTTCAAAATATTTTTTAAGTATCGACTATTACTCATTAAATGAGAGTTTATAGCACATAGTAAAGATAAAATAAAAATTCCTAGTAGATGTTCCTTAATAGTTAGTATGACAAAATCCCCACCAAATATCAGTACCATTATCCCACCTATCAGAATAATTGCGATAAAACATGACAATTCATTGAGTAGGATGATCGAAATTATTGAATAAGGAGTCAATCCATTCTCTTTTTTAGATTTTTCTACAAAATCTTTGTAGCATAAATAAAATGAAAGGCCCAACAACTCAGCTATAAGTAAAGCCATAATACATGCTTTTATTATTATAAAATTCACTACTATCATCCTGATTTTTTTGTTTAATCATAGCATATCTTAACAAAAATTTCTCACAATCGTTTTAGCTACCTATTTTTTTATCAATAAAAAAGGCAAGACTTTATAAAAATCCTGCCTAAATCATTATTTCATTAGTCTTCTTTACGCTTACCTAAAGCACCTAGTCCTAACAAGGATCCTAGTCCAACTAAGATAGCACCAACAGTTGTGTTACTGTTTTGCTTATCTCCAGTTTGTGGTAAAGCCTTAGCGTTTTCTTCAGCATCTTTTACAGCTTGTTGAGCTACCAAGTAGTCGTTGTAAGCTTTCATTGCCTTGTCATATGCACTTTAAGCTTGGCTTTGTTTTTCTTGAACTTGAGCTAATGAATTTTTAGCGTCTTCAAGATCTTTTTGTGCTACGTCATTATTGCTTTTAGCTTCATCATAAGCTTGTTGTGCCTTTTCAACATTTTCTTTAGCAATTTCTAAGTTTTTATTTGCTTGGTCTAAAGTTTCTTTAGCCTTTGCCAAAGTTTGTGGTGCTTGTTGTAATTCAATAAGTTTTGCTTGAGCTTCAGCTAACGCAGATTTAGCACTAGCTAGAGAGGTTTGTTTAGAAACAAGCTTTTCTTTAGAGCTTGCTAAATCTTTATTTGCTTGGTCTAAGCCTGATTTAGCTTGTGCTAAGTTTGCTAAAGCCTTAGTTAAGTTTTCTTGATTTGTTGCTAGTTGTGTCTTCAAGTCAGCTAAATCAGCAGTAGCTTTATTTAACTCATTCTTTTTAGCTACTAAATTATCATTAGCTGTTTGAAGATTGCTTTGTGCATCTGCTAATTGTTGTTTAGTTTGTACTAACAATTCTGGTGCTTGTTGCAATTCAGCTAATTGTTGATTCAACTTATTCAAGTCATTTTGAGTTTGATTTAAGTTATCTTGAGCTGTTTGAACTGCTTGTTGTTTTTCATTAACTTCTTGAGTAGCTTGATTTACATCATTTTGAGCTGCATTTACTTCTTTATTAGCTGTATCCACATTACTTTGAGCTGTTTGTGTTTTACTATCTAAATTTTGATTTAATGTTTCAGCGTTACTTACTTCTTGAGTAGCTTGATCTACGTTGCCTTTAGCTGTGTTAGCTTCTTGTTGTGCTTTATTTAAAGCAGTTTGTGCGCTATTAGCTACACTTTGAGTTTGATCAGCTTGTTTTTGAAGATTATCAACAACTGCTTGAGCATCCGCTGTATTTGCTTTACTTTGATCTAAATTAGCTTTAGTTGTATCTACATTATTCTTCAACTGTTGTTCTGGAGTTACAGTTGTTTGAACTTTATCATTATTTTCTGTTGTTGGATTGCTTGTTACGCTATCAGCTTTTGCATTTACTGTTAATGCTGTAGCAATAGTTTTGATTGTCTTTTTCATTTTCTCTCACCCCGAATTAAATTTTTATTACTAACTACAAATTAATTCTACCTCCCCCCGCTATATTTCCGTCAATATTTTTAAATATTTAAAAATATTGATAGTAATGGGTTTTGAGCAAATAAAAAACTACCAGAATTGGATCTGATAGTTTGAAAATAATAATTAAGATTTCAATATTGACATTTATACATTATCAGCCTTTTTCTCTTGTTCTTGAATAACGAATTCAGTTAGCGCTTCTTTAGCTTCCTTATTTTGAGTTACTTTCGTTTCATAATCAGCTTGTGTTTTGTCATAATCTTTTTGTGCATCTGCTTGATTTTTTTGAGCTTGGGTCAATTTAGTTTGAGCTTCGGTTAATGCTTTTTTAGTATCAGCTAACTCCTCATCATCGCCCACATAATTCCCAAACTGATCTTGTAACTCCTTCAATTTAGCCTGTTTATCTTGCACTGTTGCCTGAACCTTAATCAATTCTTTATTAGCCTTATCTAAAATCTTTTTGGCATGCGCTTTAACTTTTTTCTGTTCCGCTAGTTCAGTTTGTGCTTTCTTCAAAGCCTCTTGTTTTGTAGATACTTCTTGCTTTGCTTTATCATAATCGGCTTGTTTAGTTTTAATATCTGCCTCTAATTTCGCTATATTTTCTTTAGCCCTTTGTTCATTCTTTTGATCTTTAACTAATTTAGTTTGCACCTTGTCTAAATCTTCTTTTGCTTGTGCAACTTTCTCTTTAAGTGATGTTAGTTTCTTTTTAGAAGTTTTAAAAACTTTTTTGGCATTAGTTTGCTTCTCTTCAGCATTCGCTAGTTCCTTTTTTAACTTACTTTTATCTTCCTTAGTGCTAGCTAGAATAGCTTTCTTTACCTGGTAATTAACCTTAGCATCATTCAAAGCTTTATCTGCTTTATCATAGTCAGCTTGCTTTGCTGTTAAATCTGTATTCAAGCTATCCAATTCTTTTTGTGCATTTTTAGCTACTTCTTGATCAACAGTTACCTTGATTTGAGTATTAGCCAAAGCTTTATTTGTTTTATCTAAGTTACGCTTCGCTGTATCTAAGTCTTTTTTCTTATCATCTAAGATTTTTTTAGCTTGTTGTTTGGTTGGTTTAGTACTAACTAATATACTTTGCATATCATTAGTAGCAGCAACTGTTTTAAGTGCCATTTGTTTAGGTTGTAAATCAACATATAAACTAGTTAATTGTACTCGTAAATTAGATGTATCATCTGATGTAGTTTCACTCTTATTTTCTTGAACTTCATTTACATCAGAAGTTTCCCCAGCACTTACCATGCTACTTGAATCATGAGTCTGATTTTCTTTAGACATACTTACATTAGCTTGGGTAAGTTGCTTGTTATTAGCTACCTTTGAAGTCTCAACTTCGGTTACATTGTTACTATCAGTTGAAAGCACTTCAGCTTGAACACTTTGACTCCTAGCACCTGTCAAAATAATTCCAGCTAATATTGCCGCTGCAAAAATTTCTTTTCTCAAATTTTCCACTCCAATAAATACTTTTTTACTACTATTCACAAGCTAATTTTACCTTTTCCTTTACATTTATGTCAATATTTTTCCATATTTTAATTATTCTTTGACCAAATAAAAAATCCTCTTAGTTCTCTAACTAACAGGATTATTAACTATTCTTCTTTACTAATTTCATAATAGATTTTCTCTTTTTAGCTATAGCTTTTTCTACTTCATCTGCTGGCAGTTCCACCACCGGTTCAAATTCATATTTGACCACTAAGTTTCTCCCTTCAAAGTGATAGCCTAATATTGCTTTAATTTGAACCCAAATTCCAGTCTCTTGATCGTAGATATATTCACCAACAACTGATATTTTTCTAAATTCTTCTGGTTCATAGGTTATTTCAGCTTGTGTTGTTATATAGTCAGCAGACAAATCAGGTGTCCGATATTGCTGCCCTAAACAATCACTCATCGTCATTAGTTCCCCATTTTCACGATTGATCATCACGCGAACAGCCAAAACATTCAAAATAATAAATATTGATCCACGATAGTTAACAACATCCCCAACCTTAACCACTTCGTTTTTCTTTTTTCTTAATCTAATTTTTTCAATCAATTTAACTCCACCTTTGTAAATGAAAAGCTCTGGTGATGTACCAACCAGAGCCTTTACGTAGTTGAGGTATATGGGATGACTTGGTGCACCAATTATCTTCCCAGTCTCTATTATATCACATAAAAAAAGAGCTGAGAACGAACATCTAGCTCTTGTATGTATTCCCTCATTCTCGGTAGGTTATTTCTTATAAATTCTATCTTATCATACCCATAAGAAGTAACCTAAAGAGTTATTAATATAATTTCTTCTTATCTTACAAATATTGCTTATTCGCTTATATATTTTACCATATTTAGGAGGTCTTTAGTAGATATTTTTTGTTCGATTTTTTACTATTCCATAATTCTCTTTTTAAATCTACCAAAAGAAGAACTTGAACTACCATAATTAACAATTCTTCCTTGCTTGATTTGATGATTTTCAAATTCATTATTTAGTAATTCTCTCATATCTACTTCTATATCAAGTATCTTCTCCAGTTTCTTCTCCCAATTAACACTAATTGCTTCTGAAAAATCACCATTGTTAATACTATTAATCACTCTAACCATATTTTCTGCACCTTTTTTACTCCATGCTCTTCCTTGTTTCTTCATACGATAAGAAAATGGTCGGTGGTTACTTTCAAAGGTGCCTAACCCTTTATAATTTTCTATTCCTGGTAACTCTCGTTTACCAATAGGTTTGATATATTTCCAATTTCTTCTAATATACCTGCGCAATAGCCTAATATATTCTATAGCCTGTATATTATCCTTCCGAACATCAGCTATTGATTCCATAGTATCTAAAATCAGATCAACGTCCTTTTTAGAATAAGAACGTATCGCCCTTTTTAACTTATCAACTAATTTTTGTTTACAAAAATAGGTTCTCTCATCTATCTTTCTCATTAAGTGGTAACGATCTAAAAAATGTTCATAATGCTTACAACCTAATGCTAGTTCGTAGAAAACAGAAGGTTCATACCCAGAACCACCATCTGAACAAGATAAAATAATAGTATTGCTCAAGTCATAGTGACTGTGTAAGTAGTTTAACATTTCATTAAAAGCTTTTTTTCTTGAAAATCCAGAAGTTAAATACTTATTAATACATTTACTACGATTACCATTTTTTATAACACCTTCATGAACTTGGTACCTATGAAGAGTTAATAATTCTCCTTTACCACTTCTATCTTTAATTAAAATTGCGTCACCTTCAAGATACAAAACTGGTAATTTCTTTTTATCATTTGTGATAAATTCACCCTTACATTCCTCATAATTTTTGATTTTTTGGGAAACACGTTGTGTAATTTGATGAACTCCATGTGCTGAAATTGACAATGGTGTTAGCATATTTACAGCTTCTGAAATTTTTGCAAATTCTCCCCTAGATGTTAATCTAGTGATTTTACTTTGAACAAGTTGACTGTATCTCACTCGTGCCTCAAACCCCAAATAATCATCTAAAGCATATAAACTACTCTTACCTTTCTTATACAACCGTCTGGAAAATTCAACATCTCCAAATAAAAACTGAATTATTCTATTATCTCTACGTTCAATTTCATATCCTTTAGCTTTTGTATTGGTAACTAATTGATTATCAATTTCTTCAAACACTCTACTAACTACTTTTGAAATTTCTTGATAAATAATCTCTGTCATCTTTTCTTCAAACTCTATATTAGTTTTGCTACTAAAAGCTAAGTTTACTAATTTTCTTTCCATTTGATCTATCATAATTATCCCCCATTTTAAGACCAATTATCACTTGAAAAAGCCTTCACTTATGATAAAATCAAGGTTGTAGATAAACAACCATTTTTGTGTTTATTTCTAAGAAGGACGGTTAGCGTACAACCGTCTTTTTTTATTTACTTATGGTTGTGCAATATCTAAACTTCCTATCTTTTTAACCTGCGTAAATTTATTAGATTGTGTATTGTAACTCATTTCATAAATATCTTGCTTTGTTCCAGCTTGATTATCCCCTTTACTAGATGAGTACGTTACTTGTGCAATAATTCTCACTTCATTATTTTCGACAATCGAATTGTATATTTCTGCATTTTCAAACTGTGATTTAAGTTTTAACGTATCTATAAAACTATTACCTGTAACATCTTTGTCACTTCCAAATAAATTTTTATCTTTCAAAACATCAGGTGTTACCAAGTCCTTTACAACTTTAGCCCTTCTATTGTATTGATCTGAGTTTTCAAAAGTCAGTAACACTCTAAATAACTGAGTTGCTTTACTACTAACAGTTTGACTAATTTCTATTTGATTTGCTGTTTCTTTTTGAATTGAATCACCTTTTTTGGCTTCCTTTAACAACTCTTCGTGTGTAACCTCTTTAACAGTTGCTAACTTCCGTTGTTCCTTAGTTAATTTTTGTTCATAACTAACTTCAGTTTGATTGATTTTTCTTTGTTCATATCTAAAAAATCCTGTGATAATTAGGCTAACTATTAAAATTATGCTTGAACCTAAAATTACTTTAATTTCTCTTGTCATATCCTCCACTCCCCTAATTTTGGACTAATCTTTCGTTTTCATATGATAAAACTCTTTTATTAAGCAAGTTATAGTGCAGCGTATAAACTTGACTGTATGTTTTAGCTTGCTCTTCTTTTTCTTCTGTAGTTCCGTTTACCTCGTACCTAGTCGTAACATGAATTATAGCGTCAGTTTTATCTGTTACATTCTCAAAAGCTACGGTTGTTGAATCATTCTTTGAAACAAAAAAATTATCTTGTCTATGTATATTTTCAAGAATTTCTTTTGTTAGCTTCGTCCCTAATGTTCTTTCTAACATAGCCATATTAGTGTTTAAATCCTCTTTTGAATGTAATCCACCATAAGTAACTTCAAAAGCATGTTTCAAGTTATTTTGTACTTCTCTTTGAGTAGAAACTAAATTAAAGTCATTACTTAAAGGAGAATTTTTTTTGACTTCTTTTCTTTTCTCTTTTATCTGCTTTTTCACTTCACTCAATTGTTCTTTAGTAGTATTTAATTCTGTTCTTTTAGGAATAGACCTGATTGTAAATAAACAACTTGCAATTGTAACTACTACTAAAATTATTGCTACTTTTTTCTGGTTCATCTAATCACCTGCTTCTGAATTTTCTAGTCCCTTTTTAATCACATCTACTGGATTCAACCAAGTTCCATCATCTGTAAATGATTTTCCTAAAGCTTTCCCTAAGTCCTTTTCTTTAGATATTCCTAAGTGAAGGTGAGAATATTCCTGACCACCTGGTCTTGATACACCAATCTTATCGCCAGTTTTAACAGTATCTCCTTCTTTGACAAAAATATCGTCCATATTTCCAAATTCTTGATAAGCAATACCATAACCATCATCTGTTGTTTCCCAAACTAAATAGAAACTAACTCCATATTCACCTGGTTTAACAATTTTAGAAATTTTACCGCCATGAACAGCATGAATATCGCCATTGTAAGTAGCGTCACCAAAATCAACTCCGTCATGGAATGAATTAGTTCTAAATCCTCCATCATTACCAAACTTTTGTGCTGTATCTAAGCTAGGCCCTGATTTAGGAACACTCTTAAACGGCCAGATCCAAGAACCTGGTACAGAAGTTGAGTCGTCACCACAATTTACACTTTCCTCATCTGACTGTGCTTGTTCGCCTGCATTAGCACCATCAACTGTTCCACCAAGAATACTTTCATTTGCAGTTATACTAGCTCCACCAAACATTTCATAGAATTTTTCGGCTGCTGAACGTCTAGCCCCATTAGTTGATTCTTTTGCTTTTTCAGAAGGCCTTTCGTACATATTCATCCAGTTTGTGGCAGCGTCACCAGGAGAACTGGTTTTGGTTCTAGACAAATAAGACTTAACTGTTCCTGGCTCCAAACTAATGACAACTTCTGATTGATTTTGAGCAGACCAAGATTTATCAGATTTAGGATCATTTAAGTATTTTGTATATGGCGTGAATTGATATAATCCACCACCAGAACCGCCTCCAATTTCTTTTTGATCTAAAACAAATCCTGTATTTTCCGCACCACCAATATTACCTACAATTCCAGCCGCTCCTGCACCAGACATACCTTTTTTTACCCAAAAATCAAAAACTTCTTTGGCTGTGTTGTAAGCCTTACTACCTTTCTTTTCCCAGCTTCCACTAGCTCCTGTAGCACTGGTAGGATTATTAGCAGCACTTTCGCTATCATCACAACTACTATTCAAGTTGACGTTAAAAATAATCATGATAATAATCATCATAAAAATTAACAAACTTGAACCTGCACCAATACCTGCAATAATCCATACTTTTAAATTTTTCATTAGCTTTTCACCTACCTTATGAATATGAAATAGATGACCGCTATAATTAATAACCACGTAATCAATTTACCGACACCGTTAATAAAATCAATTTCTTTTTGTCGTCTGACCTTTTCATCTTTTTCTTCAGCAATAAATTCAGCTTTAGCAATTTCTAGTTTTTGCATTTGTTCAATCTTAAAATCTTTAATATTTGCAATAACATTAAATCTACTATGCTTTCTTTTAAGTTTAGTTGGCTTATCTATGTCACGAAATTCTTTAGGAATTTGATTAGATTTTTTATTAAAAAACTTCATAGTCTTCACCTTCCTAAACTTGATTAAGTGACCCATAACGTTCAACCTCATGTTCCATCAATTGTTGCTTAAAAAAGATATTACCAACACCTGCAATATTCATGAATAGTTGCCCTACTGTCATACTCTTGAGTAATTCCAATTCTGATCTAGTCATTTGTCCTGCTAAACCTTTAGCTAAGCGATTAACGTCTTCTTCACTACTTCTAGCAAAAACTCGATACTGCATAAGTCCAAAAATCCGTTGAATAGCTATTACATATGGATTATCTAAACTCTGGGACTCTCCTAGAATCCCAGTTAAACTTGAAATATTCAGAATCATACCTGCAAAAGAATTTGCCATACCATCAGCAATATTAGCCAGCAAATCAACTGAACGGCGATATTCAGGCTTTAGAATCTTTTGGACTGCTGATAAATTAACTATATAGTGAGGTAAGTCAGTTTCTGTAAAGTTAGGATTCTTCTTTAAGAAGTTACGACAACGTTTTCCATTATTGGTAACATCTGCTGATAATAATGTTAAAACTGAGAAAATCTGAGCATTTAAAACATTAGGTTCACCAACTAACGAAGAAAAATCAAATGTTACTACTTTTTCATTAGAAATATTTTTAAATTGCGTGGTACCTTCAAACATACTTGCATATGAAGATTGCATAGTTTCAATTGCTGATTGAATACGATTTATAGATCTTAATTCTAAATCAGTCGTTCTTCGATTGCTGCTGACAATTTTTACTCTTTGACTTTGCATAAAAACGTTAAAATCAGCTAACGTTGGGTATTCTTCTTGTTTGATTTTTGTAGCTCGTAATTGATTAAAATGTAGCTTAGGGTTTCTGTACCATATTCCCTGTTCAATATAAAAATCAACTAAGCATTTATTTAAATAACTTAGATCATCATCATCTAAATTTCGTGACATTAATTGAAAAATCGTCTTGACTTTCTCAACATGTAATTGGAAACTTCTAATTTCGTTAACTTGGCTACCATCTTCATTCGTTACTGTAGGAAAAATCTGGAAAGGATTAATTCTATTTTCACTACCAGATAGATCTAAAATTAGTCCATGTTGCTTTCTAGTTTGATCTCTATACATACCATCAATATCAAAATTTCTAATATAGTTACCTTTTGCATATAAATCATCATTGACTCTTAATGCAAAAGTTGTTTGCCCTTGCTTAGGGGAACCAGAAATTAACATAAATGATGTAGTCCTTTTATTATCACGTTCTAAGAAATTAAAGTTTACAGCTCCATTAGTTGGTGTCCACCCAAAATAAGATCCATGTTCATCTTCTAGTTTTGTATGATTAAAGAAATAACCTCCTGCTAAATCATATGTTCTGATAACCGTTGGCTTTCGCCGATTTAACAGATCTTTTTGTTCAAGTGGTGGAACAAAAACTGATTGATACTCATAATCCAATTCTCCTGTTAAAACAGTTAATTTATAGTTTGAAACTTTTTCTTTGATCTCCTGTTGTTTTTTTCTGAGGTTTTCTTTACTATCAGCTGTAACAAAAATTCTTACGTAAATTCCCTTTAAAGAGATATTCCATTTTTGAATTTGTCGATATAATTCATTTAAATCTCTAATTTCATCAAATTCCTGCTGATTATCAGTCGATTTAGCTTTCCCTGAAATTCTAGTTTCCTTCTCACTAATTGCCTTAGTAATTTTTTTCTTAATTTCTTCAGAATCTTCAGGTGTAACAGATAATACGGAACGTGTCCCTTCTATCTGCATTAAATCTCTTAACCAAAAGTTTCCTAAACCTTCCGTAGGAAAACCAACAACATGCAATACAGTGTAATAGCCATCACCACCGTAGTAGAATAAGTCAGGCTTAAAATTAATATTTCCTTTTGGCTGAATTTTCTGTAGAAAATCCAGATCGTAACCTTCTTGTTCATACTTTTTAACTAATCTTTTTGAGAGTTCAACCATTTAAGATCACCTTCCTACAATTTTTCATTCATATTATTAAATTGTTCTAAGATTTGTTCTTTTTTATCTTTAGTAACTACTTTTGGAATGAAATCCATATTTCCATAGCTAGTAGCCTTATAAGTAATGTCGTCAAGCTCTTTTATACTTCTTCCAAATAAAAATAAAAGAAATTCCGAGTTATAAATTTCTTTTTGGATTTGCTTTTCTGTTTGTATGTTAGATTCTAAAATAGCAATTTTATCTTGTAATTGAGCCTTTATTCTAGGATTAGATGTCTTTTTTAAGTCTTGCTTATTTCGATATAAGCAAAGTTGCAAATATTCTATTTGCTTTTGCGTATTAGTTGGTAACTTAGTTGTATAAATTGAAAAACCGTATTGAAATTGTACTAACCATGTATTGTAATTAACTAATGTATTTTGCTTTTCTTCCTCACCTAATCCGTCTATATCTTTTCCTGGTATTTCAAAAATTTGCATGTAACCTCTATCATCTGCTAATTCAATGTATTGCCCTTTATTATCAATAATCCTCTTATAAGGTGCTATTTTTAACCAAGAAATGAATTCATTCTTTTCTTTATGTCGTTTAAACCAAGATTCTTTTGTTTTTGTTTTCTTAGGTTCTGTAATTAATCTTCTTTGTGCCATAAAATCCACCTCTATTTTTGAAATGAACGATAGAAACGTCTTTTTCTAATAATTGACAAAAATAAAACATTAGCAGTAGATTTCCCTGAAACAGGTATTAACAAATAACCTACCCATGTTGGCGTTAAAATCATATATATGAATTTAATAATCCTCCATGTTTCTCCCATTGGGAAAAAAGCATTAACTGTAAAAAAAGTAAACATTACAACTCCAGCTAATGTGAACACTTTCCATGCCACAACAAAACCTAATTTCATCTTAGTTGAAATTCCACGAACAACCCCATAATTTCCATTCATAGAGCGACTTCCTCCTTATTACTTATTGCTTTTAAGGATAAAACAAAAGCTCTATCTAAGTTTTTTTAGGGTAAAAACAATGCCTTGCTGCACTCTCAAAAATGCACGAAAACCTCAAAATTGGTATACAAGGCTGTAACGTATTCAAAAGTAGATTCTTTACAAGCGAGTACAGTAATAATCTGTACAATGATTTAAAATTCTTTGACAAACCTTAAACCCACAAATGCGTTACATTTTCTTTGTGTACACACCGAAAGCCCCAATGCAATACCGACAATTACGACCCTACTTATATTTTCTGAGTAATTGGAGTGCATTTTAGTATTGCTTTGGGGATTGAGGTGTGGAATGTGCCAACAGTTACCTTAGTAACTGGCGGAAGGAAGCCATTAGGCGACTGGAGTTCTATGTTTCTCTGGCACGGTGGGGTGTGGCGGAGTGCCAGTAGATAATTTTTAGCAAAATAAAAAGTCGTTTTTCAACGACCTTTAAAAATTTAAAGTAATTTACTAAATTCATCATTCAAAATATCATTGATTTTAATACTCACTTCTGGATTTGACCAAGTAGCAAACCATTCTCCATCAACGTTATCAAAAAAGTTAAATGAAATATTACTCGTGTCTATTTCCCTAGATTCTACTTTTTTAACAATTTCTCTATATAAATATTCAAATTCTTTTTCAAAGTCAAAAGATTGTTCTACAATCTCATCTCCTAAATTATATCCATCTTCATCTAAATAATTTATATGTAAACTATCTAATTTTTTCAAAACATATTGAACACTCATTTTCTTACTCCTTTAATAATTCGATATATTGGCTATCAACTTTATGATTTAAAATATCATCAATTTTAATACTTAATCCATCAGGATTGATCCAATTTGCATACCATTTCCTATCTACTTGAGAAAATGTATTAAAGCTGTTATTATCGTTGTACTCATCAACTCCTATTTCCCTGTACAATTTAACTACTATTTCTAAATATAAATAATCAAATTCCTTAACATACTCAAAAGAATCTAGTACCAATTCTTCTCCTTTTTTCTTGTAGTAATCATAGTTAATAAACTCTACTCTGTCTTTTTCTAACTTTTTTAAAACTTTAGTTAATTCTTCACTCATAGAATTTTTCTCCTACTTGCTTTTTAAAATATGCGATTAAATTTTTTGTCTACCTGAACACTTCCAAACTCTGATAACTCAGGGTTGGAAAGGTTGTACACATAGGATAAAACTATTCCATTTTCTGCGTCTGACATATCCATTTGATATTCTTTTTCATTATTTGTGATAACAAAAATATTTAAAAATGGAAAAGTCAATGTATACCCATAAGGTAACACGTTAAGTTTATCAAACTTCTCTTCAATTTCTGGATTGATACTTCTAACAACCTTTCTAGTATCTTTTTCTAACTTTTTAACTTGATAATTATTACCAGTAATTACTTTTATAATTTTTCTAGCTTGTTCCATCTGTTTAATTATTGTGTTATTCATATTAATTCCACCTTTACTTAATTTACGTTACATTTTCTTTAAGTTCACACGAAAGACCAGCTGCAATACCGACAATTACGACCTTACTTATATCTTCTGAGTAATTGGAGTGCATTTCAGTATTGCGGCTGGGATTGAAGTGTGATAGGTACCAACAGTTACCTTAGTAACTGGCGGAAGAAGCCATTAGGCGACTGGAGTGCTATATTTCTTTGGCACGGTGGGGTGTGGCGGAGTGCCTGAATGATTTTTTAAGCAAAATAAAAAAGCTACTAAGCAGTAACTTTCTTATTATCTTCTAAACTATTTCCAAACTGGTTTCTAAATCATCTAAGAACATACCTGGGTCTTCTAGTCTAAATAGACATATTCCTCCTTTTAACTCATTATCGTCTTTAATATATGTTAATACATCTTTTTTGAACGCTCTATAGTCGTTTTCTGATACCATATCCTTATTTTTATAGTAAAAGTCTTTTAGATACTCAAGCAAACTCTTACACTCTTTTTCATTGTCTAATCTATATCCTTCTTCAACGCCTGTTGCGACTTTATTATAATCGTTATATTTAATATCAATATCAGTATCTACAATCACTTCTGTGTAATACTTACCCTTGTATTTTTCTGCGTTTAAAGTAGCTTCTCTTTCAACCAAGATTTCATAACCTGGTTCATAGTCCTTATATTCCATAAGAATTGATTGTTTGTCTTCATATAGGCGTTTAGTTAACTCTGTCTTATAAAGATTGAATTGACTTTCAAAGTCACCACTAGCAAACACTCTTTCCAATGTATTTTCCCAGCTCCAACGACCATCTCCGAAAAATCTTAGCCACAACTCATCTTCTGTTATTTTTTCTATCTCTATATAAGAAAATCCATACCAATCATGGTTTTGAGGAGTTTGGTAAAATTTAATCCAATTGTCAATTAATTTCTTATTCCTATCATAAAATGTTCTATCAATATACATTGTGCCACTAGCTGATGAAATATTTGCCATAATAATCTACTCCCTATAATATTATTTTCATTAAAAATAAAACGCACCCTCTGTATGTACTACTCGACCATCTAGGCTTTCGCAATTGTACATTTCGTCTAACTCTTCCATTAAGTCATCAGCTAAATCTTCGTCTTCGCCTTGACCCTTAGCAAAATCTTCTCTAGTTGGATAAACTTCGATAGCCATTGTTCTCCACTCTTGACTCCTGTATTTTTCAAAACTTTCTTCATACTCTACTAATTCTTGTGCCAACTTTGTTTCCGCTTTTTCTAACGCATTAAAATTATCGTATACTGTTGACTCATAACTCATGTTTATTCCTCCTTAAAAACCGTATGAGGTACGTACAATCTTACCTTCATCACTGGCATAATACAAAGAATTATCCCAGTCCTTAATTAAATCGTCAGCTAAGCCTTTATAGTCAATATAGTTAAAAGGATTAACTGTACCGTTATAATTAGTACCTTTTATTACTAGCCCTATCTCTTCATACCAACCATCTTCTAACTCAAACTTAGCAAATTCAACTTTATTTGGAAAAACCATAAAATATTCGTTCTTCCATTCCTCACTCCAAGAGTATCTAACTAGTTCATCAGCTAGTTTTTCATCTGCTTTCTTTAATTCTGCTAAATTATCATAAATTTCATATCTATAACTCATTTAAATCTACTCACTTTCATAAATTACATAGCTACGTTACATTTTCTTCGTGTTCACACGAAAGACCAGTTGCAATACCGACAATTACGACCTATTTATGATTATCTAAGTAATTGGCGTGCATTTTAGTATTGCAACTGGGATTGAAGCGTGATAGGTGCCAACAGTTACTTTAGTAACTGGCGGAAGAAGCCATTAGGCGACTGGAGTTCTATGTTTCTCTGGCACGGTGGGGTGTGGTGGAGTGCCAAAAGTTTTTTTGAGATAAAATAAAAAGAGCTACCACAACAATTTTGCAGTAGCTCCCTTATTCTTTATCCAGTAACTAGATTTCTAATAGCTTTACCTATACTATCAATAATATTTTCATTGTGAAGTGCTGAATATAAATATAACTTTTCTTGTAAATCTGGTTCTAAATTGATTACAATATTCTGCTTATATGGTTTTTCAGGAGATTCGTTATTTCTTTTGCAATCTTCTAAGTATTCATCAATCAAACTTTCAAAATCTTTTTTTAATTCTGACAAGGTATTGCCTTCATAAGACAATATACTCTTGATACCTAAAACTCTACCATGTAAGACATTATCTTCTAAAGAATACTCTATTGTTCCTTGATATCCTTTGTAATTCATTGTTTCTTGCATTTAAATTTCCCCTTTCAATCCGTCTAAAATATCATCAATTTGATATTTCAGTATATTTTTCCTTGAATGTGGTTTATGCAAATAAATCGAATTTTTACCTTTCTTACGAAATACAGTCCGTGAACCACTTGTTTTCCCTTTATTTTTTTCTTCATAACCTAAATAAAGTAAAAGTGATTTCACTTCTTTATAAGTGATGTTGCCAGACCTGTTTTTCAGCTTTAATATTGTTCTAGCGTAGTTTACCATCAGCTATCACTCTCCGTTAATTATATTATTATTTTTTTTGAAAATCTATTCATGTCTCTTATTTTTCACTAACCATTAGCTACTTCTTCTCGTATCACTCACTTCCTTTTATTTATTACTCATCACACTTTCTTTAAGTTCACACAAAAAGCCCTGTAACAATACCGACAATTCCTACTTAGATCTTAATATCAAAGGAATTGGCGTGCATTTTAGTATTGTCACAGGGCTTGAAGTGTGATAGGTGCCAACAGTTACCTTAGTAACTGGCGGAAGAAGCCATTAGGCGACTGGAGTTCTATGTTTCTCTGGCACGGTGGGTGCGGCGGAGTGCCTAACTGATTTTGATAAATGGTAGCAAATTGCTACCATTTTGCTACCATTTAAGAATGATATACAAAAAGTGGTAGCGATTTGCTACCACTTTTGTTAACTTTCTTTACAATACTGCTACCATTTTAAAACCATCTCATAGCATAATTGATACTTTTTATTTTCTAATTATAAAAACTGCTCAAAATAGCGTTATATTGTGGTTTCAAGCTATCTCATATAGTATAATGTAAGCAGTAAAATATTAAGAATACCTGGAGGCTTTCAAATATGAATAGACTTGAATTAGTAAACACTATTTCCAGAAAAATGGGTGCAACAAAAAAGGACGCTGACAAAGCTGTTACAGCTTTTATAGATACAGTAACAGAAGCCTTAGTTGAAGGACGTAAAGTTCAACTAATTGGTTTTGGTACTTTTGAAGTAAGAGAACGTGCTGCTCGTAAAGGACGTAATCCCCAAACAGGAGAAGAAATCGAAATTCCTGCAAGCAAAATTCCAGCATTTAAAGCTGGAAAAAGCTTAAAAGATAGTGTAAAGTAATATTATAGTTAAACTTTATTTATGTAGTTGGTTACCGTATTAGTACTAACATAAAAATTCCAGTATCTCAATTAAGAGAACTGGAATTTTTTTATCCTTCAAAACCGTTAAATCCACCTAAAAGACGTTTTTTAGCTGTTTTCGCAGTTTTAATATTATTGATTTGATCATTGCTTTTTTTCGTATTTACAACTTTCTTAACTGTATTTTTAGGTGAATTTATCTCAACCTGTTTGTTTAATGTCTTTTCTCCTGATTTTAATTGATTAATCCTTAATTCTACAGCCTCTTTTATAAATTCTGACTGATTTTCTTCTAAACTTTCTAAAAAATCAAAAATCTGACGATCTCGAACATTTGCATACAATCTAAAACTAATCTGTTTCAGTAGTTCCTGTTTCTTCTTCACTATCTTCAGCCCCTTCTTTAGTTAGGGCGTATTTATAGAAGCCTCTAACATTTGCAAATTCTGAATCTTTTACAAAGGTTACCGTTTCAAAGGTATCAGCAATTAATCTTTGATTAATTAAATTTGCAGCACCTCCAGTAATAATTAAGCTATCCATAGTTTGAATGTCTTTAAAAGTACTTTTTAGGTTACTTACCAATCTTTTAGTAAAAGAATTAATCTCTAATTCTACTAAGTCAGAAATATCTATTACATTGTTTTTTGAAAAACGATACGCAAATTCTCTAGTTTTAATGCCTTCTCTAACAATTTTCTCTATTTGATAGATACTAGCATTACCATCTATTCCTGCTGCAATTGACTCATATAAATCATTCGCTCCTGTAGCATATTGTTTACGATTATGCTTATCTAAACCAAAGTTAATTAAAGTATCAATTAAAACTGTTCCACCACCAACATCAATAATACCTACTTTTTCTTCTAATAGATCCTCGTTTTTTAAATAGCCTTGTTTATCTAGCAATACATCATAAAAAGTTCCGACTGGTTGTGGTACGATTAGAACTTTCTCTACTCTAATTGTATAAGTTTTTCCATTTACTTCAACTTGGTGTTGCCCTTTTAAAACTTCCGTTAAATCTGCTAATTGCTTGGAACTATTATAATCATCTGTAGGTAAGCCTGTTACAACAATAACTTTCATAATACCTTTATTAGCTTCTTTAAAATCAGTTGCTAGTTTACCTAAAGCGAAGTTAGCTAACAATCTAAATACATCATTTTGATAACGATTTTGGTGCATAAGTGTATCTTGTAAATATTCATCTAATTTCAAAGCTGCTAAATCACTTTCCCATGCCCACTCATTCTCATCAAATGGCACTTTATAGCTACTAATCTTTCTTGTTCCAAAAGAACCTAATTGTTGAGGCATATCACTTTTATTTAAAATTTGTGATGGTAATACATATTCTGCCTTTCTACTTTTTAATTTTGTTTGTTTATTTCCTAAATCTAATGCAAAGATTTCCATAACTTAATCACTCCTAAATTATTTTCTAAATCTAAACCACCAGCGTAAAGTATCTACATCAATTAAAATCTGATTCCAAGTTGAAAAGTCATGCTTTAAAAAACTACGGTATTTTTTAAGTTCTTGATAATTTTTCTTTTTCCAGTTACTAGATACCAAAAATTGACTCCTAGTACTCCACACTCGTATCTCTTTTTTTATAAAAACTGATTTTATTATTCCTACTCTAATAACACTTTTATTATTCTTATAAGGCCTAATTGGCACATTTATTAAGGCTTCTTTTAACAAATTTTGCCATTTTTTTGGATTTTCATTTACATACTGCCACATAGGATATTGTAAATCTCTAGGCAATTTATAAATCATACATCTTCCATTTAATAATCTAACATTTACATAGAAATATTTTTTGGCTCTACTCATACTTTAAATAAGCCTCATACACGTCTTCAGGAGAAAATGGGATCCAATCTAAGAAACCATATTCTACTAATAGTCTTTTTACCACTTTCACTGAAAACTTTTCTTTTACTTTATTGTCAACATTATGAATAGATAACGTTTCTGATCCATCATCATTCAACTTAGTATATAAATCTGGCAAAAAAGATCTAGCATTAATTAAAGCTTCATATAAATCTTTATTTGCTCGATAAAAGTTTCTAGCTCTCTCTAAGCGTACCTCTAAAATCTTTTTTTTCTTATCTTTTTGAGAACTGGATTGCGTATATCCAAATCTTCGATAAGCATTTCTAGCTGATCTATACCCCCAACCATTAGCGTCATCTAAAATTTCACCAGTATCTGGATTAATAATGATAAATCTAATGTCACCTCTTTCTTGTGATAATTTCTCCGAATATACTGCTTCATAAAATCTATCTGTCATTTTATCGTACCTCCTAACTTTTATTAAAATGGTAAATTTTCATCATCAATTGGAATTTCTTGCCCATCTACAAATGGTTCACTATCTTCATTTTGGTATTTTTTACTATCTAAAAACATGAATTGTCTAACCAAAATTTCAGTAATATAAATTATTTTTTGATTCTCATCTTCGTAAGAACGTACTCTTACTTCTCCGTCAACACCAATTCTACTTCCTTTAGTTGCATATTGTTGCAAAATTTCAGCTGGTTTATTCCAAATAACACATCTGATAAAATCTGTTTGTCGCTCACCATTAGCTCCCTTATAACTTCTTGGTACAGCAAGCGTAAAAGTTGCTGTAGGAGTGTTATTATCCGTGTATTTTACTGCAATATCCTTTGTTAATCTTCCAATTAAATTTACGTGATTCATAATAAATTCCTCCAATTATTTATTTTTGCTATCTTCTAGCTTGGTAAGTTCTTTATTAAGTCTAATATTTGTTTGCTGTATAAAGTCTAGTAATTCTCCAAATGCGTCTGCTTGTTTTTCTTCATCATCTTCTGCATTTACTGCTAAAACTCTACTTTTTGATTCAATTACGTTAAATGCAGCTGCCACTAAATCACGTTGCTTAGTTAATTTTTGTACTCCTGTCATACTAAATTCCTCCAATAAAGTTAATTATCAATTAAATCTCTATAGATTCTCCATATATTCTTTAATTAGGTTAAGAATTTCAAAAAATGTATCAAAACTTGTAATATCAACTCCAATATTAATCTTTAAGAAACAATGATCATTATCATCAGTAGTAATTCTAAAAACAGATACATCTTCATTAACAAAGATCTCAACATCACCAGCTTTTCTATCTTGCAAAGTCGTCCCAATCATAGCTATTTGATCTTCGTCATATTTTTCTATACTTAAATTATTGTCTATTTTCTCAATTTCACTTTTAAAATCTTCGTATCCCATTACTTATTCACCTCTAATCATTGTCCTTAATCTTTAGATGTTGAAGACCAGCAAAGAAACAACATGAATATCATATAAATGCTATCACCAATATAAGCACCAATTGAACTATCAAGGTAAATCAGCTTGAGATAAAAGATACCTGCTGTAATTAGTTCTAAAAGAACTGTTTTAGAATTATTCTTCTTATCCATAGAAGTCCTCTCCATTCCTGTCGTGAATTTCAACTACTTTCTTAGCAGCTCTATCTAAAGCCTCATTAATTTCTCTTGCAGATAATCCCTGACGTAAACATTCTTTAAACGTAGTTGCGGCCAGATAATCAATTAGATCTTTTCCGTTAACTTTAGTTACCATCTTTGTACGCTGGGGAGTTATCTTAGATTTGTATAATAACAATACTGGAGTAATATCGAATTTTTCCATATCATCTAAATACTGCGTAATTTCATTAAATTCTCTTTCTTTAAATTCGTACATCTTCTCAAATTTTTCAAAGTTAAAATTATTCATTATCTTCTTCCTCACTTTCATCAGTAAACATTTCAAAATTCTTGTCGATCTTCGGTAAAATATAAACACTATCATTTACTTTAATATTAATTTTTCTCTTTCCCTTATCAGTAAATGTCATCTCATACCAAATAGCTTGATTATCTGTTAAAGGTTGAATAACCATAAATTCATCTTCTTTTGTATCAATTTCATTTTCAGCTGCTAGTTCTCTAATCTTTTCACTGATAATTCCAGCTACTTTCCAACCAATTTGTTCCATTTTACTCACCCCAAAATCTATCTAAATGTTCTTCTAATTGTCGCTTTATTTCGTCTTTATATTCTGGATAAACTTCCATAATCTTATTGTATGTACGCCGATAAATGTACTTTTGTAACTCTACTTGTCCGAATCTTCCAAATAAAGCGTCTAAATCTTCTTCGTAGCTAGTAAATTCATGCCTAATTGTATTAACTAATTCACGCTCTGTAATATCAATTAGATCATCATAATTCCACATAATATATTCTTGAGCATGTTTTCTTAACGTCTTTTCAGATACTTTTCTTACCGTAATCTTCATGTTCTTAACTTCAGCTAAATCACGCTTCTTACGAGTTTCTACTGCTTTCTTAGCTGCCGCCTTACGATTAGCACTCTGCTTTTTCTTCTTTTCCAACAAAGCAATTACTTCAGGTTTAGCTAAAAATTCATCAACTTTTGCTTGTGACCAAGCGTCCCATCTTTGGCTTTTATACCTGCCATACCAAATTTTGTCAGCTTCTGGTAAATACTCAAACATCTTATCTGTACAACCATATTCACGTTTTAATGCGGTTTTTGTATATATCTTTTCTTTATCTTTTTTCATTTCAATTTCTCCCTAATATGTTAAAAAATAAACATTCTTTTCACTGTAGTATATTAGATAATCACCACTCAACTCTGTTACTGGTCTTGAGAAAACGTCTGTTGCATCGTAACCATAGATACCGAATGAACCTTGAACTAAGGTGAAATACCAAAAACGAAGTTTATTAGCTTCCTTAATTTTTTCCATTTCTCTAACATAATCAAATTGTTCTTTGAAGTCTTTGAACTGCATAATATGAATATATGTAGTTCCATCACCATAACCGTTTGGAACTAGAAGTTGCCAATCTTCATTCCCTATCAAAACTCCGCCTCTATCGCTAGTTGTATTAAAGCTATCTATAATCTTCATTCTTATTCCTCCTAATTAATTTTCTTTGGTAAAAGTCTAGCTTTTTTTTCTTTCGGTTTCATCAAGTCAAGTTCAAACAATAAGTGGGACTCTCCTTGAAGATAAGCACCGTATAATCTGAATTGTCTATCCTTAGCATGTAAGATTATCCAATCATGCAATAAAGATAGTTCAATCGGCTTTAAAGTATCTATCCATTTATTAATTTGATCATCTTCATACATTAAAACCATTATTTTATGGCCAATTGAGATAGGATTTCTCTCTATCTGTGATGTCCACATTGCTGTAAGGATAAAATCAAATATTTCGTCTGGAATAATTACTCCACTATCATTTACTGGTTTATCAACTTTTAACATTTTTAAGCCTCCTACAAATACTTAATAATCATTGGTAGTATAGGCGTTTAGATTTTGTTTGTCTTTTTTGGGACAACTTTGCACGATATAGCTTGTTTCCATATGCACTAGCTTTTTCAATCAATTCCGAAAGAATCATCAGAACCACTAACCCAACCAAAACATACATAGTTTCGGTAAAAGTGATTGCTGTCCCATTCATTGCTGTTAGATAAATTGATCTAGCTACCAACGAGGTTACTAATAAACTATCTATCATAAAAATTGCTCCTAAAAATAAAACTACCTTGTTTCTATAAAATGGTTGTTTATTCATAATAATTACCTACTTTCTTAAATGATTTATGTCACGTTACATTTTCTTTGTGTTCACACGAAAGCCCAGCTGCAATACCGACAATTACGACCTTACTTATATCTTCTGAGTAATTGGAGTGCATTTCAGTATTGCAGCTGGGCTTGAAGTGTGATAGGTTCCAACAGTTACCTTAGTAACTGGCGGAAGGAAGCCATTAGGCGACTGGAGTCCTATGTTTCCCTGGCACGGTGGCGTGTGGCGGAGTGCCAGCGGATAATTCTGTATTAAATTATCTTTATTGAAGTTTATATAGTGTTTAATTGGTAGCATTTTGCTACCAATTAAAGTAAAAAAATAAAAAAGTGGTAGCGAATTGCTACCACTTTACTTATTCACATTTAAAGCTGTTTTTCTTCTGCCATTGAGTAATAATATTCATCTCCCACAATAATACTATCTATTAATTCAATTCCTAAGATTTTTCCACATTTTTTAATCCTTTCAGTAAAATTTATATCTTGTTCTGAAGGTGTTACTTCTCCACTTGGGTGATTATGTGCTATTATAAAACTTCTGCAATTACTTAGTAGTAATCTTTGAAAAATAGCACCTGGTTCAACAGTTGCACTATTGATTCCTCCTACAAACACTTTGGATAAAAAATTAACTTCATTTTTCGTATTTAGTCCAATAACCATAAGTATTTCTTGACTAGAACTACCTATTTCATCAATAAGTTTATTAGCTAATTGAAAACTTGAGCATACTATCCAATCCAAACGAGCAATCTTTACTTGCTTTAAACTAACTATTTCCTTAACTTCAATATTAGTTTTGTATGTTGCTACTGTTTCATTTGTATTATTCATGTTAATTCCACCTTTACTTAATTTACGTTACATTTTCTTTGTGTTCACACAAAAGACCAGCTGCAATACCGACAATTACGACCTCTACTTATATCTTCTGAGTAATTGGAGTTCATTTCAGTATTGCAGCTGGAATTGAAGTGTGATATGTGTCACCAGTTGTCTTAACAACTGGCGGAAGGAGCTACTTATGCGACTGGAGTTCTATATTTCCTGGCACGGTGGTTGGGGGCGGAGTGCCTGACTGATTCTTATAAATGGTAGCAAATTGCTACCACTTTCGTTAATTTTCTTTACAATACTGCTACCACTAAAATTTTCAACATAAAATAAAAAAGCCGTTTTTCAACGACTTTTAACGATTTATTTAACTAACATTTCTTCGTCATAATACTTTGCAACTTCTTCTTTATCTATACTCAAAAAGTCTGCAACACTATTAATAATATCTTGACGACTACTTCCTAATTTTTCTTGATTCTTGATAGCATTAACTATTAATTCTTTTCTTTCTTTTTTGCCTGCATAATACCTTTCTTCTGCTAATTTTTCTTCCCACGTCATAAAACTATCCCTCGTTTCTGTACTTGATTTTACTTTTTTTACTTCTCTATCTAGGTCTTTTGTAAATTCATTAGATACCTTATTTTCTCTTACATACTCTAAAAACGCCTTAACTTCAGGACTTACACTTGAAAAGTCCTTAGCTCTTGAATTTAATATAACACTGTATTCTCCAGTGTCAACTATTCTGTTTAAGTCCTCTTTTAATCTCATTGTTGTATGATATATTGGTAAACCTAAATGAAAATAATCAAAATCACAAACAAATATCACATAAGTATCATTCTTTTCAAAAAATTTCTGACTTGGTTTTAATGCTTTAGAAGATAACTTATTTTGATAATAAGCAATTCTTTTTCCTAAATCATGATGATTGACTACTTGCATTTCAATGTCATACATTCTATTATTTTCATCTTTAGCATAAACATCAAACCTAACTCCACGATAAACTATATTTTCTTTTTCTCTATCTTCAGGGATAATATCAATAATTTTCTCAATTCTAAGTTTCGGCAAGATAATTTGTAACAACTCAAGCGTTAATTTTTTACTTTCTCCGAATACTTTAGTAAAAATTACATCACGCTTGATGGTGGCTTCTTGCCACTTCTTCTCTAGTATTTCTTCGCTTAATAGTTTGCTCATAGTTTTCAACTCTCCGCTTTATACTTTTTTAGTAGTAAGTTATATCTTCTTTAGCCAATCTTGCTTCATATTTTTCTGTCATATACTCACTCAGATACGTGTTTTCTTTGCCATCATATACATAGTAATCTGGAACGTTCTCTATTGGTTCTCCAATTTCTCCTTCATTATTGCTTTCAAAAATACTAATCCAACTACTATAAGCAACGTTTTCTAAATACTCTCTATCATAATTTTGATATTTATCTATTTTTCCATTCCATGCGTAGCAATAATCACCTTGACAATTGCCTCTAAGAAATTCAAAGTAAAAATTGTCCTTATTTTCCTTTAAAAAGTTAAGAATCACATCTAAGTCATCATAATCAATATCATTAAAATATTCAGGCAAACAATCTTCCTTTAACCACGCTATATAATCCTCTCTATCAAACTCCATTTCATATCCTGGTTCATCATAATAATCTTGTAAGTACAGGAACCTCACTTCTGATAAATTAAACCTATAGCATTTCATAATTCGCCATTTTTCCTCTAATTTCTTGAGTAGCTTAATCATCTTTGCTACTGGTAATTTATAAATTTCATCTAAAATTGCATTTTTTTCTTCTTTATCTAAATAACTAACAAAATGAAACCCTTCATCTTGTAACATGGTAAGCTCAAAATAACCATAATCTTCATCATTTGCCACATAATAAAATTTTCCAACTTTATCATTTACATATACGCTATTATTCATATCTTTGACCTCTGCTTTCTTTTTATATACGTTACATTTTCTTTGTGTTCACACGAAAGACTAGCTGCAATACCGACAATTACGACCTTACTTATATCTTCTGAGTAATTGGAGTGCATTTCAGTATTGCAGCTGGGATTGAAGTGTGATAAGTGCCAACAGTTACCTTAGTAACTGGCGGAAGGAAGCCATTAGGCGACTGGAGTTCTATGTTTCTCTGGCACGGTGGGGTGTGGGGGAGTGCCTGACTGATTTTAGATAAATGGTAGCAAATTGCTACCTTTTTGCTACCAAATAAGAATGATATACAAAAAAGTGGTAGCAATTCGCTACCACTTTTTCAACCTTTTCATTTTTGATAAATCGTTTTTCTTCCATATGTTACTTCATCTATGTTTTTCAGATTAAGTTCTTTATTTCCAAATAAATTTTTAAATTTATCTGCGTCCTTATCAGACATAATGTTCAGTCAACTACCCCAGTCTAAAGACATGGGGCTTGTAACTCACGACCTTACGGTCAGTGGTAATAACGCAACTTCGTTGCTCCCACACTATACGTGGCTACATCATTGGGTGGTTGGCAGCACCCACTTAACTAACACGTTTACGCATTAGTTGTTAATTCAAATTTAGGTTGTTCTTGTCCACTAATATACTGAGTTCCAAGTAATTGGATATTCATAGCTCCAATACGGTCATCGTTAGAACGATAACCACAATTATCACAATGATATTCATGTTTTTCATGATTGCGATTATCTTTTTTAATAACTCCACACTTAGGGCAACGTTGAGATGTATATTTAGCAGAAACTTCAACAACTTCACTATTGTGTAAGTGTGCTTTATAAGTTAGAAATTGTTCTAATTGATAAAAAGCCCATGATTTATTTTGATTACGCAAAGCTTTAG
>SKEM01000136.1_pt1 | contig 55416 bp, 61 predicted proteins | sample 4826731 | NCBI WGS metagenome assembly SKEM01 (sample SAMN11008809, study PRJNA524170) | human gut metagenome | biome: Human fecal sample; material: Feces; isolation source: fecal sample from pouch patient p37 | host: Homo sapiens | place: Israel: Tel-Aviv | collected 2015-07-27 | reverse complement strand
TAATCCAGCAAATTATGACACGCCGTAATAACATTCCACGCAAGTCACTTAATTACCAAACACCTTTAGAGGTATTCATGAAGTATATTACAGATAGCCGATTTCTAATTTAAATTGACATTCCGGGTTACTAAATTCGGGTCCCTAGAATAAACATACGTTGGATCCATTTTTTCAAGTGGATCGATATAGTCCCAATCTTTTGGATGCTTTAGTGCATATTTATATCTATCCTTAATACTTATATCCAAATGAAACCTCTTTTGCCACAATAATTCCATCTGATTGTCGGTAGTTGACTCATCTACTGGAGTATTAGAATCATTAATTCTAGAGTAAATTAAACCGGCTTTAAGTGGACCACCATCCCGTTTTACATTTTTACTAAGATAGATCGGTACATTATTAGAATTATATACCGTTATTACATCAATTCTATATCCATTAATTTGAAAAGATTCAACATCTGTTTGGGGATACCAATTCTGAGCAAATGGTTTACTTCTTAAAAAATCTTGTAGCTGCTGTCTATTCATAACATTTGAATCATTGGTGACGCCAACCATTTTTCCACTATCATCAACACCAATTATGATATAGCAATTATCATGATGGACCGTATTTACTAGGTTCATAATGTCTCTTAGTAGCTCACCTTTATTTGAATACCATTCTTCCTTGAAGTCCCAATGATCATTTTCATTTGGTGCTTTGGTAAGTATCTCATTTAACAATGCAATCTTCATCACATCACTCTCCACTCCTAAAAGCTGCACTAAAACTTTTTTGATGTCATAGTTTTGGATTTCGTCCTCTCAATTTATTAAAAACTACTCATTAACATCGTTTAAACACTATCACTCAATCCCGCTCCGGTCAAAGGATAGCGCAGTCTGAGGCCAGCGAGCAATCCAACCCTTCACCAAATTTTAATCGTTTTGTGTACGTTCCAGAAGCGTAACGCTCTCAACGTGCGTCGTCTGTGGGAACTGGTCGACCGGTTGGATCGGCTTGGTCACATGGTAGCCCTGTTCGGCGAAGCGTTGTAAGTCGCGGATCAAAGTCGCCGGGTTGCAGGAAACGTAGATCACCTTTTGGGGCGCCATCTTACCGGTGGCTTCAATCAATTGAGCGTCCAAGCCCTTGCGCGGTGGGTCAACAATCACTACGTCGGGCTTGAGGCCCTCAGCCTGCCACTTGGCAAACTGCTCTTCAGCCTTACCGACAACGAAGGTCGCGTTCTCGATCCCGTTGTTGGCGGCGTTTTGCTTGGCGTCTTCAATGGCGGCCGGCACGATTTCGACCCCGTAGACGTGCTTGGCGTGCTTGGCCACGACCAAAGAGATCGTCCCAATCCCACAGTAGGCATCAATGACGGTCTGGCTCCCGTCTAGGCCGGCGTTTTCAATGGCGGTCTGGTAGAGGCGCTCAGTTTGTTGCGGGTTAACCTGGTAAAAGGAGAGCGGCGAAATGGTAAAGTCGATTCCCAAGAGGGTGTCGTGGATGGTTGGTTCCCCCCACAGCAGGTGGTTCTTCGTTCCCAAAATAACGTTGGTCCGCTTGTCATTGACGTTTTGCACGATGCTCTTAATTCCCGGCACCCGTTCACTTATTTCCCGGGTAATTTCGGCGACGTGCGGGAAATGCTCCCCGTTAGTGACCAGGACCACCATCACTTGGTGGCTGTAATAGCCCCGGCGGACCATCACCGTCCGGATTACGCCGCGGTGGGACTCTTCATCGTAGGCCGGCACTTGGTACTTACGCAGTAGGTCGCGGACCACCAAAACGGCTTGGTCGATTGCCGGATCCTGGATGTAAAAGTCTTCAATTGGCACCAGGTCGTGGCTCCCCCGCTTATAAAAACCGGTCGTCGGTTGGCCCTTGACCATCCGCACCGGGACTTGGGCCTTATTGCGGTAACCAAAGGGCTGGTCCATCCCCAGCGTTTCGGTCACTTCTAAGTTTAGGTGGGCCTTTTCCAAGAGTTCTTGAATTTGACGCTGCTTAAACTTGAGTTGGGCCGGGTAAGTCAGGTTCCCTAACGGCGCAATCCCCGTCTGTAGGTAGGCCCAGTTGGGGTTATCGATCCGGTCCGGGCTCTTCTTTTCAATGCTGATCAGCTTGCCCCAGGCGAAGTTCTTGGTCACCTTAGTTACCTTGACCGTTACCTCTTCGCCCGGCAAGGTGTTGGGCACAAAAATGGGGTAGTGATCAACCTTGACGACCCCGTTCCCTTGGTAAGTCAGGTCGAGGACCGTCCCCGTGACCGTTTCGTTTTTATGAACTGGTAGTTGCACCTTACTCATTGCTTTCCTCCGTATATTGTATGTACAACGGGCGCCGTGATTGCGCCCATTACAAGAAAGAGGGGCCCGCGCGTTTGCTTAACGGTTGGGTCCCTACTTAGCTAATTATTACTCTTGCGTATCCTTTTCCATTTCGCCCAAGCCACGCACGAAGTCGTCTTCGGCCTTTTGCATGTCCGGCGTAATGTCGCTGGTAATCGCGTCATCCGGGATCGCCTCCATATTGGCGACGACCGTCATGTGCTGGTGCAGGTTATGGAATTCCATCGGGGCGTCTCCACCGTATTCCCCGTCTAAGTTGATCATTAAACGCTCGTTTGGATCAAGGGGCTTCACCGTTACGTCCTTGGCCTTCACGTAGATTACCCGCGGATCATCAATGTGGGTCCCGTTTAAGGCCTTGGCCATCAGCTGCATCAGGCCCAGGAGACTGGAATCCTTGATGATCAATAGGGAGAAGTTCCCGTCATCTAAGGAAGCGTCCGGCACGATTTGTTCAAAGCCCCCCACCGAATTGGTCAGGGCTAAGAAGATCGTGGAAGCCCTGCCCTTAAAGGTTTGACCGTCGTAAGTGATCTCCATGGCGACCGGCTTAACCCGGGGTAGGATTTCGGCGCCCTTGGCGAAGTAAGCCAAGTAGCCAAACATCGATTTCATTTGTGACGGCACGTCGTAGGTCAACTCCGTCAAGGTCCCCCCGGCCGCGATATTCATAAAGTACTTGTCACCAGCTTGCCCAATGTCGATCTTAAACCGGTTGGCCGGGTCCAAAATTAACTTGGCGGCGGCAACCGGGTTATCGCGCGGCACCCGTAAGGCCCGGGCGTAATCGTTGGTCGTCCCGGCGGGGATAATCGCTAACAGCGGCCGCTTCTTTAGCCCCGCTAAGCCATCGACCACCTCGCTTAAGGTTCCATCGCCCCCAGCGGCCACAATCAGGTCAAAGCCTTCCTTGGCGGCCCGGGCAGCCTCATCCTTAGCGGAATCTGGTTCCGGCGTGGTGGCAAAGGCACTGGTTTCATAACCGGCTTGTTCGTAAACATCGAGGATGTCGACCAAGTCGTTGCGCAGAGCTTCCCGTCCCGACGTCGGGTTGTAAATTATCCGAGCTCGTTTGGCCATGACCATTCCTCCTTAACGTTCGTTGAGTGACTTACCCAGTAATTGGTTAACCACCTTCGGATTGGCCTTCCCCTGGGTCTTCTTCATGATTTGCCCAATTAAGAAGCCAAAGGCGCGGTCCTTCCCGTTCTTAAAGTCTTCAATCGATTGTTCGTTGTCGTCCAAGATGGCATCGATAATCGGTTGCAGTTCGGCCGGGTCAGACAGTTGTACCAAACCGTTAGCCTTAGCGAAGGCGGCCGGTTCTTGACCATCCAAGATCCCTTGGAAGACCTTCTTAGCCATCTTCGAGGATATCGTCCCGTCGTCGATCAACTTGATCATCCCCGCCAAGTTGGCCGGCGTCAGCTTAGTGTCGTCCAGGTCAACGTGTTGGTTGTTCAAGTAGGAGTTAACGTCGTTCATCAGGTAGTTAGCCACCTTCTTGGCGTCGCCACCATCCTTGACGGCCTCTTCAAAGAAGTCGGCCATTTCCTTGGTCTGGGTCAAGACCATGGCGTCGTAATCAGTCAGGCCGAGGTCGTTAACGTAACGGCGCCGGCGTTCGCCCGGCATTTCTGGCATTTGAGACCGAATTTCTTCAATCCAGGCGTCATCAACTTCCAGCGGCGGTAGGTCCGGTTCCGGGAAGTAACGGTAGTCGTCAGAACCTTCCTTGGTCCGCATCGCCACCGTCCCCTTCGTCGCTTCGTCGTAACGGCGGGTTTCTTGGACGATTTCACCACCAGCCATCAAGACCTTTTGGTGGCGGTCAGCTTCAAAGTTCAGGGCGTTCTTGACGAAGTTAAAGGAGTTGATGTTCTTCATTTCCGTCTTGGTCCCATACTGGTCGGAGCCGTATGGGCGCACGGAAATGTTGGTGTCGACCCGCATCGACCCCTCTTCCATCTTAACATCGGAGATCCCGGTAAATTGGATCCGTTGGCGCAAGGCTTCCAGGTAGGCAACGGCTTCTTCTGGCGAAGCGATGTCGGCCTTAGAAACAATTTCGATCAACGGCGTCCCCTGCCGGTTCAAGTCCACGTACGAGTGACTGCCGGTGTGGGTGTTCTTCCCGGCGTCTTCTTCGATGTGCATTTCCTTGATCCCGATCTTTTTCTTCTTGCCGTCGACTTCGATTTCCACCCAGCCATCGTGGGCGATCGGCGTCTCAGATTGGGTGATCTGGTAGGCCTTTGGGTTATCCGGGTAGAAGTAGTTCTTACGGTCAAAGTGCATCTTCTTGGTCACTTCGGCGTGCAGAGCTAATGCGGCCATGATCCCGTCGCGGACCACACCCTTGTTAATCGACGGTAAGACCCCTGGGTACCCCCAGTCAATCACGTTGGTGTTGGCGTTTGGCGCCGCCCCAAAGTTAACCGGGGACGGGGAGAAGATCTTCGAGTTGGTCTTTAATTCGACGTGGACTTCTAGCCCAATCGTGGTTTCAAAGTTCATAAATGGTTTCCCCCCTATCCTAATTCTGGCATTTGCTTGTGGAAGTCGGTCGTCTGTTCAAAGACGTAACCGGCCTTGTAAATCGTGGCTTCGTCAAACCGCTTGCCAATCATCTGCAGGCCAATTGGCATCCCGTTGTCCTTGGAGAAGCCGGCAGGGATCGCCATCCCCGGTAGCCCGGCCATGTTCAAGGTCACGGTCAAGACGTCATTGAAGTACATTTGCTTTGGATCGGCAATTTCGGCGCCAATCTTAAAGGCGGTGCTGGTTCCGGTTGGCCCAACGATCAAATCGTGGTCCTTTAAGACGTCATCGAAGTCCTGGGCGATCAGGCGGCGTACCTTAGCGGCCTTGTTGAAGTAGGCGTCGTAGAACCCGGCGGACAAGGAGAAGGTCCCCAGCATGATCCGGCGCTTCACTTCGTCCCCAAAGCCTTGCGAACGGGTCTTAACGTAGACGTCTTCCAGGTTCTTAACGTCATCAGCGCGGAAACCGTAACGGATCCCGTCGAAGCGTTGCAAATTAGAAGAAGCTTCCGAAGAGGCCAGGATGTAGTAAGCCGGTACCCCGTACTTGGTGTGTGGCAAGGAAACCTCATCGATCGTGGCACCCAAGGATTCAAGGTGCTTCAGGCTCGCTTCGATCACTTCTTGAACGTCGTCATCGAGGCCTTCCATGTATTCGCGCGGAACGGCGATCTTCATTCCCTTGATGTCAGCCTGGTCGTTTAAGCCGGCGGCGAAGTCCGGTACCGGTTGGTTAGCGCTGGTCATGTCGCGGTCATCCTTACCGGCGATGGCGCTCATTAAAATGGCGTTATCCTTGACGGATTGGGTCAGCCAACCGATTTGGTCAAAGGAAGAACCAAAGGCGATCAGCCCCCAACGAGAAACCCGCCCGTAGGTTGGCTTCATCCCCACCGTCCCGGTGAAGGAAGCGGGCATCCGAATCGAACCACCGGTATCGGACCCTAAAGCCCCTAAAACGTCCCCGGCAGCCACGGCGGCCGCGGAACCACCAGAAGAGCCCCCTGGTACCCGGGTTAGGTCCCACGGGTTCTTGGTCGTCTTAAAGGCGGAGTTTTCCGTTGACGACCCCATGGCGAATTCATCTAGGTTGACCTTGCCGACGTTGATTGCCCCGGCGGCGTTGAGTTTTTCAACGACCGTGGCATCGTAAACGGGCTTGAAGTTTTCCAAGATCTTGGAAGCCACCGTCGTCGTCAAGCCCTTGGTAACAATGTTGTCCTTAACGGCCAGCGGGATTCCGGCCAGCAGTTGGTCTTCTGCGATTCCCGCTTGGTCTAATTCAGCGGCTTGCTTGAGGGCCGCTTCCTCGTTTAGGGCCAAAAAGGCGCCGACTTGGTCATCGGTGGCCTTGATCCGGTCAAAGGCGGCCTTGGTCAGTTCGGTGGCACTCACCTTCTTAGCAACTAGGTCGGCGTGCAGACCCGAAATGTCTTTACCGTAAAAAGTCATTACTCTTCTCCGTCCTCGCTTTCGTCGATGATCGCTGGCACCTTGATTAAGCCGTTAGCCGTTTCCGGAGCGTTGTCCAACAGGGCTTGGCGCTTCTGGTCGCTGCTCTTAACCGCCACGTCTTCTCGCATCACGTTGACTTCCGTCGTTGGCGTACTCATTGGTTCCACGCCGGTCGTATCGACCTCTTCCAGTTCCTTGAACAGGTCAATGATTTCTTCGAGTTGGGGGGTGAACTTGTCCAACTCCGCATCGGTAAACGCCAGCTTGGCCAGGTCCGCAACGTGTTCGACCTGTTGCCGGTCTAATTGCTCAGCCATTCTCTCAACCTCTTTTCCTTTGTGCATTGATGATTTATACAATCTCTTATTTTATCACAGATAGGGTGACTTATTAACTCAAGCGGCTAAAATTCGTGCCGCTAACAACAAGGGGCCCGCGCAGTTTCGGCATGCCGATTGCGCGGGCCCACGGGCTCTGTTCAAAGTTTGGTTTTAATAGGAGCTAAAGATGTGCGATTGGTAGCTGCTGGATCCCGAATTACGGTAAACGACCGCTTGAATTGAATTCGAAGATTGGATCTTGATTTCAATTGGGATCCCGTTTGGTAAGTACTTCTTGGCGGCCTGAACGATGTATTCCGTGAAGGATTGGATTTCGGTTTCACTATAGAACTGGGTCGTGACCGTAATGTTCATCCCGGACAGGGAGTTGTTGTAGTACTGGGCCTGGGCCGTTACCCCGCTTAAGTTCGGGAAGAAGGATTGAATCTGGGTCTTGAAGTTCGTGAAGTTAGAGTTATCGGACTGATCACTAGAATCACTAGAGGTCGAATCGCTCGCCTTTGGTAAGACGACCGCCTTGTAGTTCAAGGTCTTCCAAGATGAGATCGTGGAGCCGTTATTCTTGCTGTAGGCAAAGAAGGTCCCCCCCACCAGTGAATCATCGGAGGCCTGCTTAAAGAGGGCGATCACGATCGGCACGTTCTTTAAGTCCTTACGGGCCCGGAGCCGCTTTAAAATCTTGGCGGCGGCTAACTTACCCTGTTTTTGTACCTCGGTGTCGGAAATCTTTTTCGTGTAATCCGGCCCATCGGTGGTCTTTTGGTAGGTGTATTCGCTGTTGACCCCGATCCCGATTACGATCCCCTTAAGCTTCAAGGAGTTACCGCTTTGCTGCATGTAATCTTGTTCTTCAATTTGTTGAATGTATTCTGGGTTCGGGTCGCTGCTCTTACCCTTAGCTGGGTTTAAACCGGTTGGGTTGCTGGACGTCTTGCGCCCTAACCAGTTATCCAGGGTGCTAGAAGACAGGTACTGTCCTTCCTGGAAGATGTAGCTCTTGGTGGAGAAAACCAGCTTAGAAACGTTGGTCAACCCAGATTCAAAGGCCTTCAAGTTGTACACGTTAGCGTTTTGCGCCGTGTTCACCCCACGGGCCTTGCTGGTCTTGTAGCGGCCATTTTCGATCACCCCTTGGTAATTACCACTGGTCGACCCGGTGGTTGTCACACTCGAGCTACTGGAGCTCTTCTTGCCACAACCGGCAAGCGTCACGGCGGCCACCATGGTAATGGCGGCGGCCAAGACGATTTTCTTTACTCGCACGTCTAGTTTTCCTCCTTCATCGCTTGGTCAAAGCGGCCTTCATCCCAGACCTCGATGCCCAGCGTTTGCGCCTTTTCCAGTTTGCTACCGGCCTTTTCACCGGCAATTAAGAGATCCGTTTTCTTAGAAACGCTCCCGGTTACCGAAGCACCCCTGGCACTCAACCACTCCTGGGCCTGACCACGGGTCATCTTGGTTAGTTTTCCGGTTAGGACCACCCGTTTCCCGGCCCACTCGGCACTTTCCGTTGCGCTGGTGGTGGGGGCCAGGTAGTCCATGTTGACGCCAACCTCTTTTAGTTCGGCAATCAACTGGTGGACCTGTTCGTTTTGAAAGTAGGTCGCCACCGCATCACCGATGATCGGGCCGATCGAATCAACCGCCGAAATGGTTGCGGCGTCAGCTGCCATCAGGGCGTCCACCGACTTAAATTCGGCGGCTAGTAGCTGGGCGACCTTGGCGCCCACGTGCCGAATCCCTAAGCCAAACAAAAGGCGTTCGCATGAATTATGACGACTATTAGCAATGGCTGTCAATAGGTTGCTGACCGATTTCTCGCCAAATTTAGGCAAAGTTAACAATTGCGCGGCTTCCAGGCGGTAAAGGTCGGCAACGTCTTTAACCATCCCCTTATCCCAGAGTTGTTCAATGATCTTAGGCCCCAACCCGTCGATGTTCATGGCGTTGCGGGAGGCAAAGTGGGCCAGGCCCTCCTTAATTTGGGCCGGACACATTGGGTTAACGCAGCGCAGCGCCACTTCGTCATCGAGGTGCACTAGGTCGGCCCCGCACTCCGGACAGGTAGTCGGCACTTCGTAGGGCTTACTATCAGCCGGGCGCTTCTCAATTATTACCCGGGAAATTTCCGGGATGATATCACCGGCCTTGTGTAACAAGACGGTATCGCCCAGGCGAATGTCTTTTTCGGCAAGGTAATCGGGATTGTGTAAGGAGGCCCGGGAAACGGTCGTCCCCGCCAGCTGTACCGGATCCATTACGGCGGTAGGGGTGACGTTACCGGTCCGCCCCACAGTCCACTCAATGTTTCTAACGACGGTCGCCTGTTCCTCCGGTGGGAACTTGTAGGCAATTTCCCAGCGCGGTACCTTAACCGTATTCCCCAGTGCCACCTGCGTTGCTAGGTCGTTAACCTTTTCGACGATCCCGTCAATTCCGTAGGGGAGCTGATCCCGTTTCTCAGTGTACTCCTCAATGTAGGCGGTCAGTTCTGCTTGGCTGTGAACAACCCGGTAGTTGGGGTTGACGGCAAAGCCCAGCGCCCGCATCTTTTCGAGCGCTTGCGCCTGGGTGGTCACCCCTAGTGCTTGGTAGTCAGGCACGTAGTACATAAAGGTATCCAACTGGCGGGCGGCCGTCACCTTCGGATCTAGCTGGCGCAGGGAACCGGCGGCGGCGTTACGCGGGTTGGCAAAGACCGGCTGTCCCTCCGCTTCACGGCGTTCATTGAGCTTAACGAAGGCCTCCTTGGGCATATAGCACTCGCCACGAAATTCTAGCGAGAGGGGTTCGGGCAGGACCTGCGGGATGGACTTAATCGTCTTAACGTTTTCGGTCACGTCTTCACCGATCGTCCCGTTCCCCCGGGTCGAACCCTGCACCAAACGGCCATTTTCGTAGACTAACGATAACGATAAACCGTCGATCTTAAGTTCCAAGTTGTAGTCAAAATCAACTTTGACGTCACTGTTGTCTTGTTGGCGGCGGTTAAAGTCCGCCAATTCTGCGGGCGAGAAGACGTCCCCCATCGAAAGCATCGGGATCTCGTGGGTCACCTTGTTGAGTTGGCTTTCCGCGGCCCCCCCTACCCGTTGCGTTGGTGAATCAGGTACCACCAAGTCCGGGAAGCGTTGCTCGATTTCCACTAGGCGTTGGTAAGCCCGGTCGTAAACGTAATCCTCCACGCTCGGGTTGTCCTGTTCGTAATACTCCGCTCCCCACTTCTTGAGTTGCTCTCTTAAAGGCGTTAACTCCGCTTGAGCCTGTTGCTTGGTTAGCTCACTTACGGCTTCTTGCTTACTCATCTTAATCCTCCACCTTGGTGATTGGGGCAAAACTTGCTAAGAGGCGCTTAACCCCCTGCTGTGGAAAGGCAATGTCTAGTTCCATGTTTTCTCCGGTTCCGTTAACGGAGACCACGGTCCCTTGCCCCCACTTCTTATGGTTAACCTTGTCGCCGGTGTTCCAAGACTTCTTTTCGGCCCCGGTCCCGGTGTTGGTCTTCGGGGCGACCCGCTTCCCCGCATCAGAAGGGCGCCGGTAAGTGGTGGCCGTGGCGGCCTTAAAGGCGTAGGAGTTGCCCCCGGCGATCCGACCGCTTAACGAGCGTTCACCCTGATTTTGGTTCTCTGATTGCATCAGTTCGGGGGTAATTTCCTCGACAAACTCCGACGGCCGGTTGCGTTGGATGTGACCATACAGCATCCGCGAAAAGGCGTTGGTGATGTAAAGCTTCTTCTTAGCCCGGGTGATCCCCACGTAAGCCAAGCGCCGTTCTTCTTCTAATTCCTTGTTGTCGGTCATGGCCCGGGACAGCGGGAAGACCCCTTCTTCCATCCCGATCAAGAAGATGACCGGGAATTCCAGGCCCTTAGCGGCGTGGAGGGTCATCAAAGTAACGGCGGGTTCCGCTTCATCGACGTCGTCTTGATCGGACACCAGGGCTAAACCGGCCAGGAAGTCGGTTAGCTTTTGCAGGTGGTCCATTCCCTCATCGTCTTCGTGTTGACGGTCGTATTCGGCGGTCACCGACTTAAATTCCTCCAGGTTTTCCCGCCGGGTTTGCCCCTGAAGGGTTTTGTCCTTCTGCAATTCGGCTAGGTAGCCGGTCCGTTCCAGCACCTGGTCGGTCAAATCGGTGATCGAAAGCACCTTGGCCTCGTCTTGTAAGGCGGCGATTAGCTGGCCAAATTCTTCTATCTTATTGCGGGTCCGTGCCGAGATGGCGTTGGCATTTTGAACGTTTTGGGCCGCCGCCAGCAGTGGCGAGTTGGACTCCTGAGCAAACTCCCGTAACCGTTCGACGGAGGTCATCCCAATCCCGCGCTTGGGGGTGTTGACCACCCGTTCAAAGGACATCGAGTCCAACGGGTTGACAATCAAGGTCAGGTAGGCCAAGAGGTCACGGATTTCCATCCGGTCGTAGAAGCGGTGGCCACCAACCATCGTGTAAGGAACCGTCGACTTTAGGAAAGTTTCTTCAATCACCCGCGACTGGGCGTTGGTCCGGTAAAGGATGGCGAAGTCTTGGTATTGGTAGTTGTGCTTGGCCCGTTCTTCTTGGATCTTTTTGACAATGAACTGCGCTTCATCGTGCTCGTTTTGGGCCCGGTAATAGGAGATTTTTTCCCCGGCGCCGTTTTCGGTCCAGAGGTTCTTGTCCTTACGTTCCAAGTTGTTGGCGATCACTTCGTTGGCCGCCTTTAAGATCGTTTGGGTTGAGCGGTAGTTTTGTTCCAACATCACGGAATGGGCGTTAGGGTAGTCATGCTCAAAGTTTAAGATGTTGTTCATGTTGGCTCCCCGCCAACCGTAAATTGACTGGTCGGCATCCCCCACCACGCAGATGTTTTCGTACTTTTCGGCCAGCATGTGCACCAATTCGTACTGGGCGTCGTTGGTGTCCTGGTACTCGTCAACGTGGATGTAGTGGAACTTATCTTGGTAGTAGGTCAAAGTTTCCGGCGCCTTTTTGAAGAGCTCGATCGTCTTCATGATCAAGTCGTCAAAATCCAGGGTCTGGTTGCGTTCCAGTTCCTTTTGGTAGGCTTCGTAAACGCGCGCCACCATCCGGTCAAAGGGGCGTTGGTGGTTCTTGGCAAAGGTGGCCGGATCCTCCATCGCATTCTTGGCGTTTGAAATTGCCGACAGCAGTTGCCGGGGTTCAAACTTCTTGGTGTCGATGTTTTGTTCCTCGCAGATCCGCTTAATCAGCGTCCGTTGTTCGCTGGTGTCGGCAATCGTAAAGGCCCGGTTGTAGCCTAGCTGTTCAATGTTGCGACGTAAAATCCGTACGCACAGGGCGTGGAAGGTCGACACCCAAACGTCGTTGCCGGCCTCACCCAGGAGCTTAGCGACCCGCTCCTTCATTTCCCGGGCGGCCTTGTTAGTGAAGGTGATTGCTAGGATGTGCCACGGCAAGACGTGACGCTCCTCGATCAAGTAAGCGATCCGGTGGGTCAGGACCCGGGTTTTACCGGAACCAGCCCCCGCCATTACTAGTAGGGGGCCTTCCGTCGTCAACACGGCCTCGCTTTGCTTATCGTTCATTCCCTCTAACATCGATTGGTTCTGCACGCCTAATACCATCCTCTCTTTAAATCGTAACCTTCATTATACCAAATTTCCCGGGAAATACCTGGCGGATGCCCTTCCCTAACTACACTAAGAAGGCCCCAGGCGATCGGCCATGCCGAAGGTTACTGGAGCCCCATTTTAAGTTCAGCGGGTGAGCGTAAACCACCCGCCCCTTGACTATTCTTCTTCCGGTGCTGGTTGCGTTGGCGACGTTTTCGGCCGCAAGATTTCGGTTGTGTCAACCTGATTTAACAGGTCGCTGAGCAAGGCGTCTGGGCCACCAGTCACCCAAACTAACCCCTTCACGCCCTTCGTCCTAGTCGTGTTGGCCGGGAAGAAGCGGAACTTCCAGTTTTCCTTTAGGACCTGCTGCCTAGTAGCGGAGGCTAATTGGTTATCGTAGAGTGGCACTAACACGGCCGGCTGCAGCTGGTGGAGTTCGTGGAGCGCCATTCCCCCGATCACCCGTAGCATTTGTTCGTATTGGTTTACCCCAACCACCTCGTCAAAGATGTTCCCGGAGATGGTTGGCTCCAGGTCAAAGGAATTCACGTACAACGCTCCGGCAGACGTTGCGTAAAAGCGAACGGTGATCACACCACGGTAGCCCAGCTTCTTGGCAATTTCGGTGGCGATCCGAACCATTTCGTCGTGCATAGCATCCGGAACTTCGGTTGGGGTGGTGGCCTCAATTAGCTCCCGGTCCTCGTTGAAAAACTCTTCAACCAGCGGGTAAGCAACCACCGTTTCCCCGTCCGTGGCCACCGTCAGACTGTACTCGGTATTGTGGTCAATCCAGGATTCCAGTAGGTAAGCCCCACCTTGAATGTAGTCGTCACCATAGGCAATGTCTGATTGGTGATTGATCCGCAGGCTCTGTTCGCCCAACCCACGTTGGATGGGTTTGAGTACCGCCGGGTAGCCAATCGAGTCAATAGATTGGTAAACGTCGTCGAGTGAAATCACCGTGACGTAAGGGGACACGTTGACGTTAATTTCATCCAAAAAGGCCCGCTCCATCAAGCGATCCTGGACGATTTCCAAGGCCGCAACCCCTTGGGGAACCTGGGTAAAGTTGGTCAGGTAGTTGATGGCAACCGAGGCAATTAGGGAGCTGGCGTAAATGACCAGGTCGCTGTTTTGGCCAAATTCGGTCAGCTTGTCACGGTCACGGTAGTTGCCAACAATCGTAAAATCGGCCAGCTTGGTTAGTTGGGGTTGGGAGTGATCAACGTAAGCGCCCACGTTTAACCCCAGTTTTTTGGCCGCCACCAACAGCGGCCAGTCCTTTTGGGTTAGGCCGATGATGCCCAGGGTCTTCCCCTGGGACAAAAGGTTTTGTCCCGCCATCTTAATCTTCCCCTTCCGTTTGTTTGAAGCTTACCTGACCATCCGCAAGTGACGAAACCTTCGCTAGCGATTCAACCCGAACGCCCTTAGCAGCGAGTTCAGCGGACCCCGGTTGGAAACTCTTTTCGATCACGATGCCGGCACCAACAACTTCCACCCCGGCTTGGTCAGCGATTTGCAACATCCCTTCTACCGCTTGCCCGTTGGCGAGGAAGTCATCAATCAACAAGACCCGGTCCGTTTTATCCACGTAGCGCTTGGAAATCGAGATCCGGTTGGTCGTCTTCTTGGTGTACGAGTAGACATCGGCCGTGTACATGCCGGAATTTAGGGTTAAGCTCTTGTGCTTTCTAGCAAAGATCACTGGTACCCCCAGGGCTAACCCGGTCATCACGGCGGGGGCAATCCCGGAGGATTCAACCGTCCAAACCTTGGTGATCTTAGCGTCCTTAAAGCGGACTGCGAATTCCTGGCCAATGTGTTGCATCAAAACCGGGTCGACTTGGTGGTTCAAAAAGGCGTCCACCTTTAAGACGTTGCCGGGTAACACAGTTCCAAATTGACGAATTTTTTCTTCTAGCTCTTTCATTAGTGGTGAGGCTCCTTACTCATCATACTTGTGGAGGTTATAAGACTTAATGATGTTGATTAACTTGGAAGCGTAATCGGGATCAGTTGCGTACCCCGCATCCTGAAGGGCCACGGCGGCCTGTTGATAGGTGGTGGCGTTAATCACATTTTGGTAGTTTTGCTGATTGGTGTCGGTCCCGTTAAGCATCAATTTAGTGTGGTCGGCAATTGAATCGTTCCAGGAACTGTAGACCTTAAAGCGTCCCTTGATCACTACCCACTGTCCATTGACGTATTCCTTGGTTGAGAGCAACTTGGAGTTTGCCCCGGTTCCCTTAATCCCAAATAGGTTATGGTACTTAGCGGAGAGTTCCGACGTCCCCCAGTCCGACTCCAAGATTGCTTGGGCCATCGTAATCGAGGCCATCACGTGGTACTGCTTTTGCATCGCCTGGGCCTCGGGGGCAATTTCTTTAATGAACAACTTCTTGGCGTTTTGCTGCTTTTCAATGATTTGTTCCTGGACGTGGTGCTGGTACAAGTGATAGCCCACGTAACTCCCCATTAACCCAATTAAAATAATCAGGACGGCGACCAGCCAGAGGGACTTTTTGGCCCCCTTCTTTGTCCGTCTCCTTCGCTTAGCCACAAAAAATATCCTCCTCAGATTTTTCAGATAATTGTACTTTCATCTTACCGCATTTAGGCGGGGAAGATTACTAATTTTTGTGGAAGATTTAAACTGGAAGTGGGAAATGACCTTCTCGACAGACCGCATGACTAAGCTAGGGCGAGGGTTGGTGCCTTGACACCGTTCTTCGCCCGTACTTAGGCACTAGGTCTGTGGTCATTTTCCACGTTATTGGAAGTGCGACCCAATCTATCAAACAGGTCGTGGGCTAAGCTAGGACGGGGTTGATACGGTACGCATCGTTCTCCGTCCGCACTTAGCCACTAGGCCTGTGATTGGGGAGCACACTATCTGGATAGTGCGACACAATCTAGCAGACTTAGCCACTAAGCCCGCGGTTATCGTTAAACTTCAAGGAATAGAAAAAGGCCGGGAAAAATCGTGTTTCCCCAGCCCGTTTAATATTTGAATTTTACGATTAGTTAACGTGGCCCTTAACCTGTCGAGGAGGTTGGTAACCACTCACCTAAATGTTAGTGGAATTGCATCCCACCGTCGACTTCTAGGGTTTGACCGGTGATGTAATCAGAGTCTGGACCAGCCAAGAAGGCGACTGCGTTAGCAACGTCAGACGCTTCAGACAGGCGCTTTAAGGCGATATCATTAGCGAAGGTTTGCATCCCCCATTCATCGTTTTTACCGGCGTTTTGGCCAACCTTGTGAGCGATGTCGTACATCATTGGGGTCTTCACGATCCCCGGGGCAAAGGCGTTGACGGTCGTGCCTTCTTCGGCTAGTTCACGGGCGGTTACTTGGGTAATCCCGCGGATGGCAAACTTAGAACTGGAGTAAACGGTCAGGTTCGGGTTCCCCACCACCCCGGCTTGGGAAGTGGCGTTGATGATCTTACCCGGGTGCCCCAACTTCTTGAAGGCGGCGTGGGCCGCTTGGGTCCCCCAAATCACGCCCCCAACGTTAATTGAGTAGACGTAATCAAGGTCTTCTGGCGTCACCGTGTCGATCGGCGTGGTCGGGGCTACCCCGGCATTGTTAACGATCACGTTGAAGTCGCCTAATTCTGCCACCGTCTTCTCAACGGCTGCAAAGACTTCGTCACGCTTGGCAACGTCGGCAGTTACCACCAGGGCTTGACCACCCTCGGCTTCAATTTCTTGCTTCACCTTTTCTAAGGCGTCGGCGTGGCGAGCCACTAAGGCAACGGCAAAACCGTCCTTGGCTAAACGCTTGGCAATGGCTTCCCCGATCCCTTGGCCGGCACCGGTAACTAAAGCAACTTTCTTTGACATGTGGGGTTCCCCGCTTTCTCTCAATCTGTTTAGTTTGTGAAAACTTGATCACGGCTTTAATTGTAACATACTTCACAAATAATAGCTATCCCCCTTTTGGCTTTTCCAACCCTAAGCTTCGATTTAACGTTAAATCAATCAACTTCCCCCTCGTTCCCGTACGTTGTTTAATTAACAGAGCGGCGCCCCTATTTTATTAGTAATAATCACGTGATCCCAAGAAGGGCGTTGCTTATTTAGCAACCCTTTTCACCTGTGGTATGCTAATAAAATCAATGAGAGAGGAAAGATCAATGCGGATTTTAAAGAGGAGCGCCCTGACCCTGCTGGCGATAATCACCACCCTAGCACTAGTGGTCGGGGGCTACGTTTTATACATGCAACACCAATACTACCGGATTCCCGACCACCAAAAACTAACGATCGGCAACAATCAAGCAGCCACCCTAACGACCGGTAAGGTCTACACCGCCACTACTTACAACGTCGGTTTTGGGGCCTACAACCACCAGTTTAGTTTCTTCATGGACGCCGGCGAGCTTAAAAGCGGTACCAAGACCCGGGGCAAGTACGGGACCGCCCGCTCCAAGGCGGTAGTTTTAACCGATACTAAGGGCGTTGAAAAGGTCATGCAAGCCCAACAAGCCGACTTCATGCTCTTTCAAGAGATTGACACCAATTCGACCCGCTCCAAGCACGTCAATCAGGTCAGGATGGTTGAAAATAAGTTCCACGGTTACGGTCACGTCTTTGCCAATAACTTCCACTCGGCCTTTTTAATGTGGCCACTCACCGACCCACACGGTAGCGTTCAATCGGGCCTTTTAACGCTGAGTCGTTACCACATTGGCAGTGCTACTCGGCGCCAGTACCCAGTCACCAACAGCTTTATCTCCAAGTTTACCGACCTGGATCGCTGTTTTGCCGTCACCACCATCTTTGTCACTAACGGCAAGCAACTACTTTTAATCAACAGCCACATGTCCACCTACGACAAGGGCGGTAAAATGCGTAAGGCCCAGATGAAACTTTTAAACGCCGTCATTGAACGGGCATACTTAGCCGGCAACTACGTGATCGTCGGCGGTGACTACAATCACGCCCTGGGCAAGGACATGCTAACCCACTTCGCCAGCCAAGAAAAAGTGCCCGACTGGGTCTCCGTCTTGGACCAAAGCATGGTCGCCAAGTGCTTCACCATGGTCAAGGCCCAAAACCGCGAAACGGTGCCGACCGTTCGTTCCACCGACCTTGCCTATCGCTCCGGCGTCAACTACCTGACCGTTTGTGACGGCTTCTTGGTTTCTAACAACGTCACGGCAACCGCCACTAACATCAACACCGACTTTGACTACGCCGACCACAACCCGGCCAAGTTAACTTTTACCCTCAAGTAAGCAAAAACCGCACCCACCGTTTCTTAGGTGGGCGCGGTTTTTCATTTACAAAAAAACACCGGCAAGCCGGTGTTTTGATAAGCGTAACCCGTAGATTAACGCTTGCTGAATTGAGAAGCCTTACGGGCCTTCTTGAGACCTGGCTTGCGACGTTCCTTCATCCGTGGGTCCCGGGTTAAGAGACCAGCCTTCTTCAGGGCATCGCGGAAGTCAGGGTCAACGGTCAAAAGAGCGCGGGCGATCCCGTGACGGGTTGCACCGGCTTGACCAGAGAAGCCCCCACCGTTTACGTTTACCAAGACGTCGTATTGACCTTCCGTCTTAGTAGCGGCAAATGGTTGGTTCACGATGGCGCGTAAGTTGGCAAACGGAATGTAGTCTTCGATTGCCTTGCCGTTCATAGTAATGTTACCAGAACCAGGTACCAAGCGAACGCGTGCGGTTGCATCCTTACGACGTCCAGTACCACTGTATTGTACTTGTTGAGCCAATTCCGTTCCCTCCTTAGATTAAGTTAGTAATGTCGAGTACTTCAGGCTTTTGAGCTGCTTGGTTGTGGCTTTCACCAGCGTAAACGTGCAGCTTCATCCCCATCTTCCGACCAAGCGGGGTGTGAGGAAGCATCCCCTTAATAGTTTGTTCAACCATCTTTTCAGGATCCTTAGCTAAGAAGTCACCGGCCGTGCGTTGCTTCAAACCACCCGGGTGGTTTGAGTGACGGTAGTAGATCTTCCCAGTTGCCTTCTTACCAGTTAACTTAACTTCTGCGGCGTTGATAACGATCACGTAGTCACCGGTGTCAACGTGCGGAGTGAAGGTTGGCTTGTTCTTACCGCGCAAAATAGATGCGACAGTAGAAGCCAAACGACCAAGGGAAATGCCCTTAGCATCAACAACGTACCACTTACGGTCAACTTGACCAGGTTTTGCCATGTATGTCGTTCTCACGATTAAGTTCCTCCAATATTTGTCTTTCTTTTACAATAAATTGTGTACCGAGTAATTTATGGAAAAGAAATACCATTTATTATTTTACTCGTTAAACCCGTTGGCGTCAATCATTTTGTGAATTCGCCGGGGAATCATAGGTCACTTCCACCAGGTATAAGCCACTGGCCGGCGCCGTTCCCCGGGCGAGGTCACGGTTTTTGGCCTTTATTACCCGCATAACGTCATCGACGGGGCGGCGGCCGTTACCAATCTCCAGCAAGAAGGCCACCATAATCCGGACCTGGTTATACAAAAAACCATTACCAACGAAGTCAAAGACCACCTCGTCGTTTTCTTCGTCCCGAACCACGGTTACCTCATCGATGCGGCGAACGTTGCTGGTCGCTTGCGACCCAGAGGCAACAAAGGAGGTGAAGTCGTGTTCACCAACGAAGTCCTGGGCCGCTATTTGCATCCGTTCAACGTCAACCGGGTACTTATAGTGGCCGGTGTAATTGCGCTTAAAGGGGTTGGTGAACTCACCCCCCACCACCCGGTAACGGTAGCGCTTATGGTGGGCACCGAAGCGGGCGTGAAAGTCCGGCGCCACTTCTATTGCCTCCTTCACCAAGACATCGAGGGGAAGGCTTGAATTCAGGGCCCGCACCAAGGACGGCCCCGGAATTTGGTATGGTAAGTCGAAGTGGGCGACCTGACCGAGGGCGTGAACGCCAGCGTCGGTACGTCCGGAACCGAAGACCATTAGCGGCGGTTGTGGTTTTTTAGCAATCTTATTAACGGCCCGTTCGAGGACCTGCTGAACGGTTCGCTCACCGGGCTGAACCTGAAAGCCAGCAAAGTTACTGCCGTCGTAGGCAAAGGTTATCTTATAACGGTGCACAAGAACCGTCCTTTCTTAAAGCAAAATCCGGGCAACAAAGAAGAGCACTGACACTATCACCACCACCGCCAGCGCAATGCTGTCGGGGCGCCGCCAGGTTAATTGACGGTAGCGGGTCCGCTCCTGATCCGGATCGTAGCCGCGGGCCTCCATGGCCACCGCCAGATCCTCGGCTCGCCGGAATGCCCCGACAAACAGGGGCACCATGATTGGCACCATGCGCTTGACCCGGGTGTAGACACTCCCGGAGGTGAAATCCACCCCCCGGGCCTGCTGGGCCTTAACAATCGTGTTAACTTCATCCATGATCGTCGGAATAAAGCGCAGGGCAATTGAAATCATCATTGCAATCTGATTGACCGGCACTTTGATTTTCTTAAGCGGCTTCATTAACGACTCAATGGCATCGGCTAGCCGTAACGGTGGCGTGGTCGCGGTTAGAACCGTTGAGGCTAAGACAATCAAAATAAACCGGGCGAGAATCACGAGGGCCTGGTTGACCCCCCCACTAGTGATCGCCATCAAGCCCCAGTGCCAGTAAACGTGGCCCCCCGATGAAAAGAGGACCTGGATAGCAATTGTCAGCCCGATTACCCACAGCAGCGGTTTAAGCCCCGCCCAATACATTTTCAGTGGAACCTTTGAAAGCCCAATCATGGCGCCTAGCATCGCCACCAAGAGTAGGTAGGTTAACGGGCCCTTCGCAAAGAAAATAATGACCACGTACCAAAAACAGGTCACTAACTTTAAGCGCGGATCCAAGCGGTGCAAGACGGAGTCGACGGGGACAAAGCTCCCAAACAAGACGCGGCTATTCATCATTGTCAGCACCCCCTAACTGCGTGGCCAGTCGATCGGCTAGTTGGTTTAACGAGAGCGGCGCCCCTACTTCAACCCCCGCTTGCTTCAGCCGATGGGCAAACCGAACCGACTGGGGAGCCTGAAGGTGGTTTTTTTGAAGCAAATCAGGGTCGGCAAACAGGTCAGCCGGGCGTCCATCAAAGACTAGAATCCCTTGGTTTAACACCAACACCTGTTGAGCCAAACGAGCTACCTGGTCCATTTGGTGGGTGATCATCAGAACGGTCACCCCCTGTTGGTGCAGCTTTTCCACTAGGGTTAAGAGCTCCTCTTGACCAGCCGGATCAAGCCCCGCGGTCGGCTCATCGAGGATCAAGACGTCGGGTTCCATCGCTAAGACCCCCGCTAAGGCGACCCGCCGCATCTGCCCCCCCGAAAGCTCCAAGGGGCTGTGTTGCAAACGGTCTGCGGGGAAGTTAAGGGCGGTTAAGGCACGGTTAGCCGCTTGCTTGGCCTCCTCGGCATCCTTCCCCAGGTTCTGGGGGCCAAAGGCGACGTCTTCGATTACGGTCGGGGCGAAGAGCTGTTTTTCCGGAAATTGAAAAACATACCCTACCCGGCGGTGGACGTTAATCAGATCCTTTTTAGCGGTCTGGTAATCAATGGTCAAATCACCAACCTGAATCGACCCGCTGGTGGGTAAGATCAGGGCGTCCACCATCTGCATCAGCGTCGACTTACCGCTCCCGGTGTGACCAATAATGGCGGCCGTTGTCCCGCTGGAGATGGTGGCACTCAGATCAACCACCGCCTGAGTTCCCTGCTCATCAGCCCCCTGGTACCGGTAGCCTACTTGCTTGAACTTAACTTCTGCCATATCCACTTCACCATTTCGCCTTCCGTACTAATCTCCCTTGGAATGGCGATCCCCCGGGTCGCCAACGCCTCCTTGAGGGTCACTAAAAAGGTGGGGGCCAGTTGATGGGTTTCCATCAACTGACGATCCTGCATCAATTCTTTGGGGTCGCCATCGACCACTAACTGTCCCCCGTCGATCATAATCATCTGGTCAGCCAAGCGGGCCTCTTCGGCGTCGTGAGTAATTGAAAGAATGGTTAGGTTTCCGGTTTGGTGCAGTCGTTTTAGCAGGGTCATGATCTGCTCTTTTCCTTCCGGATCAAGCATTGCCGTTACTTCATCAACGATTAAGACCTTCGGGTGCAGAGCCAAGGCGCCGGCCAGGGCCACCCGCTGCTTTTGTCCCCCCGATAACTGGGCGGGCTCCCGGTCAGCAAAGGCTGTCATCTCGACTTGCGCTAGGGCCTGATCAACCCGTTCTTGCATTTCAGCCCGGGGAAGACGCTGGTTTTCAAGTCCAAAGGCAACGTCATCGGCTACGGTGGTCCCAACAAATTGATTATCTGGGTTTTGAAAGACAAAAGCCACCCGTTGGTGAACGGCAGTTAAGTTATCCAACGTTACCGGTAGCCCATCGACGGTAATCTCCCCGGCCGCCAACGGCAACAAGCCATCAATTAAGCGGGCCAAGGTGGACTTGCCGGAGCCGTTGTGCCCCACGATCGCTAACCACCGCCCAGCCGGAACCGAGAAGCTAACCCCCTCTAGCGCCGGCGCCTCACTACCGGGGTAGGTAAAGGTGGCGTTTTTTACTTCAATCATCGCCAAGCGTATTTTCCTCCTCTGGCTTTTAGTATCTTAACCATTCTAGCAAATTTTCGCGTAAATAAAAAATCACTTACGAATGGGGCGCGCCGTTTCCGACCTTCAAGCTAGACTAGAAGCAATGCTTCACCATCGTAGCGCTCTATACCACCAAACGTAGTGATTCTTTATTACGTATTTAACTTAATCTCGCTTAGACAAGTTCCAAGATAACCATCTTGGCACCGTCCCCACGCCGCGGCATGGTCTTGAGGATCCGAGTGTAACCACCGTTACGGTCAGCGTACTTCGATGCAATGTCCTCAAACAGGTTTTGCAAAGCGGATTGGATCTTGATGTCATCGCCATCTTCCTTAACGTCAGCAACGACGTTCCGGACAAAGGCAGCAGCCTTCCGGCGGGAAGCAAGGTCGCCCTTCTTGGCCAGGGTGATCATTTGATCCATGGTCTTGCGAACTTCCTTCGCGCGTGGTTCAGTGGTGGTGATAGAACCATTAACGATGAGGCTCGTCGTCAAATCACGTAATAAAGCCTTCCGTTGTGAACTGGTCCGTCCCAATTTACGGTAACTCATGAAGTGTTCCCTCCTTTAATTTAAATAATTAATTAATCTTCTTGGCGAAAACCAACGCCAAGTTCAGCCAACTTGAGCTTGATTTCATCCAATGACTTCGTCCCAAGGTTCCGAACCTTCATCATGTCGGCTTCGGTCCGTTCAGTTAAGTCCTTTACGGTTTGGATGTCAGCACGCTTCAAACAGTTGTATGAACGTACAGACAGGTCAAGTTCTTCGATGGTCTTGTCAAGCACCTTTTCTTGGTGGGTTTCTTCCCGTTCAACCATCACTTGAGTTGCTTGTGCTTCTTCGGTGAGGTTGACGAACATCGTCAGGTGTTCAGTGAGGATCTTAGCAGCAAGACTGATTGCTTCGGTTGGCGTTAAGGAACCATTAGTCCAAACGTCAAGGGTCAGCTTATCGTAGTCGTTGCTTTGCCCCACCCGGGTGTTTTCCACCGTGTAGTTAACACGTTCGATCGGGGTGTAGATGGAATCAATTGGTAAGACACCAATTGCCAAGCCCTCCATACGAGTCTTGTTATCATCAGCAGATGAGTAACCACGACCCTTATCAGCGGTCATCTTAACGTGCAATTCGGCACCGTCGGAAACCGTCGCAATGTGAAGGTCAGAGTTCAGGATAGTAACATCGCCGTCACCTTGGATGTCGGCAGCCGTTACTTCGGCCGGACCCTTAACGTCAATTTCAAGGTCCTTAGCGTCCTCAGAATCAATCTTTAAAGCAACTTGCTTTAAGTTCAAGATAATCTGCGTAACGTCTTCCGTAACCCCTTGAACCGTGCTGAATTCATGCAGAACACCATCAATTTGAATGCTGGTGATGGCTGCCCCTGGCAGGGATGCCAGCATAACACGCCGAAGAGAGTTACCCAGAGTCGTCCCGTAACCGCGTTCCAACGGTTCTACGACAAACTTACCGTAGTTGTCTGTTTCTTCAACTTTGTGGATGTTTGGTTTTTCAAATTCGATCATTCTACTCTGTTACCCCTTTCAAAACGTGAATCGTATTCTGTAAAAGGCACCTGGCCGATTAAAACATCGCCGTAGATGCACATTAAACACGACGACGCTTTGGAGGACGAGAACCGTTGTGTGGTACTGGAGTTACGTCCCGAATGGCAGTAACTTCAAGACCAGTTGCTTGAAGTGCCCGGATGGCAGATTCACGACCGGAACCTGGCCCCTTAACTTCAACTTCGACGGTCTTCATACCGTGTTCCATTGCTTGCTTAGCAGCGGCTTCAGAAGCCATTTGTGCAGCAAATGGAGTTGACTTACGACTACCCTTGAAGCCAAGGACCCCGGCAGAGGACCAAGCAACTGCGTTCCCTTGAACATCGGTAATCATAATCAGAGTGTTGTTGAACGTTGAGTGGATGTGGGCAACACCAGTTTCAATGTTCTTCTTTACCCGACGCTTACGCGTACCCTTTTTGGTTGCCATAGATTAACTAACCTCCTTTTCTAAATAATGATTACTTCTTCTTGCCGGCAATGGCAACGGCCTTCCCCTTACGAGTCCGGGCGTTGTTCTTCGTGTGTTGACCACGAACTGGTAACCCATGACGGTGACGCATGCCACGGTAAGAGCCGATTTCTTGAAGACGCTTGATGTTGAGGGATACTTCACGGCGAAGGTCACCTTCAACCTTGATTTGGTCAACTTCTGCACGGATCTTTTCTTCTTGATCCGGCGTTAAGTCGCGAACCCGAATGTCTTCGGAAACCCCAGCGTTAGCCAGGATCTTTTGTGCAGTCGTGTTCCCAATCCCAAAAATGTAAGTTAAGCCGATTACGATTCGCTTGTCACGAGGTAAATCGACACCTGCGATACGAGCCATTTTGACACCTCCGTCCTATTCTAAATTACTTGCCTTGGCGTTGCTTGTGCTTTGGGTTAATGCAGATAACCATAACCCGACCGCGACGCTTAACAATCTTGCAGCTATCGCACATCCGTTTTACTGATGGTCGTACTTTCATTGTAAATAATCCTCCTAAAAGATCTTTAGACTAAGTCTTATTTGAAGCGGAAAGTAATCCGGCCCTTGGTCAGATCATATGGAGACATTTCCACCCGAACCCGATCCCCAGGTAAAATCTTGATGTAGTGCATCCGAATCTTACCGGAAACGTGGGCCAGAATTTCAACCCCATTTTCCAATTCAACTTTAAACATTGCGTTCGGTAAGGTTTCAGTAACCTTACCCTCGACTTCGATAACATCGGCCTTTGCCACTGAATGGTTCCTCCTCGCCGTCTCGATTTAATATTACTATTACTTACGTAAAAAGGGTGGAAGACAACCGTCTCCCACGAAAACTAGATAAACCTTGTGTATTCTACCACGGTAAGGGTGAATGCGCAAGGTAAACCTCGCTTACAGGTTCGTCAGAACTTCCTTAACGGCTTGGTAAACCTTATCGATATCTTGTTCGCCATCGATGGTGTATAACACACCTTGCTTCTTGTAGAAGTCAATCAGTGGCGTATTCAGTTTAATGTTGACGTCTAACCGGTTCTTGACAGTTTCCGGCTTATCGTCGTCCCGCTGGTAGAAGTCGTGGCCCCCGCAGACATCGCAAGTGCCTTCAACCTTCGTCGGGTTGTAGAGACGGTGGTATGTTGTCCCACAGTTCCGGCAGATAAACCGACCACTAAGTCGTTCAACTAAAACTTCCGGACGAACGTGAATGTTGATCACGGCGTCCAGTTGGCGATCACTGTCCACAAGCATTGCGTTTAGTGCATCAGCTTGGGCGAGGTTCCGGGGGAACCCGTCCAACATAAATCCATCCTTGGTATCGTCTTGCGCTAGGCGCTCTTGAACGATCCCGTTGGTAACCTCATCAGGAACCAGCTCACCCTTATCGATGAACTTCTTTGCTTCAACACCCATCGGCGTTTGGTTCTTGATGGCAGCCCGGAAGATATCCCCGGTTGAAATGTGCGGGATATCAAAGTCCTTAACGATTAATTGGGCCTGGGTTCCCTTACCGGCACCCGGCAGCCCCATTAACACAAGGTTCATTGTGCTCATTGTTGTGCCTCCTTATGGCTACTATTCATGGATAAACCCAATGTATTCACGCTTCATCGTCAACCCGTTTAGTTGCCGGACGACGTCCAAGGCGATTTGGACGACGATCAGTAAACTCGTTCCCCCAAGCCCGATTGATTGGCTTAAGTTCCAAACGTTGGAAGCAATCAATGGAATCAGAGAAATCAGGCCCAAGAAAAGGGACCCAACGGTCGATAGCCGCATCAGGAGCCCCGAGACAAAGTCTTGGGTCCCCTTCCCCGGCCAAACCCCCGAAATGTAGGAGCCTTGCTTTTGCAAGTTTTCGGCTAATTTTTCCGGGTTAACCTGAACGAAGGCGTAGAAGAAGGTAAACACAACGATCAAGAAGATGTACAGGGTTATCCCGGGACCCGATTGAAGGTTAAAGATACTGGTCATAACTTGGTACCAAGTATCCCCGGAATGATTTTGCTGAAAGGCCATTAAAATCGTTTGCGGCGTCGAAATAACCGAACCGGCAAAGATAACCGGGATCACCCCGGAAACGTTAATCTTTAATGGCAGGTAGCTATTGGCCGACGAGACGGTCGTCCGCCGGGTGTACTGAATCGGCAAACGCCGTTCAGCTTGCTGAACCCACGTTACAAAGGCAATGATGATCAGCAAAGCCACCACAACCAGCGCAATGAACCCGATGCCCATCCAAAGGGCACTCCCGGATTCGCCAGTGATTTGATCCGTCCACAACTGCTGGATTGCGCTTGGCATCTGGGCGATGATCCCGGCAAAGATCAACATGGAAACCCCGTTCCCAAGTCCCCGCTCGGTAATCATGTCCCCCATCCAGGTCGCAAACATTGTTCCAGCCGTCAGGATGAGACCAATCGTGAGGTAGGTCTTCATCCCCGGATTATTCACCAGTTTAATGGTGGAGAGGGCGTTGAACCCGGCGGTGATCCCGATCGACTGGACAAAGCCCAACACAATCGTTAACCACCTAGTCGCCTGGTTTAATTTCCGCCGTCCAACTTCACCCTGTTTTGACCATTCAACGAACTTCGGCACGATGTCCATTTGTAGCAGTTGAACGACAATTTGGGCCGTAATGTACGGCGAAACCCCCATCGCAAAGAGGGAGTAGTTTTCCAACCCCCCACCACTAAAGGTATTAAGAATAGATGCTAATCCCGATGACGAGAGTTGCTGCAAGGCCGCAGCGTTAACTCCCGGAACGGTGATCGAAGCTCCCAACCGGTAAACAATCAACACGAACAGGGTAAAGAAGATCCGGTGTCGAATTTCTTTGACCCGGAACGCGTTTTTGACGGTTGTGAACATTTAGATCACCTCAGTCGTACCACCGGCAGCTTCAATTGCCTTAACGGCTGAAGCAGAGAACTTGTTAGCCTTAACGGTCAGCTTCTTTTCAAGCTTCCCAGTTGCCAAAACCTTAACGCCACTCTTAACGTTCTTGATCACGCCGTTTGCAACCAGAACTTCTGGCGTAACTTCAGCGCCGTCTTCGAATTGGTTAAGCGTCGTCAGGGAAACAAGGGCGAAGTCTTTGTGGTTCATGCTGGTGAAACCACGCTTTGGCTTTTGCCGGTAGAGAGGCATTTGGCCCCCTTCAAACCCAAGACGGGTCTTACCGTGCGCCTTTTGACCCTTCGTCCCACGACCAGAAGTGAAACCGTGACCGGAAGAAAGACCACGACCCTTACGAAGCCGCTTGAAACGTGAGCCAGCAACAGGCTTTAATTCGTTTAATTGCATTAGTTGGCACCTCCTTATTTGATTTTGTTTTTTACTTAACTTCCTCGATGGAAACTAAGTGCGCAACCTTAAAGATTGCACCACGAGTAGCCGCGTTATCTGGGAGGATAACGGAGCTGTGAAGCTTGCCCAGCCCCAGAGCCTTAACGGTCCGGCGTTGAGTCGGCTGACGGTGGGCAACACTGCGGATTAAAGTAACTTTAACTTTAGCCATGTTTGGTGTCCTCCTATTCTGCCAGGTGGTCAACGGATACGCCGCGCAGCTTGGAAACTTCTTCGGCACTCTTCAAGGCCTTGAGACCTTCAAAAGTAGCACGAACAACGTTGATCGGCGTGTTGGAACCTAACCGCTTTGAGGTAACGTCGTTAACCCCTGCAAGTTCCATCACGTTACGAACGGCCCCACCGGCGGTAACCCCGGAACCTTCAACGGCTGGCTTTAACATGATCTTTCCACCGCCGTAAGTACCGATAACTTCGTGCGGAATGGTCGTTCCAACGGTTGGAACCTTGATCAGGTTCTTTTGAGCGGCTGCAGAAGCCTTGCGGATTGCTTCCGGAACTTCTTGGGCCTTCCCAGTACCGAAGCCGACGTGGCCATTGTGGTCACCGACAACCACGAGGGCTGCAAAGCGGAGACGACGACCACCCTTAACAACCTTGGTAATCCGGTTGATGGAAACAACTTGATCGTCAAGATTCAACTTAGCTGGATCAATGTATGATGATGATGCCATTACGGGTAATTCCTCCTTTTCCTTAGAATTGAAGCCCGTTTTCACGAGCGGCTTCTGCTAAAGCTTGTACCCGACCATGGTAAAGGTAACCCCCACGGTCAAACACAACAGTGGTAACGTTCTTTTCAACCCCACGCTTAGCGATCAGGGCACCAACACCGGCAGCTTGTTCGGTCTTAGTCTTACCACTTACTTCAGTATCTTGGGTTGAGGCACTTGCGAGCGTCACACCCTTTACGTCATCAATTAATTGAGCGTAAATGTTTTTGTTAGAACGGTAAACACTTAAACGTGGGCGCTCTGCAGTACCAGAGATCTTACCGCGAACGCGCATGTGACGGCGTTGACGGATCTTGTTCTTGTCTGGTTTAGAAATCACAACTGTCACCTCTTATTTTTAGATTAGTTTAACTTGCTGGTTGTAACCTATGATTACTTACCAGTCTTACCTTCCTTGCGGACGATGTGTTCGTTTTCGTAACGAATACCCTTACCCTTGTATGGTTCAGGTGAACGAACGGCACGAACTTCAGCAGCGAAGTCACCGACTTCTTGCTTGTCAAACCCACTGATTTCAATCGTGGTGTTGTCTGGAACAGCAACTTCCACTTCAGCAGGCTTCGTCATTTCAACTGGGTTGGAGTAACCAACAGTCAAGATCAACTTGTCACCCTTGAATTGGGCACGGTACCCAACCCCGACGAGCTTCAAGGTCTTCTTGAATCCATTAACGACCCCTTCAACCATGTTGTTAACGTTGGCGCGGGTAGTCCCGTGCAGGGCACGGACCTTGTTATCTTCGCCAGAACGTTCGAACTTAACCACGTTGCCTTCAACGGACATCGTGATCAGCGGAGAAATTTCACGAGAAAGGATCCCCTTTGGTCCCTTAACAGTAACCACGTTACCTTCTTGAGAAACTTCAACGCCTGCTGGCAAATCAATTTCCTTGTAACCAATACGACTCATGCGTACACCTCCTTTGTTAGTTTATTTATTACCAAATGTAGGCAACGACTTCGCCGCCGACCTTCTTAGCACGGGCAACCTTATCAGTAACCACGCCGTTGGACGTAGAAATGATGGCAATCCCTAAGCCGTTTAAGACCTTCGGCACAGCGTCTGCCTTAACGTAGGAGCGAAGACCCGGCTTGGAAATCCGCTTTAAACCGGAAATAACGCGTTCGCCGTCTTGGCCGTACTTCAAGAATACGCGGATGATGCCTTGCTTGTTGTCTTCAACGTATTCAACATCGCGGATGAAACCTTCTTGCTTCAAGATTTCGGCGATGTCCTTCTTCATCTTGGATGCAGGTGCTTCAACTGAATCGTGGTGTGCCATGTTGGCATTGCGGATCCGAGTTAAGAAATCTGCGATTGGATCACTCATAGACATCGATGTTTTTCCTCCTTTTGTCGGTGATTTGTTTACCAACTAGCCTTCTTCATACCAGGAATCTGTCCCTTGTGGGCAAGGTCACGTAAGCAAATCCGGCAGAGGTGGAACTTACGGTAAACGGAGTGTGGGCGGCCACAACGTTCACAACGCGTGTATTCTTGCGTTGAGAACTTGGCCGGACGTTCGCTCTTAGCGATCATTGATTTTTTAGCCAATTTTGTAACCTCCTAATTACTTAGCAAATGGCATCCCTAATTGGGCCAGTAATTCGTGAGCTTCTTCGTCGCTGTTAGCAGTCGTAACGATGACGATGTCCAAACCACGAACACGGTTAACGTTATCGTAATCGATTTCTGGGAAGATCAGTTGTTCCCGAACACCCAACGTGTAGTTACCACGACCATCAAAGGCCTTGTTGGAAACCCCACGGAAGTCACGAACCCGTGGCAAGGAAACGTTAACTAACTTGTCCAAGAAGTCGTACATCCGCGTGCCCCGCAGAGTAACCTTGGCACCGATAGCCATCCCTTCACGAAGACGGAAGCCGGCGATGGACTTCTTGGCCTTAGTGATCAGTGGCTTTTGACCGGAGATAAGCCCAAGTTCTTCAACGGCTTCGTCAAGGTTCTTGGAGTTTTGCGTTGCGTCCCCAACCCCCATGTTCAAGACGATCTTTTCGAGCTTGGGAGCAGCCATAACTGAAGAGTAATCAAACTTTTCAATCAAAGATGGGCGAACTTCGTTTTCGTACTTAGCTTTTAAACGGTTTTCCATAAGAAGATTGTTCCTCCTTTCGCTAATGATTAGTCGATTTGCTTGCCAGACTTCTTGGCAACCCGAACCTTCTTGCCGTCAACGACTTCAAAGCCAACCCGAGTTGGTTCGTTCGTTGATGGGTCAAGCAGCATCACGTTTGAAGCGTTAATCGGTGCTTCAGTGTCGATGATCCCGCCGTTAGGGTTCATGTTACTTGGCTTTTGGTGTTTCTTAATCTTGTTAACACCTTCAACGATCACCCGGTTTTCCTTGGCGAAGGTCTTCTTGATCGTACCTTCTTGACCCTTGTCCTTACCGGTGATGACGCGAACTTTGTCACCTGTCTTTAAAAACATGTGGTAGTGCACCTCCTTATTTTTGGGTAATCTTTACAGAACTTCTGGGGCCAGTGAGATGATCTTCATGTAGTCATCGTCACGTAACTCACGAGCGATTGGGCCAAAAATACGGGTACCCTTTGGGCTCTTGTCGTTGTTGATCAAAACGGCTGCGTTTTCATCAAACTTGATGTAGGAACCATCCTTACGGTGCAGACCATGCTTAGTCCGTACGACAACGGCCTTCACAACGTCACCCTTTTTGACAACGCCACCTGGTGTTGCTTGTTTTACAGTAGCAACAATAATGTCACCAATATTACCGGTCTTAACACGGGAACCACCCAAAATCTTGATGACCAGGATTTCGCGGGCACCGGAGTTATCTGCGACCTTCAACCGACTTTCTTGTTGAATCACGGTTAGTGTCCTCCTTCCGTCTATAAGTAAGAATTAGAATACGAATTTAAGGTTTGTTGATTATAAGATAACGGCCTTTTCTACGACCTTAACAAGCCGGAAACGCTTCTTAGCAGACAGCGGCCGCGTTTCCATGATTTGAACAGTATCACCAACGTGGGCTTCGTTGTTAGCGTCGTGAGCGTAGTACTTCTTGGAGTACTTAACCCGCTTGCCGTAGATCGGCGCGCTCTTGTAGGTGTCAATTACGACCGTGATCGTCTTGTCCATCTTGTCAGAAACAACGCGACCTTGGTACACCTTACGTGCATTACGTTCGTCACTCATGCGTAATCCTCCTTTTCGTATTCTAGTTGTTTAATTCTTGTTGGCGAAGAACCGTCTTAACCCGTGCAATGTTCTTGCGAACAGTCTTAAGGCTTGCAGTGTTTTCCAACTGGCCGGTTGCTAATTGGAAACGTAAGTTAAACAATTGTTCCTTCAATTCCTTCTCACGGTTCAGCAATTGCTCAGTGGTTAATCCATTCAGTTCTTGTACGTAATCTTTAGTCTTCATTAGATTGTCCACCTACTTCCTCACGCTTAACGATCTTAGTGCGAACTGGCAACTTGGTTCCGGCAAGACGAAGGGCTTCACGGGCAACTTCTTCAGGAACCCCAGCAACTTCGAACATCACCTTCATACGCTTAACAGGGGCTACCCAACCTTCAGGAGCACCCTTACCGTTACCCATCCGGGTACCAACACCCTTACTAGTGTAAGAAAGGTGTGGGAAGATCTTGATCCAAACCTTACCACCACGCTTCATGTAACGCGTCATGGCAATACGAGCGGCTTCGATCTGACGGTTAGAAATCCAGTGAGAATCGAGAGCTTGCAGACCAAATTCACCAAAAGTAACGGTCTTACCACCTTTGGCTTCCCCACGCATCTTACCGCGTTGAACCTTACGGTGCTTTACTCGCTTTGGTACTAGCATGTTTTAGTTCCCTCCCTTAGCTTCGTTGTTCTTCTTAGCTGGGAGAACTTCACCACGGTAGATCCAGGTCTTGATCCCCAGAACCCCGTAGGTAGTGTGAGCTTCGTCCCAGGAGTAGTCGATATCTGCGCGAAGCGTGTGCAAAGGAACAGTCCCATCAGAGTAGGATTCGATCCGAGACATGTCAGCACCGTTCAAACGGCCGGCAACTTGAATCTTGATCCCCTTGGCACCGGCACGCATAGCACGTTGCATAGCACCACGCATCGCACGACGGAATGCAATCCGGTTTTCAAGTTGTTCAGCAACACTTTCACCAACCAGGTGTGCATCAAGGTCTGGCTTCTTAATTTCAACCACGTTGATGTGAACCCGCTTGTTGGTCAGGTTGTTAAGTTCCTTGCGAAGTGCTTCAACTTCTGAACCACCCTTACCAATAACCATCCCTGGCTTGGCAGTGTGAATTGATACGTTTACGCGGTTAGCAGCACGTTCAATTTCCACGGTTGATACAGAGGCGTCAGCAAGTCGCTTTTCGATGTATTTACGGATCCGAAGGTCTTCGTTCAGGTAAGCGGCGTAGTTCTTATCTGCGTACCACTTAGCAGTCCAGTCGCGAATGACCCCAACACGGAAACCATTAGGATTAATCTTTTGACCCACTATTCATTCCTCCTACTTTTCTGCAACAACCACTGTGATGTGACTGGTCCGCTTGTTAATTGGAGAAGCAGAACCCTTGGCGCGTGGACGGAACCGCTTTAAGGTTGGTCCTTCGTTAGCAAAGGCTTCGCTTACAACCAAGGATGCTTGGTCCAGGTCAAAGTTGTTTTCAGCGTTTGCAACAGCAGATTTCAAAACTTTTTCGACGTCTGAAGCAGCCCCGTTTGGAGTGAACTTCAGAATAGCAAATGCTTCGGCAACGGACTTGTTACGGATGGTGTCAAGCACCAGGCGTACCTTGCGAGATGATACACGGACCATCTTAGCAGTTGCCTTAGCTGAAGTAACGTTTTCAGCCATTAATCAATTCCCTCCTTTACTTACGACCAGTCTTCTTGTCATCGGCAGCGTGACCACGGAAAGTCCGCGTTGGTACGAATTCACCAAGCTTGTGACCTACCATGTCTTCTTGTACGTAAACTGGCACGTGCTTCCGACCATCATATACTGCGAACGTGTATCCGATAAAGCTCGGGAAGATCGTGGACCGACGTGACCAGGTCTTAATGACGGTCTTCTTGTCGCTATCTGCTTGAGCTTCAACCTTCTTTAATAAAGAAGCATCTGCAAAAGGTCCCTTCTTTAAACTACGACCCATTTTTGTACCTCCTCTCGGGTATTTGACGATTTATGAGTGATTAACGCGTGTGTGGACCACGCTTACGCCCACGAACAATGAACTTGTTGGAACGAGCCTTGTGTGAACGAGTCTTCTTACCAACAGTCTTCTTACCCCATGGGGAGAGTGGAGATGGTAAACCAACTGGAGCCTTACCTTCACCACCACCATGTGGGTGATCGTTAGGGTTCATAACAGAACCACGAACGTGAGGACGTTGACCAGCGTAACGGGAACGACCAGCCTTACCCTTAACGAGCAGACCGTGTTCATCGTTACCGATCGAACCAATCGTTGCCCGGCAAGCAGCCAGGATCATCCGAACTTCACCAGAAGAAAGACGTACCAGAACGTACTTTTCTTCCTTACCAAGAAGTTGAGCAGAAGTACCGGCAGAACGGGTCAATTGACCACCCTTACCCGGCTTAAGTTCGATGTTGTGAATAACAGTACCAACTGGAATGTTCTTCAGCGGTAACGTGTTACCAACCTTGATATCTGCATCCGGACCAGATTGAACAGTCATCCCAATCTTGAGACCCTTCGGTGCAAGGATGTAAGACTTAGTCCCGTCAGCGTAACCAAGCAATGCGATGTTAGCAGTTCGGTTCGGGTCATATTCAATGGCCTGAACAGTTGCTGGAACATCATCCTTGATCCGCTTGAAGTCGATAATCCGGTATTGACGCTTCGTACCACCACCACGGTGACGAACGGTCATCTTACCAGCGTTGTTACGACCAGCGGTGTGCTTGAGCGGAGCCAATAACGACTTTTCCGGCGTCGTCTTCGTGATTTCCGCGAAGTCGTAACCGTTCATGTTACGGCGTCCGTTAGTGGTGCCTTTGTATTTGCGAATTCCCACTGTGTTTTCCTCCTATCCGTTAGATTTATTCGTTATCGTCGCCGAATAACTTGATTTCGTTGGAGTCAGCAGAAAGCTGAACGACCGCCTTACGACGGCGCTTCGTGTAGCCGACGTAACGGCCTTGGCGCTTTTGCTTTCCCTTAACGTTCATGATGTTAACCTTCACAACCTTAACGTCGAAGATTTCTTCAACGGCGTTCTTGACTTGCGTCTTAGTTGCTCGTAAATCAACGTCGAACGTGTAACGCTTGTTGTCCATGGCAGCCGTGGAGGCTTCCGTAATTACAGGACGTAAAATGATATCGCGTGCTTCCATTATGCGAGCACCTCCTCTACTTGAGAAAGAGCTGACTGGGTAATGATGATCTTTTGGGCGTCAACGACGTTCAAGATGTTCACACCAGCTGGCGTCACAACCGTCGTCTTCGGCAGGTTGCGTGCTGATAATTGAGCGTTCTTGTCTTCGTCAGTAACCACAACTAAGACCTTTTCGCTAACCTTGAGGTTGTTCATTACGCCAGCGAATTCCTTCGTCTTTGGTGCGTCAAAGTTCAAACCATCAACAACAACGAACTTGTCGTTGGCAACCTTTTGGGAAAGGGCTGACTTGATGGCTAATTGACGAACCTTACGTGGTAATGCGTAGTTGTAGGAACGAGGGGTTGGGCCAAAGACGATCCCACCGCCACGGAATTGAGGTGCGCGGATGGAACCTTGACGGGCACGACCAGTACCCTTTTGACGCCAAGGCTTCTTCCCACCACCGCGAACTGCGGAACGGTTCTTAACTGCGTGAGTCCCTTGACGCAGGGAAGCACGTTGGCGAAGAATCGCATCGAATTCAGCGGATTCGTTTGCTTCAACAGCAAATACGCTGTCGTTCAGTTCAACAGTGCCGTTTTGGCTACCGTCTTGCTTGAATAATGCAACACTAGTCATTGATTACTTCCTCCTTTCTTACTTGTTGGATTGCTTGCTAAGGCTCTTCTTAGTGTTAGCCTTAACGGAGTTCTTGATCGTAACAAAGGACTTGTTGGCACCAGGAACGTTACCCTTGATTAAGAGAACGTTGTTTTCAGTGTCGACCTTAACGATCCGCAGGTGTTGCACAGTCCGGGTGTTGTTACCCATCCGGCCTGGCAGCTTCTTACCCTTGAACACGTGGTTGATGATGGCACCAAGTGAACCTGGGCGACGGTGGTAACGAGAACCGTGCGCCATTGGCCCACGCCGTTGACCATCCTTGTGGATGTTACCTTGGTAACCATGACCCTTGGTGGTACCAGTAACGTCGACCGTTTCGCCTTCTGCGAAAATGTCGGCTGCTACCTTATCCCCAACTTTGATATCGTCTCCTAATTCAGCGTCGCGGATTTCACCGATGAAGCGCTTAGGAGTCGTGTTAGCCTTTGCTGCATGACCTTGTTCGGGCTTGTTGCTCAGAACTTCGCGCTTGTCGTCAAACCCGAGTTGAACGGCACTGTAACCGTCATTTTCAAGGGTCTTAACTTGCATAACAACGTTTGGCGTCACGTCAATAACAGTAACTGGAACCAATTCACCGTTGTCAGTGAAGACTTGAGTCATCCCGACCTTCTTACCTAAGATTCCTTTGGTCATGAGTACACCTCCAATTTAATTTGATTTTTGTTTGTTTTTAGATTTTGAATTAAAGCTTGATTTCGATGTCAACACCACTTGGCAGATCGAGCTTCATCAGGGCGTCAACCGTCTTAGGGGTTGGGTCGATGATGTCGATCAGACGCTTGTGAGTGCGCATTTCGAATTGTTCCCGTGACTTCTTGAACTTGTGCGGTGAACGAATCACCGTGTAAAGAGTCCGTTCAGTAGGTAACGGAATCGGGCCTGATACTTGAGCACCGGTCCGCTTTGCACTTTCAACAATCTTGTCTGCTGATTCATCCAAAACGCGGTGTTCGTAAGCCTTTAAACGAATACGAATCTTTTGGTTTGCCATTGTGTTCCCTCCTTCGTCAAATTTGAAATTATGACTAGCTCCATGGAAATTACCGCCACATCCTGTGGCAAAGCGGCCGGGTGTGTCGCAACCTTCCACTTCATCGCCTGCGTGCTGAAATCCTGCTGGGGGCTACTGTCTGCCCCTCTTTTGTTCAAGCACTTTTTCTATAATACAAGAAAAAGCCTGGTGTAGCAAGGATTTTCTGGGATTAATTCCAAAAAAGTGGTTTCGTGAGGTACGGCAATCTTTTTTATTTTGGTGGGTAAGACGTGATTTTTAGTTCCCCAGCTGCATATTCAGCCAGAAAAACCTCTTCCACGTCGGTAATTCCTTGGTACCCCAGTTGTTCAACTAACCAGTTCTCATCACGTCCCAAGATCTCTAAAACGTCAGCATTAACCTGACCATCCGCTATTAAAGGGAAGCGCAAGTTGGCGGCGGAATTTTCTAAAATCGTTAAGTGACCACTTTGTTCCATCACGGCCGATTTAACCTGGTCAATCGTGGCAATCCCTTGACTACGTAACTGGGCCATCAGCTGGTCCGCTGACAGTCCCACCCGTAAACAGGCCTTGGCATCTAGTAGCCCGTTATGAATTAAAATAACGGGACGCCCCTCAATCAATCGCCGGAAGAGGCGATTTTGGTCACGCAAGAACTTGACTACTGCTACCACGAGCGACCAAATTAACAGGACGATCACAAATTGAAGGATGGTGACCGTTTTATTATAGATTACCCCACCAATAATACCCCCTAGGACGTAGTTTTGGATCTGATTTAAGGGGGTGTTGACGGCAAATTCAACTTTCCCCAGTAAGTTGATCTGGAGGATCATTACGGCCGTCCCCATAATGAACTTGATTGCGATAACTGTATACGTATCCATTGTTACCCCCTAACGATTTACCCGCACTTGGTGATCAATCACGTGGGCACGTTGTAAGACATAGCTATTATGATCAGCGCTTAATTGCAGTTGGTAATCGCGCCCCGCAAATCGAACCAGGAGCCCATCTTTGAGTGTTGTCTGATTAACCATCACCTGGCTAGGTTTAAGGTTGTGATCTTTAGCCACGGCCAGGACAAAGGGAATGATTTGATTGGCCTGCCATTGATTTTGGTGCTTAGCCAGTACTTGCTCGACTTGGACCCCCACCAGGATTAACACTATTAATAGAAGAATTACGCTTAAATCCCGGTAACGGGTGACGAACCGGTGACGAAAATAACGCCAGGAATAATACAGGACCAACAGGCTCGCCGCTATGGTAATCCCGTAACCAACCAGGGTAAACGCCTGTTGGTGAACCTGCAGGTAATGATAAGTGTAGAAATCCATTTACTCCTCCTATATTATAAAAAGGCCACAACTGGAGTTGTAGCCCTTTTAATTAACGGGTCAAGTTAATTACTTGCCACCGTTCTTTTCGATGATTTCTTTTTGGATGGACTTCGGCACAGCTGAGTAGTGGTCGAAGGTCATCGTGAAAGTCCCACGTCCTTGGGTTGCGGAACGAAGGGTCGTTGCGTAACCGAACATTTCGGACAGTGGAACGAAGGAGTGAACTAATTGGGCGTTCCCACGTTCTTCCATCCCGTCGATCGAACCACGACGAGCGGTAACGTGACCCATCACGTCACCCAGGTTATCTTCTGGGGCGACGATGTCAACCTTCATGATTGGTTCAAGGATAACGGCACCACCCTTAGGAGCGGCGTTACGTAATGCTAAGGAAGCGGCAACCTTGAAGGCAGCTTCAGAGGAGTCAACTTCGTGGTAGGAACCGTCGTAAAGCTTAGCGTGAAGGTCAACCAATGGGTAACCGGCCAGAACACCGTTTTCCATCGCTTCCTTCAACCCTTGTTCAACGGCTGGGATGTATTCACGCGGAACAACCCCACCGACAATGGCGTCTTCGAATTCGAAGCCGGCCCCTTCTTCCAGCGGCGTAAATTCGATCCATACGTCCCCGTATTGACCCTTACCACCAGATTGACGAACAAACTTCCCTTGAGCGGAAACTTGCTTAGTGAAGGCTTCACGGTAGGAAACTTGTGGCTTACCAACCGTAACTTCGGCGTTGAATTCACGGCGAAGACGTTCAACGATGATGTCCAAGTGCAATTCACCCATCCCGGCGATCAGAGTTTCACCAGTTTCAGGGTTCGTTTCAGCCTTGAAAGTTGGGTCTTCTTCAGCCAACTTTTGCAGACCCTTGTCCATCTTGTCTTGGTCAGCCTTGGACTTCGGTTCAACAGAAACCTGGATAACTGGTTCTGGGAAGTCCATGGATTCAAGTTGCAGTGGGTGGTCTGGGTCGGTCAAGGAGTCACCAGTGGTGGTGTTCTTAAGACCGATGGCAGCGGCGATATCACCAGAGAAGACTTCTGAGATTTCGTTTTGTTGGTTGGAGTGCATTTGAAGCAGACGGCCAACCCGTTCACGCTTGCCCTTGGTTGCGTTCAGAACGTAAGAACCAGATTGAAGGGAACCAGTGTAAACCCGCAGGAAAGTCAGACGACCAACGAATGGGTCAGTGGCGATCTTGAAGGCCAAAGCGGCGAATGGCTTGTCATCGCCGGCAGTCAGTTCAATGGCGTTACCTTCATCGTCGTGAGCAACGAATGGCTTAACGTCAACTGGGGATGGCAGGTAATCCAAGACGGCATCAAGCATCATTTGGATCCCCTTATCCTTGTAGGCAGAACCTGCCATTACCGGGAAGAGTTCTTGGTCCAGGGTTGCTTGACGGATGGCAGCCTTGATTTCATCAACGGAGATTTCGGCACCTTCAAGATACTTTTCCATGATGTCGTCGTTTACGTCAGCCAGCGTTTCGATCATTGCGTCGTGACGGCTTTCGGCTTCATCCTTCATGTCGGCTGGAATTTCAACGGTGTCCCAGTTTTCGCCGAGCTTGTCTTCGTCGTAGATGTAAGCAACCATCTTAACCAGGTCGATCACACCGGCGAATTCGTCTTCGGCACCAATTGGCATTTGGATTGGAAGCGGCGTAACGTTCAGGCGTTCCTTGATGGTCTTAACGGAGTAGTCGAAGTTGGCCCCCATCTTGTCCATCTTGTTAGCGAAGACCAGCCGCGGAACGTTGAAGTCGTCGGCTTGACGCCAAACGGTTTCAGTTTGTGGTTCAACACCGGCTTGGGCGTCAAGAACGGTTACGGCACCGTCGAGCACCCGGAGGGCACGTTCAACTTCGACAGTGAAGTCCACGTGTCCTGGGGTGTCGATGATGTTGATCCGGGTATCCTTCCAAACGGCCGTAGTAGCGGCAGAAGTGATCGTGATCCCACGTTCCTTTTCTTCTTCCATCCAGTCCATTTGGGAAGCCCCATCGTGGGTTTCACCAATCTTGTGAATCTTACCGGTGTAGTACAAAATCCGTTCAGTGGCGGTCGTCTTCCCGGCATCGATGTGGGCCATGATCCCAATGTTACGGGTCTTTTCAAGAGGGTATTCACGCTTGTTAGCCATCTTAAAAGTGATCTCCTTCCGTGTTTGTGTTGTTATTTTTAGAAAAAGGGGTGACGAGTGGAGTTTCCGCCGTCACCCCTCCTGATTTTAACTAGTTTAAGGGCTAGTTTCAAACCGCAATCTTACCAGCGGTAGTGTGCGAAGGCCCGGTTAGCTTCGGCCATCCGCAGGGTGTCTTCCTTCTTCTTGATGGAAGCACCAGTGTTGTTGGAAGCATCGATGATTTCGCCAGAAAGACGTTCCACCATCGTGTGTTCCCCACGAAGACGTGCGTATTGCACGAGCCAACGAAGTGCCAACGTCCGTTGACGTTCTGGGCGAACTTCGATCGGCACTTGGTAGTTAGAACCACCAATCCGGCGCGCCTTAACTTCAAGGGCCGGCTTGATGTTTTCCATTGCTTGTTCGAACACTTCGATCGGGTCGTTACCAGTTTGTTCCTTGATTTGGTCAAGGGCTTGGTAGAGGATCTTAGAAGCGGTCCCGCGCTTACCATCAAGCATCAAGTGGTTGATCAGGCTGGTAACCAGCTTTGAGTTGTAAATTGGATCCGGTAAAACTTCCGGCTTTGCTACATGTCCCTTACGTGGCATTGCTTAATCCCTCCTATATAAAGATTACTTCTTCGGCTTCTTAGCACCGTACTTGGAACGGCTTTGCATCCGGCCGTCAACACCGGCGGTATCAAGCGTCCCACGGATGATGTGGTAACGAACCCCAGGAAGGTCCTTAACACGGCCCCCACGGATCAGGACAACGGAGTGTTCCTGAAGGTTGTGGCCAATCCCTGGAATGTAAGCCGTCACTTCGATCAGGTTAGATAAACGCACACGAGCGTATTTCCGCAGGGCGGAGTTAGGCTTCTTTGGCGTCATCGTCCCAACACGGGTGGCAACCCCACGCTTTTGCGGTGATGGGTTCTTGATTTCTTCCTTCTTAAAACTGTTGTATACAAAGCCCAGGGCAGGTGACTTTGACTTACCCTTGTGGCTCTTGCGGCCCTTACGAACCAATTGGTTAATGGTAGGCATAATTTTTCCCCTTCCTTAATTTAAGTCCACACATCCAGGCGGTTCTTTTTTTGGAATAAAAAAAGGACGCTGGATGTTATTTAGTTTTGTGCTATCGCTGCGCATGCCGTCTGCCCAACGACAGACCAATCCGTTGCTCAAAAAAGCACCTTTATTAAATTAACACGCTCTCCGACTAAAGTCAACGACAACTCTGATCAAATTCGTAACATTCAGTGGTTTTGCCGTACTTAATGGACAGGAGGAACTAATTATGGAACAACTAATCGCCTTTTTAACCGGCTCTTGCCTAGCATCGTTCATCGTCACCATGACCCAGCGGCACCTTCTAGAAATGGGACCTTCTTCCCCCCGTTCGCTTTGTGATCACTGCGCCCACCCCCTAGCCTGGTGGCAATTGATTCCCCTCGTCGGCTTCGCCCTTCAGTTGGGGCGGTGCCGGTGGTGCAAAAAAAATATCGCCCCCTGGTCCAGTGTGTGCGAACTAACTTGCGGAACGTGGTTAGCCCTATACACCCCCCTTGACTTAACCGAGTGGTTAGCAAGCCTAGTCCTGTTAACTGGCCTGTCAGCCATGGCCACTACCGACTGGTACGCCGGGTGGATGAACCCCCTCGCCCTGACTAGCCTACTCCCCCTCCCCTTAATTGCGTTGTCTCCCCTGGGGATAGAACAACCTGCCCTCTTCTTATTAGTGGCGGGATTACTCTCATTGATCACCTTACTTAGCCACGGACTGGGCCTAGGTGATCTTGAATGGCTCTTAGTCGTCTTAATCTTAGCTGGGTGGCAGTGCTATTGGCAAACCCTGCTAATTGGATGCGGCCTCGCCTTGACCTCCCCTAAGTTATGGCACCGCCAACCACTCCCCTTTTTGCCCTACCTTTCTACCGGGCTGCTCGTTTCATTGTTGATCTAGAAAACGAGTGGAATATGAACTACCAAGTAGGCCGACGGACTATATTTAGCAGTAAGTTGTTTTGGTCCGTGGCGTTCTTTAGCCGTACTTAACCACCGGGTCTTTTGTTTTCTTTGGGTATGTTTTTATAAATTCTCCGGGAATTCAAAAGGGGACTGGAAAAACACGTTTTCTCAGCCCCCTAGTTATAATTAATGACTAACCCCGTCATTTTCTTCGGCCACCAATTCGACGGTAAAGAGGCGGACGTCCCTTTGCACGACGGCTTCAATTAACTGGAAAAGTAACAAAATCCACGAAAACGCGAGCCCAAAGGCCAGCATTTCAAAAGCGGTTAAAGAAAGGTAGCGGACGAACTTAAAGGCGATGTAACTAACGGCCAACACGCCACCGATCACGTAAGAAAGGGTCGAGAAGGTCTTAGTCATCATTGGCATCGTCCACCGAACCACTACCACCAAAATTAACATGGTGTAAACCATCCACATGGCGATGCGATCGTGAAGAAGGTGAAAACGTGGGTCATTTGGAAACAGCCCAACCCCACCTAGGCAAGCTGCCATTAAGTTAAGTAGCCAGCGGGTCACTTGAACCCGCCAGCCGGGGTACTTCTTGGACAGGTTGACAAACAAGTAGTCAATCAAGGTCAACATCAGCATTGCCGAAAAGATCAGGGTAATATTAAACTGCCAGCTATTCGACGAGTTTGCCGTCCCCAGGAAGCTAAAATTATGACGCCACCAATCCTTATTGGAATTAGTTAACATCGAGAAGAACACTCCCCCAATAATCATGAATGTCATTAGGTTAGTAATCACCCCGGGAGAAATCGTCATGGCCAGGTTGATCATGATGTAAGTAACCATGGCAATCACCAAAAAAATCAGGGCGCCGGCCGTGTAAATGTCAAAAACGGCCCCGTGAAAAAGCGACCCCACCAACCAGGCTCCCGCCACCAACGAAAAGGCAGTAATTGTCCCGCAAGCAACCATAATGCTGATCATAGCCCGCCAAGAAAATTCCTGCGCCCGGCCACGATGGTGACGTTTTTGGCTAATGAAGGTGCTGGTAAAGGCCAATAACCCGCTTAAAGTAGCAAGGTACAGGCTAGCCGACGCCACCGAATCCCCCCCCACCAGCGGCAAAAGGTGGTAGCCTTGGTTAATCATATCGGCGTAAAACAACAACGTCAGTACTAAGGCGGGGCCAAAGTACCACCGGAGCTTGATTTGGGGTAAACTGTCAGCCAACCGCAGTGGGCGAATCACCAACTGGTTGCCTTCCACCCACATTGCTAAGGGCTCGCCATCTTTAATTTCTAACTGGTCTCGGGCGACCTTGGGAACTTCCACACGACAATTCTTCAATCCACTTCTCCTTGTTAACTGATTTTATACTTACTAGATTATCATCAATTTAGACCGCTACCACACTCTCACTAAAATTTAATCATAAAGTTTGACATGCGCCACTCCCTCCCCTAGACTAGGGCAATACACTTAAAACACGGGGGGACTCACGATGAGAAAACCAATGATTGCTTTACCAGCCGATACCTATACCGAGGCAACTAGCATCATCAACTTACGAAACGCCGCTTTTGCGCCCGATCCGGCCATTAAAGCGATCACCAAGTCGGGAGGGCTTCCGATCGTCTTGCCAACCGTGGCCGCCGAAAACGCCGCCTCTTACGTTGACCTGTTCGACGGGCTCTTATTGCTCGGCGGTTTTGACGTTGACCCCACCTTTTACGGTCAGGAGCCCCACTTTGAATTAGGGGAAACCTTCCGTAAACGGGACCTCTTTGAAATCGCCCTGCTTAAGGCGACCATTGAGGCCGGCAAACCGATCATGGGAATCTGCCGGGGGTTGCAATTGATTAACGCTGGGCTTGGGGGCACCCTTTATCAGGACCTCTCCGAAGACCCGACCGCCCGCCTTAAGCACCACCAGTTAGCCCCGGGGAACCTCCCCACCCACCACGTTAATGTCCACGAGGGCTCCCAGCTTCAAAAACTGGTCGGTGATCGAATCTACATCAACTCCCGCCACCACCAGTCAATTCATGAGGTGGCGCCGGGACTCAAAGTCGTTGCCCGCGCTGACGACGGGGTGATCGAAGCGGTCGAATCCATCGATTCTAATCAAATTCTCGCCGTTCAGTGGCACCCCGAAAACATGTTTAAACACACACCGGAATCACAAGTCATTTTCAAGGACCTGATTGACCGCGCTAGCCAACAAATCTAAATTCAACATCAAAAAGGGCCCGCCAAACCAGCTTGGTTTGACGGGTCCTTTTTATTCAATCAAGCGCTTAGTCTTGATCCTTTAGTTGTTCTTCCATTTCGCGGATGGAGGTAATGGCCCCATCGGTTGCGCCAGTGTTGACACTGACTTCCTTGGGCTTGATGTTGCGGTAAGCACCCATCCCCGTTCCGGCTGGAATGATCTTCCCGATAATAACGTTTTCCTTGAGCCCCACCAGCGGGTCATTCTTGCCCCGGATGGCGGCGTCGGTAAGGACACGCGTCGTTTCTTGGAAGGAAGCGGCCGAAAGGAAACTGTTAGTTTCAAGAGCCGCCTTAGTGATCCCGAGGATAACTGGCCGGGCAGTGGCCGGAATTCCCCCGGAAATCAAGGTTTGGTAGTTAGCATCGCGGAATTGGCTAATGTCCAACAGTTCACCCGGTAAAACATCAGTATCACCAGGATCCATCACCCGCACCTTACGCATCATTTGGCGAATCATGATTTCAACGTGCTTGTCGAGCAGGTCAATCCCCTGCATACGATAAACCTTTTGCACTTCGGAGAGCAGGTAGGTTTCCGTGGACAAGACGTCGCGAACCCGAATCATTTCCTTTGGATCAATTGACCCTTCGTTGATGGCGCGACCACGGTGAATATCATCACCTTCGGCCACCCGCATCCGGGCCGTGATAGGCAGGGTGTAAGTCCGCGTGTCGGTTTCACCCTTGATCGTAACGTCCTTAGTTTGTTCAGCTGGGTTTTCTTCGATGGAAACCACCTGACCAGTAACTTCGGAGATCGTGGCCTTCCCTTTCGGGTTCCGTGATTCCACAATTTCTTGGATACGTGGAAGCCCTTGGGTGATGTCGTCGTTACCGGCCACCCCACCGGTGTGGAAGTTCCGCAGCGTCAGCTGGGTCCCTGGTTCACCGATTGACTGTGCGGCCACCGTCCCGATTGCTTCCCCGGCTTCCACTTGGTCCCCGGTAGCGGCGTTGCGTCCGTAACAACGTTCACAAACCCCGTGTTCGGTGTTGCAAGTGAAGGCGGAGCGAATCGTCACCCTTTGAACGCCCGCATCGATAATCTTTTGCGCCATCTCTTCGTTCAAGAGGACGTTTTTACCGACGATCTTTTCCCCGGTTTCCGGATTAAAGACGGACTTCATCGTGTAACGACCCAAAATCCGGTCGTATAACGGTTCGATCATTTCGTTCCCGTTAGTGATGGCGGTCACTTCCAGACCACGGTCGGTGCCACAGTCCTTTTCGCGAACGATCACATCTTGGGCCACGTCAACCAGCCGCCGGGTCAAGTAACCAGAGTTGGCGGTCTTCAAGGCCGTGTCGGTCATCCCCTTCCGTGCCCCGTGGGAAGAGATAAACATTTCCAAGACGGAAAGGCCTTCCCGGAAGTTAGAAAGGATCGGCAGTTCCATGATCTTCCCGGATGGGGAAGCCATCAACCCACGCATTCCGGCCAGCTGGGTAAAGTTGGAGATGTTCCCCCGGGCCCCAGAGTCGGACATCATGTTGATTGGGTTGTGGATATCCATGTGTTCGATCAGCTTGTTTTGAACTTCATCCTTGGCATCGTTCCAGATCCCAATGACCCGTTCGTAACGTTCGTTGTCGGTGATCAAACCACGGCGGAATTGCTTCGTAACCAGGGTCACTTGCTTGTGCGCCTTTTCGATGATTTCCGGCTTTTCCTTTAAGTCGGTCACGTCGGCGATCCCGACGGTTAACCCGGAAATCGTGGATTCGTAGTAACCAAGGTCCTTGATCCGGTCAAGAAGTTGGGAGGTGACGGTCACCTTGTAGATCTTGTAAACATCGGCAATGATGTCCGACAAGAAGCCCTTCTTAAACGGCGGCACCAGCGGCGCGTTTTCTAAGTAGGCGTGAATGTCTTCACCAGGTTCCAAGAAGTACTTGTCCGGAACCCCGTTTTGCAGGTTGTCGGCGGTCGGTTCGTTAATGTAAGTGTAATCTTCAGGCATGATGTTGTTGAAGAGCAACTTCCCAACCGAGGTCACCATGATCTTTTGGCGTTGTTCAGCGGTGAACGGCTTCTTGTCAAAGGAAGAAGTCAGCACCCCAACCCGGGTTTGTAAGGCCACGTAACCGTTACGGTAGGCCATCCGGGCTTCGTTGGTGTCCTTAAAGATCATGCCTTCCCCTTCACGGGCCTTGTCTTCAGTCGTCATGTAGTAGTTACCGATAACCATATCCTGGGATGGGGCCACGATTGGTTCCCCGTCACGAGGTGAAAGGATGTGGTGAGCGGCTAACATTAACAGACGCGCTTCGGCCTGGGCTTCATCGGACAGTGGTACGTGGATGGCCATCTGGTCCCCGTCGAAGTCGGCGTTGTAAGCGGCACAAACCAGTGGGTGCAAACGCATGGCCTTCCCGGAAACCAGGATTGGTTCGAAGGCTTGGATCCCTAACCGGTGCAGGGTAGGGGCGCGGTTCAAGAGAACAGGGTGTTCCTTGATCACGTCTTCTAAGACATCGAAGACCTTTTCGTCACGCTTGTCGATCATCCGCTTGGCTGCCTTAACGTTGGTAGCCAGGTTCCGCTTGGTCAGTTCGTGAATGATAAATGGCTTGAAGAGTTCCATCGCCATTGGAACCGGCAACCCCATTTGGTTCATCTTCATGGATGGACCAACATCGATAACGGAACGACCAGAGTAGTCGACCCGCTTCCCGAGCAGGTTTTGACGGAACCGTCCTTGCTTCCCCTTAAGTAAGTGGGACAAGGACTTGAGCGGACGGTTACCAGGACCGGCAACCGGACGGCCACGGCGACCGTTATCAATCAGGGCGTCAACGGCTTCTTGGAGCATCCGCTTTTCGTTTTGAACGATGATGCCCGGAGCGTTTAATTCTAACAGGCGCTTCAACCGGTTGTTCCGGTTAATGACCCGCCGGTACAAGTCGTTCAAGTCGGAAGTGGCAAAGCGGCCACCTTCCAGTTGAACCATCGGCCGTAAGTCAGGTGGCATAACCGGAATTACGTCCATCACCATCCATTCAGGCTTGTTCCCGGACTTGAGGAAGGCTTCCAAGATGTCCAGGCGCCGAACCGCGCGGGTCCGCTTTTGCCCAGTTGCTTCCTTTAAGACCGCCTTTAATTCGGTTGCTTTCTTGGCCAGGTCTACGTCGGCCAGTAGCTTTTGGATCGCCTCGGCCCCCATCTCAGCGGTAAAACGGTTGCCATATTCTTCCTTGAGTTCCCGGTAACGTGGTTCGGAAAGCAATTGCTTCTTTTCCAGTCCCGTGTCCCCGGCGTCTAAAACGACGTAAGAAGCAAAGTAGATTACTTCTTCCAGTTCCCGTGGGCTCATGTCCAAGACCAGCCCCATCCGGCTCGGGATCCCCTTGAAGTACCAGATGTGAGAAGCAGGGGCCGCCAGTTCAATATGACCCATCCGTTCCCGGCGGACCTTGGCAGAGGTTACTTCAACCCCACAACGCTCACAGACCCGCCGCTTGTTGTAACGCGCCCGCTTGTAGCGACCACAGGCACATTCAAAGTCCTTGGTCGGGCCGAAGATTCGTTCATCAAAGAGACCGTCTTTTTCTGGCTTTAAAGTTCGGTAGTTGATCGTTTCCGGCTTGGTAACCTCACCGTAAGACCAACTCCGGATCTTCATTGGGGAAGCCAGACCGATCTCCATACTTTCAAAATTATTGACGTCAATCAAAGGATAATCCTCCTTATTTAATCCCTAAGTGGCGAACCTAATCTTGCTTGGCTTCGTCTTGGGCGCTCGTCGCTTGCGCTGGTTGTTCTTCCAGCGTTTCGTGGCCACGGCGGGCCAGTTTCCGAACGTCAGCAACGTCTTCATCCATGCTCTTAAGCTGGATTTCTTCATGCTTGTCATCTAAGACCTTCATGTCTAACCCAAGGGATTGCAATTCCTTAACCAGCACACGGAAGGATTCCGGTACCCCTGGCTTTGGAATTTGGTCCCCGTCAATGATGGCTTGGTAAGTATTTACCCGGCCGACCGTATCGTCAGACTTGTAAGTCAAGATTTCTTGCAGGGTGTAAGCAGCCCCGTATGCTTCCAGGGCCCAAACTTCCATTTCACCGAACCGCTGTCCCCCGAATTGGGCCTTCCCACCAAGTGGTTGTTGGGTAACCAGTGAGTATGGACCAGTCGAACGGGCGTGGATCTTGTCGTCAACCATGTGGGCCAGCTTCAGGTAGTGCATGACCCCAACGGCAACCCGTTGTTCAAATGGTTCCCCGGTCCGACCATCGTAAAGGATCGTCTTCCCATCGGACGGCAAGCCGGCTTCCTTAACGGCATCCCAAACGTCTTGGTCGTTGGCACCATCAAAGACTGGCGTGGCAATGTGGATCCCCAGCTCGCGAGCAGCCATCCCCAAGTGAAGTTCGATCACCTGACCGATGTTCATACGGGACGGCACACCCATTGGTGACAGCATAATGTCAATTGGGGTCCCATCTGGCATGTACGGCATGTCTTCTTCTGGAACGACGATCGAAACCGTCCCCTTGTTCCCGTGACGACCGGACATCTTGTCCCCGACTTGGATCTTCCGCTTCTGGGCGATGTAAACACGGACCATCTTGTTAACCCCTGGGGCTAATTCGTCACCGTTTTCGCGGGTAAAGACCTTCACATCTTGGATGATCCCGCCACCACCGTGTGGCACCCTGAGGGAGGTATCACGGACTTCGCGTGACTTTTCACCAAAGATGGCGTGTAAGAGCCGTTCTTCGGCGGATAGTTCGGTAACCCCCTTTGGCGTTACCTTACCAACCAAAATGTCACCATCGTGGACTTCGGCCCCTACCCGGATCACCCCGGATTCATCAAGGTTCTTGCGGGCGTCTTCACTGACGTTTGGAATTTCGCGCGTCATTTCTTCTGGTCCGAGCTTGGTTTCGCGGGCTTCGGATTCGTAAGATTCGATGTGGATCGAAGTGTAAACGTCGTCTTTAACCAGGCGTTCGTTAATGGCGATGGCATCTTCGAAGTTGTAACCCTGCCAAGTCATGAAGGCGATCAGTGGGTTTTGACCAAGGGCTAATTCCCCTTGTTCCATTGATGGCCCGTCGGCTAAGACGTCATCAGCGTCAACCCATTCGCCAACCTTAACAATTGGCCGTTGGTTGTAGTTCTTACCACCGTTAGAGCGGCGGAACTTCATCAGCTTGTAAGTGTCTAACGTTCCGTCTTCTTGGCGTACCCGTACTTCGCGGGCGTCAACGTATTCAACGGTCCCACTGTTCTTAGCGATCAAAGCGACCCCGGAGTCGTGGGCGGCCTTGTATTCAATCCCGGTCCCGATCAACGGAGCGTGTGGGTTAATCAACGGAACGGCTTGCCGTTGCATGTTGGCACCCATCAAGGCCCGGTTGGAGTCGTCGTTTTCCAAGAACGGAATACATGCGGAGGCAACGGAAACCACTTGCTTTGGCGAAACGTCCATGTAGTCGACGTTTTCTGGCGCCGTTTCGATGTAGTCTTCCTTATCACGGCACATGATTTCGTCGTAAACAAAGGAACCATCTTCGTTCAGTGGCGTGTTGGCCTGGGCGATGATGAAGTTATCTTCTTCGTCGGCCGTCAGGTAGTCGATCCGGTCGGTTACCTTGTGGTCGGCCCATGAGACACGACGGTACGGCGTTTCGATAAAGCCGTATGCGTTCACCCGGGCGTAAGAGGACAGCGAGTTGATCAACCCGATGTTCGGTCCTTCCGGCGTTTCGATTGGGCACATCCGACCGTAGTGGGTATAGTGAACGTCCCGGACTTCATAACCGGCCCGGTCACGCGTCAAACCACCCGGTCCCAGGGCGGACAGACGCCGCTTGTGGGTCAATTCACCCAGTGGGTTGGTCTGGTCCATGAACTGGGAAAGTTGGGAGGAACCAAAGAATTCCTTAATTGAAGCCACGACTGGGCGAATGTTGATCAGTTGTTGTGGCGTTACGGTGTTGATGTCTTGGATTGACATCCGTTCGCGAACCACCCGTTCCATCCGGGCGAGCCCGATCCGGAATTGGTTTTGCAACAGTTCCCCAACGGAACGAATCCGCCGGTTACCCAAGTGGTCGATGTCATCGGTAGTCCCGATCCCTTCTTGTAAGTTCAAGAAGTAGTTGATCGAAGCCAGGATGTCGGCTGGTTGGATGTGCTTTAAGTCCAAGGAGATGTGACCGTTAGATACCACCGGCACCTTGCGTTCAGGGTCGTTCTTGGAGTAAACCATGATCTTTTGCAGTTGAACCGGCGCGGTTACCACTGCTTCATCGGATGGCGTGTAGGTGATCATCTTAAAGTCGTCTTGTTCCAGAACCGGTTCGAGTTCCTTTAAGACTTCCTTGGTGATGACGTCCCCGTCCTTGGCGATAATTTCACCGGTTTCTGGGTCGGCCAGGGTTTCAGCCAGGGTCAGACCTAACAAACGGTACTTCATTTGCAGCTTCTTGTTAGTCTTGTAACGACCAACTGGCGCCATGTCGTAGCGCTTTGGATCAAAGAAGCGGGTCATCAAAAGGGACCGTGCGGAGTCGGCCGTCTTCGGTTCACCTGGACGGAGCCGTTCGTAGATATCCTTTAAGGATTCTTCAACCCGGGAGTCTTCCGGTTCCTTGTGTAAGTCCTTTTCAATGGTGGCGTTCAGGGATTCTGATTCGCTCCCCAACATGTCCCAAATTTCGTCATCGGAACCAAAACCAAGGGCCCGAACTAATTCCGTAATTGGTAGCTTACGGGTCCGGTCGATACGGACGTAGGAAATTCCCTTAGCATCGGTTTCGTATTCTAGCCAAGCCCCCCGGTTCGGGATGAAGTTGGCACCGTAGCTTGGGCGCCCATTCTTGTCGGCTTCTTCGTTGTAGTAAACCCCTGGGGAACGAACTAATTGGGATACGATAACCCGTTCGGCCCCGTTGATGATGAAGGTCCCTTGGTCCGTCATCAGTGGGAAGTCACCAAAGAAGACGTCTTGGGACTTGATTTCGCCCGTTTCGTGGTTGGTCAGGCGTAACGTTACGTGCAGTGGTGCTGAGTAGTTTGCGTCATGTTCACGCGCTTCAGCGACCGTGTACTTTGGTTCCAACAATTGGTAGTCAACGAATTCCAAGGATAGCTTCCCCTGGAAATCATCGATCGGCATAATGTCGTCAAACATTTCCCGCAAACCCTTGTCCATAAACCAATTGTAAGAATCGGTTTGAATCTCGATCAAGTTAGGCAGGTCCAAGACTTCCTTGATTCGGGAGTAAGAACGACGGGTACGGTGCTTACCGTACTTAACTAAGTGTCCAGCCAAACTATTCACCTCTCTAGTTTGATAAACGGGTCCAGGAGCGCAATGTTACATTTCGGTTACAATTTAACCAAAAGTCCATTTTTGGGCAAAAGAAAACCAAAAGCAACCAGATCGGTGCCTTTGGTTTTTTATAAAGAGCCTGATGGACAAGAGATCATGAGGCTCACTGAACTCACAATTACATACTCTTGTATCATACAAGCTTTCGGTTTGAATGTCAACGGCTATGCTTGCTTAACAAAGCCGTGCAGAATGCAGCTCAAGATGATTCGTTGCCGTTGTTCTTCGTTGATGGCCCGACCACCGACCTGTTGGAAGGTTTCAAACAGTGGCGTCAAGCTGGAAATAAAGAGTTCTGCCGCTTCTTTTGGCAACAGGTCTGGACGTAAGTTGACCTCTGGCAGCTTGAAGTATTCCGACAGGGGTTCCACGTAGTCCATCATAAAGATCATGTCCAACTTCAATTGGGAGCTGGCCGTAAGCGACCGGCGGGCAAATTGATATTGGCTGTAGACACTCAACGGGTGGTACTTCAAGATGACCTTGGCAATTTCCCAGAGTCGCTCCTCTGGGTCCATGTCTTCTTTTCTCATCACCTTGTTGATGTCTTGGCGTACCTTTCCGCATAAGGCCGTCAAGACGTCTAAGTACAAGACCTCTTTATCACTGAAGTGGTGATAAAGGGCTGGTTGAGTAATTCCGATGTGTTTGGCAATGTCCCGGGTTGACGTTCCGTTGAAGCCATTCTCCAAGAATAACTTGGTAGCCGTTCGCAAGATCGCTTTTCGGGTTTTAGCTAATTGTTCCGCTCGCTTCATTAGTTTTCCCTTCTTAAACTGCTTAGTTCCTTATCATTATGTGTTCACCAATAACTAATTGTACATTGTTCCGCTTAATTATCAATAATTAGTTTAACTTATCTTTTATTTATTTCGCAATAAAAGCCGCCCGGCGGGGACGCCCTTTCCCCGTCAGCTAGCGGCTTAATTGCATAATCAACTTGTTAATTTTGGAGAACTAGGTTCCGGGAAGCGTTGTCAGAAGTTTTGACTTTGAAGCTCAATTTCCCCCGTTGGGCACCAATCGTCACTTGATCACCGGCCGCAACTTGGCCATCAATCATCGATAAGGAGAGCGGGTCTTCCACCATCGTTTGTAAGGCCCGCCGTAATGGCCGCGCCCCGTATTCAGGGTTGTACCCCTTCGCCGCTACTAACTCAATGGCAGCCGGGGTCAGTTTCAGGCTGATCTTTTGTTCCGCCACCCGCTTTACCAACTGGGCGCTCAAGAGCTTAACCACTTGGTGAAGATTTTCCTTGGTCAACGAGTGGAAGATCACGGTCTCATCAATCCGGTTCAAGAACTCCGGCCGGAAGTGCAAGCGCATCTGTTGCTTGATGGCCGCCGACATCGCTTGGTAATTATTTTGAACGCCAGTCGCCCCGAAGCCGACCGTCTTTTCATCGGCCAACTGGGTCGCCCCCAAGTTGGAGGTCATGATCAAAATCGTGTTCCGGAAGTCAACCTTACGTCCCTTGGAATCGGTCAAAACCCCATCATCTAAGACCTGTAACAGGAGGTTAAAGACATCTGGGTGGGCCTTTTCCACCTCATCTAATAAGACGACGGAGTACGGGTGTTGGCGAACCTGTTCGGTCAACTGTCCACCTTCGTCGTAGCCGACGTAACCTGGCGCCGCCCCGACTAACCGGCTGGTCGAATAGCGTTCCATGTACTCGGACATATCAATCCGGATCATGTTGTCTTCTTGGCCAAACATCGCTTCGGCTAACGCCTTAGCCAGTTCGGTCTTCCCAACCCCGGTTGGTCCTAAGAACATGAAGGAACCAATCGGCCGGTTCGGGTCCTTTAAGCCGCTGCGGGCCCGGCGAATTGCCCGGGCAATCGCCGAAACGGCTTCGTCTTGGCCGATCACTCGTTTGTGAAGCACCCTCTCCAGGTTAACCAAGCGATCGCTTTCCTTCTTTTGGAGTTGGGTTAACGGCACCCCGGTCCATTCGTTAACTACCTTGGCAATGTCTTCAGCCGTCACGGTGTACGGGAACTTGCCATCGGCAACCAACTGGGCGTCTCGTTCCCGCTGTTCTTCGATTTGTCGCTTAACCGTTAGCTCTTCGTGACGTAAGTTGGCCGCCCGGTCAAAGTCTTGCTCGGCAATTGCGTCCTCTTTTTGTGCCCGGAGTTCCTCTAACTTGACCGTCAAGCCATTCTTTTGGTTCCCCTTTTCTTCGCCATCGATGCGGACCATTGCCCCGGCCTCATCGATCAGGTCAATCGCCTTATCCGGTAAGAAACGGTTGGTAATGTAACGACTCGACAAGTTAACCGCCGCCATCAGCGCTTCATCAGTAATCTTAGCGTGGTGGTGTTTTTCATAGCGGGGCCGAATTCCCTCGAGGATTTGGCGGGTCTGCTCCTTAGTTGGCTCTTCAACCATGATCGTCGCAAAACGCCGTTCTAAGGCCGCATCGGTTTCAACGTACTTTTGGTACTCGTCCAGGGTAGTCGCCCCAATCAACTGGAGTTCCCCCCGGGCCAGGGCCGGTTTGAGAATGTTGGAGGCGTCAATCGCCCCCTCTGCTCCCCCGGCACCAATCATGGTGTGGATTTCGTCAATAAATAAGATAATTTTGCCGTCCCGGTAAACTTCATCGATGACGTTTTTGATCCGCCCCTCGAATTCACCCCTGAATTTGGTACCGGCAACCAAGGTCCCCATATCCAGGACCACCAAGCGCTTTTCGGCTAGTTCATCAGGAACTTCACCGTTAACTATCCGTTGGGCAAGGCCCTCGACAATCGCCGTCTTTCCGACCCCCGGTTCTCCTAACAGGACCGGGTTATTCTTGGTCCGCCGGGCGAGGATCTGAATCGCCCGCTTGATTTCTTTTTCCCGTCCAATTACGGGGTCAAGCCCTTCTTCTCTGGCCACCTTTGTCAAATCACGGCCGTACTTATCGAGGGTTGGCGTAGTCCCTTCCCCCTCCTCCGGTTGGGTATTGGCCTGGTTTTGCCGGCGGTTGCGCCGTCCCTCTTGAGAAACCCCCAAACGCCGTAACAACATCCGGCGGGCTTGCTTTGGTTCCACGTCCAAGTTCAAAAGGATCCGCGAGGAAAGGATGGCCTCATCTGACAACAGGGCCAACAATAAGTGCTCAGTACCCACACGTCTTGCCCCCATTTGTTGGGCCAAGCGGGCCGCTAGGGCCAAAATTTCGCGTAACTTTGGCGAATTAGGCAGGTACGCATCGCTAGCGGTATTTTGCATGGTTCCGTACCCGGTGTAGCGTTCAATCTCTTCACGCAGGTCGTCACTAGTGACGTTAAACTGGTGCAAAACCGTCGCAGCCACCCCCACCTTTTCGAGGCTCAAGGCCAAGAGGAGGTGTTCCGTCCCGACGGCTTGGTGTTTAAAAAAGCGCGCCTGTTCCTGGGCAATCCGCAAGACGTTATTGGCGCTTGGTGTGTATAGATTTTCGTTATCCATTTAAAGCTCGCTTTCTGGTTAGCTTTCATAGCGTAACCGATTCAAGAGCGACATAAGGATCTGAGCCCGCAGGCCGTTTTCCTCCCCCCGGGTTCCATGGGGAGCCAAGGTTGACTTAGCGGTGGCCGCTAGCATGAGGTCCCCTTCCCGACGGCTAATCAACTTCTCCTTGTACAGAGTCTGGATGATGGCAAAGGCGTCACGTTCATTAATGGCCGCCCCGACCACATCCATCATCATCTCAATCACGTCGACGTTATCAAGTAGGCTGACCCGCTCAATGCGGATGTAGCCACCACCGCCCCGCTTGCTACGAACTAGGTAGCCATTTTTAGGGGTGAAGCGGGTTTTAATCACGTAATTAATCTGTGAGGGAACCACATCGAAGTGGTTGGCAATTTCTGCGCGCCGAATTTCAATTTGAGCGGAGTTACCGAGGATTTGCTTTAAGTAATCCTCAATCACGTCCGAGATACTTTTTTCTTCCAAGAGTGTTCACCTCATCCCTGACTAATTTTGACCTTCATTATACCATTCTTTTGGTTGAGAAACCCCCACAAAGCTCTTTAGATATGGTAGATTGCAACAATTAATCGAATTTTTCGGACAAGTCACCAAAGAAGACTTGGAGTGGCGTTTTCCACCCTAAACATTTCCGGGGACGCCAGTTTAAGTACTTTGAGATCATAGTCAGCTCTTCGTCCGTAACGCTCTCAATTGGCTGATTCTTTGGAATGTGTAGCCGAAGCTCGCGGTTCAACCGTTCGTTGGTTCCGCGTTCATGTGGCGCATACGGGTGGGCAAAATAATGGGCAATTCCGTAGGCTTCAATTTCCTTGAAGCCTGCGAATT
>SKEM01000134.1_pt1 | contig 56142 bp, 42 predicted proteins | sample 4826731 | NCBI WGS metagenome assembly SKEM01 (sample SAMN11008809, study PRJNA524170) | human gut metagenome | biome: Human fecal sample; material: Feces; isolation source: fecal sample from pouch patient p37 | host: Homo sapiens | place: Israel: Tel-Aviv | collected 2015-07-27 | reverse complement strand
CCACAACCCCCACCAACACAACCCACCGGCGTGTCGCAACCAACAAAACCCAACAACCACAATGCTTCCCTCGGCGTGTCACACAAACACCACAAACACCCCTGAGCACCACACCCGGCGCGCGAACCGTTTCTCAGCACGCCCAACACACGCGGTCTTGACGTTGTCAACATATGCGGGTATGTTTACTTCTCGCCTCGGGCGGTTGGCGCAGTGGTAGCGCACTTCCCTGACACGGAAGGGGTCACAAGTTCGAATCTTGTATCGCCCACCAGGCTGCACACTGTGCATTGCCTTTGCGGACATAGCTTAGTTGGTAAAGCGCGACCTTGCCAAGGTCGAGACCGCGGGTTCGAGTCCCGTTGTCCGCTCTCTTGTTCTTACTGATTATCCGCCATTCCAAGCGGTTTACGCCAATTCACCGCGCATCGGCACATGGCAGAATTCCGGCACTTTGTACCACTTCACCGTATACCCGGCGCCGTGCGCGCAGAACACCGAATCCGGTGTATGCTCCAGATCGGCCTCGGGGTCATAGCCCGCCGCCTCCACGACCGCCTGCTCGTCATGGCATTCCCTGTATCCGCCGAACATGAGCGCCAGACGCCCTTCGCCGTGCGTATATGCGTTCACGTCCATCGCATAGTCGCGCATCTCGCTCACCGGCGCCGCGCCTTCCACCACGGCAAGGCCGTCCGCGATCTGCGGAGCCGCGCTCTCACCGCTCATGCGCTGCACGTCGCTCAACGCGCGCCCGAGCATCTCCTGCGGAAGCTCAAGACGGAACCGGTACCACGGTTCGAGCAGCACGGCATGCTCCGTCTCGCGCGCCTCCATGAGTCCCTGCCTCACCGCACGGTAGGTCGCCTGCCGGAAATCGCCGCCTTCGGTGTGCTTCAAGTGGCCGCGACCGCCGATGAGCGTCAGCCGCATGTCGGTGATCGGCGCGCCGGTGAGCACGCCCGGATGCTCGGTCTCCTGCAGATGCTGCATGATGAGCCGCTGCCAATTGCGGTCGAGCTCGTCTTCGCTCACATCGGTGGCGAACTCCAGTCCGCTCCCCCGCGCAAGCGGCTCGAGCAGCACATGCACTTCCGCGTAATGGCGCAGTGGTTCGAAATGCCCTACGCCTTCGACGGGCGCGGTGATCGTCTCCGCGTACAGGATCGACCCCGGGCCGAATGAGATGTCGAGCCCGAAACGGTCGCGCATCAGCTGTTCGACAATCTCCAGCTGCACGGCGCCCATGAGCTGCACATGCGCCTCCTGCAACCGCTCCTGCCACACCACGTGCAGGAGCGGCTCCTCATCTTCGAGCTCGCGCAGCGCCTGCAGACATGCGTGCACATCGTTGCTCCCCGGCAGCAGTGTGTAGGTGAGCACCGGCCGCAATGCCGGCTGTGCCGCATTGCGCGCCGTGCCGAGCCCTTCGCCGGGGAATGTGCGCGCGGGTCCGGTGACCGCGCACACCGTGCCCGCGGGCACCGACTCGACCGTCGTGAATTTCGCACCCGAGTAGACGCGCACCTGGTCCACTTTCTCCGCGCCGCTCGCTTCGGGCAGCATCATCTTGGCGGTGAGCTCGCCGCCGGTCACTTTGATCCAGCTCAGGCGGTTGCCCTGCCGGTCGTGCGAGATCTTGAACACGCGCGCGCCGAATTCGGCGGTATAGTGCGGTTCGCGCGTGAAATACGCAAAGCCTTCCAGAAACTCGCTGATGCCCTGCATTTTGAGTGCCGCGCCGAAATACACCGGCACAACCGCGCCGTCGGCGATCATGCCGCGCACGGTGCGCACGTCAATGCCGCCTGTCTCGAGGTATTCGTCCATCGCGGCCTCGCTTTGCATCGCGAGCGCGTCGAGCTGATCGGACGACAGGCCATCCACCGCAGCAGTGAAGTCGATGCACGCGTCCGAACAGCGCGCGTGCAGCTGGTCGAGGATGCGCGCGCGGCTGGCGCCCGGCGCATCCATCTTGTTGACGAACACGAACACCGGCACATGGTAACGCTGCAGCAGCCGCCACAGCGTGAGTGTATGGCCCTGCACGCCGTCGGCTGCAGACACCACAAGGATTGCGTAGTCGAGCGCCTGCAGTGTGCGCTCGGTTTCGGCGGAGAAATCGACGTGGCCTGGGGTGTCGAGGATTGTGAGCTCCACATCGCCCACGCGCATCACCGCAGGCTCGGTGTAGATGGTGATGCCGCGCGCGCGTTCGATCGCGTCGGTGTCTAGGAACGCATCGCCGTGGTCCACGCGTCCGAGTTTGCGCGTGGTGCCGGTGGCGTACAGCAGCGCTTCGGACAGTGTGGTCTTGCCGGCGTCCACATGCGCCACGATTCCCGTTACGATCCGCTTCACCGAAGTCTCCTTTCCGCGCGCAATGCGCGTCATGCCACCCCGAACACGCCGCCGTGCACGGTGTAGACGAGACCGCACACGCCCAACACCACGATAAGCGACAATACAATCCAGCCCCTATGCGAAAACAGCTGGCGCAGTGGCACGCCAGGGCGGCGCTGCCGGCGCGCCACCACGAGCAGCGGCAGGCCAATCGCATACAACGCGCACGCCATCATCAGATACCGCAACCCCGCCGAGTAGACGAGGAACAGCGAGAACAGCGTACCCAGTATGCCGGTGGCGAGCGCACGATGGCGCGCGGCCGCACTGCGGAACACGGTGCGCTCGCGTACGGCGACCTTCCACAGGTACACACAGCACAACAGGTAGCAGGGCATGGCCATGACCGAGGTGATGGAAATCATGACCTCCCACGCATCCCCGTTGACGAAGTGGCAGAGCACGAACAGCAGCTGGCAGGTAATGGCGGTCCATACCAAGCCGATGGATGGCGCGCCGAAGCGGTTGGTGGCGCAGAAGGACCGCGGATAGATGCCGTCGCGCGCGGCGTACAGCGGCATCTGGCTGATCATGATCATCCAGACGAGCCATGCGAACACCACAGAGATGATCACGCCGGCGTTGACCATGATGGAGCCCCATTGGCCGAAGCACTGTTCCATGATCACCGACATCGAGGGGTTGGGCATCTGCGCCACTTGATTGGAGGAGTATACGCCGAGCGGCAGCAGCGAAACGAGGATGTAGAGCACGAGCACGGTGAGATAGCCGGCGGTTGTGGCGCGGGAGACGTCGCGCGGATGGCGCGCCGAGCCGGAGACCACAACCGCGCCCTCCATGCCGATGAACAGCCATAGGGTGACGAGCATGGAGTCGCTCACCTGGGCACCGATGCGGTGCACGTCGAATCCAAGCGGCGTGCCTTGGGCGCTCAATCCCCAGAACCCGCGCACGAATACGCCGGTTTTGAATACGGCGGCGAGCGCCACCACGAACACGAACACGGGGATCATCTTGCAGATGGTGCCGGCGACGTTGATGATGGCGCCGGTTTTTGTGCCCAGCGATGCCACAATGAACATGAGCCAGAGGATGAGCGACGAGGCCACGGTGGACGCGATGTTGTTGCCATTGGTGAAGGTGCCGGGCATGAAGATGTCGAGCGTGGACATGATGAGCACGCCATAGGCCACCAGTGAGAAACAGTTGCACAGCCAATACCCGTAGGCCACGAGGAAGCCGACGAAATCACCGAACCCGGTGCGGGCATATGCGTAGAGACCGTCTTGCATATGCGGTTTGGTGTTGGTGAGCACGCGGAACGTGTTGACGATGAACCACATGCCCACGCCGGTGATCGCCCATGCCACGATCTGGCCTCCGGCGGACGCATGCTGTGCCATGTTCTGCGGCAGGCTGAAGATGCCGCCGCCGACCATCGCCGACACCACAAGCGCGAACAGGCCGACGAACCCCACTGTGCTGCGTGGCTCCGCGGCCGCCGCACCGGAACCCTCCACCATCGCCGGCGCATTGGATGCGTGTTGCCCGCTGTCCGCCATCGTCAATCCACTCCTGTTGTGTGCATGCATGCCGACATCAGAGCGTAACAGATGGTTCGTTCCGCCCGGCCGGTTGTGCGCCCGGCGCAATGTGCCATGGTGTCACACCCAACCGCGCACCGCGTAGAAGCGCAGTGTGCACAGCACGTCCACGAGGATGTCGTTGAGCGGCCCGGCGGTGTAGTCGACCATGGCGTAGGACGCATACCCATCTTCGAGACGCCACATCGTGGCGCATGAAACCCGGTTGGCTGCCGTGCCATGGAACCGCAGCAGGGCCGCGTTCGGCGCCGCGTGTGCATCTGCGCTGTGCAGTTCGAACGCTCATGGGTCTTCGGCGCTTGCGGCCACGCGCACCGGAGGCGCGGCGCCGAGTTCGGATTCAGGCAGCACGATGGGTGCGATCTGCGCGATGCGCTGTGCGAGCAGGCCGGCCGTCACGGTGGGCGGATTGCCAACGGTGCCGATGAGGTCGTGGTAGGCGTAGGCGATGCGCCGCGCGGCTGACGCAGCAGGCGTATCCGCGCACATCGTCGTCAGGATGCGCTGCGATTCCGGCGCACCGGTCGTCTGCTCGGTGAAGGTGGCGGTCAGACCGCTCGCATCATAGGCGGCATCCAGCATGACCATGCGCCCATGGTTCGCGGCCGCCTGGATGTGCAGCCGTGCGCGGGCGTCCGGGTCGTCGCACAGGCGCATCAGCGCCGCGGTGAGTTCGTTTTCCGAAGGCATGGACCCCATATAACAGTATCCCGCCCCCAAACGGGGGCGGGATACTGTTGCAATATAATTCCCCATGTGAATTACACGGTGTTGGGCCGTATGACTCACACGCTTATGGTTTCCTCACCAATGGGAACAATATATGGGGAATCGATCAGCCTTCCTTGGCTTCGGCCTCACGTTCAACGGCTTTGTCCACATTGGCTGCGGCCTTGTCAAGGTCCACGTCCGACTTGGCGTCGTGCTTGGCGGCCCTTTCGACGTCCTTGATCGCATCCTTCTCCTGATGCTCGGCCTTATGCACGTCCACATCGGCCTTAAAGTCATCGAACCTCTCTTTGAGCGTTTCGTGGGGCTTCTTTTCGTCTGCCATAACGACCACCTTTCGTGTGAGTAGTCTGTAGCCCATCTGGGCCTATCCCCCATTACACCGCATCCCGCATCTCGCCGTGCCAAGCGACGCTACAAGCGTATATTCGACCGTCATTTTTTGGCGATTCCACATGGCATTGGCTTGCACGCCAAAACACGATGGCAACATGCATTATTCCCGTTTTCCGCGCAGCACCGAAGCCCCTATGCATATGGGCAACGCGGTGTTAGGTTGAGGGCAGGCGCGCAAAAAGACGCGCCGAACATCCATCACAACCATACGCAAGTCCCGAGGTGCCATTGTGTTCCATCCCCGTTTTTCACACCCGTCCGCACACGTCACCGCCGCGGTCGCTTCCATCGCGGCGCTTGGCATGTTGCTGGCCGGCTGCGGCACCAGCGGCGGCACCGGCTCCCCCAGCGCGCAAGGCTCGTCGAGCACCGCAACCACTTCGGTGATCACGGTGAACAACGTCGAACCCTCCGCCAACCTGTTGCCCGGCAACACCAACGACATGGCCGGCTGGAAGGTCGTGACACAGCTCTTCGAAGGGCTCGTCACATTCTCGGACGACGGCAAGCTGATCTACGCCGACGCCAAATCGATCACCCCGAACAGCGACGCCTCACAATACACGATCACACTGCGCGACGGTCTGCAGTTCTCCGACGGCCAGAAGATCACCGCGCAGACCTATGCCAAGGCCTGGTCGTTCGCAGCGAACGCCGCAAACGGGCAGCTCGGCGCCGCGATCTTCTCCACCATTCAGGGCTACGAGGCGCTGCAGGACGCCAACGGCGACAAAGACGCACAGTTGAGCGGCCTCAAGGTGGTGGATGACCGCACGCTGCAGGTCACGCTCAACACACCCGACTCCTCGTTCCCTTACAAGGTGGGCGACGTGGCGTTCCTACCGATTCCCGAAAGCGCATACTCCGATGTAAACGCGTTCGGCGAGCACCCGATCGGCAACGGCCCTTACATGCTCAAGCAGTGGGACCATGATTCGAGCATCCAGCTTGTGCCGAACCCGCACTACACCGGTCCGCGCAAGCCGAAGAACGGCGGTGTCACCTTTGAGCTCTATACCGACGTGCAAACCGCATACGCGGACGTGGAATCAGGCAATCTCGACGTGATCGACACCATTCCCACCTCCGCGCTCGCCACGTACCAACATGAAAGCGGCATTCAGGCCTTCAACAAGCCAGGCCCCGCGTTCCGCTCGTTCACAATCCCGCAGAGGCTCAAGCATTTCTCGGGCGAGGAGGGCCGGCTGCGCCGTGCGGCGATCAGCCATGCCGTGAACCGCTCCAACATCATCGAAAAGGTGCTCTACGGCACCGCGACCGTGGCCACCGACTTCACCGCGCCCACAATCGCCGGTTATTCCAAGAGCCTCAAGGGCGCCAGCGTGCTCGACTACAATGCCGAGACCGCCAGGAAACTGTGGGACCAAGCCAATGCGATCAGTCCGTGGAGTGGCGTGTTCCGCCTCGCCTACAGCGCGGACAGCGGCGACAAGCAACGCGTGGAGGGCATCACGAACTCCATCAAGAACGCCTTGGGCATTGACGCGCAGCCATACATCATCCCCACGCAGAAGGAGCTGAGCAGCGCGATCCACGACCGCACGATCAACGCAGCGTTCCTGCAGGGCCTGCAGTCCGACTACCCATATCCGGAAGGATATCTCATGCAGGCCTACGATTCGTCAGCGGCTGACGGCAAGGGCCTGAACAACGGCGATTACAAGAGCACGGCCTTCGACAAACTGATCGATGATGCTGCGCGCCAAACCAACGTGGATAATGCGATCAGCTACTATCATCAGGCTGAAGAGGTGCTGTTCAAGGATCTGCCGGTGGTTCCGCTGTGGTATGCGAATGCGACCGCGGCGGCCGGCGAGCATGTGCAGCATGTCGGATTCAATTACATGGGCGTGCCGAAGTACAACGAAATCACGAAGTGATGGCATATGGGAGCAATTGCGAACGATGAGATGATCACCGCCAAAGACGGTCAACAGCACAGTTGGAAGTCGATCAAGCTGCTCATCGCCACGCTGATTGTCAGCACGCTCGGCGACGGCTTCTGCGGTGTGATGATGGCGGTCGCGCTCCCGAACATCTCGGAAACCTACCATGTGAGCATCGCACAGCCAACTGGGTGACGGTTGGCTATGCGATCGTCGCAGCCACGGCGGTGATGACCGCCGCCACCGTGCTCGCGCGCATCGGCTTGAAGAAACTGTTCTTCTGGAGCCGCGTGCTGCTCATCGTCAGTTCGCTCATTGGCCTGTTCTCCCTGAATTTTCCGATAATGTTCACGAGCCGCCTGATCCAGGCGGTCGGGTCGGGACTCATGTTCCCAACAATCAACACGGTGATCATCCGTGTGGTATCAGCCAAGATCTCGGGCCGTGTGGTGTCGCTCAACAGCGCCATCATCGGTCTGGGCATCGCGGTGGCCCCGTTGCTCAGTGGCGTGTTCCTGACCTATGTGAGCCTGACGTCGATGTATGTGGTGCCGTTGGCGGTCGGCATCATCTCGATACTCATGGGCGCGAAGTTCATGTTCGACGTCGAACCGCGCAAGCAGCATCCGATCGACGTGCTGTCGATCGTGCTCTCGTTCGTGGGCTTGGCCGCGCTGATGATGGGCTTCTCTGAGCTGACGCACCGCCCGCTGTTCGCCGTGCCCATGCTCATCGTCGGTGTGGCGGTGCTCGCGTGGTTCACCGTGCGCCAGTTCCATGTGGACGTGCCGCTGCTCGACCTGCACCCGATGAAGCACTTGTATGTGTCGATCGGCGTGCTCATGTACATGGCGGGTGCGATGGGCCAGCAGGCCGTGTTGTTGCTGTTGCCGCTGTACTTGGAGCGCGCGTGCGATTACACGCCGTTCGTGGCCGGCTGTTTCCTGCTCATCATGACGTTGTTCTATTCGGGTTCGGTGATTGTGGGAGGCAAGACCGTGGACCGTTCCGGCATGTGGCCGGTTGTCTCGAGCGGCTTCCTGTTCATGGTCATCGGCCTGTTCGCCACGTTCTTCGCGGCCCCCACCAAGATCGCGTGGCTCGTGGTGCTCATCGGATCCGTTGTGGTTGTCGGCGACGCGCTCATCAACGTGCCCGACAAGGATGTGGTGCTTGAGGCGCTGCCCGACAATACGGTGCCCGACACGAGCGCGATCTTCTCGACCGGCAACCAGATCGCCGGTTCGATCGGTTCCGCACTGTTCGTCGGTGTGCTTTCCGCCGATGTGCTCAGGCAGACCGCTGAGGGCGTCAACCGCCATGCCGCGTATGCCAACGGCTTCCAGCATTCGATCCTCATCGCCGCAATCTTCGAAGTGGTGATGCTGCTCGTCTCGGTGTGGTACTCGCGCGAGATGGTGAAGCACGACCGCGCCAAGATCAACCAGCCGGCATAATCTCAGCCCTCAGCCGCACTGCATGACACAGCGAACGCCGGGACCCGCATACACGGGCCCCGGCGTTCGTCTATGCGCCGCCCTTACACGGACAGCATGGTGTTTCAGTTGTTGGCAGCCTGCTGCTGCTCTTCCACGCCGACCTCGGCCTTGAGGCGGGCCAGTTCGTCGTCCACCGACGTGGAGCCGCCGGCGAGGTACTTGTTGGCGATGTCTTCGTTGCTCGCCTGCGTGTTCAGCTCGGCCGTGGCATTGGCCTCGTTGAGCATGCGGTCGGCCTTCTCCTCCATGCGCTCGAACGCGGCGCTGTTGCGGGAGGCCCTGCTGGTCTTCTCGGTGGCTTCGTTGACGTGCTGCTGCGCGTTGGCCACGGAGACCTTGGCGTGCACCGCGGCACGGCGTGCCTGCAGGCTGTTGATGTCGTTGACAAGCTTGTCGTGCATCTGACGCATTTTCGCCGCGTTGTCCTCGGCGACGGTGGCTGCCTCCTCGAGCGAGTTGAGCGTGCTCTCGTACTGCTGCTTGGTGGCGAGCAGCTTGCGCGCGTCGTCGTCGTTGCCGGCCTTGACGGCGGCCTTCGCCGCCGCCTCGTACTTGGCGATGTCGGCCTTGCAGTCGTTGACCTGCTGGCGCGCGTTGGTGGCCGCGGCCATGACGCTTGCGGTCTCCTTCTTGACCGCCGCGAGGTCTTCGTTGAGGTCAAGCAGCATCTGGTCGACCATCTTCGCCGGATCTTCGGCCTTGTCGAGCAGCGCATTGATGTTTGCGCGCATGATGTCGCCGAATCGTTTGAGAATAGCCATGGCTATTGTCCTTTCTGTTCCTGACCAACCTGATCGTTGTGATCTGCCTGATCATATTTTTCCAAAATCGGATCGCGCGCCTCGTCGAGCGGTGTGGTGACCATGCGTTCCACATACTGTTCGTGCTCGCGTTTGCGTTTGATGAGCATCCAGGCGACCACGGCGCCGATGGCAAGGACGCCAATCACAATGACCGCGATGATCACCCACTTGTGCACATCGTTCCTGGTTGTTGTCTTGGTCATGATGCGGTCCGCGGTCGAATCGAACGTGGCCACGATCGCATCGTCCGTCGACCGGTCGCTGAACCAGTACTCGTCAAGGTACGTCCAGAAGATCTCGGTGGCCTGCGCGTCCATGATACTCGAGACGTGTTTGCCGTTGACAAGCGTCATGTACCCCACATCGTTGTCCACGTCCTGTTCGGCGAAATACACGAACAGCAGTGTGTCTTCGTTGTCGATGTGGTCGTCGTACCATTCGCGCGCCCACGCCTGTTTTTCGTCATCGGTTGTGAGCTTCGGGTTGTATTTGGCGAACAGGATGTACGGCTGTATGCCGGTCTTGTCGTAGAACACCTTGAGGCGTTTGGCCGCTGACGTGCGGTTTTCGAACCAGCCGAGCTGGTCGTCGATGCAGTTCGAGTCGTATGGCAGCCCGGAATCGAGTTTGGTGCGGTTGTATGTGCTCTCCGGCACCGTCACATTGTAATCGTTGCGGTTGGGCTCATTGTTCGAGCAGCTGGGCATCATGAAGATGAGCAGGAAGATGACGAGCGCGGCCAGGATGCCGATCAGTGGCATGAGCCCGGCAAGCCCTCCATTGGGCTTTTTGCCACCGTTGTTGTTGCCGCCGAACGGCGTTTGCGTGGGGGGTGGGGTCACCGGTGGGCCACCGGACGGCGAGAACGGCCCCTGTGCCGGGCCTTGTGGGCCAGTGCCGAACGGGCCGCCCGAATACGAACTGGGCATCTGCTGACCTCCGTAATTCTGCGGTCCCATCGCGTCGAAGATCTCATCGGGGAATGGCATGCCCCGCCGTCCATAACGGGTGCGGGAAGAGCGCCGCCCTGCGTTGTAACCGCCCGCCATGCCTATGCCCGCCGCACGGAACAGATCCCCCAGATCGAACGATCCGCCCGATCCGGTGGACCCGCTGGATTGCGGGAATCCGGCTGAGCCTCCGCCCCCGGCCCGGCGACCCGAGCCCGGCATGCTCGGGCGATGCCCGCTGGACATGCGTGAACCACCGTCGTGGCCGCTTGACGATCGGCCCGACCCTGAACCGGCACCAGCTCTTGGCATGTGAACGTCCTAACCTCGTTGTGAGTATTGGTAACAATATAGCCGATGCGGGTGTGGCTTGCCCGACAATCTCACCGTTTTATTGCGCACAATGAACATTCTTGCCCTACGCATGCTCAGCGAGTACGCGTGCCATGCCGGCGCTTCGCTCGCCGCCGCACCACGATCGCCGCCGCACCACGATCGCTGCGGCGAGCGCAAGCGCGAACACGGCGACGCCCACCCCTACGGCGATCAGGGTGCCGTCCCTCTGCGTGGACGCGGCGGGGATGCTCTGCGGCACCGGCGCACGCACGCCCGTGACGAGCAGACGGTCGGTGTTGACGCCGATCGGCGTGCACGTGACCATCGTCACGGTGGCATCGCCTGACTGGTGCGCATCGCGGATCTGCTGGAGCGTGCGTTCCATCCGCTCGGGTGTGATGGTGCGCACGTCGGTGATGCGGTACCCCTGCTCTCCCCCAAGCACGTCGAGATAGAACACGTCTCCCTGCCGCATCTCGCTCAGCCTGGTGAAGAGCATGCCTTGCACGCCGCCGGAGTGCGCGGCGAGCACCGTGTACGTGTGCGGATCACCGACGGGCAGTGCGGTGCCGTAGATGTGCCCGACGCCTTTGCTGAGCACGTCGTCGAGTGTGGTGTGGTAGACGGCGATGTTCACCGATATCTTCGGGATGCTCAGCCGCGCCATCGCCCCACCGCCGTCCACCGAGAGCGCGCGCATATAGGCGGCGTCGGCGAGTTCCTGCGGATTGCCCTGCTCATCCGCGGCGTCGGCGGGGATGCCGCCGCCGAACCGATCAGCGAGCGTGCCGTTGTATGCGCGGGCCCACTGCAGCACCGCCTTCGGCACCAACTCGTATTGCACCACGCTGCCGTTGTAGTTGTATCGGGTCATGGTGCCGGGCACCGCCACACCTGTCGTCCATCCTTTGCCTGGGTAGATGGCGGAGGCGTCGCCAATGATTGTGGGCTCCTTGTCTTTCATCACATAGCCCTCGGGGATCAACGCCTTGTCCGCTGAGGACATGCCGCTCGTGTGTGTGTGTGTGGGGTAATCGAGGCCCAACGCCGGGAACTCATCGAGGTTGTTGGCGTAGGAATGGGTCAGGTCGTCCAGCGCGGCGTAGTGGTCGACGCCATCGACCTGCCAATGCAACCGGGCGATGACGGTGGATTGCCCTGTCACCGAGATGGTGGCCACGCCCTTGTCGGATTTGGTGATCACGAGCGGCTGCATGGCCGATCCGTCTGTCTTCTGCGCATACAGGCCGGTCTCCAACGCCACGGATTTCTGCGCGTCCTGGTACAACGTCTCGTCCGAGCAGTTCAGGATGAACCGCCCCATCACGGTGGCAGCCGGCAAGGTGTCCATATCGATCACAAGTGATTGTATGGCCGACCATTCCTTCACATCCGCCGCTTCCACATATCCATCGGTGGATGGTTCGCTGCCCAGTGCCGTGGTGAACGCGACCGGTTGCGTGGAGTAGCGCACGGTGTAGGAAGGCAATGATGTGCCGCTGCCGTTGAGGTTGTCGAAAGTGACCGGTCCGGTCAAATTGAGCGCGAACGTGGAGTCGCCGGTGGATTTCGGGATCGCCACGAATTCACGGATATGCTGCAACGGTTGGGATTCGTTGTTGCTCACGCTCACGGCGAAGCGCATCGGCGTGGGGTCGTCGTTGTACGCATCAAGACTGTTCATGGCGCTCAGGTCGTTGGACGTGGTGTGTGATTCGAACATGTCGGCGGCGTTGCCCTGCGACAGTTCGGTCGTGCGCGTCTCCTTGGCCGCGTTGATCGTCCATGTGCCCTGCCCCACCAGATACACATCCTTGTCGGCGCCCTGCACATACGTGGTATCCGCAGGCGGTGTGGCGGGATCCGCCTTCGTGTCGATCTTGGTCGTGGGGCTCACCATGCAGATCTGCCACGGGTACGTGCCCGATATGGCGTCGGGCTCGTTGTTGAGGTACACCGCGTTGGTGGCACCCGTCTGGGTGTAATACTTGTAGCCGGTGCCGGTGTAGTCGATCTTGACCACCTGCCTGCCGTCATCCGCCTGGAACGTCGTCACTTCCGGATCGCCGGTCACACCGCCATGACTGTTGGGCCATGTCAACGGGTCGTTGTTGTAGACTGTGCCGCACGGCAGCACATAGTAGAAGATCGGTTCGTAGATGTACGGTGTGGTCGGATTGCCGCTGACGCTCACCATCGTGGAGAGGAAGCCCGCGTTCTTGAGGCCGGGCTGCTTGTCGCTCCCCTGCTGCCCCCACGTGCCCACCGCAGCCACAAGCTGCTCTTCGAGCACCACTTGCTGCGTATTGGACACCGTCTGGATGAAGGTCACCAATTCGCCGGTCTGCGGGTCCTTCATTCGGACGCTCGGAATCGTGATGGTGAACAGCGTCTTGATCATGTCGCCGCCCTTGACCGGTGTGCCGTCGTCGTACTTCGCCGCCAACGACCCCTGCAGGTACATCTTCGACTTGCCCGCGCAATCGGCATTGTCACTGACGAGCGTGGTGCACGACTCCGCCCGGTCGGTGTACGCGCCCGACGCGAGCATGTTCGGGTACAGCTTGACCGTGCGCATCGGCGAATCCTTGGTCTGCGTGATTGTGTCGCCCGGCTTGGCCACTCCGGTCATCGTCGTGCCGTCGAGCAGTGTGATGCTGTACCGGTATTGCGTCAAACCGGGCAGGGTGCTCGTGGCCTTCGGCAGCACCAGTGCGGTGGCGTCGAACCCGCTGGGCACGTCGATCGTGAGTTCCACGTCGGTGAAGTTCGAAGCCGAGCTGTTGCTGAACCCCAGGAAATTCAGCGTGGGACCTTGCGCGCGGGGTCGAGCAGAAGGTTGTTGGCGATTTTCTCGCCCTTGTTGTTGCCGTTGATGCTGAGCACAAGGCACTCGCTGCTTCCGCTCGGACACGGCACAAGCCCGTCGCCGGAACGCAGGTATTCCGTCCATGCCGGAGCGCGTGCGGTGAGGGTCCGCTCCTGGCTCTGCGGGTCGACAATCGTCTGCGTCACGACCGCGGGTCCATTCGCCACAAGTTTCTCACCCGCGAGTGGCGGGGTGGTCTTGAATTGGCCCACGAAATAATACGGCTCCGCGTTCTGCCAATACTGGCGACCGGAGCCTTTGGGCACAGTGATGACGATGTCGGATGAAGCGCCGCCGGGCTGCGTGATCGTCGTCTCGTCGCTGAAGCCGTTGCGGGCGGCAGTGGCGCTTTCGTCGAGCGTGAAGTACCGCGGCACCGGCACACGGATTGTGGTGCCGTAGTTCACCGCCGAATTGACTTGGCCGGTCGCGTAATCCGCACTGCCGTCGATGCCGTCGGTCTCCCCCACCGAGAACTGGTAGGCGTAATCCTGGTTCGCATAGATCGCCTTGTAGGTGCTGCTTGACGGCAACACACGGGTAACGGCCTGCGGGTTCATGACCGGCATGATCACCTGGGTGAAATCAACCGGGTCGAGTTGCTGGCCGGCATAGGTCCATGTGATCGATTTGATGGAGGTGCCGATGCCCTCGATGGGCGTGGGCTGGGCATTGTAATTGTTGTGGAGGGTGAAGTTGATGTTGACGGCAACAGATGCCACGGAATCGAATCGGTAGGTGAAGGTCTTGGTGTGGTTGGCGTCGTCGGTCGTAGAGGTGACGATGCCTGTGGACGCCGAGATCGGGTCGGAGTCGCCGATGGTGTAGACACCCGTGCCGTTGGCGATCGACTCCGGCACAGTGATTGTGTAGACATCGCCCGGGTTGGTGCGCACGTCGAACACGAGCTGCAGCGGTGCGGTGCTGTCCACATTGCCCACGGCGTTGCGCGAGAGCGTCAGTGTGGCGTTCCCGGACGAACTCGAGACGCTCGTGCCCGCCGCGCCGTCGTTCTGCGTACTGCCTGAACCGGCATCTGCATCCGCAATGGGTTCAACCGATGCGGCTTGGGTCGATTCAACCGGTGTGGGCTCCTGGGCAGACGCCGCCCCGCATAGCGGGAACGCTCCCAGTCCAATCAGCATCGCCAATGAAGCAACCGCCGCCGTAACTTCGCGCAGCATGATAACGCATCTCTTTTCCTTGACAGGCTACTATCCTCATCGAAAGTGCCACAGTCGAGAGAACTCAAGTCTGTACTTGCCACCCCTCATCATAGGTAGAAACATAACCCTTGTTTTTTCCTCTGCAGGTGAACGAAAATGACGCCGGTGCACCGCACATGTTGTGCGGTGCACCGGCGTCATTGGGACCACTCTGCTAGATGGTCAGCTAATCATGCCTTGGCGACATGCACCTCGAGGGCATCGCCTTCCTCCACCTGCATCGACGTGGACAGCGTCTCCGAGCAGATCAGATCACGGAACTGCTCCACTTTCGACAGGTCGTCGGCAGGCACCGTGAGCGTCAGTACGATGCGGTCGGACACCTCAAGACCGGCGTCCTTGCGCGCGTCCTGCACCGCGCGGATCACGTCGCGCGCATAGCCTTCGGCGATCAGGTCTCCCGTGAGCTCCAGATCGAGGATCACGAATCCACCGCTGGGCAGGATCGACGATGCGGAATCGCGCCGTGCCGCGGCATCCGCCTCTTCCACGCGTCGGGTGATGTCGTATTCGTCGCCCTGCAGCGTGATTGTACCGTTCGGCGTCTCGATGACCGGATCGCCCGTGGCCGGGTCCGTATGCCAGTCCCCGCTCTTGGAGGCCTTGATCGCGAACTGCACCTGCTTGCCGAGGCGCGGGCCTGCGGCGCGCGCATTGACCTTGAGTTCGTCGATGATCTTGAGCCCGTGGTCCGCGGCCTCATCGAGCGTGGAGTATTCCACATCCTTGATGTTGAGTTCGCTCTTGAGCAGCGCATCGTAGCCATCCACCTGCGACGGCTCGTCCACCACCACGGTGAGCTTGGCGAGCGGCTGGCGCACACGCATCTTCTTCGCCTTGCGCAGTGACAGCGTGGCGGAAACGACCTCGCGCACCTTGTCCATCGCGGCCACCAGATCGCCGTCCTCCACGAGCACACGGCCCAGCGCGGTGTCTTCACTGGTCGCGGGGTCGGTCAGGTATGGCCAGTCGCCCAGATGCACGGAATCACCGCCAGTCAGGCCGCGCCACACCGTCTCGGCCTCCATCGGTGCCAACGGTGCGAGCACGCGCATGAACGCCTCGAGCACGGTGTACAGCGTGTTGAACGCGTTCTCGTCCTCGTTCCAGAACCGGTCACGCGTGTTGCGGATGTACCAATTCGTGAGCATGTCGATGAAGTCGGAGACCTCGTCGCACGCGTCGGAGATCTCGAACGCGTCCATATGCGCGCTCACCTGTGCGATGAGCCTGCGCGTGCGGGCAAGCAGATAGCGGTCCATCTGCGGCAGGCCCGGCACTTCGTCCGCGGTCAGTTCGCGCGCGTCGTAGCCCTGCCCGTTGTTCGCGGCGTTTGCATACAACGTGAAGAAGTAGTACGAGCTCCACACGGGCAGCATGATCTGGCGCACCGTGTCACGGATGCCCTCGGACGTGACGATCAGATTGCCGCCACGCAGAATCGGCGAGCTCATCAGGAACCAGCGCATGGCGTCGGAACCGTACTGGTCGAACACGCCATTGACGTCGGGGTAATTGCGCAGGTGCTTGCTCATCTTCTGGCCGTCGTCGCCGAGCACAATGCCGTGGCAGATCACGTTCTTGAACGCCGGCTTGTCGAACAGCGCGGTCGCCATGACGTGCAGCAGGTAGAACCAGCCGCGGGTCTGGCCGATGTATTCGACGATGAAGTCGGACGGGAAGTGCTGTTCGAAATACTCTTTGTTCTCGAACGGGTAGTGGTACTGCGCGAACGGCATCGAACCGGACTCAAACCAGCAGTCCAGTACGTCGGAGATGCGGTGCATCGTCGACTTGCCGGTCGGGTCGTCGGGGTTCGGACGCGTCAGCTCGTCGATATACGGGCGGTGCATGTTGATGTTGCCCTCGTGGTCGCGCGGGTAGTCGCCGAAGTCGGCCTTGAGCTCGTCAAGCGAACCGTAGACGTCGACGCGCGGGTACTTCGGGTCGTCGCTCACCCACACCGGGATCGGCGAGCCCCAGAAGCGGTTGCGCGAGATCGACCAGTCGCGGGCATTGGAAAGCCACTTGCCGAACTGGCCGTCCTTGACGTTGTCCGGGATCCAGTTGATCTCCTGGTTGAGCTCGAGCAGGCGAGGCTTGATCTTCGTCACCGAAACGAACCAGCTGGAGACCGGCTTGTAGATCAGTGGCGTGCCGCAGCGCCAGCAGTGCGGGTACGAGTGCACGTAGCTCTTCTCCTGGAACAGCAGCGCGCGCTGGTCTTCGGGCATCTGTGCGAGCGGGCCGTCGCCGGCACGCAGGTTGCGCAAGATCGGCAGGTTGGCGTCGAACACGAACATGCCTTCGTAATCCGGGCACAGTGATGTGAAGCGGCAGCCGGAGTCGAGCACGTCCACGCTCGTGATGTCATGGGCGTTGAGCGTGTTCATATCGTCTTCGCCATACGGCGCCTGATGCACCAGGCCGGTGCCTTCTGCGGTGTCGACGTAGTCGGCGGTCAGGATCTGGTAGGCGTTGGGGCCCGGTGTGCCACCTTCCGCCGTTGCCTGTTCGGACGCGAAGTAGGGGAAGACCGGGTAGTAGCGCCAGCCCACCATGTCGGAGCCCTTGAGCTCACGCACCACCTCATAGTCCTCGCCGAGCTCCTTGTTGTAGGAGCCGAGCAGGGCCTTGGCGAAGTAGAACTTCTTGCCGGCGAACTTGCCTTCCTTGGGGCGCACCTCCACATAGTCGATGTCTGCGCCCACCACAATCGCGAAGTTCGTGGGCACGGTCCACGGTGTGGTGGTCCAGAACACCGCATAGGCGTCGTCTTCGTCGCGCAGCTTCACCGCGACCGATACAGTTGTGTCCTGACGGTCCTGATACACGTCGGCGTCCATGCGCAACTCGTGCGCGGACAGCGGCGTCTGGTCCTTCGGGCAGTACGGCAGCACGCGGTAGCCCTTGTATGCCAGGCCTTTCTCGTACAGCGTCTTGAACGCCCACATGACCGACTCCATGTACGGGATGTCGAGTGTCTTGTAGCCGTGTTCGAAATCGACCCAGCGCGCCTGGCGGTGCACATAGTCACGCCATTCGTTCACATATTTGAGCACGGACGCACGGCAGGCGTCGTTGAATTTGTCGATGCCCATCTGCTCGATCTGGTCGACCGAGTCGATGCCGAGCTCCTTCTGCGCTTCGAGTTCGGCGGGCAGGCCGTGCGTGTCCCAGCCGAACACGCGGTTGACTCGGCGGCCCTTCATGGTCTGGTAGCGCGGCACCACATCCTTGGCATAGCCGGTCAGAAGATGGCCGTAGTGCGGCAGGCCGTTCGCGAAGGGCGGCCCGTCGAAGAACACGAACTCATTCGAGCTGTGCTCGCCGCTGGGGTTTTCGTCGATGGATTTCTGGAAGGTGCCGTTGGTGTCCCAATAACGCAGCACATCTTGTTCGAGCTGCGGGAAGTCGGGATTCGGCGCGACGTTCGCGCTTTGTTCGCCGACCGATGCCTTGGGATACACGTGCTGTGGTGTTTCGCTCACCATTGCTCCTCATCTTGCAGGATCTGTCTTTTCCTGCGAGGACGATGGCTCCGGGCGGATTGCTTGCCAATCCCCGCGCCACCGCGGTACCACCTCGCTTGCCACACGCACGTGCATGCACGCGTGACCGCTTGTGTTCGGCTGTACGGGCCGACCCCGTCGGTTCTACTGGGCCCGGCGGCGCACCGCCCGGCTGTTCTTCCGAAGGCTCCCCGCTGATGACGGATCACTGCCTGTTTCGTGCGCCACTATACCAGCAACGCGGGAACGAATGCGACCCCTGAAACACGAATGACCCGCCCCATCACGCCTGCCGTTCGACTCACACACCCTCGCGCATGCGGCGTGGTGTGTCCTGGGGAACGGGGCGGCTCGATGGGCGGGCCATTTCAGGGGAACACGAATTGATGGTTGGTCTAGGTGTTCGTGGCACTATGTGCCATCAATCACTCGGGGACTTCCATGTGCTGCCAAGTGTCCGCGGACTCGAACAGCAGGTCTTTCTCGTTCTGCTTGGCAACCTTGCGCTTGTGGGCGGTTTCGCAGCCCTCGGCGTCCACTTCCGGCTCACCGGTTGCCGAATCGGCCTGCGGCTTGTCCGTTTCGCTGACCACCTCTTGAAGTTCTTCGACTTGTGCGGCGTCGAGTCCCTCGAGTCCTTCCGCTTTCTTGGGTTCGGTTTCTGCCATAGGGCGCCTCCTTAACAATCGACTCTCGTCGTCGATGACGATATGTTCACTATAGCGTCTTCTCCACTGCCACACGCGCAGCGTCTCACGTTTTCCCAATCAGCACAACACCATAAGCGCTTCAGTTACTTGCGTCATCGGTGAGGTAGAAATCGCGCAGCGCACGCAGGTCGGCCTCACTGAGCCCAATCGCCGTACGCAGGTAGCCGACGGGGCCGCCGAACGATGCAGTGGCGTCGATATACGTCTGGAAATAGAGCGGCGAGGCGACGAGGAACTCGTCGATGTCCGCATGGGCCTTGGGGCCGAGCAGTGCTTCGAAGGTGTCGACGAACGCCGGCGTCTCCGTGGACATGTAGAGGTTGGTCTGCAGGTAATCGTCGCGGATCACGTCTTCAGGCACTTCCAGCGCAGCCAGAATGAGCGCCGCCGCGATGCCGGTGCGATCCTTGCCCTGTGTGCAGTGGAACAGGTAGCCACCCGGCTCGTCGATGAGCAGACGGAACATCCGCTTCCAGCACGCGACCGCGGCGTCGTCGAGCACGAGGCGCGGGTAGAGGTCCTCGATGAACGTGCCCGGGCGGGTGACGATGTCGCGCAGCTGCAAACGCAGCGCCTTCGTCTCGCGGAACGTGGGCAGTGCGTAGAACGACCAATCCTCGAGCAGGCGGTCTGGCTTCAGGTCGCGTTCGGGATCGGTGCGCAAATCGATGACGTTCGAGATGCCCCTATGCGCCAGCGTCTCCAGGTCGTCATGGCGCGCATCGTGCAGGTTCGCCGAGCGCACCAGCAGTCCCGGGCGCACCATGCGTCCTTGCTCCGTGTGGATGCCACCCAGATCGCGGCAGTTCTCCACGGTGGGCAACGGCAGTTTGCGTGACACTACGCGCATAGGGCTCCTCTCAGGTGGGTCAGCGACTCACTTGTCTTCGAGATACGGGTCTTCCCACTGGTTTTCGTTGTCGGTCTCCTCGGGGCGGTCGATTGCGAGCTCCTCGCGTTGCGCCGCATCCTGCTTGGCTTCCTTGGAGGCATCGCTCACACCCACCTCGTTTTCCGGAATGTCCTCATTCGGCTTGCCGGTGATTGGGTCGGTGTACGGATGGTCAGTGTCGCTGACAATCTGCTCCATCTGCTTGACCTGATCGGCGCTCACCGCGCCAAGGCCTTCGTGTGTGTTGGTGTCTGGAATGTTCTGTTGCTCTGCCATGATGGCTCCAATCTCGAGAGCGGCGCGGGTGCGTGTCGCACCCGCTTCCTATCCCCCCCCACTATAGACTCGTACACAAGGGGCGCCCGGCGGACTTTGCCCAGTGGGGAACATGCGTGCGGGCCCAGCGTATAAGGAAGCCCCTTGCCTATGTGCGGCAAGGGGCTTCGTACGTACGCCGGTGTCGATTCGCCCGGCGTGCACTCCTCTACTGGGGCGCATACGCGGGCGGTTCGGCGGATCAGTGGGTCTGGTGGGTCTCTTCGTGCTCGGCGACTTCCTTCTTGTCGCCCTTTTCCGCACGGGAGGTCTCCCAGCCTTCCTTGACGTCCTTGAGCTTGTCGGTCAGGTCACCGACGCTCTTCTTGATGTCTTCGAAATCATCCTTGTGCTCGTCGATGCGGGCCTTGATCTCTTCGAAGTTTTCCTTCATCTTGTCGCTCATATCAACCATGGTGACCTTCCTTTACTGGTAAACGGGTTGCCTGCTATCCATTACAGCACGTTGAGGCCGGTTGCGCAGATAGGGAAATCGCCGCGCGCGGCGTCCCGCACATGCCATAGCGCGGCTGTGCGCCATGCACAACCGCACCTTGGCATCGCTCCGCCCGGACTCACTACTCGAGTTCGAGCGAGCCGGTGTAGAGCTGGTAGTATTCGCCCCGCTCCGCCATCAGCTCGTCGTGCGAGCCGCGTTCGATGATGCGGCCGTGGTCGAGCACCATGATGACGTCCGAATTCCTGACCGTGGACAGGCGGTGGGCGATGACGAACACCGTGCGCCCCTTCATCAGGTTGTCCATGCCGGCCTGGACCACTTCCTCGGTGCGCGTGTCGATCGATGACGTCGCCTCGTCGAGGATCAGTGCCGGCGGATCGGCGACCGCGGCGCGCGCGATCGAGATGAGCTGGCGCTGGCCTTGCGACAGTCCGGAGCCGTCGCCGGACAGCACCGTCTGGTAACCGTCGGGCAGCATGCGGATGAACGAGTCCGCATTGACGAGCTTCGCCGCGGCGATGCATTCGTCATCGGTCGCGTCGAGCTTGCCATAGCGGATGTTGTCCATCACCGTGCCGGTGAACAGGTTGACGTCCTGCAGCACAATGCCGAGCGAACGCCTCAGGTCCGGCTTCCTGATGCCCTTGACGTTGATGCCGTCGTAGAGAATCATGCCTTCCTGAATGTCGTAGAAGCGGTTGATGAGGTTTGTGATCGTCGTCTTGCCGGCGCCGGTCGCGCCCACAAGCGCGATCTTCTGGCCAGGCTTCGCGAACCACGTGATGTCATGCAACACTGGCTTGTCCGGGTTGTATCCGAAGGTCACGTCGGTGAAGCGCACGTCGCCGCGCAGCAGCGTAAGCCTGCCGTCGGCCGACGTGACCGCCTCTTCATGCGCCTCCTCGGCCACTTCGGCCGCGCGCTTGCTGAGCCTCTTCGCGGCTTCGCGCGAACGCGTGCCATCGTCGCTCGCCTCGCGCTTCCACGCCCAGTGACCGGTCTTCTTCGGCGTCTCCATCATCGTGCGGCCGTCCGAAGCGAGCTCGACGTTGACGAGCGTGACCGTGCCATTGTCTTTCTCAGACGGCTCGTCCATCAGCGCGAAGATGCGCGACGCGCCCGCGAGCGCCATCATGACCATCGTCATCTGCTGCGAGACCTGACCGATCGGGTTGACGAAGGATCTGGACAGCGTGAGCAGCGAGATGATCGTGCCGATGGTGAACGCGGCGCCGGAGAAGCTGAGGTTGCCCCAGTTGCCGAGCGCGGCGAGGCCGCCGAAGATCGCGGAGAGCACATAGAGCAGATAGCCCATGTTGCCGACGACCGGCATCAGCACGTTGCCGTAGGTGTTCGCGCTCGCACTGGCGTGGTACAGGCGCTCGTTGCGGTCGTCGAACGACGCCTGCGTGGCGTCCTCGTGGTTGAAGACCTTGATGACCTTCTGCCCGTTGACCGACTCCTCGACGAACGCGTTCACGTCGCCGAGCTCCTGCTGCTGCACCACGAAGTAGTGGCCCGAACGGCTCACGATCACGCGGATGAGCAGCAGGAGCAGCCCGGTGAACACAAGGACGAAGACCGTGTAGGGAATCGACAGGTAGAGCATCGCGATGAGCGCCGCAAGCGCGGACACACCGGATGCGAACATCTGCGGCAGCGACTGGCTGATCGCCTGGCGCAGCGTGTCGGTGTCGTTCGTGTACCGGCTCATCACGTCGCCATGCTCATGTGTGTCGAAGTACGAGATCGGCAGTGTCTGCATGTGTGAGAACATCTCGTCGCGGATCTGCTTCATGACGCCCTGTTCGACGCCCACGAGCAGGTACAAGTACAACCACGCGCTGAACGTGCCGAGCGCGTAGAGGATGCCCATGAAGACGAGCGCCTGGATGAGCGGCGCCCAGTTGGGTACGCGTTCGCCCACGAGCGGCATGATGTACCGGTCGATCAACGCTTGCAGGAACAATGCCGACCCCGCCTGCGCGACTGCGGACACGATGATCGCGATGATGATGAAGACCATGCGCGCCCGGTATGCGAACACGTATTTGAGCAGTCGCTTGAGCGTGCCCTTCTTCGCCTTCTCGCGTGACATGCCCTGCGCGCCGTTCGCCTCGGGCATGCGCGCGTCGTCGTTGAGGGTCTCCTTGTCGGTGACGGTGGCCTGTGCCACGGTTGCCGCTGCTGCGCTCATCGTTGCTCACCTCCCTTGATTGCTTCGATGTCTTGCGCCATATGCGCTTGCTGCTCGCGTTCGCGCTCCTTCTGCCGCGCGATGACGTCGCTTGTGCGCATGTCTTCGTTGTAGTCGATCGCGAAATCGCTCGCCTCGGCCTCTTCCTCGTGCAGGTCCTGCGATTCCTTGTCGAGGTCCTGCTGGCTGTGCTGCTGCGTCTGCGATTCGTAGATGCTGCGGTATTCCTCGCAGCGTTCGAGCAGTTCCGCGTTCGTGCCTTGGTCGAGGATGCGGCCTTCGTGCATGACGACGATCTTGTCCGACTCCTCGACGGACGCGACGCGCTGCGCGATGATGATCTTCGTGGTGTTCGGGATCTCGTGGTGGAACGCTTCGCGGATGAGCTTGTCCGTCTTGGTGTCCACCGCCGACGTCGAATCGTCGAGGATCAGGATCTTCGGCTTCTTGAGCAGTGCGCGCGCGATGCACAGGCGCTGCCGCTGGCCGCCGGAGACATTCGTTCCGCCTTGCTCGATGTATGTGTCGTATTTGTCGGGGAATTCCTGGATGAACCCGTCGGCCTGCGCGAGCTCGCACGCATGGCGCAGCTCTTCGTCGGTGGCGTATGGGTCGCCCCAGCGCAGATTCTCCGCGATTGTGCCCGCGAACAGCACGTTCTTCTGCAGCACCATCGCGACCTCGTCGCGCAACGCCTCCAGCTCGTAGTCGCGCACGTCGACGCCGCCCACTTTGAGCGTGCCGACCGTGACGTCATACAGGCGCGGAATGAGCTGCACGAGCGATGTCTTCGCGGAACCGGTGCCACCGACGATGCCGATCGTCTGCCCCGAGCGGATGTGCAGGTCGATGTCGTCGAGCACCGGACGCTCTGAGTGTTCGGAATAGCGGAACGACACATGGTCGAAGTCGATCGAGCCGTCGGCCACGGCCGTGACGGGTTCGTCCACCTCACGGATCGTGCTCTCCTCGGTGAGCACGCCGCAGATGCGTTCCGCGGACGCGCGCGAGATGATGACCATGACGAAGATCATCGAGAGCATCATCATCGCCATCATGATCTGCATCGCATACGTCACGAGCGCGGTCAGGTCGCCCGTCGTCAGGCCGAGCGCGGCGTTGTTGCCGGACGCAACGATCTGGCGCGCGCCGATCCATGCGATTGTGATGAGCGACACGTACATGCACAGGTTGACCAGCGGGGAGTTGATTGACAGCTTCTCCGCCTTGCAGAACTGCTCGTAGATCTTGAGCGAGATGCGACCGAACTTCTTGTCTTCGAAATCCTCGCGGTTGAAGGACTTGACGACGCGGATGCCCTGCAGGTTCTCGTCGACGACGTTGTTGAGCTCATCATACGTGTGGAAGACGCGTTCGAAGATTGGATGTACCACGATGATCAAGCCGAACAGGCCGACCGCGAGCACCGGGATGCAGGCGAGGAACACCATCGAGATCTGCGGGCTGATGCGGAACGCGAAGATCCATGCCACGACGAGCATGACCGGGGCGCGCATGCCCACGCGGATGAGCATCTGATACGCGTTCTGCACGTTCGTCACGTCGGTCGTGAGCCTGGTGATGATCGAGCCGGTCGAGAAACGGTCGATGTTCGCGAAGCTGAACTGCTGCACCTTCTCGAACTCGTCATGGCGCAGGTTCTTGGCGAAGCCAGAGGAACCGATGGCCGCGAACCGACCGGACAGGAAGCCCGCGCACAACGACACGGCCGCGCAGGCGATCAGGATGCCGCCGTACTTCCAGATGTCCGGCATGGATTTTCCACTGATGCCCTTATCGATAAGAATCGCGATGACGGTGGGGATGGCGATCTCTATGACCGCCTCGACAATGACGAATAGCGGCGAAAGCAGGCTCGCCGTGCGGTATTCCCGAAGGGACTTCGCCAATGTCCTGATGACATGCGCCTTGGAAGGCTTGGTGTCGGCTGCCGTAGTGGTGCTCATGCTGCCTCATCTCCTTTCTGCTGGTGGTGTGTGGTGTCTTGCCTGGTACGTGTGGCCGGCTCATCCGGCGTGCGCTCGCAACCCACGAGCCCGGTGGCCGCCAGATTGGCGCGCATACGGGCGAGGTCGTCCATGAACCGTTTCTGCTCGTCCGGGGTGAATCCAGTGAACAGCGTCGTCTCCAACTGGTGTGCGGCGCGCATGACCTCCACAACAAGGTCGGACGCAGTGGGCGTGAGCTCGATCTTGCGCACGCGCGCATCCCAACCGACGGCGGAACGCGTGATCGAGAACGCCCGTTCGATGTCGTATTGGAACACATCCGAGTCACGGTGTTCGTGCAAATACAGCACGATGGGCATATTGGCGCCCGACATTCTGGAATCCGGCGGCACGATGCCATTCCAATACCGGCCGATGAGATTGTGGAGCGCCTTGATTTCGAGGCTCGGGCGCAGCATGTCCGGCGAATCCACACCTTGCACCTGGTCCATGCGCGCTCTCCTCTTTCCGTGATATTTCGACGCGGGCATATTGCGATGTCACAACGTCGTTACTGCAACAAAACACTATAGATTGTTCTGTATACAACAGTTGCAGATACAACTAGAATATGCCAACAGTGAACCGCGTGCAACCATCGCGCGCCAGCGCCTCCACATATGCAAGCGATCCGCGCCCTGCAGCACGCAGGTCGCGGATCGCGCACATGATGGGCCAGCGGCTACTGCCGACCCGTCACATCAGTGGATTCACTTGACTTTGTTTTCGGAAACGAAGGTCAGGAAGTCGTCGGCCTGCGTGCGCAGCGCCTCCTGATCGGCCCCGGTCATCGCCCAGTCGCCGGTCTGAACAGCCTCGTCCGGAACGGACAGGCCGACCTCGACCGGGAAGAGGCGCATGCCAGCGTCCTCCAGCAGATCGCCGACCATGATGCGCGGATGCAGCTCCTCGAAACCGCCGACACCGGAAATCGCGACCGGCTTCTGGTCGAGGACGTTCTTACCTTCTTCATCCTTCGTGGACGGCAGCGACAGCCAGTCGAACAGGTTGCGCAGCGAATCCGGGATCTCCTTCTTGTACTCGGAGACGACGACCCACACGGCGTCCGCATTGCCCAGCTTGTCGCGTACGGCGAGCGCGGCTTCCGGAAGCGGATACTCCGGGGCTTCGCCGGCGAGCGGCAGGTCCTCGTAGTCAATGGTGATCGCTTCAGCACGGTCACCGACAATGTTCATGATCTCCTTCGCGAGGTCCGCTTCAAACGAACCGTCGGTGAGCGAAGTCTCAACAAATGCAATAGTCGGCTTGTCTGCCATGTTTCCTCCTTGCGCCCCGGCTGGTGGCATGGTGGTCATGCACGGCCCGCGGAGCTGTGAACTGCTATCCATCATGGTGTGTCCGCGCGCGCGGCGCACCCGGAAATAGCCACAAGTGAACAAAGTGCGAGATTGTGCGCAATGGTATGCGCGGGCGATCCACAGGCCCGGCGATACTGGTGGGCGTGGCACGAACCCCATCCGCAGACTCCCCCTACGCGCGCGGCACGCGCAGCTACACCATGTCGCGCATCCGCGGCAAAGACACGTCGATCGAGAAGACGGTGCGCTCCTATCTGTTCGCGCGCGGGTTCAGATTCCGCAAAAACGACAAGCGGTACCCTGGTCACCCCGACATCGTGCTGCCCAAGTACCGCACGATCGTGTTTGTGAACGGCTGTTTCTGGCACATGCACGAGGGGTGCGAATCGTTCCACATGCCGAAGTCGAATGTGGAGTTCTGGACGGCGAAGCTCACGCGCAACCGAGACCGCGACCGCCGGCAGCACGAACAGCTGCGGCAGATGGGGTGGCACGTGATCGACGTGTGGGAATGCGAGCTGCGCGGCGACGCACGCGAAGCGCGGCTCGAGCGGCTTGCACGGGAGATTGCGGAAGGGGTGTAGATTTGTGGGGGCTGCGTGCAGGTGCCGACATCTAGGCGGCAGGCGCGGATTGCTGCAGTGTCACTTCCACGCTTGAGGCTATGCACCAATATGCATGTTCGGTTACTCGATTGCCCTCTCTAGCGCGTTGTCGTGCAATCTGCCCCGTCACGAAATTCAGTGGTGGCTGTTGGTGTCCGAGCTCACCCATGAAAAACCGTAGGAGTCGCCCAAGATGGTAGTTGATGGCTGAGGTCAGTCACGGAAGTCCAATAATCGCATCCCATATGGCTGCTGATGTCTGACCATCGACACCAACAGCCATGCGGGTGACATAAACAGCGAATTTGACATGGCCGTGGCACTACCACCGCTACGGGTAGTGATTCCTCGGGCAATTCCCGCCTACAATCGTTGAAAAATGGCGGATTATAGTGAGCAGCGCCCCAGAGAAGCACTACCCGTAGCGAAAAGAGCACTACCCGTAGCAAAACAGACACTGTTGCCATCCCAGAAGGCAGTAACAGACGGTAAGAGTGGCGGGTGCATTTTTGAACCGGACCAGCCAATTAAGGCATTACGCGAAAACGGCGAAAGAAGCGGTTCCCAAGAGCCAATAACGGGTTCGGAGGAAACCGCTCAATACGACTCTACCTCAATCAATGGGGCCTAGACTAGCAAAAGAGCACAATCGTTAATCACACAGTTTTTCGAATCGTCCTTACGCAGGCGAGGCCCACTAGCGACTGCCACGCCAAAACACATAGTGGTTCTGCGACTCGTGCAATGAAATAATGAGTATCAAGGCAACGGAAAGATCACACAAATTCACCTTCATGCCAAGCCAACTGCAGACAGTGACCGACGAGCAAGAATTGGCGGCTATATATCGTCGCACCGGAGTGTACCCATACCCCAAAGCCAAGCAAGAATGGATTACCAAAGAAGCTAGGCGACGTCAGGAATCGGATGAGGATTTCAATACTGAGCAACTAGCAAAGCAATATGACTCCCTAAAAGCTGATGGGAAGCTATAAATAAGCTCATATGCTATTAGCGCTTATCTCCATTGAATAAAAAGTGGTAGGAAAACATCCAGCACAATCCACGTTTGAGTCCCTATCTAAACCACTTTAGACGTCTTGGCCGCTTCCTACACATGTGGAATCAACCAATCCAATCCGTTAGTCCCATGTCATGCTATGGCACGGCTTTTCTTCAAACTCCTCCGTGGCATCGTCTGTGTAGAGGATCGTCGCGCCTGTTTTCTCGTGCACATGCCAGGCGATGATCTGCCACCATTCGGCCGGGTATTCGGCCGGCATGATATTTTTGCGCGGCACCATGACGCCGCTCTGAGCGCGCATGGCCTCCTCGCACTGGGTGTGAATCAGGTCGAGCTGTCGGGTGCGCAGGGCGAGAACGTCCTCGGTGAATTCAAGCGGCAGGCAACGGAAATTCTCCCAGCGCTGCACACTGCGCTCGGTTACATTCCAGCGGGAAGCGAGCCATTTCGTGGTCACGCCGAGCTGTTGGCGCAGGCAGTGGAATTCAGCTGGAGTTAGGCGCCTCTCATCGTCGCCCAACCACTCAAACGGGTCGAACCTGGCATGCTGCAGGTCGTCGGCGATGAACAGGTCGAGCTCCTCGAGCTGAGAGCCATCTCGGCCGGTGTGCCGGGCGGCCTCGTCGAGCACGGCCCTCCAGTCTGTGCGCGTGAGAATCGTGCGCACGAGCATGGCGTCTGCCCTCGTATAGGCGTCGGCCGATGTGGTGACGGCATTGTACAGGTGGGTGAGTGCGTCACCGATGCGGATCATGGCTTTCTGGTGTGCAGACTTGTGCGTAGGCATGATATGGGCCTTTCGTGTATGGGAGAATATGGGTCAGTTGTTGGAGATGTCGTGGGCCGCCATGAGCGCGTCGAGGTCGATGGAGTCGCGAATCTCGTCGAGTTCAGAATCTCCGCGCATGCGGGGCAAACCGCCGCATTCAACGGCACGGACAAATCCCCCACCATGATGAGCTGGATCAGGTCCATGTCACGGTGCAACGGAATCACCGTTCGGGGCAAAAAGGTATTTGCAGATCTCCATGCCGTCATCATCAGAATCCAATAATTCGCATGATCGCTCGATGATATGGCGTTCAGGAATTATGTTCAACTGTTTTGACCGGATTACTGCCATATTCAGAGCGACTACCGGTTCGCCGCATGCAAGGGCACCCCTGATGACCTCGGCGTTTTCTCATCGCCATGGAGAACGAGTTGTCTGACATACCAATCGACGAGATCCTCGAACGTCATTCCCTCTGCAGCCTGCATGCCATTTACCTCCGTTCATCAATGTACATGCGGATCATCCCCGCGCTTGCGGGGAACACTGTTGTTTTCATTGTTTTCCTCCTCTCCTTTTGGGATCATCCCCGCGCTTGCGGGGAACACCTGTGGTTCCGGCGTGGTGCCGCCCGCCTCCTGGGATCATCCCCGCGCTTGCGGGGAACACGAACTGACATTGTTCGACAATGGTGTGGCATTGGGATCATCCCCGCGCTTGCGGGGAACACAAGCCCTGCAGGAGCGCATCACCCTCACCCGCGGGATCATCCCCGCGCTTGCGGGGAACACTCAATCTGCTGCTGCGCCTCATTGATCGTGGTGGGATCATCCCCGCGCTTGCGGGGAACACGTAAAAGGGAGGTGGCCGCATGGCGTGGCGTAGGGATCATCCCCGCGCTTGCGGGGAACACCCGACGGCGATGCCGAACGGGCCACCGAGCATGGGATCATCCCCGCGCTTGCGGGGAACACCTTGCGAGTCTTGACCAGCAGCGTTTCGACCGGGGATCATCCCCGCGCTTGCGGGGAACACAGACACTGGAGCGTGTATGTGCCAGCGGTCGTGGGATCATCCCCGCGCTTGCGGGGAACACCGACGGCCTGACATTGGCCGGTATCGCCGTGCCGGGATCATCCCCGCGCTTGCGGGGAACACTTCTACGGAGTGGCCCAGCGACGCCGCCGTGTGGGATCATCCCCGCGCTTGCGGGGAACACGCTGGCGCAATCCTGGCCGCAAGCCCTTGGATCGGATCATCCCCGCGCTTGCGGGGAACACATCACCGTGAGCCACGGCGACATCATGGAAGCGGGATCATCCCCGCGCTTGCGGGGAACACAGGTTCGAGATTGGCCAAGAAATATCCTGCGTGGGATCATCCCCGCGCTTGCGGGGAACACGCAGCCGCAGCCCCAATCGTCGCACCGGTACTGGGATCATCCCCGCGCTTGCGGGGAACACAGGATGTCGGCCATGGTGATGTCGATTTTCTGGGGATCATCCCCGCGCTTGCGGGGAACACTGATTCCACCCGGCACCCGTCAAAGCGATGTTGGGATCATCCCCGCGCTTGCGGGGAACACGAACGGTGTGCCGTCACGGTGGCGGCCGGAGCGGGATCATCCCCGCGCTTGCGGGGAACACACACGCTCGGTTCGTTCGACCTTACCGGCGTCGGGATCATCCCCGCGCTTGCGGGGAACACGGGTGGTCACGGAAGTACTGCACGACGCCCATGGGATCATCCCCGCGCTTGCGGGGAACACTCCGGGCTTGTGGCGACGCTTCAGCCGGTCATCGAATCATCCCCGCGCTTGCAGGGAACACTCGATGGAAGAGACCGTCGGCACACTCGCGTTGGGATCATCCCCGCGCTTGCGGGGAACACGGCCGCGGCTGTGGCTGCGATGTCGCCGTGGCGGGATCATCCCCGCGCTTGCGGGGAACACACACACATGAAAGGTGACAAACAATGAGCAACGGGATCATCCCCGCGCTTGCGGGGAACACCTATGTCAGATGTTTCCCCTATCGCGGTGGCTGGGATCATCCCCGCGCTTGCGGGGAACACTCGAACATCTGGTGGACCACGTCGCCCATCGAGGGATCATCCCCGCGCTTGCGGGGAACACCCTGGTGACGTGCTGGATGCGTCGCGCGGCATGGGATCATCCCCGCGCTTGCGGGGAACACCAACTGCTTTGTCGCTTGCCCCGTGTCGGGGAGGGATCATCCCCGCGCTTGCGGGGAACACCCGCATGTCGGCTACAGTGGTTACTTCGTCTTGGGATCATCCCCGCGCTTGCGGGGAACACCCGGCGACTGGCGCAACGCGTTCTATGGCACGGGGATCATCCCCGCGCTTGCGGGGAACACTCCACGGTCTGTGCGCCGTACCCGATGGAGGGGGGATCATCCCCGCGCTTGCGGGGAACACGGCGCTTTGCCTAGCGCTTGACAAGCATCACCGGGATCATCCCCGCGCTTGCGGGGAACACTGAACGATCTGTGCGGGCGTGTAGCTGACGCCGGGATCATCCCCGCGCTTGCGGGGAACACTGTCAGCCCGCGCTGTTCTGCACGCTCTGGAGGGGATCATCCCCGCGCTTGCAGGGAACACGTGTCGTTGAACGCCTTCATGAACTTGCTCATGGGATCATCCCCGCGCTTGCGGGGAACACGTCGTTCCGTAGCGTGCGGCGATTGAGCTGAGGGGATCATCCCCGCGCTTGCGGGGAACACCACTGTCGCGGCGTCGAGAGCACGATGTGGTCGGGATCATCCCCGCGCTTGCGGGGAACACACCGCGGCGCGCACCTTGGCGAGAGTCTTGCGGGGATCATCCCCGCGCTTGCGGGGAACACATCTGTGTCATCACACTGCGGATACCCTCGGGGGGATCATCCCCGCGCTTGCGGGGAACACGCCTTCTGCGCCTGTGTGGGTGTGGCCGGGTCGGGATCATCCCCGCGCTTGCGGGGAACACACGTCCAAAATCTTCATGGTGAGCTCCTTTTTGGGATCATCCCCGCGCTTGCGGGGAACACATTCAACGAACGAACATATTGGGCGATACTCCGGGATCATCCCCGCGCTTGCGGGGAACACTCCGTTGGAACGCCCCCAGATGGATGGGGCCTAGGATCATCCCCGCGCTTGCGGGGAACACCAGATTTCACAGTACCCAGTGCTGCGTGACGAGGGATCATCCCCGCGTGTTTGTGTTCAATTAGAGATTGCGGTTTTAGTCATGTAAAAGTTTCGGGTTTGGTCATGGGAGCATGCCGACCACTGTTACAGGGCCTTGTTTGACTGGGAGCGTCTGACTTCTTCCAGTTGAAAGGTCCGGAAAGGCAATGATCAGCATGTCCGTCATTCACTCTATCCGTTGCATGCGAAAGGAAGGTGCGTCCGTCGCCGCGATTGCGCGCGAGCTGGGTATCAGCGAGCCGACGGTGCGCAAGTACCTCAGGGAGGTCGACCTGTCCGACAGGCCGCCGGTGAGGCGTGAGCGGCCGTCGAAGATCGACCGGTGGGTGCCGTTGATCGAGGGCTGGTTGGCCGAGGACCGGCGGACGTGGTCGAAGCAGCGTCATACGGCGACCCGTATCCACCGGCGTCTGGTTGATGAGTGCGGCGCTGATGTGTCATTGTCCACCGTGACGCGCAAGGTGCGCGAGCTCAAACGTGAGTTCGGCCTTGAACGCCAGCGCGGCTTTCTGGACCTGTCGTGGCATCCTGGCGAGGCGCAGGCCGATTTCGGCCAGAGCGACGTGTACTGGAAGGGAGTGCGCCGGCGCATGCATTATTTCGTGCTCTCGTTCCCGCATTCGAACACCGCGGTCGCGTGCCTGACGCCGGGCGAGAACGCCGAATGCACCTGCCAGGCCCTGAAGGACCTGTTCACCCGTCTGGGCGGCGTTCCGACGCGCATCGTGTTCGACAACGCCGCGGGCGTCGGCAGGCGGCGGCGTTCCGGCGAGGTGCGCTACACCGAGGTGTTCCGCCGTTTCCGCGCCCATTACGGTTTTGACTCGTCGCTGTGCAATCCCCATGCCGGCCATGAGAAAGGCAATGTCGAGGCCAAGGTCGGCGCCATCCGCCGTTCCTTGTTCGTGCCGGTCCCGTCCGCGTGGTCGTTCGAGGGGTTCAACGCGGCCCTGTTCGACAAATGCATGGGGCTGGCCGAAAAACCCCACTACCGCAAGGACGGCCGGGAGATCGAACTGTTCGCGCACGACCGTGCGGCGCTCCTGCCATTGCCGGACGTGGCGATGGACGTCGTCGAATACCGGCGCATGAAGGCCGACAAGTACGGCATCATCGTCCTCGAGCGGTGCCACCGCTACCTGGCCGGTGCCGAGCACGCGGGCCGCGAGCTGATCGTCGGGCTGCGCGCCGGAAGCGTCGAGATCCTCGACGCGAAGGGCGCGCCCGTCGCGATACACGAACGCGCCTACGGCGAGCAGCCCACGAACAGCCAGGAGCCCATCACACAACTCGAAACGCTATGCCACAGGCCCAACGCATGGCGCAACAGCCAGGTGCGCGACGCGCTGCCGGACCCGCTGGCCGCATGGCTCGACCTGCAGGACGGCATCGACCGGCAGGCCCATCTCAGGACCCTGCTCACGCTCAGCCGCGACAACGGCTGGGAACACGCCGTCAAAGCCATGGACGACACGTTGGAAGCCACCGGCGGCCTCGACCCGGCCAGCGTCGAACTACAGGCCTCACGCCTGGCCGCCGGACAGGACCCCATCGAATACGACGATCCCATCGACCTGAGCGAATACGACATCGCCTTCCGCCACTGACCCACACAAGGAGAGACGACCCCATGAAGACCAACGACGGCATCGAACGCCTGCGCGCCGACGCCAGAAGCCTGTTCATCTCCACCGCGACCATCGACGACACGCTCTCGTGGGCCACGCCCCGCCAGATCGACGCGATCGGGCGCATGCTGCGATGCGAGCTCGACAACCGCGACACCGCCAAACGCGAACGACTCCTGCGCCGCGCCAGGTTCCCCGTCATGAAAACCCTCGACGGCTACGACTATACCCACGTGCGACTACCCGACGGCTACACCAGGGACCAACTCACCAGCCTCGAGTTCCTCGACCACGCCCAGGACCTCGTCTTCTACGGACGCACCGGACGAGGCAAGACCCACCTGGCCACCGCCCTGGGCGTCAAAGCCATCGGACAGGGACGCGCCGTGCGCTTCTGCCAGACCGCCGAACTCGTCCTGCAACTGGGCAAGGCCAAACGCGCCGGCAGTCTCGATCAGATCCTCAAGGACCTGGCCCGCGCCGATCTGATCATCCTCGATGAATTCGGCTACGTGCCCTTCGACATCGACGGCGCCCGCCTGCTCTACCAGATCATCGCCGGCGCCTATGAACGACGCAGCATCATCTTCACCACCAACATCGAATTCGGCAAATGGGGCACCATCTTCGCGGATGACAAACTCGCCGCCGCGATCGTCGACCGCATCGTCCACCACGGACGCCTCATCGAATTCCACGGACCAAGCCGACGCATGAGCGAAGCCCTCATGTTCGACCACACCAACAACCAATCAACCACGACCAGCATGCCCCAATGACCAAAACCGAAAAAACTACATGACCAAAACCAAAACACCGACTTGACAAAATACAGGCCAGCCTCTTGAGCTCGCGTCCGGCCTGCAGGCGTGGCCGGTGCGTCAGGTCGTTGACGCAGTCACGGCGCACGTGCACCAGGCAGCGTTGGATGCGGGTGGATGGCCACGCGCTGCGGGCGGCTGTTTCGATGCCGCGCATCCCGTCGCATACCAGCACGTCGGGCGCGGGGATCTTCTCGAACAATGCCAGGTAGTCGGCGGTGGTCTCATGGCGGCACCACCGGAACGCGACCACCGCCCCGCTGGCGCCGTCGATGGCGGTCAGCAGGCAACGGCCGTGGCGCAGGTAGGTGCCGTCGGCCATGAGCACATGCCGCGCCACGCCGTCGGTCTCCAGCCTGGGGTGTATGCGCCAGCAGCCGGCGGTCCTTCGGCGGAACGTGCGCGAGGGGCCGGGCTGGGCCGCCGGGCCGAGCAGCCATGCGAGGAACGCGCCGAGCTCGCCGCGTCCCCGGCGCCGGTAATGGCGCACCCCTCGTGTGGCGTTGCAGTCGGTGCACATCCACCGCTGCGAGCCCAATCGGTCATGTCCGTTCTTCTTCATGGGCGAACCGCATATCTCGCAGATCCTCGCCCTTGACGATCGCGTTCTCATGCCTCCATGCAACCGTGACACAAGGAGGCGGGAGCCGCGAGATTCCCCACGGGAATTCCAACATGCCGACATGCCTACAAGCCACAAGGCAAACCAGAAACTTAAGCAATAACTTTATGACCGCTTAGCCGTAAGCTACGGCAATGGCTGCAATCATCAGGATTGACGAATCAGTGCGCGCTATCTGCCATCTGATGCCGGAGACGTTGCTGCTGTTGGCAGGCTTGCTCGGCTCGGAAGGCTTGCCAGCGCTCGCTGGATCTGATGGCTGAGTGTCACCGGCTGGCTTGTCCGCCTGATCTGGATCATCTGGCGTATCACTCTGATCTGGATCATCAGGATCGTCTGAATCATCAGGCAACGGCTGCATATCGAATTGCACTTGCGCATGCAGAGGGTCCGCCTTGCCGTTGAACTGGTAATCGTAAGTGACCAAGCCATCTGGGTTGGTCGCGGTTAGCACGTCGCCATCCAAAGTGCCACCCTGTACATTCGAGATACGCGTCACGTCAATGCCTGGAGCGGTTTTCGTCAGATTCAGAGTAGTTCCAGCCACTGGACCGTACAGTTGTTCGGCAAGATCAATGTCATGCTCCTGCTCTGGATTGGCAAAATCGCTCAGCCACAACAGACGGTTCTTCTTGGCGAACAGCTCCAGTAACTTCTCGTTGTGGCTGACATCCACAGAAGTCAATTGATTGCCTTCAGTATCCAGCCATGTGAGCGCGGCATTCTTGCTGACGTCTAGAGATGTCAGCAGATCGTTGTTGAGATTCAGATAATCCATTGCAGTGAGGCCACTTACATCAACGGATGTGAGTCGGTTGCTATCAAGCTCAATGCCAATAAGCGCGCTGTTAGAGCCCAAGCCCACAGATGTCAGCTGGTTATTGCTCAGATACATATACTCAAGCGCGGAAAGAAGCGCTAGGTCAAGCTCGGTCAGCGCATTGTTTCTGGCATAGATCTCCTTGAGGATCGCGTTTCAAATGTTGGTGTCAGCGTCGTCGCCGGCATCGGTTGGTTTTGATTATATGCTCATGCCGCGGACTCGAGTGCGGTCATGATGATCTGGTCGGCGCGTCGTTGCATCTCGTCGGTGATCTCGGCGCGTCGGGGTGTGCGCGGGTTCAGGGCGGTTGCCATGTCGTCGCCGCTCATGAACCTGCGGGTCGCCCAGGTCTCGTTCATGTCGACGAGGACGACGCCGACCAGCCGGATCAGGGACTCGCGTGAGGGGAAGATCTGCACGGCGCGGGTGCGTCGCTTGATCTCGGCGTTGGCGCGTTCCTGCACGTTGTTGGTGCGCAGCCTGACCCAGTGTTCCCGGTGGAACGCCAGATGGGCCAGCGCGTCCTCTCTCGCGTCCTCGAGCAGTTCGCCGGCGCGCCGGTCGATGGCGCCGATGCGGACGACGGCCGCGTCGTAGGCGGCACGCGTCATGGCCGCGTCCGACTGGCGTAGGACGGCGGACAGGGCGTGCATGGCGCGCCCCTGGTCCTTCCTGTGCCTGATGCGGGCGGCCAGGTCGCGTTGCAGGCGCACGAAGCAACGCTGCCACGCGGCGCCGTCGAACACCTCCATGATCGCGCGGCGAAGGCCCGCGTGCGCGTCCGAGGTGACCAGCCGCACGCCCGCCACGCCGCGACGCCGCAGCGAGAGCAGGAACCGCTTCCATGAGTCGTACGACTCGGTGTCCACCAGGTCGAAGCCCACGAAACGCCTCGCGCCGTCCATGAACGCGCCGGTCGCGGTGACGGTGGCCTGGGAGCACACGCGCGAGTCGTCGTCGCGGCACTTGACGTAGGTCGCGTCCAACCACAGGTACGGCATCGGCGAGCCGGCGTCGAACTCGGCCTGGCGCAGCGCGTCGACCTCGCCGTCCAGCGAGGCGAGCATGCGCGAGACGGTCGACGGGCTCAGCCGGCCGAACTCCAGCTCGCCCGCGACCTTCTCGATCCTGCGGGTGCTCATCCCGTTGACGTATGCCTTGGAGACCACGCCCACCATCGCCCGGTCCACACGCGAGTACGGGCGCATCACCCGTTCGGGGAAATACGTGTCCTCGCGCAGCTTGGGCACCCGCAGCACGATCTCGCCGATCACCGTCCGAAGCCCTCTCTCACGGTAGCCGTTCCTGCGGTTGCCCTCGCCCAGCAGCTCGTCGGCCTCCAGCTCCATCGCGTGGTTGGCCACCGTCTCAATCAGGCCCACCGCCAGAGCACGGAAATCGATCAGCCCGTCCTCGCCCAACGGCATGTCATCCATCGTCAGGGCCACATCATCGGATACACTGGTCATCAAGGTCATCTCCTCAAATCAGTTGTTTTTGGCTTTAACCGATTCTAGGCGATGACCTCCTTCATACCCGGAGCCAAACACCAACATTTGACACACAACCTCCTTGAGCTTCGTGTTGTGGGTCAAGTCCAGCGAAGCAAGTTGATTGTTGCTCAGATGCAGCTCTTTGAGCGCGGTGTTCTAGCTGAGATCTATTGAAGTCAGTTGGTTGCGGCTAGCATTCAGCATCTTCAGCGCTGGATTATGACTCACGTCCAACGACGTCAATTGGTTGCCGCCGATGATTAGATACTCGAGCTTAGGGTTGTGGCTCACATCGATTGATGATATTTGATTTCTCCTAATGTTCAGATCTCTGAGCACTGGGGAATATTCGATTCCCTGAACGCTCTTGATGTTGTCTTCAAAGGACACGATTGTATCTATTTGGTACAGCTCCTCTTGGCTGAAAACGCCATCGCCATCGAGATCGTATTCCTTAAGCAGTGTACGGAATTCCTCGTCTGGGAAATGCGCGGCATCCAGTGGCACGCCCGTCTCGTCTGCCACTGCGCTCACGCATGGAGCGACCAGCATGGCCGCTGCAATCATAACACTTGCCGCGCGCCGCATGATGCGCATGATGTTTGGAGTATGCATATCGATGCTCCTTTGCCTTGTCTTCTCTCATCTTTCATCTTTAAAAGAAATTCTGCTGTCAAAATACAGTAATAATGTCGTTTCTGACCGTTTATCCAAGGCTGACATGGCTGAATCTGCCGCGCTAGTGGAGGAGCGCCATTTGAGCGGGTTCGTATTATTGTTTGATTTTTGCTGCACACCTCGCTGTTGAATTGTATTTTCGCTGGGCGGGGGCCTTTTCCTCCGAGAGGTGGAGTATCTTCCGCTATTTTCTGCGGTACATACATCGCTTCCCAGAAGATTAGGCCTGTAATGTGTCGAGACATAGTTGACGTATGTCTCGACACATGCTTTACATGTGGCCGGCGTGGCGGTTGATGTGTTGCCGGCGCTTGGTCGTCGTGTTGGTGGTTTTCCGCTGGTAGTGGTTGTTGGTGTCGAATGGCCGCTCGTGGATGATCTCGCCGGTCCCGGTGTCGATGACGGTCGCGTTGCCGTCGATGACCATGGTCTCCACTTGGATGCCGGCGTATTGGTTGCCGATGTAGAGCTGCCATGATTTGCCCAGGCAGTGGTAGTTGACCGTGCCGTTGCGGGTCACGGTGGAGCGTTCGGGGTCGGTGTTCAGGTTCGGATCGTGCACGGTGGGGCGCCGCGCCGTCGACCGGCGGGCGTGCCTGTTTTCCCTGAGCCTGCGGTTGATGTCGCATTCGCTCCGGGCCGTGGCCGCGGCCTGTGGGTCGGGGCCGGCCTTGTCGCGCGCGTGGTACGCCTCGATGGGGCTGATGCCGGGAAGGGAGGAGTGGCGGCGCCGGTTGTAGGCGTGGACGAACTCGTCGAGCTGGTCCTGCAGCCCGGCGAGGTCGCGGGCGCGGGGCCGGGCGTGGAGCCATTGCTTGAGGGTGCGGTGCCAGCGTTCGATCTTGCCCTGCGTGGTGGGGTGGCCGGGCCTGCCGTTCTTCTGGCGCACGCCGTGCTCGGCCAGGATGCGTTCGAACGCGCCCGGCCCCTTGGCGCCCACGATGAGCCTGCTGGTGTAGACGCCGCCGTTGTCGGTGAGCGTCGAGGCGGGGGTGCCGTGCTCGGCGCAGCATTCGAGGAACGTGCGGGCCACGAGCTCGCCGGTCACCGAGCCCGTGGCGCGCGACAGGAGCACCATGCGCGAATGGTCGTCGAGCCAGGTGATGATCTGCGCGTCCGTGCCGTCGGCCAGCGGCCAGTGCGTGAAGTCCGACTGCCACGTCTCGTTGGGCAGCTCGGCCTCGAACCTGACGTACGAGCTGCGCGGCCGTTTCCTGGGCTCGGCCTCGACCAGACCCATGTCCTGGAGGATGCGGTGGATCGTGGAGACGGACGGGGCGCGGCCCATCCGCTCCGCGAGCACGCCGTGGATGCTGCGCGCCCCGCAGTCCCAGCCCCCGGCGAGCAGGCGTTCGCGCACCTGCGCGATCAGGGCGCGCACCTCGCCGCTGGTGCGGTTGTGCACGCTGCGCGGCCTGCGCGAACGCGGCAGCAGTCCCGGCTCGCCCTGCTCGCCATGGCGCGCGCGCAGCCGGTGGCTCCATTGGCGCGTCACGCCGTAGCGCTTCGCGACGCGCGTGACCGGTTCTCCGGCCCCGAGCGCGCGCATCATCGCCATGTTGCGGTCGAACACGCTGCGATCCCGGGCCGCGAGCAGATGACGCAGCACACACCCGTCCCGTACCCTCGGGTCGTCATGGCCACGGGACGGATCGGCTGGATTGATGTTGTTATGTTCCATGCAACCAACAACAAGACACCGGCGTCAACCATGCGCTGACAACACGTAAACCGCTACGCTGACAACACGTAAACTATGCGCTGACACAAGACACCAGAAGATTAGGCCCCCGCCCAGCGAAAATAGGAATGCTGATTCGAGCTTTACCGATTACAGCTGTTTCCGCTGACGAGCCCAGGCGAGCATTGCCGCGCCGGTGACCATCAGCGCTGCCGCAACGGCCGCAATCATGGTGATTGGCGCACCGATGCTTGCCGCTTGCTGCTCTGCAGTAGTGCTGTTGCCGGCTGGTTTGCCGCTATCCGTTGGCTTATTCGCATTTGCGGAATCCGAGGAACCCGAAGTATCCGCAGAGTCCGCAGGCTTACTCGGCTCCTGCGCATCAGCTGGAGCGAAGGTGACTGGACAAGTGGCTGGGTCTCCGTTTGCAACGTCCGCTGAATAATCCGGCGTTTCCGTAGGTTGGGTTGGCTCGGACGGTTCTGTTGGCGTTTCCGGCTTGGTGCTTGATCCGGAATCGGCATCGGCATTGTCAGCTGGAATGATACGGATGTCATCAATACCGAAGTTCACGGCAGGGGAGTCGTTGTTCCAGATATTGCCCGCGATGACGATTTCCTTGATACGCGCGAGGTCATCGGCAGTCATTGGCTTGCCTTTATTGTTCTCTGGCCAGCTCTGCGTGAGCGACGGGTTGTTCAGCAGATCGATTTCGATGTTGTTCCAGCCCTCCGGCATCGCAGAGTCAAGCTTCTGATCAACATGGAAATACTTGCCGTCAGCAGTGCCAATCTGCATGGCCATCGCGTTGTTGGAACCGTTGTTCTTCAGGCGGAACGTCAGCTTGCGCTCGCCGCTCCAGGAGTTGCGCGTCTCGTCATTCGCAATGTAGGCCGCAACGTCAAGCCAGCTGCCGGCAGGGTTTGAGTACTGCAAGTACTTGTTGCCGTCAGACTCGGTTTCCAACGTCAGCGCATCGGTGTGTCCGCGGTTGCCCCACGCTTCCTTCAGCGCAGCGGTGCCCGCGTAGGATTCGAAGTCGTCAATCGTGATCGGGTCGGCGTCCGCTGGCTCGGTAGGCTGTTCATCCGGTACGTAAGGTGCGCGCTCGCCAACGAGCTTGATTGAGTCGAACATAATGTCACCGGTGCGCGGGCGGCCGGCGTTGTCATGCAGTTCGTTGTCGTTGTCATTCACGTAGATCGCGAAAGAGCCCACTTTGGAAAGCAGTTGCTGATCCGGCGTCTTGCCTGCGTTGGCGGTGTCCCAGCTGGCAACGTTCCACACGCCTGGCTCGTCGAACGGCAGGTCGATGACCTGTCCTTCCGTTCCGGTGAGCGAAGGGTACGCTTCAAACGTGACGCCGTTCGCGTTCATTTGGATGACGAGTTTGTGTCCGGAACCGTCCGGTTTGTAGTACATGCTGATTCCGGTGTACTTTGACCAGTCGCGCTTCGGATCGAACGAGCGCGCGTAGCCGGTGTAACCTGGGTTCGCGTTGTAGTCGTAGTGCAGATCGACGGCGTTTCCGTAATCCGCGCCCTGAGGGCTGCTGATGAGCGTGAAGAATGCGCTCTTGCCGTTGTTTGGCGAGTACGCGCTGTTGAGCGCATCGTTGTTGTCATAGGAATCGAAATCGTCGATGACGTTTTCCGCCACCGCTGGCGCTTCGCCGAGCTTGATTTCCACGGTGCCGTCGGTGCCGTCCGGAGACTTGAGCAGCGTGCCGTCGTTGAGCATGATTCGTGGAGTCAGGCGCAACGTTGCGTTGTCGTGTGCGATGCCCGCTTTGTCAAGGTCGAGCGTGCCGGTCAGATAGCCGTTGCAAGTGTAGGTGAGCGGCACGGTGACGAAGTTGCCATCCGCATCCTTATGTTCGGTCACTACTGCGGTGGCGTTCGTGTATGGAGCTTTGTCCGTGTTGTCGAACTTGAGTTTTCCGATGTTGACATCATCCACTTTGACTCGTACAGGAATCGTGTTTGTAGTGACGCGCTCTGAATTGACCGGTGTGACGATGCGCGCGATTCCTGGACGCGCGGTGACAGCTGGGGCGCTCGAATAATCGACATTCTCAGGGCTCGCCATCAGCTTGTCCGAGCTGTTCGCGAACTGCACGAACTCAGGTTCCGCGTCCTGTCCTTTCCAAGGCGTGTACGCTTGGAAATTCGAGCCGGATCCACCGAAGTTCGCCCACGTCATCATATACGCGGTGTTTGGCGCGTCCTTGCTGAGCGCGTCGCGCACTTCGGTGAAGAACTGCTTGTCCTTTGTTGGCGTATCCTTTTTGAAACCGCGCTCGTCGCTACGGCCGAACTCAGTGAAAGCAACGATTTTTCCGCGTTTGGAGGCCTCGTCGTTGAGCATTTTCATGTCCTTCATCACTGGCTCGAGCCATGCGGAGGTGTCATCCTTTGTGTTGTCACGGTCATAGGTGTCGTAGCCGAGCACATCCACATAGCCGTCGCCTGGGTAGGTCTTCAGATACGCGTTCGCGTCACCGTCGAGGGTGCCGCCTGGCGAATACGCATACAGGAAGTTGTGCACACCTTTGATATCGCGCAGATAATTGACCGTGTAACGGAACAGCTCCTTGTACTCATCTGCCGTCGCGTGCGTGGCGCCCCACCAGAACCAGTTTCCGGTGTTCTCATGCAGTGGGCGGAAAATGATTGGGATCTGCGTGCCGTCCGCGCGCTTTGACTGCTCGGCCACTGCTGCAATGCCGTCGAGCATCGTGTTGAATCTGCCGGAGTATTCACCGCCTGGCAGTAGCTCGCGCGCGACGCGTGTGGTGTCATCATAGTTGCCGCCGGTTTTTGGATTGCTCCAGTGCGCGGAAATCGTTACGATGGCGCCGAGTTCGTCGGCTTTGGCGATCTCATTGGCGAGCGCTGCCGCATTGGCTTGCTGGTCTGATCCGTTGCCTGGCTTTTCGCGGCCTTCGAGCACAAGTCCAGCGTCCCAGCCGAATACTGCTGGATATTTCCCAGTCATTTCATACACGTCGCCGTGCGTTGTGGTTTCGCTGATCGCTTCATCAGTTACATGCTGCTGGCCGAAGCGCACTTCGCCGGCTTTTGTGTCACGCAGATTTGCGAACAGCGCGCGCGTTTCCGCCGTTGCGTGCACATCGCTGATGTTGATGGTGTTGGTTTCCTCCGCCACCGCTGTGTTTGCGAGCGCCGCCGTGCTGAGCAACGTTGCGGATGCCGCGCACAAAATGCAATCAATTTCTTTCCTGCTGACTGTGTCACGGGAATCCTTTCATCTTCCTTTGATGAACGAGCATTCGTCTTTGTATGCTCATGTCCCGCAGTGTAATCACTTAAGCGGTTAAGTGCATCCGCTGGTTTTTTAGTTGGCGTTTTCGAGTTTTACTGAGATCACTTGGTTTGTGGAACTGAAATCGAAAAATCGAATGCGTCAGAAACTATGTAAACTGTATCAATCATTTCGTGAAAATCTCAGTATTCGGTAACGGGAATCTCGATGTTCGGTTATGCGATTGATTCCACAATCGAAAAACGGCGGCCGCAGTCTATAAGAACTGCGGCCGCCGCGTTGGTGTGTTTGTGAGGAGAAGGAATCAGCCGACGATGGTGTCGTCAGGGGAGAGCAGGTTGCCCTCGTCATCGAAGTTATTCATCAGGTCACGATATGGATCGTAATCCGCGGTGAACATCTCTTTGTCGACGAAGTTGTCAAGTCGGGTCGCGTCATCGTCAGTGCGGTTGATATGGCGGATCGCCTGATGGAAACGTTCGCGCACGGAATCGCCGAGCTTGGTCAGATGGGCCACGATGTCAGCCTCTTCCTTGGTGAAGCGCGCGTGCTCCTTGCCGCCGTGGTGCGCCTGATAGGCGTGGTCGATGATGTGGCCAAGCTGCTCGTCGGTCACGTCCTGTGGATTGCTGTTCTTATCTGTCATGATTGGTTGCCCTTTCAAGTTTGCGGTTGTGTTGGTGGATTATAGGATGAGCGGAAACGGTTACTTCATAGGACGTCCCGCACACCATACGTGCTCGACTTGCCACTGGGCTGGGTCAAGCAACAGTACGTCAGCCGCGTATCCTGGCGCAATGAGTCCGAGCGGCTGATTGGTGATGGCGTTAGGTTTGTCAAGGCCGAGCGCCTTTGCCGGCACGAGCGTGGCCGCCGCTACAGCAGCTGTCTCGGAGATTCCCAGCACTTGGATGGCGCGCTGCACTGCGCGTTCCAGCACCAGAGTGGAGCCGGCGATGGTGCCGTTCGAGACCAGACGGGCATGGCCGTTTTCAACGACCACATCGAGTGCGCCAAGCTGGTAGTTGCCGTCAGGGCAGTCGGTTGCCGCCATGGCGTCGGTGACGAAAGCGATTCGTCCTGGTGCGAAGCCAAACGAAAGCTCAACCATAGGATTCTGCACGTGGAAGCCGTCGTTGATCAGCTCGATGGAGACGCGCGGGTCTTCGACTGCGGCGGGGATTGGGCCAGGCGCGCGGTGCGCGAGACCGTTCATTGCGTTGAACATATGCGTCATCAGTGTGGCGCCCGCGTCAAAAGCGCGCTGTGCCGTTGCGTAGTCCGCGTCGCAATGCCCTACTGCTGGCGCGACGCCGGCTTCGGAGAAGCGGTGGATGGCGTCGAGTCCGTGAGGGAGTTCTGGCGCGATTGTGATCTGGCGCAGACTGCCGTCCGCGGCTTCAAGCAGCGCGTTGACCAAGTCCGGCGTAGGGTCCCGCAGGCACTGTGGGTCATGTGCGCCTTTGCGTGACAGCGCAAGGAACGGACCCTCCAGATGCGAGCCAAGCACATCAGGACGTTGCGCCATCGCCTCATGCACGTTGCGCAGATTCTCGCACATCGTATTGATTGGGTTTGTGATCAGGCTGAGCACCTGACGTGTTGTGCCATGCACCATATGCCCTGCGCGGGCAATCATGATTCCTTCAGCGCCGTCGTCAAAGGATTTGCCCCATGAGCCATGCGCATGGATGTCCACATAGCCCGGAGTCATAATCATGCCGTAGGCGTCGGTGAGACGTTCGCCTACGCCGTAATACTCGATTGCGCGTTCGAGTTCGTCATCGCTTGTGCCGATCGCAACAATGGTGTCGCCATCAGCAACAATCCAGCAATGTTCAAGCACACCGCGTGCGTCGACGCGCCGCGCATCGCGGATCGCCCACGGACGTGGCTGCTCGTTGAATGATTGCGCGATGGCTTGTGCCACCTGTACGCGTGTTTGTTCCATATCATCACCTCATTGTGAATGCTCGATACCTATGATACCGCGTTCAGTGGTCAGACGTCAGACAAGTTTGTGGGCGTGTCGCGCTTCCTTGCCGCCTGAACAAGGGCAAAACGTTGCAAAATATGAGACTTTGGCTTGCTGGAGGTCCTGAGGAGAGTTATTATTTTTCGTAAGACGTCTGATGTCTAGTGGCCAATGGCGGTTATGAGCGCATTCAGCCGTTTTATCGATACATCGAACGTGACACGTTACCAGACCAATGGAGGGGCGTATGAGTACGCAAGAGGGCGTGGGGATGGCGGCCCCGACTGAGCGCAAAGGTTACACTGACCGCGAAATGCAGGCACTGGCTCGACTGCAGCCGGGGGCTTTGCCGCAGACGGCGATGCGTAGCCGATGCGATGTGACCATGGATGCCATCAAATCATACATTCTCAAAGAGCGGCTGCAGCCGGGAGACCCGCTTCCAACTGAGACCGAACTGTGCGACGAAGTGGGGGCCTCCCGCTCTTCGGTGCGTGAGGCCGTACGAAAGCTTGAAGCGCTGAACATTGTGAAAGTGGAGCACGGTAAAGGCACGTTTGTTGGTTCGCTGTCGCTTGATCCGATGGTGGAGACCCTCGCGTTCCGCTCAATGGTTTCGGTTGGCAAGAATTTCACCGATCTGCAGGATGTTGTGGAGCTGCGCAGGTTCCTTGACCTCGGATGCGCGGATGAGGTGTGTGCCAGATTCAAAGGGACCCAGCAGCCTGAGCTGCGTGCGCTCGCTGATAGCATGATTGAGGCCGCTGACAATGGCGAAGATTTCCTCCATGCGGACATCGCGTTCCATATGGGTCTGCTCGAGCCGCTTGACAACACCGTGGCCAAGCAGATGGTGCGTTCGCTGTGGCTCGTGCATATGGCTGTGCTTCCGCAGCTGGGTCTTGCGCCGTCAGAGAAAATGCTCGATACCGCCGAGGCACATCGCCGTATGCTCGCCGCTGCCGTTGAGGGCAATCCGCATATGTACCGCGAGGCTGTGCACCAGCATTATCAGCCAATCGAATCTATTCTGCGCGAACACATCAAGCCAAATAACTAAATACATATTTTTTCATCACATCAATGCAAAGCGGCGCGGCTGGAATGACATTCCAGCCGCGCTGTTCATGTCAACATGCTGTTAGATGACCATCGTAGACATCAGATGTCTGATGTATGATGGATTTTACGATGTCTCGTGTATTTCAAGGAGGAAATATGGAGCCGGAATTCATCGTTGGCGCCTACGCATCATTGCCACAAGGACGCCCTTCCCAGGAAATGTACTATGTTTTGCTCGGCGAGAAGCCATGGATCTCAGGCACGGAAATACCGTATCCGGGCGATCTCGCAGATAAAGACGACCGCCATTGGCTGGCCACGCATCTGCCTAAGCATTGGCACGCGAACTCGGTCACAGCGATTCCAGGCACTATGCAGCATGTGAAGAAGAATCCGTCATTTGGCCTTGCTAGCCCTCAGGAGGCTGGACGCCGCGCGGCGATCGGTTTCTTTGAGGATCTGCGCCGTGCTGTTGCGGATGTCGCGGAAATCCGCGGTTCGCAGGATATTGCGTACATCGAGTTGCACAGCGCTCCAACGCGCATCGCCGCCCGTGAGCGTATGGCGGAGTCGTTGAGCCTGCTGAAGAGCTGGGATTGGAGCGGAGCGCAGCTGGTCATCGAACATTGCGACCGCTATATCCCAGACCAGGCGCCAGAAAAGGGATTCCTCTCTCTTGATGACGAAATCATGCTGTGCAAGCAGCTCGGCATTGGTCTGACCATCAACTGGGGACGTTCCGCTGTTGAAGGCCATAGCGCGCAGACCGCCCTTGAGCAGGTGCAGCAGGCCGCCGCTGCGGGCGTGCTCACCGGATTGATGTTCTCTGGTGCGGGTCCAGAAGAGACCCAGTACGGTTATCCATGGATTGATGGGCATCTGCCAATGAATCCGGATGAACCAACATCGCTGATGGACGCCACCGCGATCCGTCAGTGCGTGGCGGCAGCGAAGACACAGCAGCATCCGCTCTCCTATGTGGGCGCGAAGGTGTGCGTGCCAAAGGACGCTTCACTTGACGAGCGTGTGCAGTATTTGGCCCATATCCACGAGGCGGTGGGAAATGGCTGAGTTCCTCACATTCGATATTGGCGGCACAAAGATTGCGAGCGCGTTCGTGCGTCTTCCTGAAGAAGGCGATGCGCCCGTTGTGCTGCTGCGCGATGAGATTCCGACGCGCGCTGCCGAAGGCGGCGACGCGGTGCGTGAGCGTCTGATGGAGTTCGCTTACCAGCAGCTTCAGCTCGCTGGAGAGCATGGCATTGTGCCCCGCGGCATTGGCATAGCCGCTGCGGGCGTGCCGGATAGCAAGACCGGCGAGATCATCTCCGCTACTGATTTGCTGCCTGGCTGGAAAGGTCAGCAGATTTACCAGGCGCTTCATCAAGTGACTGATTTGCCGGTGTATATGGTTGGCGATGTTGTGGCGCATGGTCTGGGCGAAGCCCAGTATGGTGCGGGACGCACTTCGCGCATCATGCTTTCCATTGGCGTGGGCACTGGCATTGGCGGTGCAATCATCATTGATGGGCAGCCGTTCTTTGGCACGCATGGCATGGCGGGGCACGCAGGCCATGTGGCAAGTCCGCTTGGCGTGGGCGTGCTGTGCTCATGCGGCACCACGCAGGGGCATATTGAGCCGGTTGCGAGCGGCACCGGCTTGGCTACGCTGTACAACATGCGTACGGACGGCAGTCAAGCGCACAACGGCGGCGAGGTCGCCGCGCTCGCCAATGACGGCGATGAGACCGCGATTTCGGTCATCAAAGATAGCGCGCACACACTTGGAGTGTGCATTGGCGGCATGGCGAATCTGATTGATCCAGACGGCATTGTGGTGTCCGGATCAGTCACGAAGGCTGGCGCTGACTGGTGGAGCGCACTGAGGATTGGCTACCGTGAATCAGCGCTTCCACTGTTGCGTGACGTGCAACTGCGCGAAGGTGAGCTCGGCGGTGATGCGCCGCTCATTGGCGCCGCCGTCGCTGCGAGCCAGACGATCAACTGACACGATTTTTATTCCAATGGAAAGGACATGCAAAGATGCGAGATAATCCAGTAATCAATCGTATTAAAGGCGGCTTGGTCGTCAGCTGCCAGGCTTATCCGGGCGAGCCGCTGCGGCATCCGGAGACGATGGCGCAAATGGCTATGGCCGCTGTTGAAGGTGGCGCTGTTGGCATTCGCTGCCAGGGGCTTTCCGATATTTCGGCGATCAAAGGCCAAGTGGATGTGCCAGTCATTGGCATTTGGAAAGACGGATCTGAAGGCGTCTACATCACGCCTACACTGCGCCACGCACGCTGCTGCGCAGCCGCGGGCGCGGACATCGTTGCGATTGACGCGACCGGCAGGCCACGTCCGGATGGCCGCACTTATGCCGAGACGGTGCGCGCGCTGCATGACGAGGGCGTCACGGTCATGGCTGACTGCGGCAGCTTCGATGATGCCAAGCGCGCCGTTGACGCGGGCACGGACATCATCTCAACCACGCTTGCCGGCTACACCGGTGAGCGCGAGAAGACCGATGGGCCAGATTTTGAGCTGCTCAAGCAGATGATTGCAGCATTCCCTGATTTGCCGGTGCTGTGCGAAGGGCGTATCCACACTCCTGAGCAGCTGCATGAAGTGATGCAGTGCGGTGCGTGGGCTGCTGTTGTTGGCACAGCGATCACGCATCCTACGTCGATCACGAGCTGGTTCGTCGCTCGACTGGGTGAGAAACAGTAATACAAAGCGAACGAAAATAAACAATAATCGATAAACAAAGCGGATGCGGGGCATATAGGTCAAAATGTGTTGATTATGTTGCTGGTTTGCCGTTGTGGCAGTAGGCGTGTCGGGGTGTTATTTTCGGTTTTCCCGTGAATAAGCGCGTTTCGCGCCGGTTCGGGGCCGTTGGATTGTGCCGTGAGAACACGATCGAAGCGGGCCCGCAAATGCCCGGTCCGCGGGCGGCCGATGCGCAAGAACGGGCACGACCGAAACGGCCGGCAGCGTTGGCAGTGCGACACCTGCAAGGCGACGACGACCGCCACCATCGAGTCACGGAGCCGCGCGTCCACACTGCGTGCCTTCCTGGACTGGCTGCTCGAAGCCGCGCCCCAGCGGCGGCTGGGATGCGACGCGCGTACCTTCCGACGACGCAGCGCATGGTGCTGGGACCTCGAACCGCGCATCCACCCCGATGGCGTGGTGCACCACGTGGTCATGGCCGACGGCACCTACGTGAACGGCTGGTGCCTGCTGACGGCGGTCGACGGCAATGACGGCGAGGCGCTCGCCTGGCAATGGTGCAGCCGTGAGGGCACCGCCGCCTACAAGGCCCTGTTCGAACAGATCGCGCCGCCCGACGTGCTCGTGTGCGACGGGATGAAAGGCATCCAACGGGCATGCGCCGAAACATGGCCGGACACGCGGATCCAACGCTGCCTGGTGCACGTGCAGCGCGACACTAGGGCGGACCTGACCGGCAAACCCAGATTACAGGCCGGACGGAAGCTCAAGAGACTCGCCGACATGCTCACCCGCGTCCACGAGCCCGACGCCGCCGTCAGATGGGGCGGGGCGCCCGACGCGTGGCACGGACGCTGGAAGCGCATGCTGGCCGAACGCACCTACGCCAAGGACAACCCGGACGACCCCAGGGCAGCTACGAGCAGGGGCGGATGGTGGTGGACCCATTTGCCGTTGCGCCGCGCCTATTTCAGACTCGAACGCCTCTTCAAAGACGGCACACTCTTCTGTTTCCTCGACCCCGAGCTCACGATTCTCGGCCCGGTGCCGCGTGACAGCAACCGGCTCGAAGGCGGCCTCAACGCCGCGCCCGAACGCATGCTCGTCAACCACCGCGGGCTTCCCGAAGCACACATGCGCCGCGCCTGCGAATGGCACTGCTACATGAACAGCGCCAAACCCGACCCGGCCCGCATCCTCAAACAACACGACCAAGACACCAAGAACCCCATCGTTAATGACGACGACAACGAACCAACCAGCCAACCCACCCTCGGCACCGGCATCGACTGGAACGAATTCCACACCAACACCCGCTACCCCAACACCACCGACTAGGAGTCTAAATCAACACAAAATGACCTATATGCCGGATGCGGCGGTCACCGTAGTGGTGACCGCCGCATCCGCCTTTATTCGTGAATTATCAGCCAATCTGCGGAATGCCGAAAATGCTCAGCGGCAGTTCAGTGAAATACAGGCCCGCGGTCTCACGTTCCCAGAGCAGTCCAAGGTTGCCGTTCGGCAGCATCCTCATGCACTGGTACACGTAGTGATACGGGTTTACGCAACGATGCGCAGCCCAAGTACGGCCTCCGTCCAAACTCAGCCGCAGCACGCCGTTGCCGCGGTACGGCAGCATCTGGCTCGCGTTCGCGAACACCGTCACATCCGAGCCAGGCGCGCAGGTCACTGCGTTCGGCTGGCAGAAAATGTCAGGGATCTGCTCATCGAAGTACATGTCATCCCAGGTCTCGCCGCCGTCATGGCTGAGCGCCACGCCAACGCGCCCCGAACGGTTCTGGTTGCGGAAAAAGCAGACAACAGTGCCGTCCGCGCGCTCGGTGAGCACTGATTCATGCGTTGTTGCGTCATCATCCCAAATGTTCTTCGGGTCAACCTCCACGCCGTTGATGACGCGCCCCTCGTTGATGGTGGCGCCGCGACGCCAGGTCTTGCCGCCGTCATCGCTGATCAGCGCGCCACCAGCGTAATGCTTGAGCGAAGCGCCGGTGAAATAGAACGGAATCAGCAGACGTCCACGGTGAGCGCCTGCCTGCAGCTGAATGCCATTGCCAGGGGAGACGCCAAGGAAGTGCATCCATTCCTCTTTGATCATATGGTTGAGGTTGCGCGGCGCGCTCCAAGTGGCGCCATCGTCATCGGAATGCACCTCGACCACGTAACTGGTGCGCTCCATCAATACGGATTCGTGTGGGTCGACGCCCTCTTTGAGATAGATGTTGCCTGCTGGCTCGCCATTGCGCGTCACGTCGCCGTGTTCGTCAACGAGATAGTCCGTTGGCGTGCCGTCCTCATGCACGACGCTGCCGTCCTCATTGAGCAGATAATGCGCGCCGCTCGCGTCGTAGAGACGGAGTCTGCCGCGCTCGTCAACGCCGACGCCAGGTTTGTTGTTCGGCAGGCCGATGCCGCCTGCGAAACGGTCGATCAGCACAATGACGCGGCCGGTCTGTTCATCGCAGACCAAGCAGGAATCGATTGCGGACGCGCCGTCAATGCCATCGCCTGGATTGTCGATCACCGTTTGCATGTCAAGCCAGGTGCTGCCGCCGTCGAGCGAGCGTCTGATGACGGAATTGATATGGTTGGGTGCGTCGTTCGCGATGGCGACGCGTTGGTCGGCGCCGGCTATGACAACGTCATGCGGCGTGCGGATCAGCGAGGGGATGCGGTAGCTCGCCGAGCCGTGAAACCCTTTGTCAAACAGCGCGGTCGTTGTCAACGCGGGCGCGGAGGAGAGTTTGCGGATTTTGCCATCAGTGAGCGCGGTGGTGAAGATGCCGCCGTTGCGCACCTCTCCCATCAGACGGACGCCATCGGTGTTCTCTCCAATATGGATGGCGGTGATATCCGGCCAGTCGCCGAAGAAGATTTGGCCCGCCTGGTGGAGCTCGTGCCAGCCGTCCACATAGATGTCAATGGCGCCGCGCGCTGAGCGGATCGTCAGATCATGCCAGCGGCCGTCATCCCACACGCCGTTCGCGTGGTAGACGGTTGGGTCATATGAGCCGTCGGCGGCGGTCATTGTGATGCCGGTGTCATCGATTGAGACGGCGAGCACCTCCTTGTCATTCACGCTCGCGGCAAGAATGGTGCCATACTGCCGTGGACCACGCACGCGGAAATGCGCATAGATGGTGCCGCCGTGCAGTTCGCGCACACGACGTACATCACGCGGCGCAAGCTGGGCCGCCGCGAAGTTGATGTCCGGTTGTGGCGTTGGCGTTGCCGCCAGAATCTGCTCGGACGTGAGCGGTTGCGCGTGCAGCTGCAGATCGCTGACGTTGACCGCCGCGTCTCCGGCAGCGATGGCGCCGCTGGCTTGCGTACCGTCAGCGGCGGTGCCGAGTGCGGTTGGGCACAGGTTCGCGGTGCTGCTGAAACATTGCGCGCCGTCGAGGTAAACGCGCGCGCCAAACTCGCCGAACGTGAGCGCGAGCGTATGCGCTGCGCCATCGCTGACGCCGGCGGTGTCTTCGATATCAAGGTCTACTGGCGCGTGCGGCGTCACCGCCTGCACGCGCAGCGCGCCGCGTTCAATACCGCAGACGAGCTGCGGTGCGCTGCCTTCGCTGTTGACGGCGAGTATGCGGCCGTCAGCGTTCGCGCGGAAAGTGCAGGTGATGGAGCCTTCAGGTTCTGGGAAATCGTGCTGAGACCATCGTATGGTGTCAGAGGCTGACATGATGGATAACTCTCCTTTGGGTAGTTCGATCAGTGGCGCGTGCAATCAACGGTGATTGGCGCGTCCCTTGGGAATTTAGACATCCGAAGTTTTCGATAACCGATAAATAGATAAACGTCAGACATCTAATGTCAATGATAACACGGCCTGGAAGGCTAGTAACAGACCCGTTGTCTAATTGAAAGTGCAACACCTTTGTCGGACTTGTAAGTTTACCAGTTCGTCGACGAAGGCTTCGGCGGGTGTGCGGTATCCGAGCACGCGCATGGGCCGGTTGTTGATCTCGTCGACGATCTCCTGCACCTCCCGTGCCATGCCCATCGCGATTGTGCAGCGTTTGGGCAGGTAACGGCGGATCATGCCGTTGCGGTTCTCGTTGCTCGCCCGCTGCCAGCTGGAGTACGGGTCGGTGAAGTACGTGGCCATGCCCAATTCGTCGCGCAGCCGTGTGTGGCGCGCGAACTCGGTGCCGTTGTCATGCGTGACGCTGATCCTGGCGCCGGCGGGCAGCGCGCGGAACATCTCCAATTGGGCTCCGACGCTGGCGGCGGCGCTCTTGTCCGCGATGATGCGCGCCATGAGGAACCTCGTCTTCCTTTCGACCTCGGTGTGCAGGTTGGCACCGGACCCGATGACGCTGTCCGCTTCCCAATGGCCGAACATGCTTCTGTCATCGGCCTCCTGCGGGCGTTCGTGGATGGGCACGCGTCTGGGGATCGCGAAGCGCGACACCTTTGCGCCCCCTGCGTCTGCGCCGGCGCCGGTGGCCGCGCGGCAGGCAACGCGCCCATCGCTCGCGCCGCCTCCTGTCGGCGTAGATCCATTGGTAGATCGTCTCCGGGCACACATGCATGAGCCTCTCATCCGGCCGCAGGACACGCAGCCTGCCGCTGATCAGCGGCGGCGACCAGCCGCAGCCAAGCCATGAGACCACCTGCGCCCACAGACGCCCATACGAGGGACGACACGGCTTGCGCGGTTTCATCCTGCGCCGCTCGGCCTTGCGCTGCGCGGGCCCGGCGACATAATAGCGGCCGGTCCACACGGGCCCGTCTTGAGGCGTTTCGGCCGGTACGGCCGGTACGACTCGCTCTCGTTGGACGGGAACCACGTGTTGCGCTTGATCTCCCTGCTGACGGTGGACGCGCTGCGCCCGAGCATCGCGGCAATCGCCCGTATGCCGGTACCGTTGCCGATCTCAATCTGGATGACCTGTCGCTCTTCTTCCGACAGGTGCGAATACACTACTCCCATAGGTGCAACATCCCTCCGGACTGGTTTTCTGGATAATTACCAATCTACCGGGTGTTGCACTTTCAATTAGACAACGGGGAAACGTTTTTGACTGTCAAGTCGAGAATTCGGGCATATAGGAACTAAAGTTATTGATTTAGACTCCGGTTTGCCTTTGTGGCAGTAAGCGTGTCGCCCTGTTGCGGATGGCGGTGTCCATCTGCTTGCGTGGTTTCGTGTGCAATGTGTGTCATGAGGACACGTTCGAAGCAAGCGAAGAAATGCCCGGTCTGCCAGTCGCCGATGCGCAAGAACGGACACGACCGCATGGGCCGGCAGCGTTGGCAGTGCGATGGATGCAGGCTGACCGCCGGCACCAGGAACAACACCAAACGGCGCCGCACCCAGTTGGCGGAGTTCCTGGACTGGCTGCTCGAGGCCGCGCCGCAGCGCAAACGCCCGGAGAGCGCGCGCAACTTCCGCAAACGCGTGGACTGGTGCTGGCGGCTCGAGCCGCGCATCGAACCTGATGGCGTGGTGCACCGCGTGGTCATGGCCGACGGCACCTACGTGAACGGCTGGTGCCTGCTGACGGCGATCGACGGCGAGGACGGCGAGGTGCTCGCCTGGCAATGGTGCGCAAGGGAGAACACAGCCGCCTACAAGGCGCTGTTCGCGCAGTTGGCCCCTCCCGACGTGCTCGTATGCGACGGCATGAAAGGCATTCTCAAGGCGCGCGCGCAAATCTGGCCGCACACGCGGGTCCAACGATGTCTGGTGCACGTGCAACGCGACACCAGGGCCGACCTGACCTCCAGACCCAGACTGCAGGCCGGCCGGGAGCTCAAGAGACTCGCCGACGCGCTCACCCGCATCCACGATCCCGAAGCCGCCGTCAGATGGGGCGAAGCACTCAACGCGTGGCACGAACGCTGGAGGCGCATGCTCGCCGAACGCACGTACGCCAAGGACAACCCGGACGACCCCAGGGCAGCCACAAGCAAGGGCGGATGGTGGTGGACCCATTTGCCATTGCGCCGCGCCTACCCACGGCTCGAACGCCTGTTCAAGGACGGCACGCTTTTCTGTTTCCTCGATCCCGCACTGACCGCCCCCGGTTCCGTGCCGCGCGACGGCAACCGTCTCGAAGGAGGGCTCAACGCCGCGCCCGAACGCATGCTCGTCAACCACCGCGGGCTTCCCGAGGCACACATGCGCCGCGCCTGCGAATGGCACTGCTATATGCATAGCGCCAAACCCGATCCCGCCCTCATCCTCAAACAACACGGCCAGGACGCCAAGACCGGCACCAACCACGACAACAACGATGACGAACCCATGAGCCAACCCATCCTCGGCACTGGCATCGACTGGAACGAATTCCACACCGCCGCCCGCTACCCCAACACCACCGACTAGGAGTCTAAATCAATAACTTTAGTTCCTATATGCCAATAACCGTCCAAAACCACTCGTGATAGCCACCGATGCGCGTCAACGGTCATCCACTACCCACACAGCATCGGCTAAGTCGCAATCAACACAAAACGACCTATTATGCCTATATTCCCCGGTTGTACCGTTCCAGCATAAGCAAAAAACGGCTAAAATCGTTGGAAATCAGCCGTTTTAGTGGAGCGGATGACGGGAATCGAACCCGCGTAATCAGTTTGGAAGACTGAGGCTCTACCATTGAGCTACATCCGCGCGCTGCCTCTCGCGAAACAACGTGTGCCATTATACACAACGCCACACCATCCGCAAATCCGGCAGATCGCACCCAATCTGCCCCGCGCACGGAAAACCGCGGCAATTGCGGTCACTGCGCGCACAGCACGACGACGGCCGACGCAATCGGCCCGTCATGCGAAATCGACACGAACCAGCACAAATCAGCACCGTCCGGCGTGCCGACCGACGCCCGCAGCCGCCGCTCCGCTTCCCCATCGAGCACGATGCGCGGGCACCCGTTCGCCTCATCGAGCACTTCGATGCCTGCCCAAGGCGTGTTGTCGAGCGTGTACGGCGCCGGCCCACTGCCGAGCGCCGCGCACCACGCTTTGACGACCGACTCCTTGGCGGCCCACTTGCCCGCGAGGTGCACGGCCTCGCCGTCGTTTTTCCGTCCGGCGCGCAACTGCACCTGCCGCAGTTCGCGGGCGGAAAAGAGTCCCCTCCCCCGCGATCCCGGCATCTCAAGCTGCTCGCCGAACGCGCGCACGTCCACCACGTCGTGCCCAATGCCGAGTATTGCCATCGCGACCGCCTCCTCACACCGAATCATGCCTTGCCACCGCCAGTCTAGAAACCGGCCGCGCCAGACAGGCAATCAACACAATCACCGCAACTGAGGGGGCCCTTACGGCACCGCCCGCGCTACGCGAAGTAGCCGTCGGCGCCCAGGCGCGCGGACGGGTCGAGCAGCATGCGCTTCTCCACATCGTGCGCGTTGTAGCCGCGGCCGTCCTCGTGGAAGCGGCGGTTGTCGATCGGCTCGTAGAGCGCGGCGCGGCCCATCATGCCCTCTTCGAAGTGGCGCCGGCCCGCGGCCAGTCTCCCGTTCGCGCGCTCGCGCCACCGCTCGCGCGGAGCTGGAGGTGCCGGGTGGGGAGGTTGCGCTGGAGGTGCTCGTCGCCGGTGGCCACGGCCGTCCTTCCGTCGGGGGTGGGACCGGGGCAGCCTACGT
>SKEM01000129.1_pt1 | contig 57027 bp, 46 predicted proteins | sample 4826731 | NCBI WGS metagenome assembly SKEM01 (sample SAMN11008809, study PRJNA524170) | human gut metagenome | biome: Human fecal sample; material: Feces; isolation source: fecal sample from pouch patient p37 | host: Homo sapiens | place: Israel: Tel-Aviv | collected 2015-07-27 | reverse complement strand
CATCTTGTGCAGTCATAGATTCAATCGCCGCAATCTTAGGCCCAATTAAATCAATAAAATCTAATTGCGCTTGCAGATTGGTCAAATTCGCTGGCCTTAAATGGTCCATCAAAAACTCAACTGGTGCCATCCGACCAGTCGTCATCAAAGTGCCAAGCGCACCTGGATAAGCTTTATTATACTCGTCAGGGTCTAGACCATCAGGAATCCGAACCACTTCGACATCTTCCGAAGATAGCAAATTTAAAGCCTTGTAAATGGCATTCTGCCCAGCCTTATCTCCATCATAAACAAGGATAAATTTATGAGCGTACGACCGAAGTTTGCGAACATGTCCCACCGTCAATGCCGTTCCCATACTTGCCACTGCGTTGCTAACGCCATTTTCATACGCCGCAATAACATCCATAAAGCCTTCCATCAAATAAACTTCATGCGTTTTTTTGATGCTTTTAGCAGCTCGGTCAAGGTTGTACAGCGCTTCAGATTTGTTGAAAATTGGTGTGGTCGTTGAGTTTTTATACTTAGCTAATGTTTTATTGTCTAAGTCCTCTGATCGCCAAATTCTCCCGGAGAAAGCGATAACTTGACCATGCTCATTATTAAGCGGAAACATGATTCGACCACGAAAACTGTCAAAAATGCGATTCTCAGCAAATGTTATCAAACCAGAATTTGTTAAAACAGATTCTTCAAATTTTTGTTTGACGCTCTGGTATAGAAAATCATTATCTGACAAACTCAACCCAATATTGAATTTCTCAATAATTTCATCAGAAATACCACGATTCAAGAGATACTCTCGAGCCTTAGCGCCCTCTTCAGTCGCGGTTAGGACAGTGTGATAAATACGTGCTGCTTGATTGTGCAAATCATAAATAGCTTGATTTGGATAATCTTGTACTGGTCTTGTGTCTATTTCCAGAGGAATACCAGCTATATCAGCTACTTCTTTAACCGCCTCACGAAATGGAATATCCTTGTAGTCCTCAAGAAATTTAAAGACATCTCCAGACTTACCACAACCGAAACAATAATAAAACTGTTTCTGAGAATTGACATTAAAACTGGGCGTTTTTTCGCCATGAAAAGGACATAATCCGAGATAATTCGTGCCTGCTTTAGATAGGTGCACGTGTTGTGAAATCACATCCACAATGTTGACACTAGATCTGATTTCTTCTATCTTAACTTTGTCAAGAAGCGCCATGCTACCCCCAATCTCGTCTTAATCAGACACAATTAAACGGTGATAATCACCAATACATAGTCAAAAAAAACGTCTATTCAACAATAGACGTATGTAACGGAGAAGACAGGATTCGAACCTGCGCACCGGTTTCCCAGTCTAACGATTTAGCAAACCGTCCTCTTGAGCCTCTTGAGTACTTCCCCAACTTCTTTATTATATCATTTATCAAATCATTTTGAAAGCTAAAATCTTTCGAATAAGCTAACAAATGGGCACAAGTGGACTCGAACCACCGACCTCACGCTTATCAGGCGTGCGCTCTAACCAGCTGAGCTATGCGCCCTAATCTGTATATATTAGGATCCATTTTTTGCAATAAAAAAATGGTAAAGCGGGTGACGAGAATCGAACTCGCGTAGTTAGCTTGGAAGGCTAAGGTTCTACCATTAAACTACACCCGCAGAGATTCATTATGGTTAACCATAATATGGCGCGAGACGGAATCGAACCGCCGACACATGGAGCTTCAATCCATTGCTCTACCAACTGAGCTACCGAGCCAAATACTTTTTAAGTTAGTTATAAAATACTGAATAAGTATTTTATACGGTCCCGACGGGAATTGAACCCGCGATCTTCGCCGTGACAGGGCGACGTGATAACCGCTACACTACGGGACCTACTGATTTTAAAATTGCGGGAGCAGGATTTGAACCTACGACCTTCGGGTTATGAGCCCGACGAGCTACCGAGCTGCTCCATCCCGCGATAATTTTATATTAGGAACTCATCGTTCCTAAAGGAGGATTAGGGATTCGAACCCTAGCACGCTTTTACACGCCTGACGGTTTTCAAGACCGTTCCCTTCAGCCAGACTTGGGTAATCCTCCATAAAAAAATAGTCCGTACGGGATTCGAACCCGTGATACCGCCGTGAAAAGGCGGTGTCTTAACCCCTTGACCAACGGACCAGGGTTTGAACTGTTTGAGATGTCTCAATCAGCAACAAAAATAATTATATCGTATTAATTCTATTCCGTCAAGCATTTTTTCAAAAAAAATTGAAAAATTTTATAATTGATTTTAAAACTTGACGTCAAGTACCCTTTTTATAAAGCCCAGTGAGTCATACCACCATTGTTAAAAAGATAGATTGCTCCCTCAATTTGCGCGTTCAAATCGCCATCATATCCTGGATAAGTAGGGGCTAATTGGAACAAACCATAATAACCAAGAGAATTTTTAATTGTGGCAATCCAACCGCTTTCTCTTGAAATAATATAATCCCATTGACTAGCATCCACACCTGTACGCGTTTGAAGTTGCGTTAATACATAGGCACGTTCTTCATCTGATAACCCACCAGCAGCAACTTTATTTCCGTTATTAACAGAAACACCTTGTGCTTCAACATCATTCTCAGTATCTAAAAGTTCTTTTGTTTCTTCTTTAACAACATAAGATTTTGAAAATGCTAATACTTGACCGACAGAAATCGCTTCTGAAGAAGTTAAATCATTTTGCTGCATAATAGATGGCATGCTAACTTGGAATTGACTAGCAATCGCACTTAGTGAATCCCCTGCTTTAACAGTATAGCTAATTAGATCACCTGTTTCATCCGGCTTTACCGGCGCAACTTGCTCAGCATGGTCTAAACTGGACATTGCTAGTTTATGACTAACCTGAGTTGTCACAGCTGCAATATTTTTTTGTGTTATTTTCTCTGTTTCAGAATTCGTTGTATCAGCCTGAGTACTACTCTCATTTCCTAATACAAGAAAAACAGAAATGCCAAATGTTAATCCTAGCATCCCAATAAGACTTAAAATTGTAAAAATTATTTTATGTGACGTTTTAAACCCATTTTTTTTATATTTTCGCATATTACTTATTTTTAACACAATACTTAAATAAAAAAAGCCTTGTCACAGACTTTTTATCTATTTGTCATACTTTTGTAACTTTACGGTTTGCCTTTTGATTTCGCAACTTCATTCAAACTATGGGCCAATAGATTGAGATATTCAATCGCAACATCTTGTTTACCAGCAAAGTGAATCTTATCTGCCCAAAGACGATTTTCTTGAGGCTCAATATAGCTTGCCCAATCTGCCACTACTATCCATTTATATTTATTTGGAAGTGATTTTAAATAAGTATTAAACTCATTTAAAACTACTTTATTTTTTCCATCATAAGGCGTGACAAAGACTAATCTCGTCCCTTTAGGTGCATTATCAATAATTTTTTGAACATCAGCAGTCATGTCACTCGTTACATTTGTACCAGCTGAAATAATCACATATTTTCCTATTGTCCCAGCTTTTACACGTTTTCCAAAGGAATTAAGAATACTATCATAGTTCAAACCAACCTGTGCATCCACATCCGCATCAGGTAAAATAGTCGCTAAATATGGTACCACACCAACCATCACTGAATCACCCAAAACAGTTTGAGAACTGTTTAGAATTTTATCTGAGATAGATGTGCTTTGTTTCAATCGCATATCTGTACTAGTATTAAATCCAGCATCAGGGTTATACCAACTCGTATTCGCGTTTATATTGTTGCCCACATCATATAGATTCTGGCCCAATTGTCCTTTTTGGTCCAAAGATACCATCGCTTCGCTAATCGCTGCCTCATGAAGACTTCTCTCGGTTTTGGAAAGCGTAGGCGCAGTCAGCATCACACCAACCCCCACCAAAACTACCACACCCAAGCCACCATAAAACGGCTTACTCATCATCCATTTCGCTGGTTGTTTACCATGGAAATAAGGTTCAACACCATAATAGACTGCAGCTGAGGCTGTAAATGAAACGATAAAACTCAAGACACCCGCCAAGAAAACTTGTGATACAAAATGAGAAATGACTAGCCAAACCGGCCAATGAAAAAGATAAATACTATATGAAGTATCCGCAAGTACCATCAAAATTTCAGGTTCTGGACTAGTTGTACGTTCATGCAAAATTCTAAATTGAACAATCAAAATTGCAGTTAAAACGCTCGTTAAAATCAAATTTGTTCGAATTGTCCAGCTACTTTCAAACTTCCCAAATATACTTAATAGTAATAAAATCAGGATTGGGACACCAGACCAAAGCAATATTTTTTTAACCGGATAGTTCGAAAACTGTGCTCTCTGTTTATCGCTAATCCGAACACCAACTATTGTAGCAATAATTGCCCCGATAAAAAAGGGATAAGCATGACTCGCAAAAGCAAAATAGCTATAGCTTAAATATTTAGGGTCAAAAGTCACTTCAAGGTAAATAATAGATGCTATACTCGCTAGTACAGCAAGTACAAACACAATAAAACGCGTTTGCCCTAATAACTTTTTACCTGTATAGCCTTGTTTTTTTAACCAAAAAACCAAAATAAACAGCAAAGCACCCCAAATCAGATAAAAAAGAAATTCCAAAGATAGCGTCCAGGTATGGATATATAACTGTGGTGTTTGCTGTGCTTCATATGATAAACCTGACTGTATTTCAAACCGATTCGTCACAAAACCAATGGCAGCAGCCACTTGCTTAGCTAGATTAGCCCGAAAATCGGACGGCAATAATAACGTAAAAGGTAATGTCGTTACAATCATGATGACCAATGGTGGAAAAATTCTGATAAAACGACGTTTATAGTAGGTCAATAATGTAAAACTACCAGACTTTTCAAGCTCGATAAAAAAGAGAGAGGTAATCAGATATCCCGAAAATACAAAGAAAATATCAACACCGATAAAGCCACCTGGGAAAGACTTAACGAAAAAATGATAGCCTAGAACAGTCACCAGACCCAAAATTCGAATTAGGGAAAACCATTTAATTTTCATTTTACAAGCTCTCCCATCTTAAAATCACCTGTAATAGGCGTACCTACAATTGGTGTATAGGTTCCTTTACCATCCGGTAAACCATTTTTCCACGACCCTTCATAGCTTGCACCATTGGCAAAATGCATCTTGCCTTGCCAAATGCCAGCAAACCGCCAAGCTCCTTCAAAGGAAAAAATGCTACCATTAAAAGAATATTGACCTGCTGCTTGATGAACGACTGACTTGTCCGCTAAGGTAATCGTTACTTTGCCATCTTTTTCAGTCACAGTATAAGCATTGTTTTTAGTATAGGTCAAAGATCCAATCATTCTACCTGCTTTAAATTGTGCTTTCAATGCGTTACCTGAACTATCAGTAATCGTCGCATCACCAAAGAAACGACCATTCTTCATCCCACCTTGATAGGTAAATTTTTGGTCCAATGACTTTTCAGACACTTGACGCGTTAGACTAAAATCTCCTAGAGCATAAATTTGAGCAATGACAATGACGAAAAGGCTGACAAATATTGCCAGCGTTAATTTTTTTATTTTAATTTTAGGTGTTGTTTGAGTCGGTATTGCTGCCTCAACATCATTTTGTGTCAAAGACTCTTCGGAGAATCCAGAAGTGTCAGTGTCAGAAGTGACTGAATCAACCTTCAGCGTCTCTTCTTGCTCAAAACGACGTTTGGCTTCAAGTTCTGCCAATTTTTCCTTGAATGTTTGAGCCAATTTATGCTTCTTCCCTCAGTTTATTAACTAATATTATATCATAAATCACAAAAAATCAGGCGACTAGGCCTGATTTTCATTAATTATCTTGATTTTCAATTTTGTTTAAATCATCATCCAAATTATCAACTTTTGGTTCATTAACTGCTTTTAAAGTTTGTTCAAAATCTGCTGGTTCAACACTTTCAGACTCTGTAACATTATCAGCAGGCATTTGACCTGTTTCAAATAAAGATTTAATTTGACGTGCATCCAAAGTTTCATGTTCAAGCAGGGCAAGTGCAATTGCCTTGTGTTGTTCACGATGACTTTCAATGATTTGACGAGCAGTTTCATGCGCTTCATTAATGATGCTACGCACTTCTTCATCAATCGCTTGTGCCGTATATTCACTGTAGCCTTTAGTTTGACCATAATCACGACCAATAAAGACAGCTTGAGAATTACCTTCAAGTGTCACAGTACCGAGTCGTTCAGACATACCGTACTGTGTGACCATACCACGCGCAAGTTGAGTAGCTTGTTCAAAGTCATTTGAGGCACCAGTTGTAATGGCATTGAAAATGATTTCTTCTGCAGTTCGACCACCCATAAGACCTGCCAGACGTTCTTGCATATCTTCTTTAGAAAGTAAGAATTGGTCTTCTTTTGGTAAAGAAATCATATAACCACCAGCACGACCACGTGGTACGATAGTTACCTTATGAACGAAACTAGCATTTGAAAGAACAAGACCAACAATTGTGTGTCCCGCTTCGTGGTAAGCCACCATTTCACGTTCACGCTCAGAAATTCGTTTGTCTTTCTTAGCTGGACCTGCAATCACGCGGTCTTCTGCCTCATCAATATCAGAGGCATCAATCACAGACTTGTTACGTCTTGCAGCAACGAGCGCTGCTTCATTAAGAACATTTTCCAAATCCGCACCAACGAAACCTGGTGTTTGTTGGGCAACAACTTTTAAATCAACGTCAGCAGCCAAAGGTTTATTTTTAGCATGGACTTTCAGTACCGCTTCACGACCTTTAACATCTGGTGCTCCAACGAGCACTTTACGGTCAAAACGACCTGGACGTAACAAGGCTGGATCGAGCACATCAGAACGGTTAGTTGCTGCAATGACAATTACAGCATCGTTACTTTCGTTAAACCCATCCATCTCGACTAGGAGTTGGTTAAGGGTTTGTTCCCGTTCATCATTACCACCACCCATACCGGCACCACGTTGGCGACCGACAGCATCAATCTCATCGATAAAGACGATAGCTGGGGCGTTCTTTTTTGCATTTTCAAAAAGGTCACGGACACGTGAGGCACCGACACCGACAAACATTTCCACAAAGTCTGAACCAGATATTGAGAAAAACGGTACCGCAGCTTCACCAGCAACAGCTTTGGCAAGCAAAGTTTTACCAGTTCCTGGAGGGCCTTCAAGAAGGACACCAGCTGGAATACGCGCGCCTAAATCATGATATTTTTTAGGATTTTTCAGGAAATCAACAACTTCGACAAGTTCTTGTTTTTCTTCATCAGCACCTGCAACGTCAGCGAAACGGACTTTAACCGTTTTCTTGTCTTGCTCTTTAGCACGTGATTTACCGAAACTCATCGGATTACCACCGCCATTAGCACCGCCACCTCGCATGCCGCCCATCATCATGTAAAGGAAACCAATCATGAATAGAAGAGGTAACCAAGACCCTAGAAGAGTTAACCAAACACCATTAGACGCTTCTGGTTTGACAGAAACTTTAACTTTTTCTTTGTCTGCAATTTTTTGCAGTTCACTAATGGTAGTGTCTGTAGGTAAAATTAAACTTGTAAATTTCTTGACTTCAATAGGCTTATTAGCAATCAAAGAAAAGTTTGTTTTTGCCTTTACCTTTTCAGCTTTTTTATATTCCCCACTCACTGAAATCAATGATGCAGAAGGCTGATAAGAAAATTCTTTTATATCACCAGCTTCTAGTTTTTTAACTAGTGTTGTGTAACTAATTTTGTCAACCGTTTCAGTACCAACACCCTTGACGAAATATTGGAAACCGACAACCGCAACGATTACCATAATTACCCATAAGAAAGAGTTTTTTATGAAACCACTGTTTTTATTTTTATTATTCATAGAATCCTTGTCTAAATTTTTTTTTATATCAGATATTATGACAAATTTTTCCAAAAATGTCTATTATTAACGTCAGGTTTGGTCAATATCAGCCTTAAGGCTGATATAAACTTTTTTTGAAATAGCTATCCTACTAAATCCTTTATTTTAACCCTCAGTTTTTATAAATCTCTTCTTTAAGAATACCAATGTAAGGAAGATTACGATAGTGTTCATCATAATCTAGACCAAAACCAACCAAAAACTCATTGGGTAGAGTAAAGCCAACATAATCTGCTTCAATATCAACAACACGTCCTTCAGGTTTATCCACCAATGTGACGATTTTAACCGAATTCGCTTTACGATGTAACAACAACTCTTTTAAATATAAAAGTGTCCGTCCAGTGTCAATAATATCTTCAACAATCACGATGTCACGACCTTCAACTGATGTATCCAGATCTTTGATCATCTTCACTTCACCAGATGATGACGTACCACCATGATAGCTTGATACAACCATGAAATCCATCTCAATATGTGCATCAATTCGTTTTGTTAATTCCGCGAAAAAGGGTACTGAACCTTTTAAAATTGCTACCATCAATGGATTTTTATCTGCATATACTGTTGTTAAAATTTGACCCAATTCCTGTGATTTTGCACAAATTTCTTCTTCGGTCACTAAAACTTTTTCAATCGTTTTTTCTAACATTCTATCTTCTTATCTCTTTTCCCTATAATAAAGTGTTCTTTTCATTTTATCATGTTTCAATGATTTACTCAAATCTGCAATCACAACATCTAACACGCCATAAACGACATCCCCTACGACGATTAAAGGATTTCCGCGTTTTTTAAGCGCAACTTTATTGTCAATGAAATAACGACGAAGTTTTTTATCAATACCATTAACCTGAATGCGGTCACCTGGCTGACGCTTTCTAATCACAATCTGTCCCGTAGCTGGCAAATCAATCTGTTGAAAATCTCCAGTAGGATATGGTGTTAAAGCCGTCTCAAACTCTGTTGCCTTTGATCTTTCTTCAATATAAAAATGGTAGCGATCTTTGATAAAGTTGTAATCATTCGAAATGGCATGGAAATATTGCCCTTCACGCCTGATAATATGTAACAATTCATCAAACTGAGCTTTTGAAACCTCCAAAGCTGGAAATTTAGCAATATAGTCCTGTAAAATAAAGTATTGTAAATTTTCAATTTCTCGTGAAAACTCAATCAAATCTATTTTTTCAGCAGCTGCATAAGCGCGAGCGCTATAAGCAACAATTGCCATCGCCTTTTGAATCTCGTCTGTTAAACCAGCTAAATTTTCTGAAAACCGTTGATTTTCTTTTTCAAATGCTGGTAAATAAAGATTACGCACCCGATTTCTCAAATAATCATTCTCTGCATTAGAGGCATCTTCAAAATAATCGGTAGCATCGAATTCAGACTTCTCAAAATCTAACAGAGGCCGAATCAGAGATAAACCTTGTCGTTCTTCTCCAAATGTTTGAACCGCCTCCATACCTGTTAAGTGACGTAGTCTAGAACCTCTTATTTGACGAATTAAGAAATTTTCCGTCAAATCATCCTTATGATGCGCTGTCACTAATGCCGTCAAATGGTGTTTTTTCATGATCTTCTCAAAAAAATCATAACGGAAATCACGTGCCTTTTCTTCAGAAAAAGACCCCACATAATTTGCTATATAAAAAGGAATCCCCAATTCAGTCATTTTTTCCTGTAAGGCTTTTGCTTCATAATCAGAGACTGCTCGTTGTTGATGATTAATATGCGCAACAGATAAAGATATGTTAAGTAAGTCTCTAGCTTCGTAAAGCCAATTAAAAAGTGTCATTGAATCTAAGCCACCTGATAAGGCAACTAAAACTTCTTGATGTTGATCAAAATAATGCGCCTCATCAACTATTTTTATAAATTTCTCGTAAGGGGTCATTTCATTACCTCATATATGGCTTGGGAAATATTTGCAAGCTCTTCATTATCAGCATCGTTGTTTGTTTCTATCACTAAGATATATGGCTCTGACGTAAAAATCAAAGCAGCATCATGATTAAATTCATCCGCTGTACCAATTTTGTGAGCTACTTGAATCGATTTGGGTAGTTTAGCAGGAATTCGTTCTGCATCATAATCAGTACCAATCAGAGCGTTATAGCCCGCCCCACCTTCGTGATAAAGTGCTTCAAGCACTCGACCAACCATTTCAGACGATGCTTCGCGCTCTATTGGATTCCATGGTTCGCCTGCTATTTTTGCAATCTCAGACTGGTAGCTTTCTGAAAAACTATCTGTTTCATAGTAGGCTAGCATATTACTTGCCACATTATCGGAATCTTTAGCAGTACGGTTAATCAAATCCAATAAACTATAGGATTGATAATCAGGTGTCTTAGGTAGAAATCCAGTTCCCTCTGTTTTAAAGGCACCTTGCCAACCATTGACTAATTCATTATAGTCTAGACTATCTCCAAGGCTAGCATTACCTGCATTAATCTGTTTTTGTGTCCAATAAAGAATTGGAATTTTACTCAAACTAGCTGAGTACATTTTTTTTGTTTGATTGATACCTACTGTAAAATCACTGTCAAGTTTCTTGACGTAAATCGAATAGCCACTTTGCTGATATTTTTTATTTAATAAACTCTGAACCCTATCCAGTTTTGGATTTTTAAAAGTTCCTATTTTACTATCTATCCAACCAGTTTTACCACCTTCAAAAGTTACTTGGTAATATGTTCCCCAATTCGTCGTTGCCTTTTTGGTCGCATAGACTTTGCTCCCTTTCGTCAACTTGCTGTAAATCTGATTGTCGAAAGTTGTCAAGGGTGTGTAAAGAATATCTGCATCTTGTATCACATAAAATGCTTGACTGATCTCTTCTGTCGTTAGAACAATATCAGAGCCAATCTCATTTTTATTATTCGAAACAAAAGTACCATCTGATAATTTAATTGATTGCCCCTCTAAACCACTCAATACCAGCTGTGTTTTAGCGGGTATTTTCTTAGCCTTAGTGTGTAACTCTGCATCTGTATAGCTCTGTACTTCTGTCAAGGTGACAGCTCTTTTAGGCAACTCTGACCATTTAGATGACTTAGCATTATCCGATAGTAGTCTTGGCGTATAAGTTTGCGAGCTAACAATATCAGTTTTCTCTGGAAACGTTAAAAAGGCTGGTAGGACCATTGCCGCAAAAACCAGCCATTGTAACGGAAGATAATTTTTTTTATTTTTTACCATTTCTTGCATTGTCTAAAACCTTATCAATCATCTGATTAGCCTGTGTTAAATCCGTGTGTCTGAGATGTTGTAAATGAATAAACATTGGATTACCTCCATGTAGAAATTCATACACACGTTGTCGCTGACCAAAACTCTCACTCGTAATATCCCAAGCAAGATTTAGCAAAAGCATCCGCTCCTCTGCAGTCATTAAATCACTAGTTAAAGCAGATTTTAGCATCTTTGCTATATCTGGATTGCTAAAACTACGAAAATCAGGAACACCGACTGCCGAACCCGCAGAAAACTCAGCAATCACTCGCAAAGCCTCATCATAATAAGTTGTCAACTTAGCACGAACTGCCAAGAGGGTTTGCATATTAGGTGTAAATACACCATTTTGCATTTTACCTGTAACCTCACTTGCAATGATACAAGACCGAATCATCTCCAAGTTAACAGATAATTCTCCCAATTTTTCTTGAACACGCTGAAAGTCAAATAAGCCTAGCTGATGCGCAAGTCGAACAGCAATCCCTGTCACAAACTCTAACTTAATGAACCCACGTACCTCATCTTGATGTGCTGTATGATTAAATAAACCACTTACTTCAAAGAAAGCGTTAGATTGTTCAACGTCGCCACAAACGAATAAGGCATCATTGGGTACAAAAACATCATCAAAAAGAAGGAAGGCATCCATCTCATCAAAAGCTTGAGACAATGGATAATCAGCTAGTGATTGATCTGATTTCAACGTTGGTTTTCGGCAGATGACTTTAACACCAGATGTTGCGATAGGAAGTGCAAATGCTAAAGCAAATTTTTTGTCTTCAGGCTTTAAATCTGGAAGGTTGAAAATGAGTAGTTCATCCGCTAGCGGTGCTAAGGTATTAACTTGTTTAGCTCCCCGAATGATTACGCCATCTTCTCGTGTTTCTTTAATCCAAACACCAGCAAATTCCTGTCCTTCATTCAAGAGTTGTGATAAAGTTTTTTGACGATCTAGTTGTGGATTTTGAATAGCATGGCTGACAAAGATATCATCATATTTGACATGATTGGCCCAATTTTTCGCATTGAACGCAAAGTCTATTTTACCTTGCGTTCCTAAATCGTCCGCATAGTTGCCTAAAACAGCAACACCAGCGTTAATGAAATCTGGCGTCCGACCCAACATACCATATGATTCTCTTGCAACCTCTTCATAAATTTGACGTTTCTTAGCTAAATCTTTAACCGATTTAGGAGCTAAAAACATCAATGAAGATTCAATACCATTGTTAAAAAAAGTGTGGTTTTTATTTTCCTTTTGCAAATCATAATAACGCTGAATAACTTCTAATGTTCTTGAAAATACAGGCTCACTTGCCATATCAATAACACGATGACCATTAAGATAAACCTCACGTCCATCATTGAGTTGCCCATTTTTAGTCGTCATTGATTGATCCCCTTTTGATTTTGAAGTCGCAATACTTGTAGCATTTCCCCAGTTCTAGCAAGTATTTTGTCATATTTTTCTCTGAAATCTTCTTGTGTTAATGTTAAATCAATTTTACCGTCGTTTTGAATCTCTTTTACAGCGATTGTTACGGCATCATTTTTTTGAATTCTTTCACCTTTGGGAACATCAGACCATCTTAATAAGCCTGTCAAAAGAAGTGTGTCAGACACATCTTCAAAAAACGTACGTTCCTCTGACGATAATTCCGAGGCCAAAAATGTGATGAATATACCGAAACGAGAAATAGATTTAACTCGACCAATCATTTTATTTTTGTAACCCCACCATCTGATAATTCTGGAATTAAAAATACTTTTTCACCATCTTTTGAATAATATCTCAAACGTGCATATTTTTCAATGAAGATAGGATCTTTAAGTTTAGCAATATCAGCTTTTTCAATCGCCAACTGTTTGTCCAAAACTACTGATTTTTCTTCATATTTTGCTTTTAATTCTAATCGACTTTGTAATGTTTGATATGATTTAACAAGATTAATTGTCGGCAAAACCATAACTAAAATGACAGCTACCAAAATTAAACCTAAATAACGGCGTTTTGGTACCTGTTTATTTGTTTGTTGCATTTGATTTAATTGTTGCGTTGTAAACTCATTATTTAACCGGACAATTTTCTTTTGTTTTGCCATGATATACCTCTATCCTACAGATAACTTTTACATCGTCTAGCTAGCCTGTAGTCACACACTTTGATTGTTTTAAACTTCCTGATGTTCTACACTTAAACCTAAAAGTTTAAGGATTTACACGGGTTTCTGACAAGATTTCATACATCTTATCCGCATCTTCTTTTTTAGTTGAATCTTTTATATCAAGAACTCTGACCTCTAAAATTTTATTACCAAAAGTAATAGTCAAGACATCTTGATATTTTACATCTGATGAACTTTTAGCCAGAATACCATTTAATTTAATCCGCCCTTTATCGGCAACTTCTTTAGCCACTGTTCGACGTTTAATAATTCGTGAAACTTTTAAATATTTGTCTAATCTCATAGCACTTATTATATCATAAAACCAGTATTCTTGTACATATCTTGAATAGTCAATGACTGACATTTTACTTTTAAAAAGTAATAATTTCACTTTTTTCGATTTTATAATTATGTCTCATTTTTTTGTATAAGATTTCTTAAAAGTGTTCAAATGTGATATAATTAAACATAAGATGTAATTTTAATAACAATTGAAATTGGTATTTTTTAGCTAGAATATTAATTAAACTGCCTTTTGATATCATTTTAAAATAACTTATCATCTAAATATTACACCTCAAAAAAAAGGGAAATATGAAAAATATACTCACACTATTTATTGTAATGGTAAGTTTTTTTGCCACTAAAACCGCTGCTGACGAAGTCGACTTCACTGTCACACCCATTCTAGAGGGCAATCAGACGGTGGTAAACCAAATCATTTCTGCAAAATATCATGCACAGCAATCATTAGGTTTTAACCTACAAAATGACACCGACGATACGATTAACATTAACATCAAAACTGCAATTCCAGACCTTGATAGTAAGGGCAATCAAATTTTTTCTGATTGCAATACTTTTTTAAAGGCACCTGAAACAATTACGTTGCCCCCAAGAGGTAGTCAAGACATTACGATTGATTATAAACCCGAAGCCTTCAAAAAAGATTTTGATGGTGAGATTGCAAATGCCGTTCTTTTTTGTCAGGATGATAAAAGTGTTAACTACATCGTAAATGTTCGAAAAAACGATAATAAAGATACTGAGAACATCATCGTTGAAAAATCCGAGGCCACAACACTTAACCAAAAAAGCTTTATTCGAATTCTGCTTAAAAATGATAGCAATGCTTGGTTAAATAATGTTTTAATTGATAGTCATATTTTAGACCAAGCAACTAAGCAATCTGAGTCTCATCAATTTAGTCGCATTGCTCCTAATAGTAAAATTGAAATTTTGATTCCTATTTCTGAGAAATTTAAAGCAGGAACATACTTAACCATGACTTCCGTACAAACTGCAAGTCGGACATGGCAGCTCAAAAGTCAGTTTAAACTCTCAACTTCAAAGATTAATTTGCTGAATGGTAAAGAGCAGCCTATCCATAAAGGAAAACATTCAAAAACTTTTTACTATGTGAGTGTTTTATTTGTCCTACTAATCCTGACAATCATCTTCCAATTTCGTTTTATTCAAAAGCACAATCGGATATAATATACGACGCATCATCACCACAACCATTGGCACCAGATGGTTGTTTTTTTGCGGTTATTTTGTTAGAATGTAGTGAAAATGTTTCATCGTGATGGAGGTGTCAATGTACGAGTTAGGTGATTTTGTTGAAATGAAAAAACCACACGCTTGTGTCGTCAAATCAACAGGAAAAAAAGCTAATCACTGGGAAATTGTGAGATTGGGCGCTGACATTAAGATTCGTTGTACCAATTGTGACCACATCGTCTTGATGCCACGCAATGATTTTAATAAAAAAATAAAAAAAATACTGGACTAAGAAAGGAGATTGGGCTGTTATTTTCATCACTGACAGCTCAACATCTAAATTATGGCTTTAACAGCAGGCATCGTTGGTTTACCAAACGTTGGGAAATCAACTCTTTTTAATGCAATTACACAAGCAGGAGCAGAAGCAGCCAACTATCCTTTTGCAACGATTGACCCTAATGTCGGGACGGTAGAAGTTCCTGATGAGCGTCTCAATAAGATTACTGAACTCATCAAACCTAAAAAAACAATACCAACAACATTTGAATTTACAGATATCGCAGGTATTGTCAAAGGTGCCTCTAAGGGCGAAGGCCTCGGTAACAAATTTTTGGCCAACATTCGTGAAGTAGACGCCATTGTTCATGTGGTTCGTGCTTTTGATGATGAGAATGTCATGCGTGAACAAGGCCGCGAAAGTGACTTTGTTGACCCGATAGCGGATATTGATACAATTAACCTGGAATTGATTTTAGCTGATTTAGAGTCTGTTAACAAACGTTACGCACGTGTTGAAAAAATTGCGCGTACTCAAAAAGATAAAGATGCCGTACTTGAATTTAAGGTTTTAGAAAAAATCAAGCCTGTACTTGAAGCTGGCAAATCTGCTAGAACAGTTGACTTTGAAGAAGACGAACTAAAAGTTGTCAAGTCACTCTTCTTATTAACAACTAAACCCGTCTTATATGTGGCCAATGTTTCAGAAGATGAAGTGGGTGACCCTGACAATATCGATTATGTCAAACAAATCCGTGACTTTGCAGCAACGGAAAACGCTGATACAGTAGTTATCTCAGCACGTGTTGAGGAAGAAATCGCTGAACTTGAAGAAGATGAAAAAGCAGAATTTCTTGAAGCAATTGGCTTAACTGAATCAGGTGTTGATAAGTTGACACAAGCTGCTTATCATTTACTCGGACTTGGCACTTACTTTACAGCAGGTGAAAAAGAAGTACGAGCTTGGACTTTCAAACGTGGTATCAAAGCACCTGGAGCAGCAGGAATTATACATTCAGATTTTGAAAAAGGATTCATCCGTGCAGTTACTATGTCTTATGATGATTTAATCAAATACGGATCTGAAAAAGCAGTAAAAGAAGCAGGACGCCTTCGTGAAGAAGGTAAGGAATATGTTGTTCAAGATGGTGATATTCTAGAATTTCGCTTTAATGTCTAATTTAAATAATCAAGAAGCTGAAATATTGATTTCAGTCTTTTTTGACGTTTACAACATTGTAAACTATTAGTCAACTAAGTGTCAATTTATTGTAAAGGACCTATACAGGAGTTTCATCACACTTATACTGTTTAAATGAAACTTCCGTATAGACCAAGTTTCAAGATTTCATAAAGTGAAATCAAAGAAAGGAATGTCAACATGACAAAAATGATTGTGGGGCTAGGAAATCCTGGTGATAAATACGCCCACACCAAACATAATATAGGATTTGATGTTTTAGACGTCATGGCAAATCGTTTAAACCTAACTTTTAACCGAGATAAAACCTTTGTAGCAGATGTTGCCTCTACATTTATCCGCGGCGAAAAACTCATATTAGTTAAACCAGTAACTTTCATGAATGAATCAGGTAAGGCGGTTAAACCTCTTTTAGCTTATAATGGCCTTACTGCAGACGATTTAGTTGTTATTTATGATGATCTTGATATGATGGTTGGTAAACTTAGACTTCGTCAGAAAGGCTCTGCTGGCGGTCATAATGGTATTAAATCAATTATTGCGCACCTTGGTAGCCAAGAGTTTAAGCGAATTAAAGTTGGCATTGGTAGACCTAAGCACGGTATGTCTGTTGTTAATCATGTCTTAGGTCGATTTGATCAAGAAGATAAAGCAGATGCTGAGCTTGGTATTTTACGAGCTGCTGATGCGGTAGAAGCCTTCATTGAAAATAATGATTTTAATCAAACAGGAAACCAATTTAACGGATGAAACTTACAGATTTATTAGCCAATAATCGTGCATTAATGCAATGGCAACGTGAACTAAATAAAAGCACACGTACTTTATTCACTGGCATTCAAGGAACCATCAAAACACTTTTGATGGCGACTGCTTTCGATAATCAACCTGATAAATATATTATTATTACAGACAATCAATATCATGCTAGTGAGCTTTATAATGACTTATCGGAATTCGTTGGTGAAGAAAAGGTCTTTCAATATTTTTCTGATGATAACATTTTTGCTGAATACGCCGTTGCTAGTAAAGAGCGTCTAGCCTATAGGTTAGATGCGCTTTCTTTTTTACAAAACAAACAGGCGGATGGCTTTTTAATCATACCGATTTTTGCTTTACGTAATTTACTGCCAGACCCTGCTAGTTTTAAATCATTCAATCTTCTGTTTTCAGTAGGTCAAGAAATCGATAGTGATGGCCTTATCAATCAGTTGTCAACTATCGGTTTTGAAAAAACACAACGAGTCATGAGTCCAGGTGAATTCTCTAAACGAGGTGATATCCTAGATATCTATCCTTTAGATGCTGAAAATCCTGTTCGGATTGAGTTTTTTGGAGATGAGATTGATGGTATCAGATATTTTGATGTTGAGAACCAACGCTCTTTACAGGAACTTGACACAATCAATATTAAACCATCATCAGATTTCATTTTGAGTTCTGCTGATTTTGAACGTGGTGTAAATCACTTGTCAAGTTTGACTAATTTAGATGAGAAACAAAGTTCTTACTTGGCTGAAATTATTGCTGCAGCAAAACACCAAAATTATCATGCTGATTTGAGAAAATTTAGTGAGTTTTTCTATGAACAACAATGGACATTACTCGACTATCTACCAAAACATGCGCCAATTTTTATTGATGACTTTCAAAAAATTAATGAAATGGATCATAAGATCACACAGGAAACTGCAGAATTTATCCTGTCAGAAAAATTACTCAATCGTTCTATTGATGGCATGCATTATCTAGCAGATAACAGCCATCAACTTCGAAACTATAAACCTGCAACTTTTTTCTCAAATTTTCAAAAAGGCTTAGGTAACCTCAAATTTGATCTTCTACATAACTTTAATCAACATAGTATGCAGTCGTTTTTTGGTCAGATGCCTTTACTACAAGTTGAGTTAGCGCATTTCATTAAAACAGATTACACAGTTATCCTTGCTGTATCAAAAGAAAAAGAAACAAAATTAACAAGAGGTTTACATGATGTTGACGTCCCTTTTACGTTGACACGGGTTGATAAACTTCAAACGAAAGTTGTCAATATTGTCAATCTAAACTTGACAAATGGTTTCAATCTACTTGATGAAAAAATAGCCGTCATTACTGAAACTGAGATCTTTGGCAAAACTAAAAAACGTCGTACCAAACGATTAAACATTACCAATGCCGAACGTTTACAAGACTATAATGAATTAGAAGTAGGCGATTATGTTGTTCATCAAACACATGGTATTGGTAAATACCTTGGATTAGAAACGATTGAAATTTCAGGAATTCATCGTGATTACTTAACAATTCAATATCAAAACAATGACACCATTTCGATTCCTGTTGACCAGGTTGAATTGCTCACCAAATATACAGCAGGTGAAGGTAAACCACCTAAAATTAATAAGTTAAATGATGGCCGTTGGAAACGAACTGTCAAGTCTGTCACGAAACAAATCGAAGATATTTCAGAAGATTTGATTAAACTGTATGCTGCTCGAGAAAGTCAACGTGGTTTTGCTTTTTCACCAGATGATGATAATCAACGTGAGTTTGATGAAGCATTTGCCTATACCGAAACAGATGATCAACTTCGCTCTGTAGTCGAAATCAAAAAAGACATGGAACGTGAGCGTCCGATGGACCGATTGCTAGTCGGTGACGTTGGATTTGGTAAAACAGAAGTTGCTATGCGTGCGGCTTTTAAGGCAATCAACGATCATAAACAAGTAGCCATTTTAGTACCGACAACTGTTTTAGCTGAACAACACTATAATAATTTCCGTGAACGCTTTAATGATTTTGGTGTCAATATCGCTGTCATGTCCCGTTTTCAAACTAAAAAAGAACAAGCCGATATTTTAGATAAACTTAAAAAGGATCGAATTGATTTAGTAATTGGAACACATCGTTTACTTTCAAAAGATGTCATATTTTTCGATCTTGGTTTGATGATTATAGATGAAGAACAACGTTTCGGTGTCAAGCACAAAGAACGTTTGAAAGAGCTAAAAACACAAGTGGATGTCTTAACTTTGACAGCAACTCCAATTCCTAGAACATTACATATGTCTATGATGGGAATTCGTGATTTATCAGTGATTGAAACACCGCCAACTAACCGTTACCCAGTTCAAACCTATGTCATGGAAACTAATTATAGTGTCCTTCGAGATGCTGTCTTAAGAGAAATGTCTCGTGGGGGGCAAGTGTTCTACATTTACAATCGTGTTGACACGATTGAGCAAAAAGTATCACAAATTTCAGAACTAATCCCAGAAGCACGCGTTGGTTTCATTCATGGTCAACTCAGTGAAGTACAACTTGAAAATACGCTACTTGACTTTATCAATGGTGAATATGATGTTTTAGTTGCAACAACAATTATTGAAACTGGTGTAGATATTCCTAATGCCAATACACTATTTGTTGAAAATGCATACCATATGGGCTTATCCCAGCTTTATCAACTCCGTGGACGGGTTGGACGCTCTAACCGAGTAGCCTATGCTTATTTTACCTATCAGCCAGAGAAATCATTATCTGACGTCTCCGAAAAACGTCTTGATGCTATAAAAGGTTTTACTGAATTAGGCTCTGGTTTTAAAATTGCCATGCGAGATTTGTCAATTCGTGGAGCTGGTAATCTTTTAGGTGCTGAACAATCTGGCTTTATTGATTCTATTGGCTTTGATTTATATTCACAATTGTTAGAAGAAGCAGTCAACAAACGTTTAGGTAAATCAAGAAAAACACGAAAATCCAATACTGAAATAAGTCTAGAAATTGATGCTTTTCTTCCTTCAGATTATATCTCGGATCAACGTCAAAAAATTGAAATTTATAAACGAATTCGGGAAATTGAGAGTCGAACTTACTATCAAGATTTACAAGATGAGTTGATTGACAGATTTGGTGAATACCCTGACACTGTAGCATATCTCCTTGAAATTGGCTTACTAAAATATTTTGCTGACCAAGCTCTTGTTGATAAGATTGACAAGCAATTGGCAACTATTGTTTACACGATGAGTAAAGCTGCAACTCATACTTTTATGCCACAAGATTATTTTGATGCCTTATCGAAAACACAACTAAAAGCCAAAATTGGTGAAACATCTGGGCAAATGGTTATTAGATTTGATATCAGAAACTTATCAGCAGCCACATATCTTTCAGAAATAATGTCCTTTACTGAACGTTTGAGTGCGATTAGAGATGAGAAAACCAATGAAAAAACTGGCAATTAAAGGGGCAAGTGTTCTAGCACTCGCAGGATTTTTATCTAAGATCCTCGCTGCACTTTACCGTTTTCCTTATCAAAATTTAGTTGGCGATCAGGGCTTTTATGCCTTCCAACAGGTCTATCCTTTTTACGCCATCATTACCACTCTATCATTAATTGCCTTGCCTAATTTTTTGTCTAGCTTGATTCATTCTTCTAATCATCCAAAAGAAGAAACACATCAATTTTTCCAACTTTCTCTTATACTATCCGTTTTAAGTTTTGTTTTCTTGACACTTTTGAGTCAACCTATTGCAAAATTGATGGGACAAGAAAAATTAGCGGGACCATTTGTGATGGCCATTTTACCACTTTTATTAGTACCTTTTCTATCTTTATATCGAGGTCGTGCACAAGCAAAACAAGATATGGTGACAACTGCTGTCTCTCAAGTTATTGAGCAATCTATACGCGTGGTCTTAATTATTTGTGCTGCACTAATATTTACAAGATTGTCAACTAATGTCTATACGATTTCTTTCTTAGCCATGCTAGGTTCTTTTATTGGTGGGCTTGTTGCGCTTGTCTATCTGATGTTTTTTAGTCCCTTTAAACTTCAAGGTTTATTTACAAACTTTACTGCTTTACAACCTAAAGGTAAAATCATTCAAAAATTTGGTTTATCCTCACTTGTCTTTACCTTTTTTATGGTTTATATGCTCATTTTACAGATGATTGATGTTTTCTTTGTAAAAAATGCTTTGATGCATCTGCCCCAAATCAAAACATCAAATCAGGCAGAAATTTTAAAAGGTATTTATGATCGTGGTCAACCTTTCTTACAATTAGGTTTAGTCTTTACCACATCAATTTTGACTGATAGTCTTCCAAAGTTGACAAGAGCTAAGCAAATTTCAAAAAAAATCTGGGATAATGTCACTTACTTAGCAATCGCTTTAACAGTCGGCCTTGTCATTTTACTACCAGAAATGAACGACGTTCTTTTTAAAAGTCATGCACATGTGCTAAGTTTACAGATTTTTGTGTGTCAAATCCCTATCATTTCAATGATCCAACTTTATCATCATGACCTATTCTTGGTGGGAAAAAATAAAATGTCAGGTTTGATTTTATTAAGTGGGCTAGTATTAAAATTAGTGAGTGTTTATCCATTAACAATCTTATATGGTTTAAACGGTGCTGCCTTATCCAGTCTCATCAGTTTACTCTTAGTCCTCATTTTTTACAGTCTATACAGCAAAAAATTACCGCGACAATTATTTAACTTTCATTTTTGGTTCGCAATTTTGATGATGGGAGCTGTCGTTATATTAGGTAATCATATTCTTACGATTAGTGAACGTTGGTTAGCGCTTTTCAAACTGACGATTCTAAGTGGGTTAGGTGCTGCAACCTTTTTCAAAGTGTTCAATGTGAGTCCAAGAGAGTTCTTAAATTAAAAAAGCACAAGATGACTTCAATTAATGAAGTGTTCTTGTGCTTTTTAAAGTTGCTCAATGTAAACCTTATCTGGTCCCCCTAATAAAATTAAATATTGCTCAATCTTATCTGCCTTAAACGCAGTAGAAAGACTTTCTGCATATAGGTCCATTTGCATCTGATAACGTGCTTTAATTTGAGGAATATCCTCTAAACTTGTAAAATGATCTGTCTTATAGTCAAATAGAATTATTTTATCCGATAACTTAATAAAACCATCAATAATTCCCCGAATCACGTATTGTTCACCTGAGGCTTGATCAGTTTTCAGCATTGAAAACGGTGCTTCACGCGTCATTTGTTTATGATATTCAACCATCATTTGACCAAAATCCGTCTCAAATAAACTTAAAATCTGTGCCTTCTTAATTTTTTGCTTGACTTCATCTCGAACAGATAATATTTGAATGGTATGACTTAATGTTTCACGTGTAACATTTGAAAAATCAAGTGACTGCATTAATTCATGCACAGCCGATCCTAATTCTGTCGGTGATACTTTTTTATCAGTTTTTAAAAATTCAAACTGGGAGTATTTTGGAAGATTACTTACGACTACATCCTGTTCTGTAATCAAATGCTCGTAACGTTTCTTGATTTGACTAGGTGTTTGAATGGTCGGCAACTGGATACCGGCTGCATATTTGTCATTTAGGATTTGAGAAGAATCTAAAATTTGTTTCGCTAATTTTACATCCTCAATTGTTGCCATTGCGCCATCATACTGTTTTGATTCCTCTAATAAAGTTTCAAAAGACAATTGATTTTTTTGATTGACAGGTACCATCTCTTGTAAGTCAATATCTTCAATCACACGAACTTTAATACCTAATGCAGCTCTTACCGTTGTAGCTTGATAAATCCCTAAAATCCAATTAAGATAACCTTGACTAGATTTTCTAATCGTGTCTTCTAATATACCATTTCCATCAAAAGCAGCTGTTTGATAAGCGATGAACTGATTATCTTCATCCAGTTTTGAGGCCTCTACCTTCCCGACCATGTAAATCTTCTTGACAGCTCGTGTAAATGCAACATAAAGCATCCGCATCTCTTCAGCTAAAGCCTGATACTCTTTTTCTAGGGCGTTTGCCATCTGGGGTAAAGTCGTCATCTTGACCATGGCATATGGAAACTCAGTGTCGATTTCTTTTTTAAAATCAGCTAAAAAACTAATCCCCGCACCATTTTTTCTGGATAGAATTAAATCGCTCGTTAAATCTTTTGTATTGAATTTTTTATTGACATTCAAAAGAAAGACATATGGAAACTCTAGCCCTTTTGATTTATGAATGGTCATCACACGAACTGCATCACTTGGTAAAGAAACATTGACAGCAGCTAAATCATTTTGACTTGACATGAAACTGTCAATCATTTTGATGAATTGGAAGAGACCTTTATATCCGGATGATTCATAAGAAGCGGCTCTATCAGCTAAAGCTGCTAAATTAGCTTGGCGTAATCGACCATTTTTCATGCCACCAACATAGTCATAATAATGAGTATCTCGATAGATTTCCCAAATCAAACTATGTAAACTTTCCTGATGTGCTAGTTGACACCATTTACTAAATAGGTCATTAAAATGTTGAAGTTTAGCTGATAGATTACTGTCAATCAAGTCTGCTTTCAGACCATTTTTTTGATGCGCTTTTTGATATTTGTCATAGAAATTAAAATCATTTGAGGCTTGTAAACTGATAATTGCCAAATCATTTTCACTAAAATTGAATAGAGGTGATTTAAGAAGGGCGACAAATGATACATCGAACAAGGGATTATCAATGGCTCTCAGTATATCTAACATGACTAAGACTTCCATTGATTGCAAATAATTCATTTTCCCTTCATCCAATACAACAAGAATATCAAACGACTGCAAGACACGTTCAATTTCAGCATTATTGGTTTTACTTCTAACCAATATCACAATATCTTTTGGCTGTGTACCGTTACTGATAAGTTGCTGAATGGCTTGGGCAGTTACGACAAGTTCATCTGTTGTTACTGCATCATCAGTTTCTAAACTAGTGTTTTTTTCATCCTTATAAATCAAGAGTTCAGCCGTTAATTCAGGTGAAGTTTTTTGGGCTAACTTGGGATTGCCAACAACTAATTTTTCTTGCGGACCATAGACCATCTCACCAATCTGTTTATCCATCAAATGTTCAAAGATGTGATTAGTAAAATCAATAACTTCAGGATAAGAACGGAAATTTTCCTTCAATCTGATCAATTTACCACCGGCATTAGGCTGTTGGTAGGCCTCATACTTACTCATAAAAAGTGAAGAATCAGCTAATCTAAAACCATAGATAGACTGTTTAACATCTCCTACCATAAAGCAATTATGGACATTAGAAAGTAAACGTAACATTGCTTCTTGCAGATGATTAGTATCCTGGTACTCATCAACCATGACCTCGAAATATTGTTTTTGATAGACTACACGCAAATCCTCGTGTTCTTGCAAAATCTCAATCGTCAAGTGGGTCACATCAGCATACTCAAGACAGGCATTTTTGAGTTTATAGTCGTGATAACGTTGGTAAAATGCTAAAGCAACAACCTGTAAATCACTTGTCAACTCACTAGCTAAATGATGATTTTTTTCAATTATTTCTTGATGCTTGATGGCATTTATAAACTGATCAAGTCGTGCTTTATTCGTAGAAATCAGCGTTTTTAAACTCACTTTTTGTAATTCAACTACTTCATCACGATTTTCTTTATTATTAGCATTTGGTACAAACTGAAACTTCAGCCGACGATACATTTCAGCAAATTTTTGGAATTTTTTCTGATTCAGACACTCACGCAAATACTCAAAATTCGCAAAAAATTCCACAGTGTTATTTATTTTTGCTGGACCTGAAATAACACCAGAAGATAAATTTTCCTGAAGTGCAGTATAAATTTCTTGTAAACTTTCTTGTAAACCATTTGTAAATGTATCTGGTAAATCAGAAAAGTGTTTAAAGTTAGAAAAACCATTTAAAAAATCATTTTCTAGCCAATCAATTGGATTTTCTAGGCTATCAGCAAAGATGTTAATTTTATTCAATACTTGATAGAACGCGTCAATTTTACGATCGGTTGAAAAATTATTCATCACCTGTGTAAATCGTTCTTTACTAAGGACACCTGTTCCTTCTAACGACTGTTCCACTAATTGATCAAAGATATCTCGTTTAATGACTTCCTGTTCCGTACTGTCCACTAACAATCTAAAAGTTGGATCCAGATTTTTGTGATAGAAATTTTCCTTAAGAAACTTGAGTGTAAAGCTATCCATTGTTCCGATGTCAGCAGTTGACAATTCCTGTAATGCAGTTGTCAAAAGTTGTTTCTTTTCAACTGAGTTTTCACTTGCACGTGTTTCTCTAATCTTTTTATCTAAACGTAGTTTTAATTCAGCTGCTGCTTTATTAGTAAATGTTGAAATAAACAAGTTTTTAACTGATACACCATTCAAAATCAAATTGATAATTCGCTCAGTCATGACAAATGTTTTCCCTGAACCAGCAGATGCTGACACTAAAATATTAGTTCCCGTTCGATAAATAGCCTCAATTTGCTCAGGGGTTTTAGGTATCTCTTTACCAATTTCAGCTTTCTTTAACAAGTCAATTTCTTGCTCAGTGAGTTGTCGCATTTTCTTTTCCTCCTGTCAGCAAAGATGCTCTTATTTCTTCTTTAGATTTCAGATTAACTTTTCGGCCTGATGGTAAATGGTTATCTGCTTCAAACCCACAAATTGACTTAAATTGACAAAATTGACACCCTTTGGCATGATGTTTCACAACAACGGGATTAATTTCAATTTTACCAGATAGTATTTTCTGACCTGCTTCTTGATATAATGTTTCATTATGGGTCATCAAAGCAGAAATTTCAGACTCGCTATAAAAATTTGAATTATTTTTATAAGGTAAACCTTCTTTGGTAAATTGACCTAGGTTAAATAGGTGATCAAAATTATCTTTTAAGTGACTCGCTAAATCTGCATTAAAGAAACCAGTATAGCGCATTTTATTTTTAAGTTCGTTAGAAATATCAACGACTTGATCTACTGATTTAAGTGCAATTATAGGATTCTGTAGATGTAAATAAAGGGCACCCCAAATTGTTTGTGATGTGCCAAACTGTTTTGCATTCTGACGTAAAATGTCTAAGTAAGTTAAAAACTGTAAGCTTGTACCATCATAGGCTGACTGCAACTCAAACTTTTTATCTCCTGATTTATAATCAACAGCACCTAAAGTTTCAAAAATACGGTCAACACGGTCAATAATACCACGTAAGTTTAATTTTTTATTATTTTGTAAATCAACTTGATAGGTTTTAAGACCAGATTGATCAAATCCAAAAGCTTGCTCAAATGCTAATGATTGAATCCCTGTATTCTCTAATGTTTGTTTCAGCATTGTAGATGTTTGCTTGATAATGTCTTTCAATCTATTCCATGTATAACGACTTGTTGCATCACGCTTAAAGAAATCTTCATATTTACTGTCAACTTCCAGTAAAGAATTTGTCAACGCCGCATCAAAAGAAGTAGCCTCTACTTGATCTGAACGCATCAAGTGCTCAAAGACTTCATGAAAGTAAGAACCCGAAATTCTAGAATCTAAATCAATCTTTTCAAATGCCTTAACATGTAAAGTATTATTAATAAAGTACTGGTATTCACAATTATAAAAGTTTTCAAAACTTGATACAGAGGCATTTAAGTCTGTTGGGTATAGCGCCGCTATCACTGAAGATTCAAGTTGTCTTTCCTCTAACTGATCAGTCTTGACAGATGATAAGACATGTTGATAGTCTGGATTTTTAGTCATGATTCTAAACAAGCTAATCCAAAAAGACCTTGATAAACGCGTCTCTTCTGACTCAGGAGTTGACATGAGTAACCGTTCAATCCGTCCCAGATTAGCTAATAAACCGTCATAATTACCAATTTGCATAATTGTGTTATTTTGGTAGACAAGATTATTGTCATCTTGATTGACACTATGCTTGTCACCTAAATTAATACTATCTTTATATTCAACAATCGTTTGATACTTGCCATCAATTTTTTGAGCACTGATATCAATTATAAATTGTAAAAACTGTGATAAATCACTTTGTTCATTGGCATAGATTTCAGGTATCGATAAAACTAATCGTTTATTAGCTGCATTAAATAATTGTAAAGCTGTAAAGCTATTTTTTTTATAGTTAATAAAACTTGGTTCATCTATAAATTTCAGACTATCCGACTCAATTTCACTTAATTTTTGATTAAGCTCGGCGCGTTCACCATCAGAGATGAGACTGGTATTCTGCTTATTTTTAGGGAAATTTGATTGTGTTAAACCAATCGCAAAAACATAGTCAGCTGTATGGGGTTCAACTAACTCATAAGATTTCACTTGAACAACATCAACATTGGCTGGTATAAGACGATAAGCAGCATTTTTAATTCCAGCTTCTATAATCTCTAAAAATTGATTAATAGTTAATCTTTCTAAACCAAAGACAGCTGTAAATTCTTCTAGAACAGTCATCAGTAATTTCCAAACTTCTAAATGCTCAGATGCTTTTTCAAAGTAACCACTTGCTTCAGCATTAAAATAGAGTTGCTCGATTTTCTCTTTAATCTGTCCGGTTTCCAAAAAGGATTGAAATTTTTTAACCCAAGCCTGTCCTTTTTGTGGTTGGCTTTCCAATAGAACCTGCAAAGGAGAAGAAGGACCAATTAATGTCGATCTCACTTTTTCTGCTTTATAGTCCTCAAATTCTTGCGTAAACTTAGGCTTACCTCTGAGATTGCGCTGTAAACTATAAACTTCAAACCTGTAAACATCTTGTAAACTTAATTGTTGGCTTGTATAAAGCTCTGTTTTCAATAAATTCAATAAATCATTAAGTTGATAATGATTCGTTTTTATTTTTAATAAGGCTTCAATTAAAACAATTAAAGGATGATCCTTCATTGACTTTTCTTGTGCATAGAAAAAAGGAATATCATAAGTCTTGAATATTTCAGGTAGCAAGATATGATCTGATTCAACATCTCCCAATAGAACTAAAATATCCTTGTACTTGACACCATTAAAAAGGAGTTGACGAATCTGTTTGGCAACATGTTCTATCTCCTCTTTATGATTAACAACTTGCCAGATTTCTAGTCCTTCATGTTTTAAAAGCTTACCAGACTCTGTTAATGTAAAATCTGATGCTTTCTCCATTAACCTTGACAGTTCCGTAAAGGTGTTATCAACGTTATTGACACTTTTGTAAACAACTTCCAATTTATATTTTTGAGCTAGAGTTTGCACTAACTCAACCGACTGCTGATAAACATTACCTTCAATAAAGGTAGCCGAAATTGCCTTTTTAGAGGCATAAATTCCAAATATAATATTTGACACACGACTAGATAGTGTATCAATCAAAGTCATTTCTTCTGCAGAAAAACGTGAATAACCTTCAATGATTAAAACATAATCCTGTAACTCAAGTGTCAATTCATTGTTAACAAGTTTGTCAATAAACCTCTGAAGTTTATTATCGTTCGAAAAATGCCCTAATTGATACTCGAATTCTTCAAATATGAGCGCTAATTCTTTATTTTTATTACTATCTGCTGCTAGCAATAGATCCTCGGGCATTAGATTAGCGGCTGTTAACTCCTGGTAAAGATCAACTAACTGCGTGATAAAACCATGCTTGTCACGCATAAAACGACAGATTGGAATTTGTTTATCTGGGATCTGATTCAGAGTTTGGCGCATGAGCATAGCCAGTCCAATCGTAGATAAACTTTTTCGATCATTTTCTTGATTTTTATCGAAATACCAGGGTAATTGCTTAAGTCTGGTTACAGTTAAATCAAATAGAGCACCATCTTGGCCAGCATTAAAACGCGTCAAAATCTCTTTTTCTTTTTCAAAAGAAAGAGATGATGGCACAATATAAAATATTTTCTTGCCAGCGGCGATATGATCACGCGCTTCATCGACCAAAAACTCTGTTAAATGACCGTAAATATCAGTGTGGATAACTTTCATAAAAAAATAGACCTCTCGGTCTATTATATCATGTTTGGGATAGCTCTCATCAGTTAAAACTGTTGATTAGTTGGTGCGAACTGGTGTTACCAATTGAACGAAATCAAGGGTATCGCTCTTAGGTACTAGGGTAAATGGTCGAACTGGTGAGATAAAACGAATACGAACTTCTGGTTCTTTGATAACTTTTAAAGCATCAATTAAATATTGAGGATTGAAAGAAATCGTTAAATCATCACCAGATTTAGCTAATGGCGTAATTTCTTCATGAACCGATCCGACTTCTGGAGAATTAACTGTTGCTACAATTTGATCACCAGTGATGCTTAATTTTACAGTACCATTTGTCGTCGCGTTAGAGAGCAATTTAGCACGGTCCATAGTATGACGAAGATTAGCAACGTCAAAGGTCAAATCAAGCGTGTAATCGGCATCAGAAGGAATCAGACGGTTAGTATCGGGATAGTTACCTTCAACTAGTCTTGTATAAAATGAAATCGTTTCATTGCGAATTAAGATTTGATTACTTGAGAAGAAAATATCTAACTCGGTATCATCATCAGAAAACACTGATTTAAAGCTATTCACTGATTTATTCGGCAATACTAAATCAAAATTTTCGCTTAATTTATCAAGTGTGATCACACGTTGACTCATTCGATGCGAGTCAGTCGCAACGGATTTGAGGACTTTATTATCTGTTAAAGTCAAATGAAGACCAGTCAGAATAGGACGAGATTCTTGTGTCGAAACGGCAAATGCTGTTTCTGTAAAAATTTCTTTTAGAACACCTGCTTTAATTTTAAGTGGATTTTCAGTTGGCATCTCTTGGATACGAGGATACATCTCAACATCTAGACCTTTAAGGGTAATTTCTGATTGACCTGAAGTCAGGACAACTTGATTCTGTTCAATCTCTTTAAAATCAAAAGTCACTTCTGGTAAGTTATTCACAACACTTTCAAAAAAGCTTGCTTCTAATAAAATGCTACCAGGTTCTGTAATTAGCATGCCTGCATTTTCATCATCTTTCGATAGAAAATTTTCGATTGAGATTTGACCATTTGAACCTGTTAAAGTAATACCTTCAGTTGAGACATCAATTTTAATTTTTGACAATGTCGGAATAGCAACTTTAGTTGAAATAGCTTGTTTTGTAATTCTCAAATTATTGAGAAAAGCAGTTTTGTTGATAGAAAAATTAATCATCGAGAGAACTCTTTCTTTTATTAGTTAATAAATATAGTTAGTAATAGTAATAGGGGCTGTGAATCATGTGGATAAGTTATAGAAACACTTTAAAGATAACTTTGAAGGACTGTGGATAAAAAATAATAAGCTGTGTATAAGTGTGAATATTTTCCACATCCAATAGGAACTACTTCAAATGAGATTTAATCGTATCCATCTCTTTTTGAAGGCTTGTATCTGTCTTCATTTTATCAGAAATTTGCTTATGGGCATAAATCACTGTCGTGTGATCACGCCCACCAAACTCTTTGCCAATGGCAGGTAAGCTTTTACCTGTTATCTCACGAATTAAGTACATGGCAATCTGTCTCGGATAGGCGATTTCTTTAGGTCTTTTTTTACTGATCATATCAGCAACTGAGATTTTGTAGAAATTCGCTACTTCTTCTTGAATTTTTTGAGAAGAAATATCTTTATCTTGTGTGATTTTAGTGGATTCTAAATTACTTAGTGCTTTAGCTGCTGTATTAATATCAATGGTATCAATATGATAGGTATTGGCATAAAATTTGAGATTTTTTAGGGCACCCTCTAAATCTCTAACGTTGGAATCAATGCGACCAGCAATATAAGAAAGTGTTTCAGAAGGGACTTGAAGGTCCATCTCATCAACTTTATTGAGTAGAATAGCCATCCGATCTTCGTAATTTGGCGCTGTAATATCAGTGGTTAGTCCCCAGCTAAAACGAGATTTAAGTCTATCTTCAAATTCGTTAAGCTCATTTGGTGGCCGATCACTAGAAATGACGATTTGTGCACCCTTATCATGTAGCGTATTGAAGGTTTGGAAAAATTCATTAATCGTGCCTTCTTTTTTTGCAAAAAATTGGATATCGTCCAATAGGAGTAAATCTAAGGTGCGGTACTCATCTGTAAATTCCTGCATTTGATTTTTACGGGAACTTTGAACATAATCGTTGACGAAATTCTCTGATGAGACATACTTGATGCGAGCATCCGGCTTATCGTTTAGGATTTCGTTACCGATGGCATTCATTAAATGTGTTTTACCAAGTCCTGGTCCACCATAGATAAAGAGGGGATTATACATACCGCCTGGATCGTTTGCGACAGCAATGGCAGCACCAAGTGTCATACGGTTTCCTTCACCTTGAACAAAATTTTGAAAGGTATATTTATGATTCAGACCATTTTTGAGTTCTGAGCTAACCAATTGATTCGTCTCTTGAATGTCAGACGTTTCTGTAATCTTGTCAGCATTTTCATAATCGGCAAGGTTAATATCGTCAGCTGAATAAAGGGCAAAGCTAATTTCGGCGCCAAATATTTCAAAACCGGCTGTTTTGATGAGGTCATCTTGTTTTTTCCAAAAATCTCGGTGCATGTTATTATCGAGATAAATTTTAGCGTTATGATCGGTGATCTCAAGTAGTTTGGCTGGTTCAATGAAAAAGTCATAGGAGGCTTGTCCTAAATTATTTTGGGCAAGTGCTTTGACACGTGCCCAGAATTTTTGCTCATCTTTTGTTAGAGACATTTGACTCCTTTCTATCTATTATCAGATGTTTAATATCTGAATTAATCGGTACAAAATCAATGCAACTATAATTTGTAGCTAAAAAAATTATATCATGTTGCTAGAAAGTTTTCCACAATTATTCAAAAATAAAAAGAAAAATCAACACGTGAGTTAATAATTATACACAGGACTGTGGAAAATGTGGAAAAAAACGATAAATTTCAGTTTAATCACAGGTATTTTTGTGTAAAAAGTAAGAGATAGCTTGATTTTTTGAAAGTTATTCACTATTGTGTAAAACTTATGCACAAGGTGTGGTTTTCTTTTTAACTGTGTATAACTTTGTTTAAAAAGAAAAATCCACAGATAGCCTATGGATTACTTTTGGGTCAAAATGAGGAGAAGTCTGTTAAGATCTTCTAGTGTGTCGTAGCCAATTTCAATTTTTTTGGACTTAATCGTCACTGGTTGGCCTAATGATTTAGCAATATCTGTTTCAGCTGCTTTAATAAACACATCTTTTGATGGTGCAGTGGACTCAGTGGGGTGAGAATGTTTGCTTAATTGTTTTTCCAGTGCGCGAACAGAAAGTTGCTCTTGATCAATACGTTGTGCCCAAACCAATTGTTCTTGAGGTGTTTTTAAACCGAGTAAAAGTCGCGCGTGACCTTGGGAAATTTTTTGCGCCTCAATCAGTTGTAAAATAGGTTCTGGTAGATTCAAAATACGAATTGCATTGGTCACGTAAGGTCTAGATTTTCCTAATTTTTCAGCGATTTGTGTGTGTGTCAACCCCTGCTTGGTGACAAGATTTTGTAAACTACGTGCTTCATCTAAGAGTGTTAAATCATCGCGTTGCAAGTTTTCTAAAATGGCTAGTGTCATCATCTCATCATCGGATAATTCTCGGATGATGGCCGGAATTTTAGTTAGGCCAGCTAATTGTGAGGCCCTGAAACGGCGTTCACCAGCTAAAATTTCATAGCCAATAATTGGTGATTTTCTAACAATGATTGGCTGCAATACACCATTTTCCTTAATCGAGTCGCTAAGCTCTTGTAATTTAATCTCATCAAACACAATACGTGGTTGATAGGGATTTTTGACAATATCTGACATCGATAGCATTTGAATAGTTTCCATAGTGCTATTTTACCATGTCTTACTTGTCTTGTGCGTGATTTTTGCTATACTAAACTTATGAAAATTCTAGCAGCGATTGATTCATTTAAAGGCAGCGCCACTTCTGAGCAGCTAAATACTGCAGCTTTATCTGGTATTTTAGCAGCATTTCCTGACCTACAAGTACAGAGTATACCAATTGCTGATGGCGGCGAGGGCGTTTTAGATGTGCTTGCTTATCAGGAAAATGCTATCAGAAAGACGACTCAAACAACTGATTTATTGGGACGTCAACTTGAGGTACCTTATCTACTATTAGGAGATACAGCAATTATTGAGTCAGCCAAAATCATCGGGATTGACTTAGTAACAGTAGGCTCTGAAAGCATCTCACGCGCAACAACCTTCGGATTAGGTGCAGTTGTGCAATCTGCCATTCAAGCAGGTGCCAAAACAATTATTGTGAGCTTGGGAGGCACTGGAACCTCTGACGGCGGGCAAGGCTTTTTGAAAAGTCTAGAGACTACTGATCTATCAGGTGTGACCCTTATTGGGGCAAGTGATGTGACCAACCCTTATTACGGGGAAAATGGTGCAGCCACTATTTTTGCAGCCCAAAAAGGTGCAACTGCAGCACAGATAACTCAGTTTAACGCGCGTGATGCACGATTTGCACAAGAGCTATTGAGGGATCGTGGCATTGATTTACAAAAAATACCAGGAACAGGTGCAGCTGGTGGACTTGGTGGTGCGATTGCTTTACTAGGTGGTCAATTGATTTCGGGATTTAAACTCATTTCTGATTTAGTTCACTTAGAGCAAGCTATTTTAGAATCAGACCTTGTTTTGACAGGCGAAGGACATCTGGATTATCAAAGTAGTCAAGGTAAAGTTGTCTCAGGTGTTGCTAAATTGGCGAAAAAGCATGGTAAACCATGTGTTGCTTTAGTTGGTAGTCGTTCAGATGATTTAGGAATGCTTGAAAACGATTTGACAGCAGCCTTTAGTATCCAGACAGGTCCAATCAGTTTAGATGATGCTATCATGACTCAAACGACTTTAAAAAATATGGCCAATACTGCGCAAAATATCGCGCGTTTAATTGAGTCTTTCAGATGATAAAAAAAAACAGCCGCAGCTGTTTTTCTTTTGTTTGATTTAAGCAACGACCTCATGAATGGCATGTAGACGCTCTGTAACTTCTGCTTCTGATAAATTGTGACTCATAACATAGCGATTACGCGGATGAACACGACATTCATGGCTGCAACCACCGAGATAAGCAGCTTCATTAACTTCAGATGCTAAGATTTGACGATTACATTCTGGATTGCCACAGTTGATGTAACGCTCACAAGGCGTGCCGTCAAACCAGTCTTTACCAACGACGACATGTTCATTTTGGTTAATTGGCACGGCAATTCTGCTATCAAAGACATACATCTGACCATCCCATAAATCGCCTCTCACTTCAGGATCTTTACCATAAGTTGCAATCCCACCGTGAAGTTGACCAACATCTTTAAAGCCCTCTCTGACTAACCAACCTGAGAATTTTTCACAGCGAATCCCACCGGTACAGTAAGTGAGGACACGTTTTTCCATAAATTCTTCTTTATGATCACGCATCCATTGTGGTAACTCTCTAAAACTACGAATGTCAGGGCGAACAGCACCTCTAAAGTGACCTAAATCGAATTCATAGTCATTGCGCGCATCAATAACAACAGTATTATCGTCTAGCATAGCTTCTTTAAACTCTTTTGGTGATAAATAGGCACCAGTTAATGCTAAAGGATCAATGTCATCTTCTAAGTTAAGACTGACTAATTCCTTGCGGTAACGGACATGCATTTTTTTAAAGGCGTTATCTTCAGATAAATCAATTTTAAAAATGGTTTTAGCAAATCTAGGATCTGCATGCATCATGTTCATGTAAGCCTCAGTTTGCTCAAATGTACCCGAAACAGTACCATTAATCCCTTCATCTGCAACTAAAATTCTGCCTTTGATGCCTAAAGCTTTACAGGCTGCTAGATGCTCTTTAGCAAATTGCTCGCCATTTTCAATTCGTACGTATTGATAGTATAATAGCACACGATAATCTTGTGTCATTTTCTTCCCCTTTGTCCTTTGTATAAAAATCTATCACTTACCATTTACCCATCTTTATAGATGTAAAGCAACCATTTCGCTTGTGTTCTTTTGCACAAAAAATATGATACAATTTAAGAATAAGTACGAAGGGAAATGGTAATGTCATATGACGAGATGTGATTGGGCAAAATCAGGGTTAGAGATTCCGTATCATGATCTAGAATGGGGAAAACCGAAATATGATGATGCGATGCTTTTTGAGATGTTGATTCTTGAAGGGATGCAAGCTGGACTTAGCTAGTCTACGATTTTGGCCAAACGCGAGAATTATCGTCAGGCTTTGGATGGTTTTGATCCGCAAAAAATCAAAGATTATGATCAAGATAAGTTAGATGAGTTGCTACAAAATGCAAGCAATCGTCAAAAATGCTAAGGCGTTTATTCAAGTTCAAACAGAATTTGGCAGTTTTTCAACTTACCTTTGGCAATACGTTTCAGGTAAACCGATACAGCATGACTATCATCATTTTTCGGAAGTACCAGCAACAACACCTATTTCTGAGAAAATGAGCAAAGATATGAAAAAAAGAGGTTTTTCATTTGTCGGTCCGACAATTTGTTATGCTTATATGCAGTCAGTTGGTTTAGTTAATGATCATCTTGTATCGTGTGATTATCGTTGAATGATTCAAAATAAAAAAACAGCCGAGGCTGTTTCAGACTGAAGACAAACTCCAATAATATTTGAAGTTTGTCTTTTTTCTTTGTAAAATAAAGGTATCAAGTCAGTGATTAGGGAGGTTTTAGGCATGTTTCATAAACAAACAATGATTGGCCGTGGTCAAATGGGTTTCTATTCTCTTGAAGATCTGGTGCCCCAAGACCATCTTTTACGGCATATTGATCAATATGTTGATTTTGACTTTATTTATGATTTAGTTGTGGATAAATACAGCCTTGAATATGGCAGACCAAGCCTTGATCCTGTTATGTTGATTAAAATTCCGATTATCCAATATCTCTTTGGTATCCAAAGTATGCGTCAAACAATTAAAGAAATTGAAGTCAATATGGCTTATCGTTGGTTTTTTGGGCTTGATTTTCAAGATGACGTGCCACATTTCACAACTTTTGGTAAAAATTATAGCCGACGTTTCAAAGACACTGACTTATTTGAACAGATTTTCTATCACATTTTGGATCAAGCTTTTGCGGCGAAATTAGTTGAACCGAAACTAATTTATCTTGACGGGACACATATCAAAGCACATGCCAACCGCAATAAATTTGTTAATCAAGAAGTTGCGGTTGAAGCTTTGATCTATCAAGAAAGTTTAGAGAAAGAAATTGATGAGGTGCGGGCGAAAGTTGAAAAAAAGCCCTTCAAAAAGTCAGAAGAAAAAATCGTCAAAAATAATAAAGTGTCAACGACAGATTCTGATAGTGGCTGGTTTCATAAAGGGGAACACAAAGAAGTTTTTGCTTATTCGGCCCAAGTTGCTTGTGATCCTAACTGTTGGGTACTAGGTTATACAGCAGATCGTAGTAACCTCCATGACAGTCGGACATTCTTTGATTTGTACGCTAAACTGATTCAAAAATTTCCAGAAATTGATACGGTTGTCGCAGATGCAGGCTATAAAACACCTGCCATCGCTAAAAAATTGATAGATGATGGTTGAATGGGATTGTTCCCTTACACACGACCACGTGGGAAAAAGGGACTTTTTCGCAAACAAGATTATAGTTACGACTATTTAAGCAATACATATATCTGTCCAAATGGTAAGCAATTGATTTATAAAACGACCAGACGTGATGGTTATCAGGAATATCGTACGACTAAAACAAACTGCATCACTTGTCCGCTTTTGACACAATGTACGCTTTCACAAACCAAGCAAAAGACTGTATTCAGACATATTTGGCAGCTTTATCTGGATAAGATTGAGCAGAATCGATTAACAACTTGGGGTAAAGTAACATATAATCGACGAAAAGAAACGATTGAACGATTATTTGGGACTGCCAAAGAGCACCACAATCTCAGATATACACATGAAAATGGCCGAGATAAGATGCATATGAAACTTGGTCTTACTTTTGCGTGCCTGAACATGAAGAAAATGGCGAAAATCATGGCTAATCGAGATAGAGGGAGGGCGTTTATTTCCCATTTTCAGATGATATTTAAGGTTATGAACTATCAAAAAGCACAATTCGCTTAGGAATTGTGCTTTTGTCTTCAATCTGACGCAGTTTAGAACTGCGTTTTTATTGTTTTTAAAATATCTATTGCTTTACCTTATGGTTTCTTTTTATTAGCATCATCATTACTGCTGCTAGTACTACTGCTAGTATTGCTACTTGAACTATTACCTGTATTATTTCCAGAATTATTATTGGCATTATTACCCGCATTACTACCTAAAATTTTTGTCCAAGCATTTGCATAGTCACTATCACTACCACCAATCGCAAATTTATATTGCGTCGTCGGTGCACCTTCTGGTTTAGCCCAGTAAGATGTCGTCGTTGGTCCTGATAATGTGAAGTTAGTATAGCCTCCACCTGTGAACGCTCCTGGATTTTCACCCGTTGAGGTTAAGACTGTTGATTTCGTCACTGACGGATCAAGTGTAAAACGTTGCTCAACACCAAAGACACCAGGATTAGCCTGATAAATACTATTAGCCAGTTGCGCAACATATTGTGAGTTATTGTTATAACCCGTCATCGCAGCCATTGGTGTATTATCATCGTGACCGACCCAAGAACTAAGCGTTACTGTAGGCGTTGCAACCATAAGCCAAACATCGACAAAATCATTTGATGTCCCGGTTTTACCAACCCAATCAGCACCCGCTAACGTTGGATTCAAGTTAGACAACTGACCATAAAAAGTCGTTGTTTTCTGTGACTTAATCGGCCCCTTTAAAAGTTCTGCCATGATTGATGAGGTGGCTTTTGAATACACTTGTACAGGCTTGCTTTCGTGTTTATAAATCTCTTTGCCATTACCGTCTTTAATACTATCAACGACATAGTACTGCTCATATTGTCCACCGTTTAGCAAGGCTTGATAACCATTCGTATGTTGAACAACAGAAGGGTCAATCCCTCCACCCAAAGGCAGTGATTCAATCTGGTAATTATCAACCTTATAGCCCATCTTACTCATGTAAGGTTTGACACTCTGACCGTTTTTAAGCATTGTTTGGTAGGTCCAGTAAGCAGGAATATTCCAAGACGTATCTAACGCATCTTGCAAGGTCATCATCTCTTGCGTACCCGCTGATGTATCATGCATGATAGGCTCGCCACTAGAGAACTTAGTCGGATAGTTAGATAAACGACTTGCACTACCTAAAATTCCCATATCAATCGCTGGACCATAAGCTATAATCGGTTTAATCGACGAACCAGGACTTCGGTGCGTATCAAAAGCATGGTTATTTTGGTTACTATTATAATCCAAACCACCAACAAAGCCAAGAACAGCACCAGTTTTATTATCCATCAGAACATTACCCGTCTGGTTTTCACCTGTACCATCTTGCAAGAGGTAGCCGTAATTTGCGACAGCCGTCTGCATGGCTTGATAAATCCCTTGGCCAATGGTTGCTGTTATTGTAAAGCCACCTTGCTGCAATTTTTGTTCTGCCATTTTTTGGTAGGTTTCTTTAACCACATCATTACCTTGGTCAGCTTCAGAAACCTTATCTGTCTTAATCAAATAATCATAGACTTTATCAAAGGCTTCATTATAGACCACATGATATAAATAACCATGACTTGTTGTTTCAGCTGTTGCTGGCGCAATGAATTCAGTCGAAATATCATATGCTTTATAGGCTTCATACTCTTTTTTAGAGATATAACCATTTCTATAAAGGTTAAAGAGTACATCTTTCTGTCTATCTAAACCATATTGCATATTTTCCTTAGATTTAAGATTACCGTCTGCACCATAAGGTGTATAAACAATCGGACTCTGTGGTAAACCTGCGATAAAAGCTGCTTCTGGTATCGTCAAGTCTTTAGCTGACTTACCAAAAATTCCTTTAGCTGCCTCTTCAACACCAGCAATATTTTGACCTTTATTATTACGGCCAAAAGGCGAGACATTTAGATAGTCTGTTAAGATTTCATCCTTGGTAAAATGTTTCTCAAGCTCTAAAGCATATACCATCTCTGTGGCTTTTCGTTTAAAAGTTGGGGAATCTCCAAGGACTTGTTGTTTAATCAACTGTTGGGTAATCGTTGAACCACCTGAAGACGAGCCACCCATTGATTCTCCTAAGATTGCTCTGAAGAAAGCTTTGGGCACCACACCTTTGTGATGCTCAAAATTCTCATCCTCTGTTGCAATCAAGGCATTTTTTACCGTTTGAGCAATCTGGTCACCTGAAACTTTTGTTCTGATTAAATCACTTGAAATATCAGAAATCGGCTGACCATTGCTATAAGTCATCAAGGATGCCTCAGGAATCGTATTAATTTTTTCAGTCAATACTTTGCTTGACGGCACTTTGACATCTGAAATCAGGCTCACCAAATAACCTGTTCCTGTCACAGCACCAAAAATAATACCTAGACTCAAAATCGTCGCAAAAATAACAGCCAAACCTCTGACAACTATAAAAATCGTCTCTAGAATAGTTTTACCATCAGAAGGACTTTTTTTATTTTTATTTTTGTTTTTATTTTTTTCGTTACGTTTCGCTTTTTTAGCTTTAATGCGATGCTGTAACGCCTCACGTTCTTTATCGGAAAATTCTTTAGTCATAGCTTTATTATATCATAACTTTTTTCTTTTACCTACTACTATATGGCCTACAAGCCTTTAGATATAGGGGTTTCATCTTTTGTATCTCTATCAATAATTTGCGCGTGAAGGTTCACTTGCAAACAAAAAGCCAACACGATAGGCTAGCTTTTCAAAGTTTTACATCACGACTAGAATGATTATAAGAAAATCAAAGTGGATAAGAGATACAGCACAATAATGTGAAGCGGATAGAAGATATAGAACAACCATTTTTCTTTTCTACCTTCCTTACCATTATATAAACAGATTGGTAGGAGAGAAAAAATCATCATCCATTGGTCATTCTGTGGGTTTGAAACAAAAATAAATAGACTGACTACCACAAGTGCAAGATATACTAATAGTTTTTTATCTCTCAAAATATAAAACATTAAAGCTAGTAGGATAAAAACCGGTCCACCTTCAACAGTAATGAAATTAGGGATAAAAAATATGAAAATTTGTTTGATGATAAGTGGCATATCTTGACTTGCCATAACAAGCAAAGTCACAAAAGGTGTCACAACAAGAAACAACAAGCCCAAAATAGCTTTACCAATGTACTTGACTTTACCGAAAAATCCGTCATACACCCACATGGCACATAAACCTAAAAACAAAGTGCCGAAGATAGTATTAATCAACTCTACTTTAGGATTTGGCAAGATAGCAGGTATAGCCATAAATAAAACCTGACAAATCCAAAAACCAATCAATAAGTTCAACATATACTTCTTACGATTATGTGTGTAATGAAAACCTTCTGCACTTAAAAATAAGAAAATTGGTGCAACTAGCCTTCCTAGCATTGTGAACCACAATGGAATCCCTTCAAAATAAAACATTTGGTGGACATGGTCAAAAACCATTAAAATAATTCCGATAAGTTTTAAATCAAATGATGTTAAACCTTTTTTCATAATAGACATGCTACTTTCTCCTACTTATTTAGTTTCAAGGCATTAAAACGGCGTTGTACGCCTTGACGATATTGAAATTATACACCAGATTCTGATAGCTTTGACTTACACTTTCGTAAGCTCACTGTAAGGTAAGACGTTTCAGCTGTCTAGCATACAACATCTAAATCATCAAATTAGGTACTTTTTAGGCTTAATATCAAGTCAACAATGCCATCTGATAAACTCGTGTTAAAATATAGGCTCACGCCTTAAAATATCTTGATTTTTTTGATATAATAGACTTAATTTATAAAAATTTAGCTAAATGAGGTGGCATTAGGTCTGCTCAGCTTTCAATATAGCATTTTTAATACTTTATCCCCTGTGTCTATATCACGATGCGTTGATAAAATAGCTCGGATAAAGCATTATCTGCTACCATGTGTCGGCAGTAAGCAAATACAACCTCTAAAGTAAGGATGATTGAACATGAATATCTTCGAAGAACTCAAAGCGCGTGGTTTGATTTTTCAAACGACTGATGAAGCAGCTTTAGTCAAAGCCTTGACGGAAACTTCTGTTAGCTTTTATACGGGCTATGACCCAACGGCGGACTCGCTGCATTTGGGGCATTTGGTACCTATCCTAAATATGCGCCGCTTGCAACTTGCTGGGCATCATCCAGTAGTGCTCGTTGGTGGTGCGACTGGTATGATTGGCGACCCCTCATTTAAGGATGCTGAGCGCTCACTCCAAACCACTGATACCGTGGCACAATGGTCTGAGTCAATCAAGCAACAGTTATCACGTTTCCTGAGTTTTGAAGACGAAAATGCTGCTATCGTAGTCAACAATTACGACTGGTTTGCTGACATGAACGTCCTTGAATTCTTGCGCGATGTCGGCAAATACTACACCATCAACTACATGATGAGCAAAGAATCGGTCAAAAAACGGATTGAAACTGGGATTTCCTATACTGAGTTTGCCTACCAAATTCTTCAAGGCTATGATTTCTATCAACTCAATGAAAACCACGGCGTCAACCTCCAAATCGGTGGCTCTGACCAATGGGGGAACATGGTAGCTGGGACTGATTTAATTCGTAAAAAGTCAGGTAATGAAACCCATGTTATTACAGTACCACTTATCACTGATTCAACCGGTAAAAAATTCGGCAAGTCTGAGGGCAATGCCGTGTGGCTTGATGCCAATAAAACATCACCATATGAATTTTACCAATTCTGGCTCAATATCGCTGATGCCGATGCCGTCAAATTCTTGAAAATCTTTACTTTCTTATCTCTTGATGAGATTGATGAGATTGCAAAAGCTTTTGAAGCAGCTCCGCATGAACGTTTAGCTCAAAAAACATTGGCTAAAGAAGTCGTTACTTTGGTTCACGGGGAAGCTGCTTATGCGCAAGCAGTCAATATCTCAGAACAACTTTTCGCAGGTCACATCAAAGCCTTGTCAGTCAAAGATATCAAGGCCGGCTTGAAAGATGTTCCTAGCTATACTGTTCCAAGTGATTTTGACGGTAACTTGGTTAATCTGCTTGTTGATGCCAAAATCTCACCAAGCCGCCGCCAGGCACGTGAAGACATCACAAATGGCGCTATTTACCTCAACGGTGAACGTCAAATTGAGCTAGATTATATTTTGAGCGATGCAGATAAACTTGAAAATGAATTAATAGTAATCCGTCGTGGTAAGAAAAAATATACAATTGTGAATTACTGATTGGTTGCATTTTGATAACTTAAAAATCACGAACAGCTATGACAGCTGTTCGTGATTTTTTGTCTGGCTTTTTATCACCTTATCATGTAGAAAGGCGATATTAAACAGCATAAAAAGAGGACCTTTTAAATGTTATTCCCATAAAATAAACGGTGATTCTATCAAATAAAAACTGTATGAAATCTGTTCTTCTCAAAACAGATTTCATACAGTTTTTATTACTAATAACCTCTACATAACTGATGCAGATTTTTTTCGTGTGAGTAAACGATAGCTTGATAGTCCCCAAGCAAAGATGACTAAGGCTAGGGCAACATAGAAAGCTACGTGCATCCCTTGAAGAAAAACTTCTGGTCGTGATTTAACATAGCCAGATACGCGGTGTCCGATTTGTCCTGACATGGCAACAAATAAAACCGTTGTCGCTAAGGTTGTCCCTAATACAAAGCCGAGGTTTCGGCCCAATGCGTTGACTGAGCCAGCAATTCCTAGATACTTCGTTTCCACCGTTGACATGACTAAAGCGTTATTAGGGCTTTGAAAAAAGCCGACGCTACCGCCATGAATGAACAAGATTAGCATTACAAGTGGCATAGCCGTAACTTGACCAATCATGAGATAACCGAGTTGGACGATTAGAACGCCAGAAATGGCAAAAAATGTGATGATTTCCTTGTCGAATTTATCTGATAAAACACCAGCAATTGGGCTGAAAATGAACATCCCCACGGGGTAAGCCATCATCACCATTCCTGCAAATCCAGCAGCAGAACCACGATAATCTTGCAGATAGAATGGCATGAGGATGTTAACAAAACTACCAGCTGTAAACATCGTCATGCTAGTTAAAACGCTCATACTAAAGAGTTTACTGCTAAAAATATTGAGATTCAGCAAGGGTTTTTCGACTGTTTTTTCTGTATGAATAAACCAAACAAAAAGTGCAACCATGGCAACAAAACTTAGGATGACCGACAGCGTCATGAAACCTTGAGCTTGGCCTAGACTAACTGCGATGAAAATCGCGACAATCGTTAGAAACATCTGCGTTGCCCCAAATAAATCGGCATCTTTCACACTACCTGAGCCAGGATCTTCCGGCAAGGCTTTTCTACCAATAAGATAGGCAACGACGCCCAAAGGCACATTAATCCAGAAGATGTACGACCAACTCGCAAACTGTAAGATAAAGCCGCCGATTGCAGGTCCTGCAATTGCACCTAAACTCACAAACATAGACATGATACTCATAGCTCTAGCTCTCAAAGCCGGTTCAAAGAGTTGACTAGTAATCCCAAAACTATTGGACATGGTCATAGATGCCCCAACAGCTTGAACAATCCTTGAAAAGAGTAGAAAATGTAGACCTAGATTAATCCCTGCGAGTAGTGAGCCTAGGGTGAAAATCAAACTACCAATGCTAAAAATTTTCGTTTTTCCGACTAAATCACCGAGCCTACCAAATAACAGAATTAAACCTGATATAACGACTAGATAAATGGTCACTGACCAAGTCACTTGCCCCATATCAAGGTGCATTTCACGTGCCATACTTGGCAGTGCAATGTTAACAATTGACCCATCAAGGGTTGACATAAACGTAAAAATACCGAGCGCCAATAGCCCTGGAAATTTTTCTTTACTAAACATATGCGACTTCCCTTTTTCTATAATAAATCTTGAATAGCTGCTTCTAAATCATCGATTTGTGCCTCACCTGTAATTTGGCTGACCATAATCCCATTAAGCGCTCGTTGCACCAAACTATCAATATCCATACGTGCTTCAAATTTTTCAGCATTTTCAAGCTTAGGATTAGTCTTAGGTTGTGGTGGTGCAAAAATCGTACAGCAGTCTTCAAATGGCTGAATCGAAATATTAAACGTATCAATCTTCTCAGCCAATTCGATAATTTCTAATTTATCCATAGTCACAACCGGTCGAATAACTGGCGTTGTAGTGACTGCATTGATAGCTGTCATTGAGCCCAACGTTTGGCTAGCCACTTGTCCTAGACTTTCACCATTGATGATGACCTGACCGTGACGGCGAGCCCGAATCTCATCACCGACACGCATCATGAAACGACGCGTTACTGTCATCAAATAAGGCATCGGTACTTTTTCTTTGATTTCTTCTTGAATCTCAGTAAATGGCACTTCGATAAATTGAATATCACCGCCAAAAACTGTTAACTTACTAGCTAAATCTTTTGCTTTTTTAAGCGCACCAGGACTCGTATAAGGTGGACTAGCAAAATGAACTGCCTCAATTTCAACACCACGTTTAAGTGCTAAATAACCCGCAACTGGCGAGTCAATCCCACCAGATAACATCAGCATACCCTTACCGGCAGTACCGACAGGTAAGCCGCCCGCACCTTTAATTGTTTCGTAGCTCAGATAAGCAAAGTCAGGACGAATTTCGACCCGCAAATCAATATCAGGCTTTTTCATCTGTACTTTCGCATGTGGCACTGCCATAATAACCGTATGCCCCAACTCACGATTCAACTCTGTACTATCTAGCTCAAAATCATGGTCTGAACGCTTAGCCGTAATTTTAAAAGTCATACCTTCTTGATACACATTTTTCATCAAGGTTGCCACTGCTGCTTCAATTGCTGGCATATTTTTATCCACTTTAATCGCAGGCGAAAAATTCTGAATACCAAACACCTTGACTAATTTCTCAGCCAAAGGCGCATAGGCTGCACCATTAAGATAGATATGAGCTCGGTCTCGCTCACCCTTAACCGAAATCGTCGGAAATTCTGTCAAAACCTCTCGGATATTTTGAGCCAAACGACTGATAAAACGCATCCTATTTTTGCCCTTAGTCGACAACTCACCGTAGCGAACCATAATTTCTGAATAATTTAAATTTGTCATAGTCACTTTCTATTTAAAATCCCTCACCTAAACACTAGCGAAAGATGCCCGATACCCTCACCTACCTGGCGAAAAAGTATCTCTATATTTTATTGTATTTTTTGGAATTTGGCATGGAGTTGTTTGAAAATCGTCAAAAATTGCTCGATTTCTGCCATGTTATTGGTCTCATCTAGGGAAATGCGAACAGCAGATGTCGCAAGTTTAGGTGACACATGCATCGCCGTTAGGGTACTAGACGCTAGACCCGCCTTAGACGAGCAGGCACTTGTCGTTGAAATGTAAATCTCATGTGCTTCAAACCCATGTACTAACACTTCACCACGGACACCTTTGAGTCCAAAAGTAATGATATTAGGTACAAAGTTATCTCGCTGACTAAAGACGACAACATCCGAATATTCAGCCAGTGCTGTCAACAAGACTTCTTTCATCGCCGCCAACTTCACAAGTTTAGCCTCTGAGTCAGCTAGCACCATACGTAAAGCCTTAGCTGTTGCTGCAATACCTGCCACATTTTCCGTCGTTGAGCGTTGATTATTTTCTTGACCACCACCTGTTAACAGGGGTTGCAGTTTTTTCCCTTTTTTAATATAGACAAAACCAACACCTCGGGGGCCATGAAACTTATGTGCTGAAAAAGTTGCAAAATCGACCCTTTCTGGTAAAAATTCACGGATGTCTAGTTTGCCAACAGCTTGAACTGCGTCCACATGAAATGAAATCGTTGGTTTATCCGCTAACAAGTCACCAATCTGACGAATCGGCTCAATGGTACCAATCTCGTTATTGACAGTCATAACTGAAACCAAAATTGTCTCTTTTTTTATCAAGGCAGCCAGCGCATCAAGTTTAACAAAACCATGGCTATCTACAGGGGCAAAATCCACCTCAAAGCCTTGTGTTGCAAGCCATTCTGCAGATTCTTTAACCGCAGTATGCTCAACACTTGAGACGATGATATGGTTACCATAGACACGTTTTTCAAATGCCACACCTTTTAGAATCCAGTTATCGCCTTCTGTACCGCCTGAGGTAAAGTAAATTTCCAATGCTGATTTGCCGAGTAGGTCGGCAATTTGCTTGCGAGATGCCTCTAGCATTCGCCCAGCAACTGTCCCTAAATTATGTAAGCTAGACGGATTGCCCATGATTTTTGTGGCAACGTCTGTATATGTTTTCAGGACTGCGGGTTCAATCGCTGTTGTCGCTGAATTATCAAAATATATCATGTTTCTTCCTTTTATTAGAACTTCAAGCTAACTTCTGTAGAAAAAATAGATAATTGACGAACCTGCGCAAGCGCAGAAGTTAACGCTACGTCATACTGCTTTCACTATCATATTTTGAACTTGAAAATAACTGCGAGTTCGCAGTTTTTATTTTGGTGTATACTCTAGGAAATCATAGAGCAAGTTGGAATGATTGTCATTCATTGAATAGTTTTCGAGGGCATTGACATTTTTTCGCATAACTTTGGCTTCTCGCGCTGTTAGCAAACCTTGTGCCTCATATTCAAAGATTAATTTGCGTTCTAAATAATAGCCGCGCATCATCTCATCTAAATTATTAGGTCGTGCCTTGGTGATGATTCGGGTGATGAATCCACCCGTTGCCACCTGCTCTGATGCACGCAAGCGTTCTGATTGTAGATAATTTATCAAGTCGGCATTATAGACCCCTTCCAAACTCTCTAGGGCATCTAAAATAAGACTTGTATTATTGAAGTAAAGGTCACGAATTTCCGTTTTAGAATCGCCAACCAATTTTTGTATTTTTTTTCGATTAAAATGAATGTTAATATGTAAAATATTACTCAAAACCAAGCGAATCGCCCGTAGAAAAATGGCAACTGCAAAGGCTAAACTTGAAACAAATCTATGAACAATAGAGCGTTCTAGCTCTTTCAAATATCGTTGGTAAATCCGATAAGTTTTAATCGTAATTTCATTATTTCGGAATGCATTTTCCAGACCTTCATTTTCAAGTCGAAGAATCAAGAGCTGTAAGTCATTAAATTCGGCAGTCATTGTCGCTGATTCTTGATTAATAATCAATTTCCGAATTCTCGCTTGATAATTATCAATCGTCGCAATATAGCCAAGTTTATTTCGGCCTTTTTCTGATTCTCGCTCAAGCTGCTCTACGACAGTAGTCAAAATAGCAATCTTTGCGACATTATCAACCTTTTCTTCCTTTTTAGGGGCAATAATAGGCAACACTAAAATCCCCGTTAAGAAACTGACAACGGTTACTGATGCCGCAAGAAAGATAAGCAATGAATATTTCTGAGCAACTGCTTCTGGTAGTAATAAGATTGTCGCAACAGACACTGTCCCCTTGACACCAGAAAAGGTGAGAAGTAAAATATCATCGACATAACGGGCAAATTTTTGATGACGTTTTTTAGCAATCACAGCATAATAGACACTTAAAATCACATAACGCATGATAAACAAAGTTGCTGTCAACACTAAAACAGTGAGCAATAACCTAAAATTATCGTAATAAGCATTACTGATGATTGGCGTCACGATTTGTTGTAACTCAATGCCTAAAAACAAAAAGACAATGGAATTCAAAATAAACGTCACAGCATCCCAAACTGTTTTCGAGACACTTTCAACCTGAGCATCAAACAAGGTAATTTTTTTGAAACCACCTGCCTGCATGACACCTGCCACGACAACAGCAATAATCCCTGAAACATGAAATTCTTCTGCTAGGAAAAATGCAAGCAGGGGCAGCATAATCTCCAACATCAGATAACCCGTGACATCCTGCGCCGCGACATCTTCCATCAGGGTCAGAACAGTCCGATTCAACCAAGCCACTAGAAAACCAACTAGTGCTCCCCCAATGGCTGACAGTGCCAAGCTGCCAACGGCTTTCCCAAGAGAAAACTCTCCTGTAGTTAACGCTAATATGGCAAACTGAAAGGCGATAATACCAGATGCATCATTAAAAAGACCTTCGCCTTTTAAGACGGCAATGATTCGTTTTGGAAAATCGAAACGCTCAGAGAGCGAGCTCACCGCTACCGCATCGGTCGGTCCTAAGCTGGCTCCAAGGGCAAAACAGGCGGTTAAAGGAATGGCAGCATAAAAATTATGACTGATAATCCCGACGATAAGGGTTGTCAGAAAGACGACAGGGAATACAAGCAGTGTTACCGTACGTCCGTGCTTGACAATCCCTTTCACGTCTGCTTCTTCTCCTTCTCTAAACAAAAGGGGACCAATAATAAAGGCCAGAAAAAGCTCCGAATTTAGGCGCAAGACATCTCCTGCTCCAAGTACACCTAAAATCAAGCCAAAGATAACTTGAATGAGGGGTAGTGGAAGTTTAGGGAAGACCTTATTGATGACATTAGAAACAATTAATGCGACAAAAAATATGATGACATAAAATACCGTATGAATCACCCGTGTATGCTCTCCTTTCACTTTCTAACTTGGCACAAATGCTCACGCACAGATGCTTGACCTAATTGTTGATAATTCTTACCACTCATCCCATTCGAGTATAGTGCATTAACTAGCTACTACATCCAAAACTATGATTTTAACAACACTTAAAAACTATCATTAGTTATCATTTTTTTCGTCCAATAATTTTTTGAATAAAGCTTTTTTCATGGCTAACTTCTGGTCAAATTTTTGGGCAGATTTTTTATCCAAAGTCGCCCGACATCGTTTAATTTCTAATTCTGACAATTGCCGACGCAAGCGTGCTTTTTGATTATCTCGACTGCGAAAGCGATCTAAAAATGATAATTTGGCTGCCATGGCAGTATTCAATTCACTTTTATCATGATTTTCTAGATAAAGCTCGCGCATATGTTGAATTCTTTGTTCGAATTCATCATCAGACAACTTTTTCATTTCTTCTCTCCATATGATTAATTGATAAGGCTTATTATAGCACAAAAGCCTCGCACACGCCAACGCCAGAACACCATAGACTTTCAAATAACATCAGACAAGTTTTTCTTTTACTTTTCCGCCAAATGAGCATATAATAAAAGTAGAGGGTATGACTGGTTTCTGCCCAATTATTAATCTCAAGGGGCACACGAACACCGTGTCAGCACACCTTAGAGCATCATAAATGGAGGAAAAAGCTATGCTTCAAGAATATAAGAAAATTATGGTGGGGATTGACGGATCCGTTGAATCTACTAACGCTTTTGACCGCGCACTCGCTGTCGCAAAACGAAATGACGCAGAACTTCTACTCGTTAATATTATCGATTTGCGCGCCTTCCAAAGCATCTCAACCTACGACACAATGGTAGCTGAGGACACCAAAAAAGGAGCGGAACAACTCATTGCCGATTTCGCTGAAGAGGCAAAAAAAGCCGGTATCAGTAAAATTAAGACCCGAGTAGAATTCGGATCTCCTAAGGTTATGATGTCAACGACACTCCCTAAAGAAGAAAACGTCGACTTAATTATGATTGGTGCCACAGGCTTGAGCTATATCGAACGACTATTCATCGGATCAGTCGCTCAATACATTGTTACCCATGCTAAGTGCGATATCCTAATCGTCCGTTAAAAATGAAATCAGAACTCTAAAAGAGTTCTGATTTTTTTGATAGATAGACACAGATACTCAGACTTAAAGTTGTGTGCTGTTTAATTTAGCAATCTCAATAATTGTATCAACAGCTGCCTGCATGGTTTGCACGCTCACGAACTCAAAGCGACCGTGCATATTTTCACCACCCGCAAAAATATTCGGCGTTGGAATACCCATAAATGAAATTTTAGAGCCATCTGTCCCACCACGGACAGGTTCAATCTTAGGTGTGATACCCAAGTTTTTCATCGCAGTTTCAGCAAGTGTGACAATAGACATATCTTTCTCAATCACTTCAGCCATGTTGTAATATTGATCTTTCAAGACAACATTGACACGGTCTTCATCATAAGTCGCATTCATTTTTTCAGCAATTGCTAGAAGGTCTGATTTCATTTGCTCGAAAGTCGTCCGATCATGGTCGCGAATGATGTAAGTCATCGTCGCAGCTTCTGGTGAACCAGACATGCTTGCCAAGTGGTAAAAACCTTGACGGCCGTCAGTCAGTTCTGGACGCGCTGTTTCTGGCAATTGATTGTGGTAATCATTGGCCAATTGAAGGGCGTTAATCATTTGATTTTTTGCTGTTCCTGGGTGAACATTACGACCAGCAATTGTGATCACAGCTGATGCAGCATTGAAGGTTTCGTATTCCAACTCACCTAGTGGACCACCATCGATTGTGTAGGCAAAGTCAACATCGAAATCAGCGACATCAAATAAATCAGCTCCTGTCCCGATTTCTTCATCTGGTCCAAAGCCGACTCTGATTTCACCATGTTCAATCTCAGGATGTTGGATTAAGAAATCAGCTGCTGTCATGATTTCAGCAATACCTGCCTTATCATCAGCGCCAAGCAAGGTTGTACCATCTGTTGTAATCAAAGTTTGGCCTTTGTAGTTGGCTAGATTCGGGAAATCTTTAGCATCCAATGCATAACCGCTTGTCCCAAGTTGGATTGGGTTACCATCATAATTTTCGACGATTTGTGGATTAATCCCATCCGCATTAAAATCAGCTGTATCCACATGCGCAATCAAGCCCATTTTACGGACTGGTTTAGCCGTCGTCGCTGGAATTGTCCCAATGACATAGCCATTGCTTTCTAAATAATGGACATTCTCTAAGCCGATTTCACGCATTTCATCCGCCAACATGGCTGTAAACGCAACTTGTGATTGTGTCGTTGGAACTGTTGTACTTGTTTCATCAGAGCGCGTATTAATTTTGACGTAACGTAAAAAACGTGCTAACATCTTATTTTCTGTCATCATTTTCCTCATTTCTTAGGCATTCACACCCTAGTCGCATGAAAAAACTTTCAACCCTAAAGTCGAAAGTTTTCATTTTTAAGCTAGATTAAGCTTTTTTTGCTTTCTCGCATGAGCTCGTCGCAGTTTTTAAGCTTTTTTAGCTACTGGATAAACAGATACTTTTTTCTTGTCGCGACCGAAACGTTCGAATTTTACAACGCCTTCGATTTTAGCGAAAAGTGTATCATCACCACCACGGCCAACGTTTTCACCTGGATGGATTTTAGTACCGCGTTGACGGTAAAGGATTGATCCGCCAGTCACAGTTTGTCCGTCAGCAGCTTTAGAGCCAAGACGTTTAGATTGTGAATCACGACCATTGGAAGTTGAACCACCACCTTTTTTGTGGGCGAACAACGATAGATTCATTTTCAACATAGGGTTTTTCCTCCTTGATTTAATGTAGGAAATTATTTTGGTTTCAAAATCTAACCAAAACAATCCACTTGATAGATACCCTTAGGTAACTTTGATGAAACTGCTATATTCTGCTTCTTGGGCAATGGCGTTAACACCATTTTCAAAGTTGCGCAATAATATCTGAGCAGTTTCAGCTTGTTTGTCGGATAAATCTGACAAAATTTCACAATCGAGAAAACCACCTTCAACTTCATCCACTTCAACCAAGGGCTGAAAATGAGCAAGCGTCTCTAGGGAATTCACCGTTGTGATTGCAAGACTTGAAACGCCAGCACAAACTATGTCATGCGCCATTTTGCCATTAAAGGCATGTCCTGTGATCACAAAACGTGTAATCTGGTCATCTTTTCGACTAAACTTGATGTTAATCATCTGATCAAATATCGCGATTAAGCGTTGATTTCTTTGATGATAACTTTTGTATACGGTTGACGGTGACCTTGTTTACGGTGTGAGTGTTTTTTAGGTTTGTATTTGAAAGTAACAACTTTCTTTTGTTTACCTTGTTTCTCAACTTCTACGACAACAGTTGCACCAGATACGAATGGTGCCCCAATCACAGTTTTTTCACCGCCAACAAGTACAACTTCGTCAAAAGTTACAGTAGCGCCAGCTTCAACGTCCAATTTCTCAACGTAGATTGCTTGTCCTACTTCAACTTTGACTTGTTTCCCGCCAGTTTTTACGATTGCATAAGTCATTTGCGTGTTTCCTCCTTATATAATATGTTAGACTCGCCTTGGTAGGTGGAATGACTTCACTTAAGTACAACTCTGAAAATTGCTTTTGTTCAGTTTTAGATAAAATTTTCTTAGACAAGGAAATACGCCGAAGGCTTGCTGGTGCAAGTCAAGAAGGATTGACGACGACTAAGAAGATTTTAGCAAAAGTGGGCAAAACTGAATTTACAGGGCTATACTTTAACCTAACTTCGTGCGGTTGTACTCTTGAAAGCTATGAAACTCACAAAGACAACGTTATTATTATACCAAAAACAAATGACCTTGGCAAGTATTTTAATAAATAAAAACAAACAAGGTGACTGCCTCGTTTGTTTGATATGTCTTGGTGAACTAGTTCAACTTGCTAAAGTACCGACAGTCACTCTGATAAGTCGTCTGTTTGTTCATCAGAAACGCTATTGACATGTTCTGCGACTTTAGCTAGTTTACCAGTTTCTTGCACTGTCAATGTCCCTGCAGCACGCTGTTCCATCATGTTAGCCAAATCCATACCTGTTGATGATTTGATAAAATCAAATAATCCTGGTAATTGGCCTGATCAACAACTAAAAATCAATTTACTACAACTACTTTAAAGCTTAATCATGTTGAAAAAAGACGATACAAACCTTTTGTGTCAGTGATTTCATCAAAAATAGATATGATTTCATCAGATTGATAGTATATACCTCGTCTTTCTGTACCAACTTGTCTAATAATCTGGTTTTCTTTTGCTTTATTTAACAAATTATTCGCTGTACGTATACTGATACCCATTTTTTCAGATGCTAGTTGAGAATTAACAACTGGGTTTTCAACTAATAGATACAGCAGATTAACAAGATTTTTATTTCGTCTTTGATCAATCCTGGTCAGCCATCTATCTAACGTTTTATCTATTTTTTCGCTAATCTTAGTGCCAATATTAACTGCTAACTTTAAGGCCTCTGAGATTTGAACGATGATAGGCAACGGATCACCATTTTGATATTCCTTTATCGCTGACATATAGCTATCAATATTGGCCAGCAAACCACTTGATACTGGTAATGTTACAGATAAAAGAATTTGTTCTGCTTTTAACATTCGATGGATAAGTGTTCGACCGGTACGCCCATTGCCATCCACAAAAGGATGAATCGTTTCAAATTGCGCATGAAATAGTGCCGTTTTGACAATTGGATTAATGTCTTCACGTTTAGAAAAAGAAATGATGTCATCCAAATACTCATCTAGTCGATCGGCAACTGGTGGCACAAACAAAGCATCATGTGGACTATAAGAATTCCCACCAATCCAAACTTGTTCATCACGAAAATGTCCACCAAAATCTTCTCCCGATGGTTCTATCAAAGTTTTATGAATTTCTTTGATGACATCTTTATCAATGTCTGAATCCGATTTAATACCCTCACGCATGGCTTTAACGTTGCCAAAAATTAATTTAGCATTATGTGGGGCTTTGACATTCAATTCTGCCAACGCAATATTTCTAACACTAGACGTCAAATTTTCGATTTGTGAACTCGCAGCGGATTCACTTCTCAACAATAGCGCAGGAAAAGAATACTTCTTCTCCTGTTGAATAGCATCAAATCTTGTGATGGCGACCAATACTTCATCCAATAAAAGTTGTATTTCTTTTGTTAGATCAATCTCAATCCCTTCAATTTTGAGAGGAATTGCAGCTAAATACTCAGCTTTTATTTTAGATTTCTGCCGTTTTGAAATGTATGTGAAATCTAATTTACTTTGCCAAGGTACTATTTCATATGTTATTGGGTGCCATTGTTCGTTCATCGACCAAATTTCCTTTCATTCTATTATTTAGGTAATTATCTCACTTATTTTCCTTTAAGTCAATTTTAGAGGAAATTAAGTGAAGACAAAAGCACAATTCGCTTAGGAATTGTGCTTTTGTCTTCAATCTGAGAGGCTTACACAGTACTCTTTTTTATTGACCTTAAATTAATCGTTTCAAACAAGGCGACTACCTCATTTGTTTATAGTATTTAACATCACTCGTCTGTTTGTTCATCAGAAACGCTATTGATATGTTCTGCGACTTTAGCTAGTTTACCAGTTTCTTGCACTGTCAATGTCCCTGCAGCACGCTGTTCCATCATGTTAGCCAAATCCATACCTGTTGAAGATTTGATAAAATCAAATAATCCCGGTAATTGGCTAGCAGAGGCGCCTGAGATGCTTTCAACGCCGTCATAAACTGTCATATTTTGAATTTGTGACAAAGGTTCTGCAAGTTTCGCTGCAATATCTGGCAAGACTTTGACAAGTTCTTGCATGATGATCATTTGACCATTAGACTCAAAAGCCTTGGCTAATTTTTCTTGGCTTTCTGCTTTTGCTAGACCAATTTGACAAATACTTTCAGCTTCGGCTTCGCCACTCTTACGAATACGTTCAGCTTCCGCTTGCGCCTCAGCTGTCACTGCATAGGCTTTGGCATCAGCTTCTTTTTGTTCGGCAATCAGCTTCACTTGCGCAACTGTTTCAGCTTCCACTTTTTTCTGTGCTTGCTCGACTTTAGCGGTTTCAACATTGCGCTCAGCGACTAGCTTATCAGCATCAGCTTTCGCCAATTCTTGTTGCCGTCTGGCTTCAATATTTTGAAGTTCTTGTTCGCGTTGTGCTTCGATGATTGCGATTTGTTTTTCACGATCATACTGAGCTGTTTTAATTTGCGTATCTTTCTCAACTTCCGCAATCTTTTGTTCAGATTCTTTCTCAGCTTTAATCGCGATTTGTTGAGATTCAGCTTCCTTACTCCGTGCATTTTTATCAGCTTCTGCTTTTTGAATACGTGAACGGCTCTCATTGTTTTTAATTTCAATGATGGCCAAGTTATTGTAATAGCCTGAATCATCCGAAACACTCTCAACCGACAAAGTAATCAGTTCAAGACCAAACTCTGCGAGTAATGGTTCAACCAAATTCACAACGTTTTCTTGGAACTTAGTTCGGTCAGTATTTGCCTCCTCAGGCGTTAATTGGCCGATGATTGAACGTACTTGGTTGCCCAATACATCAGATAAATCAATCACCAAGGCATCCAAATCAGTGCCTAAAATACGCTGTGCTGCAGTTCTACGCATCGCATCAGATTGACCAATGCGGATTGTTGCAAGAGTTTTAACATTGATTGGGACTTGGTTGACTGTTGGCACCTTTGTAACGGTACTTGCCACTGTAAATGGTTTTTGAGAAATGTACGTATACTCTTGAAGGACAGGTATGACGAAAGTCCCACCACCACTTACAATTTTTGTTTTTGATCCTGTTACTGGGTCCGGCTGAATACCACCACCTGAGATGACCATGATTTCGTTAGGCGCAACACGTTTGTATTGGGCTAAGAAAATAATCAGTAACAGTAAAACGACGGCTGCAATTACGATCGCAATAATCATCCCGCCTGTCAAGACAAACCCTTCCGAAAGTAAAAATAACTGATTTTCCATAAAAAACTCCTCTGTAACAACGTTCTAGTACTCAAGAGTTTGTTAAATTTTTTCAACAGAATAGGTATTATTGGCAATCAATAGACCAACTTTAACAAAATCACCGACGCGCAACTCCTCATCACGGCATTTTCCATTAATAGTAAAGATGCCTTCTAGAGTGCTAACTTGGACTTTGGCAGTTTGACCAAATACATCAATAACCCGACCTGACTCATTTAACAATACGAAATCTTGAAGATCCAAAACATGATCTCCTTCTAATTATTTGACATAAATGCCATGCCTTATTTTATCATTTTTCCATAACATTCTCAATAATTAAAAGACGACATTTTAAAGGATTATTGGGACTATTTTAGATTTTTATTGTAATTTGGTATAATATGAAGCAACAAATTTAATTTAAAACTTAACAAGGAGACTATATTGAGCAAGCTATTGATTGTTGAAGATGACGGCAATATCTGCCAGCTACTAGAACTATTATTAAAGGATAATCATAAACTCACTATCGTTAATACAGGAACAGAGGCTCTGCTACAAGTCAATCAAGCGCAATTTGATTTGATTTTACTTGATCTGATGCTACCTGGTGTAACTGGCGAAAGTGTCCTAACAACAATTCGTAAAACGAGTCAAACACCTATTATCATCACGACAGCGATTGATGATAAGGCGAAAATCGTTGAATTGCTAAAATTGGGTGCCGATGACTATCTCACAAAACCTTTTAACCTTGATGAATTACAAGCAAGAATTGATGTACAACTTCGTAAGATAAGCCATGAAATGCTACCAGACAAAATTTTCGCCTATAAAAACTTGTCTCTAAATCCTGAAAATTTAGAGCTAAGAATTGGAGACGCTAAGCTCACCGTTGCCCAAAAAGAATATCAAATCATGGCCTTACTCATTAATCATCCAAATAAAATCTTCACAAAGGAAAATCTTTATGAACGCGTCTGGCAAGAAAATTATCTAGGCGGTGAAAATACCTTAAGGGCACCTCTAAAAACGTATGAAAAGAGGTATAATAGATTAAAAATAAGCTAACGAGGTATTGAAGATGAATTTATTTGGAGATAGCGACTATCTTGAAAAATTAAGTTT